>Ga0302325_10028483_pt1 | contig 11560 bp, 12 predicted proteins | sample Palsa_T0_2_FD_201948 | JGI IMG/M metagenome (GOLD analysis project Ga0302325, IMG submission 201948) | Peat permafrost microbial communities from Stordalen Mire near Abisko, Sweden - Palsa_T0_2 | ecosystem: Environmental > Terrestrial > Soil > Palsa > Peat permafrost | place: Sweden: Abisko... | reverse complement strand
CGCCGGCCAGCTCGTCGACGAGCTGCTGGTTCTTCTCAACCTCCTTCAGGCGGTGCTCGGTGCTTTTCTCACTCTCTTCCATGGCTATCTCAGTCATAATAAAGTCGAGTCTGTATATAATATGTTTAACTGGAATTCGTAATAGTAGTTCATGTTGCATCATGAAGGCAATACTTTCATGAAGGACTTTGGCTCTGTTCTGAGATATCACCGTGTCAAAGGCACACGGCCGCAAGGAGTCATGCGACGTTGGGGGGTCCAAGAGCTTGCAGGTGCGTGTGGAGTCGCCGAGAGCACGATGCGAAATTGGATTAACAACGTAAATCCGCCAACGGAAATAGCGGTGATCGAAAATGTCTTGTTTGGCGACGACCCGGCAGGCGACGACCCCACTTACGCCGCGTGGCGCCGAGAATTGCAGGCAGCCCATGCCGAAGCCAGGAAGGCAAGAAAGGCGGGCGGCAGCGACGAACGACTGAGCGACGGTAGCGGTAATCGCGCTACAGGAAAGGCACCGCCAGTTGAGGCGAGATTTTCGAGATTGCCGGCCCGGGTGCCGACGCACTTCATAGGACGCGAGCGCGAACTCGCCCAAATCGCCACGCATTTGCTCTCCGCCGGCGATCGAGTTGCGACGGTCATTCTTTTCGGCATGCGTGGTGTCGGGAAGACCACCCTCGTGGCAGCCTATGCCGACGCGCATCGCGCAGATTACCGGGTTGTGTGGTCGATCAGAGGGGAGGCGGCCCTTGGCACGTGCGAGGACCTCAAAGAGTTGGGCTTGCGTCTGGGGCTGCACCTCGGGAGTCAGGACCCGAGCGTGGCCTCCCAGGCAATGTTGGATTATCTTGCGCAGGAAGGTCGAGGCGTTCTGCTGATCTTTGATAATGCGCTGAATTCTAAATCCGTCGCAACCTTTCTTCCCCGGGGCGGTGAATGCCACGTGGTCATAACTTCCAATTCACATGCCTGGCGCAACATCGGGACTCCGATTAAAATCGAAGCTTGGTCAACTGAGCTTGGGGCCCGCTTTCTCGTCGAGAGAACTGGGGAACATTCCGCATCATCCGCGGCAGAACGGTTATCAATTGCCTTGGATGGCCTGCCACTCGCACACGAGATTGCTGCGGCCTACTGCGAGCATAAAGATGTATCGATTGGTGACTATCTAGAGAACTTCAGTGCCAATCCTGTCAGGCTGCTGAGTGATCACCGTCATTCGCCAGTCGAGTACTACGGCGGAATTGCAGTCACCAGAGCATTCGAGATGGCTATAGAAGCGGCAAACCAGGTCCACCCGGCATGCGGCTTGTTGATGTCCTACGCATCGCATTTGCCGGATGGTCCCATACCCCATTGTCTCTTTACCCTGGGTTCGAGCTATTTAGGTGACTTTAACGGCGCGCCGTTCACCGACGACGGAATCGTCGAAGCCCTTGGAGCCTTGAAGAGCTTTGCCCTTATTAACGACTCGGGCTTAACTTCCGGCAGCATTGTGAATGACGATAGGAGAGTCCCTCAGGCGATGCAGATCCATCGTTTGATAAGAATAGTCTCGATCAACTATGGAATTAAATCTCACTACATTACGGAATCGCCTGAGGACACGCTAATCGATGTCATCAAAACGGCATTGGGTAAGTGCGATTTTTTTGACAACGAGCCCATGGATGGGCGGACCGGGAACTATAATACTTTAATTGATTATCTTCATCGTCTTGATCACTCAGCCGATTTCGCCAAGAAGTTATCACCTGAATCGAAAAAATATTTGACCCAGAAATACGAAGAACATGTTCGGAATTGCCAAGCGTGGCCGCACTAAACTGACTCATGCTCGTACGTAATGGGAGAATTCTGGGACTTTCGACCACCGTTATGATGATCTTTAAGCATGAATTCTTGGGCGACAAAAACCGGAGTTGCACGGTCAGAAACAGCCGCACCGTGCCGCAGCTCCCACAGGTCGCCGCAACCGTGCGGCAGCCTAAAGGGATGGGTGCTCTAGGTGTCGATGAAAGCGTAACGGGAACCGCCAAACTTAGCTACCGCGGTCCGTCCCAACCCGACCAGAATTGGATGAGCCACAGGGTGGCCGCACCCGGCTTTCTTGCCCAGCGATCCAGCGCAGCAGGACCGAGCGTCTCGCGCAGAGGACGGCGCCAAGCCGGAACACCGGCAGGTGCGATGTCTCGGCCAGGTAGTAGATTTTGCGGCGTCCGCCGCGCTTACCGAAAATGAATTCGGCAATCTCGTCGGCGCCGCGAAGCAGGTCGTCCGCGAGTTCATGTGACGTGTCGTTTGGTGCCGTGTTCTGGTCCATAATGAGTCTCCCAAGCTGCTGTTGATAGTCCGGCGCCTGTGGCGCGAGACATTCCCGCGGCGGCAGATGGGAGTGCTTGCCTTGAACCCGGCTTGAGGGTGCCCCGAAGGGTCACGTCCTCAATGAATGAGTAGCTCCGCAATCCATAGTGCAGTTTCCTTTCGGACGAGCCGAGGAATGTTCCTATTCTGTTCTATGGCATTCTTGGAGTCAATCGAGATGTCTCCAAGTGCCAAACCTTCCCAACTCCTACCGTTTTTCAGGCCTGCCTGCGATTTTCGCTGGTATGGCGCCCTTCCTGCTCTTCGATCCATCTAAGCAGCACAGACTTCCGCGCGCAGATCATGGAGCCCAATTTGAAGACGGGCAGGTTTGATGTCGCGGCGAGATGGTAGACCTTGCGCCGTTGTTCGCGGTCGCCGAAAAGGAACTGGGCCAGATCCTCGGCGCCGCGCAGCATGTCCTGTGCGAATTCTCCTTCATGCTCGGCCATGCCGGCCCTCCCTCAAGAGTTCAGCGACAGAAAAGATGGTCTGTTCCGTGATGCGCCGGGACTGCTCAAGATCGCCGGCAGCGTTCTCCGGAAATCCGGCGCGGCTTCTGTCTTCGAAGATATATTCGACGCTGGCAGTGAGACCATTCGGCAGATTGGTTATTCGGATTCGACCTCGCGTCGCTCGCGTGAACGCGAAGACCTCGACGTGCGGTATCCAGTTTTGCTGGGCCTCTTCGGCCAGCCTGGCAATCGACCCGCCGACCACGGACTCGATTAGCGCCGCCAGCGCATCCACAAAACTATGCCGCGACGGGAGATCGGCGAGGTCGTCAAGGCGAGCGTGACCGAACCGTCCTTCACTCGATCGTATGGCATCGACTCGCGTTTCGCGATAGCGGTCCACTGCCACGGCGGCACTGTTCGCCTGCGGACTTGCCAATATGGCGGTCAGTAGCGTGGCGGCGTCGAACGGCTTCATCCGCGCGAAGTTCAATCCGCGGCCACCTTTCGTGCGCAAGCCGGCCTTCACCAGCTTGCGGTCGATATCGATGACCGTAGCCAGTGGCACGCCGGTCGCATCGCTTACCGTCTGCATCAGTTCGGCCGGACTGGCCATCGGCTGCGCTGTTCCTCAATCGGATAAAATCTGAATGGGACATACATCTCTTTCGGATAAACTCCAATAGGAGCGGATGAGAATGGTTGGTAGTGGCGTCACCGGACCACGTGTCGGGCAGTCGAAGAAATCGTCCAACAATTTGTCCAACAATCCGTCCAACAGTGCGAAAGGTCGACGCTCGGAAACTTATTGATTTATTGGGATAACGCGCCATAGTGAGAACGCCTCAAAGCGCTTCACCCGCTCCAGCTATTTGCCGGCGATAGCCGTAGACGCGCACCGGGCGGGCCGCGCCAATGGATGCGTCATTCCTCGCCCAGCGCGCAGTGGCCGATCAGCATCGCCAGTGGCAGCGACAGCATCACCCATGAGATCACGCACGTCGCCAGCTCACGTGATGTCGCACCGCATAACAGCGCGATCCGTAGGACAACGATGGCCAACAGGATGCCGAGGATCATCAATCCGGCATCGAATAATCGCTTGCGGGATCTGCGCATTATCTTGAACCCAATTGTCTCAATTATAGCAACTGGCGTCATATTGTGGCCGTCTTGGAGCTTGTAGGACGGTGACTGCATGCCATGTGCCACGGAAGGATTGTGAAAGGAGTTGAGGGCGTTGAGATGGATTGGCCGGGCAACTTCCGTCGGATTGTAAACTTTGCCGACAGGCCGAACCAAGCGGCCGCAGCACAGCACAACCAGAGCGGGTTTGCCTGGCGCCTCTTGCTGGTCAGGACCGGGAATGCCAGCCTGTTGGCCACTGCAAGAACCGCCAAACGGCGCGCCGCGAGGAACCCCCAGCCATGAGCCACCCAGCTTTCGATCTGACACGCCTGTTCGGTACCGGATTGCCCGACCCGTCGCCGCGCTTCGCGGGGTTCCCGCAGTTCAACTTCATCGGCGGCCACAATGACCCCGAGCAGATTCCGATCGAGGGGCTGATCGAGGCGGCGGCCAGCGTGCTGCGGCGCGAGGGCGGCAGTCTGGCGATGTACAACCTAGGGCGTGGACCGCAGGGTTATCCTGGGCTGCGCGACTTCCTGGCCGACAAGCTCAAGCGGCATCGCGGGATGGACTGCGGGCGCGACGACATCCTGATCACATCAGGCTCCGGCCAGGGGATCGACATGGTCAGCCGGCTGCTGGTCGATCCCGGCGAGACGGTGATCCTGGAGGAATGTTGCTATGCCGGGGCAATCAACCGCTTCAAGAAGATCGGCGCCAAGATCGTCGGCACGCCGCTGGACGCGCACGGCATTTGCATCGATGGGCTGACTGCAAAGCTGGATGAGCTGAAGGCCAAGGGTGTCACGCCCAAGTGCATCTACACCATCCCAACCATTCAGAACCCTACCGGTTCAATTCTGCCGCTGGAGCGCCGCCACGCCCTGCTGGCACTGGCACGCGAACGCGGCATCGCGATCTTCGAGGACGAGTGCTACGCCGACCTGCTGTGGGTCCGCTCGGCGCCGCCGTCGCTGTATGCGCTGGCGCCCGACCAGGTGGTGCATATCGGATCGTTCTCGAAATCTCTGGCGCCGGCGTTGCGGGTGGGCTACTGCGTGGCGTCCTGGCCGGTGCTGTCGCGGCTGATTGCGATGAAGAGCGACGGTGGCACCGGGGCGCTCGATCAGATGATCATCGCCGAGTATTTCACCCGATCTTTCGATACGCATCTTGAACATTTGTCGGCGGTGCTGCGCGAGAAGCTGGATACCATGGTCGAGGCGGTGGAGCGCGAGTTCGGCACCGCGGTGGAGATGTGGAAGCCGGAGGGCGGCATCTTCCTATGGCTCAAGCTGCCGGACCAGGTGGACGTGACCAGGCTGATCAAACCGGCGGCCGAGGCGGGTATCGCATTCAACCCGGGCCCGGAATGGGTGTGCGATCCGGCGTCGGCAAAATCGTCGATGCGGCTGTGTTTTGCGCTGCCCGGCAAGCAGCAGATCAAGGATGGGGTGGCGGCGCTGGCGCGGGTCTGTTTCGAGCAGACCGGAATTCCCCCGCGTAGCGCGAATGTGGAGAACGTGCGGGTGCAGCACTGATCCTGACGATTGGTTGTGTGGCGCGGTCACGACGCGACGGTTGTGCCTGCCGCCAGTTTCGCCCGCCGGATGGCGGCGCACACATCGTTCAGCTCGATCCAGTTCGGGGCAAGTTCGATTGCCCGGCTGAACGATTTTTCGGCGCCGTCCAGATCGGACCGTGCCCACAGCAGGTTGCCCAGGTAGACGTAGGGCTCCGGATTCTGGCTGCCGGCAGCGGCCATGGCGCGCAGAATGGTCAGCGACTCGTCTTGCCGCCCTTGTTCGTTGAGCGTGTTGACCAGACCGATCCGTGCCTCGTCATGGCCGGGATCGGCCTCGATCGCATCGCGGAACGCTGCCTCGGCCGCCGGCAGGTCGGACAGGCTGCGCAACGTCCACGCCAGTTGGCGCAACGCGCCGGCGTCCGATGGGGTCTGTGCCACGAGGTCGGTCAGCACGTCGGCGGCATCGCGGTCGCGCCCGGCCGTTAGCAATAGATCTGCCAAGGATTGGTGAAAACGTACGGTGCCTGGCAGCAGCGCGATCGCGGTGCACAGCGCGGCTTCGGCCGCAAGCAGATCGCCCTGTGCCTGCGCGACCGAGGCGAGCTGGGCGTGCCAATCAGGAAAATCCGGCATCGCCGCGATTGCGCCAAGCACCGCAGCGCGGGCCGCCGGCGCATTGCCGAGGCGCAGGTGCAGGTTGGCCTTGAGGCTGAGACCGGCCGGCGAACGGGGCGATGTCAACAGCGCGCGGTCGAGCAGCGGCAGCACTTCATTCGGATCGGCCCGCTGCCCGAGATACAGCGCTTCAGCCAACGGGCGATTCCATTCGTAACGCAAATAGCGCCTGACATACTGCGCAAAGGTGAAGCGGCCTTCCTCGTGGTAGCGATAGCACGTAGTTGGCGCCACGTAGCGCAACCCATAATGCGCCGCGAGGTTCGGATGGATCGGCAATTCCTGCGCGGCGAACGGCGAATAAGCGTTGCTGGCCAGTGCCAGCTCGGTCTGCCTGTCCGGCACGCCGATCGCGGTAAAGACGATGCGGGCGACATGATCGAGCAGACGCTTGCCCGGATGTCCACGGGTTGAAAACAGAGCCTCCGTGCGGAAGCGGGCATCGATGAACCCTGCGATGTCGATGCCGGCGATACGGTCGCGGAGTCGTTGCTGTTCCAGGTGGATGTCGAGCAGCCGATCCAACCCGGCATGGGTGGCGATGTCGAGCTGCACATATCGCTCGAATGCGTCATCTTCCGGGACCGTGCCGATCAGCCGATTGAGGAAGCTGTCGCCCATCTCGTCAGGATACGGCCCCGCCGGCTGGAATGGGTGGGACTCGTTCATGACATGCGGCTGGCCGGAAAACGGCCAGAGGAACTGCGCCAGCATCACGGGGAACCGGACATGCGTGGCGTGCGGCTTGAGCTTGTCCGGCTCGATGCACGGTTGGCCACTGAACACCTGCTCGACGAATACGTCGGCCCGCGAGATCAAGGCATCGTCGACGCTGTGCGGCCCGGAGGCAGCGACCTGCTCATCGCGCGGGCCGGCGATGTAACGCGCATAGATGTCCCGCAGCGCATGCGCCTGACAGTTGCCGAAAAACACAACAAGACGCGGCGTGCCGCGGGTGGAATGGACGTCGGTCATGGGGTTCACCGGCCGGAGTGTCCGGTCGTGGATCCGTGCTCGTCAATGCCGGATATGGCTGATCGCTCTGTCAAACCGCTGCCAATGTTTTGCTTCCGATGAGCGGGGCCCCTGCCAGTTGATCCGACGCCCTTGTAACCGCACGCAAGGCGGTCTTTCATCTTTCTCGTTCGAGCGCGGAGTCATTCGATGGCCGATACGACCTTTTCATATAACGGCGCCGTCATCCAGACCTTCACGGTAACGACCGCAGGCACCTATGACATCACGGCCTATGGTGCACAGGGCGGCTCAGGCCCGGGCGCCAGCGGCGGAAAGGGCGCAGAAATCGGCGGGGACTTCAGCCTGGCGAAAGGCGAAGTTCTTGACATCGTCGTCGGCGGCTACGGCGGAAACGGGTCGCTTGGCGGCGGCGGCGGCGGCAGCTTCGTGATCGAGACTTATACCGGCACCGGCGGCACCAGTGTTCATACCGCGCTCGTCATTGCCGGCGGCGGGGGCGGCGGAGGCGGCGGCGGCGAAGAAGAAAATGGCGGCGGTGGCGGCGGCCAGATCGGCAGCTCCGGGGGGAATGGCGGCACTGGCGGCGGCTTCTTCAGTCAGGAGGGCGGCGCCGGCGGCGTCTCGGGTAGCGGCGGCAGCGGCGGCGGCGGTGGCAGATTCGGCACTGCTTACAGCGGCGGGGGAGGCGGGGGCTACAGCGGCGGGAGTGCCGGGGTCCCCAGCTCCAACGGGCGTGGTTACGGCAGCGGCTATGGCGGCGGGATCGGTATACCTAATCCCACTGGCAACGGCGGCTTTGGCGGCGGCGGCGGCGGCGGATATGGCGGCGGCGGTGGTGGCGGCTACAGCGGCGGCGGCGGCGGTGGCGGCGGATATGGCGGCGGCGGTGGCGGTGGTGGCGGGTCGCTCGATCGCGGAACCGACAAGGTGCTCGTCGGGGGCGACAATACCGGCAACGGTTTCGTTACCCTCGACCCGCCTTGCTATCTGCGCGGGACGCATATCCTGACGCCTTGCGGCGAAGTGCCGGTGGAACGTCTCGCCGTTGGCGACATGGTGGTGTCGCATCGCGGCGAGGCGCATCCCATCACCTGGATCGGCACCGGCCAGGTGCTGGCGACGCGCGGTCGGCGCACCGCGGCAACGCCGGTGATCGTGCGCAAGGATGCGCTGGCCGACCGAGTGCCGAATCGCGACCTGCACCTCACGAAGGGCCACTCACTCTATTTCGACCGCGTGCTGATCCCGGTCGAGTTTCTGGTCAATCATCGCTCCATCCTGTGGGACGATCGCGCGCAGGAGGTCGAGATCTACCATGTCGAGTTGGCGACCCATGACGTCCTGCTGGCCAATGGTGCACCCGCAGAGAGCTATCGAGACGACGGCAATCGCTGGTTGTTCCGGAACGCCAACCCGGGTTGGGACCATGTGGAAAAACCGCCTTGCGCGCCGGTGCTGACCGGTGGCCCCGTTGTCGATGCCGCGTGGCGTCGGTTGCTGGACCGTGCCGGACCTCGGCCGGGCGTGCCGTTGAGCGACGATCCCGACCTGCATGTGCTGGTTGATGGCTCGCGGCTGGATGCGGTTTCGCGGTGCGGCGCGGCCTACGTGTTCCGGCTGCCGGCGCTGGCGCGCAGCGTTCGCATCGTGTCGCACGCCGCGGCACCGGCGGAACTTGGCCTGGCGCGCGACCCGCGGGTGCTTGGCGTTGCGCTGCGCGGGATCGTGCTGCGCCAGGGCTCATGGTTCCGCACGATCGCGGTGACCGATCCAGCGCTGACCGAGGGGTTTCACGCGTTCGAACCGGATATCGGACTGCGATGGACCGACGGCGACGCTGCGTTGCCGACCTCGCTGTTCGGCGAGCTGGACGGCCCGAAGGAGCTTGTGCTCCACGTCGGTGCAACCACGTCGTATCCACTCTTGGAGAAGGCGCCTTCGCGCGCTGCCGCGTAGGTAGCAGCGGCTGAAACAGGCAAAGCCCCCGGAAATCGCTCATAATTTTCGGCGACGATGACACGGCGACGATGACATTGGGACGGCGAGACCGGGGCGATGACACCGGGAGGATGACACCGAGACGATGACCCTGGGACGGGGCCGAACAGGACCGCTGGTTGGACCGGGTGGCGGCCGGATGCGCGAATGTCGCCCGTAGCATTCGGTGCGATGGGCGCCAGGTGACGGACGTCGCGACCGCGACTCACACGATCCGCACGCCCCGCTTGTTGTATGCGGGGTCCCGCCAGAAGCTTTCTCCCTCGTAGCGGCGCCACAGATCCGGCGGCAAGATCGTTTCCCGCTGGACCGCACCGACCACCGGGCGGACCGTGTGCAAACCTGGAGTGCCGAGCCGGGTGTCGAAGGCGCTCGCATCGAACACAACGTTCTCGACATCATGGATGAAGGGCGGCAGGCCGGTGAACTCGTAGACGGCTTGCAGTGCGCGGGTCGGGTCGCGCGTCAGCGTCTCGTAGGTCAGCAGCATGATGCGATCCGCCTCGGTGCTGTGCATCGCTTGCTTCAGCGCGTTGTACGCGTAACCCACCATGCCAGTGCGGCTGGTCAGCCCGTCGGCGCGGGAATACACCGTGCCGGACGGATCGAAATCGAAGATCTTCGAGAGTTCCCAGCGGTTCTGCCGCACCACCCGTTCGATGCTGTCGAGCACCCACGGCAGATCCCGCACGCAGCAGATCACTTTGGCCTGCGGAAACAGCGCAGCGAGGATAGGCAGCCTGATCGTCCAGGCGCGGTTGGTGTCGAACACCGTGTGGCTCGGGTGGATCGCATGGTAGTAGGAATCGAACAGGCCGCGCAGCAGCGCCTGGCGTTGCGTGTCGTCGATCATCACCGCGACTTCGTTGCCCTGGCTGACTTCGCGCAGCATGGTGCCGACGAGCGACCCGACCGCGCTGGTGATGCCGGCATGCAGGACGGGGTTCTGCAGCAGCAGCGCGGCGAGCAGGGTCGAGCCGGAGCGCGGCAGGCCGGAGATGAAATGTATTCCGTTTTGCATGGTTTAGGCCGCGGTGCGGTCGGCGCCGGTCTGGCGCAGCTGCCGGCGCCCGGCCGATACCGGGGTAACCAGAGCGCGGGGGCGTAGAGCCTCCAGTGCGCAAGATCGGACGACCGTGCGGTCATAGCTGAACGGGGTGCAGGACATCAAATGACTCCTCGGCCGAGCGGGGTTAATTCGAGACTATTTGCTGTTGACGACAAAAGCCTTGGGACAAGAGACTTGGACGCGCAGTTTATCGCGATGCATGTGGTCTCCTTGGGAGTCGTACGCTTGATCCAACGGCCGAACGTCACGACTGTCAGGGCCGGCAAAGGCCGGCCGTGGCGCGGGATGTACAGCGTAATCTAACACTCAGAACCGCTGCCGTCTGTCCCGGTTTGGCGCAGTGCCCTTCCAGACCGGTCCAGCGCGCCCTATCGCTCGAACAGACAGCCCGCGTCCGGAACGACATCGGTTACTCCCGCCAGCCGCAGGCAGTGCCAGGCCATCGCGTGATCCGACGAAGTTACCGGAATGCCGATATCACTTTCGACTTCGGCAACGATCTCGCTCAGCCGCAAGCTGGTGCAGGAGACGAACACCGCATCCAGCGTCGCGCTGCGGGCCAGCGTGCGGATGCCTTCGGCGATTGACCGCGGCGCGATGCGCGCGGCGTCGCGGTCGTCCTGCTGGTTGAACGTGCCGAATGCGGCGACCTCTGCGCCGTGCTTCGTCAGGTAGGCGCGCACGCCTTCATTCACCTCGGCCGAGTAGGGCGTCAGCACGCCGATCCGCCGCGCGCCCAGGGCGGTGAACGCGGCAAAGGCGGCGGTGACCGGCGTGGTGCAGGCAACGCCGGGCCGTGCGGCATGGATCTGGCGGAATACCTCGTCCTCGCCGAGTTCCATGCTGGCCGAGGTGCAGCCGAACGCCACGACGTCCAGGTTTACGCCAGGCAGGATCAGCGACGCGGCCGGGGCGATCCGCTCGCGCATGGCGCGCAGCGTGGCGGGGGTTATGTCGTTGTCGTTCCACAGCCGGGCTTCGTACAGCGCGACGCCGTCCTGGCGCACGAGGCGACGGAACTCGTGCTCCATCGTCTGGTCGCTTGCCAACACCAGCAGCCCTATCGCCGCACGGTGCGCGATGCCGTCGTCCAACTGGCAGGGCAGCACGCCCAGATCGACCATCTGCATGTCCATCGTGCGCCTCCTGTTCGGGCTTCGCCGGTTGGGTTGTTTTATGCCGGCCGGCCGAAGGGGTGATCTATCAACGCTACGCCCACGTCCTGCGGATGACGAATGCCCACGTCCGCCGGACGATCAATTCCCACGTCCGCCGGACGATCAATGCCCACGTCCTGCGGACGATCAATGCGACAGGCCACCAAAGAGTCCGACCACCAAGAGCACCAAAATCAGCCACATGAAG
>Ga0302325_10028481_pt1 | contig 11560 bp, 12 predicted proteins | sample Palsa_T0_2_FD_201948 | JGI IMG/M metagenome (GOLD analysis project Ga0302325, IMG submission 201948) | Peat permafrost microbial communities from Stordalen Mire near Abisko, Sweden - Palsa_T0_2 | ecosystem: Environmental > Terrestrial > Soil > Palsa > Peat permafrost | place: Sweden: Abisko... | reverse complement strand
CTAAAAACCATCAATCTCTGCAATTTTCTCTTCGATTTGGATCATTGCCACCCAGTTCGACAAGCTCTTTCAGATCCGCTTCCAAGTAATCTTACATCAGATCTGCCTGCAGGCGTGAAGGAGTTGAAAATTCAGTTTGACTTTTCATTTCCTGTTATGTTTCCATCCTCCTGGCCTAGATGTGCCAAGCCGTTCGCGAATGATCGTCCTCCGATGCACAAATGGGACTGCTAGAGCCATAACCGTACAACACTGAGTGTACCATATTATGCCTGATACTCGGGCCAATTACATACCATTAGAGAACCACCAATGGCAGAAAGGCTATATATCAAGTTTTGCAGTCGGCTCGAGGATCGGAAGCGGATCCTCAAACGTATTTATACATCGTCGTCGCTGTTAGCTGTTGTTTGTGACTCGGTTATGAGAGGTGTTAACATCATGACAGCTTTATTTTTCTTACTCTCTTTGTTTAGAGTCAGAAATGCATCATAGCTGGTTGGATCCTAAGGCTACATAAAGTTCACGCTTGTCCAGCCTCAACGGGGGTATTGACCATCCGAAGCCTTACAAAGACTCGAACGGCATCCTGCATTTTTGTCTCGCCAAAAGCCAACCACAGGTTCATGGAAAATGCCTACCAAAGAACCAATCCGCCGATGGGAAGTGCTCGAGTTCATGGCGAGAATGGGCAATAACTACAACTATCTGGTGAACTATCTTCCGTTGGACTAGGAGCACGAGGAGTGGCTTCAAACTAAGGTCGATGGCACAAGAAGCGCCTCTGGTATTTCTACTATTAGAAATAGATCCAAAATCTCAGGTCCTACAACTAGTAAAAGAAGCTTGTCTCTGACTAGGCTAGACGCTGGGACACGCTCAGCTTCCTCTTTTACGAGTAAAGCTCTGGTAGGTCACCTATTCTTGGACTCGGTCCTTCAGATTTTGCTTCTTAGCATAATGAAATCGGACTGACTGCTGCTTTGAGCCCGAATAGAAGTACTATTATATCAACCTTCATTCAGCGTCGAATAGTGAATGGTATGGCGCGATCGCAACACTAGACTCCGGACCTGATGAACACTGGATTTCCAAAGAAATCGTCGACCGGCTAAAGCTGGATATCAACAAAGGCCTCGCCACGAGATGGAAGACTTCGATGGCGAGGCTGTCTTTTCCGATTCCGCAATCAGAGCGACATGGTCCAGCCGTGGGAGAGATATCTCGCATGTCAATGCCTTCCGGGTGATTTCCAATGCCCTATTCGACATTCTTTTCGGACGTAATCTCATTCTCTCGGGGGAGGTAAATCTGTCTACTCCTAGATCGGAGCTTGATCTAGTGCTAGGTTTGGAGGGTGATCTGGTAACAGTGAGTCATCTTTGTGGACCAAGGACGGGGTTGACTAAACTTCCTAGGAAGGAAAGAGAAAAGATGCAAAACTAGGAAAGTTCTGATAAAGCTGGCGCAGAATCTCAAGCAAACGGGAAGCCCAAGCCCGCTTCCGGCTCGAAAGAACTACCGAGTTCTAAAACTAAGCCTCTAGCAAAGTCCCCAGGTAGTTAATCAGAATTCCGAAAGCCCAACCGCCGAAGAGAGGAATCTGTTCAGGGACGATGAGACCAGTTGGGAATTCGAGAGTGGATCCGTAGAAAGATTATGCGATGATTAGATACTAAAGCCGGAAAGAAGAGATGAAATGTCGTTGAATGTGGATAAGTGTGATGAGACAAAATGAGCTTTTGGTCTCCTTTCAGATCCCCAGTTTTAATGCACCGTGTAAACTGAAACAAAAGAGATCAATGTTTAGAGGGATCATCTATGTCTAAAGTCCCCCCTTGTCCGGTATAGGAAGGTGTATTCCCTGGCTTAATTAATATATTTCGAAGGTCAAAATTTGATCGGAAAGACCAACGCTTTAACAAATATTTCAGTAAAGATAGAAGCTTCACCTTATGTTCTAGTTTATATGACATGCAATACAAGTTTTAATGATAGATGGATTCGGCAGGAGTGATGGGGTACTTCCATAGACGGTCGGTTTCCCTGGAGGGTTTAGCGTGGTCAAGGTTTAAAGATAGACGCAACTTTAATGGAACTTCCTTATCGTTCTCTCTGTACTTGTTACTATGTCCTAAGGACTTTCATTGTCTTCACCACACAGGGTCCATTTGATATCTTTCTTAAATATCTGTAGAAGCGCGTTGCAACACTATTGGTCATTTCTGCTCCCCCCAACCGCGGACCTTCACGATGCTCCTCCCCCGCCATCGACGAAACACGACCTCTCATGAGAGGGGGACATGGCCTCCTCACGTATCCGCATTTCTTTCGGTGAATATTTACATTTCTAAACAATATTCACTTGAGTACGAGCTCTTTGGAAGGGGTTGATGGACTGAATTGTGGATTTTATATTGAACATTATGATAAGGCTGCACCCATCTCTCGACGGACCGTACAGATAACGAGCTCCCGATAAACCGAACTCCGACTAACGTGTATACTGCTTCCTTTGATGCAATAGAACTAAAATTCCAAAACATCAGTCCATGTCGCCCCAAAGCTCTTCCACACATGTCAACAGCTCTTGGCTTGCTTAGAGCCCCTTCTTCTCGGTGCCATGCCAGACGCTGGCTTGAATTTAGGCTTGATTTGTTTGAAATCTGCATACCGTTAGCAAGAAGTCTCTTGATCATGAAGATGGGAAGAACGTACCCGCTTGTATAGTCTCGAGCGTCTCGCTCTTCACTCTGACCAAACCGCTCTGGGGACCAACTTTCGCATTCAACACGATGCTTCCGCTCATTGCCAACTTCTCGAAGGCTCCCACTCTCGTCTTCAAGACGTCCACTTCGCTCCCCAGCCTCTGCGTGGTGGTCTCCAGGTGCTTGATGTATTCAAGCGCTCGCGTTAAAATAGCTGCTTTTCCGTATTTTTGTTGGCCAGTCTTCGAGTCCATTCCTTCGGCTTCCGAGTCTTCGCCCTCATCGTCAGATTTGGTGTCTGAACTGGATCGTCTGCTTAACGAAGGGATGCCTTGACGCAGGCAATTGATTTTGTCGTTGAGGTTCGTCCGATACCTCTTCTCGATGGCATTGTGTCCTCTTTTCCTTGACTGGCAAAGCGCGCTCGGCAATTCCTCTTCATTCGTTGACGGCTTTCGCTTTTTGGTTTTGCGAGTGCGGGTTTCGGGTTCTGGCGAGGGAGAGGGGAAGGAAGAGTGATTTGAGTGTGAGGATGTAGGTGACGAGGGCTCTGATGCAAGTTTGATGGCCGAGAGTATGCGATATGGCATGGCTATGTTTTGTAGATCTCGCTCTTCTGCTTCGGTAAGGGATGAGAAGCCGCGGAAGGATCTTCGAAGATCTTGTTGGGGCTGAAGCGCTGTGGGAAACAAAGTGCCTGTGGATCCAAGCGGCAGGCAGGTTGATGATAGTGGTGCTTCGTCGAGCTCAAACGGGGCATCTTCGAAGGGGAATTCGTTTGCTGAGGAGTACGACGCCGAGATCGGGTCTCTTCCGGCGCTTCCATGGTCCGTGGACCATGTTTCCGGCGAAGAGATGTTGCTGGCTAAACTTTCACGGCGACTCTCTGGAAAGTCAAGTTCTGCAGCGTTGCCTTCCCACTTCATCCAGTCGTCCCATTCTTCCATATCGATTTCAGCATTGAAGGCTTTGTCAAAAATGTTGTTCTCAGGATTGACGAGACCTCTGGGGGTAATCAATTCTACATCTCCATTTGCTGCTCTGAGGTACAAATTTCTGGAGACCATGGTGGTGAGGTGTGAGGACGCAAGTGCACAGGATCCGGGCGAGATATTATTTCAAGGTAGCGGGGTGTGTTCACTGGCAATAGATATGGGCAAGCAAGGTGTGTTGGCGAGTTGAGGAGGCTTGATGTAGCGATAGGGTAGGGATAAACGAGGGGGAATGTCTGGCTCCAAACTAGGGATGGCCTTGTTTTCAAGACACAAGTTAAGCAGCAGCAAGACAAACGAAGCAGTACTTATATGTGGCGCCCGAAGCAGAATAGGCACGCAGCCGCGAGAGCATGAGCAATGACCGCTGAATGGGTCGTTTCTCATCTATCTTGATGGGCCTGGATCCCGATAGCCCTGGGCCGATAAATGCGGTACTTTGAAAGTTTGGACTCCTCGGGAGAAGGATGAGCTGTTGGCATTTTGCGGGTGTGCATCTGCGGCCGGGTGGGTGCTGCTAACGCCTCCAAAATCAGGGTCCAGACCGAAACGCTTGTGGCTGGTCAAGTTCTGTGTGCATGGGGGGGGGGGAAGGATGGGAGGGGGGCGTATTGCCCCGCTCTTTACTAACCTTACTGGTAACCCCCCCCCTTTCCCCTTCTCCCCTTCATAATTGTTGGTCACAGTATTTATAACACCACACCTGCACCGGTCATATCAAGGGTCTTTGGCTAATAGGCGCTCTCAAAAATACCTGATATTCCCTAATTCAAGGATGTTAACGAATTTTGAGGGTCGTGTTACCCAAAGGACCTACCGACAAATTATTCAGTGGGGAGAGGAGGAAGCGAGGGGGATGGTAGCGTCGCCTAGAATGAGGGTAATTGAGGCATTTGGGGCAATGGGCAATGGGCAATTGGTGTAATTGGCATAATTACCTGCACTTACACGGAAACGCTCAATCGCAATCCAAATCCCATGAGAATGCCGCGCCACGTTTCCCGTGCGTGCTCTAGACTTGCGCATGTTGAGGGAAAAGTTGGCCTGTTTCCGTCGTCACCCATATGCAGGTCTTGAACCCTGAAATGCGCCACATGAACCCTTCACGGTCCTCATTGGACCCCGAATTTGCAGAAGCCTGCCATCATGGAAAAGTTCCCCTAGCGAGACCGCAACAGCTCACAAATATCATCTCACGAAAAGGTCACACACCCCATTTCCTCAGATTCCCATCCCTCTCCACAAGCTCCAAGTCCTTCGCATGGATCACGGTGCTCAGGTAAATCCCTGTGCCTCCCGGCTCAACGCCACCGTCGTCAACGGCGGGGACCGGGAGAACTGGACGACATTGAGCTCCAAGCTCTCAGACTGGGCTTGGCTACAGCATTCTCATTCGAAAGACCGGACCTCCATGAACCTTGTCGAGCTCGGTACCCATGTCTCGACTCCTAGAAGGCTCACATGAAAGTGATAGCTCTGCAACTTCAGCCGACGAAGCTTGATCTGATATCCGTCCAGACCCTGCCACCCTACCGTCCTACCGCCCTGCCGCCCTGCCCCACTGTCCTCTACGGAAAAGCTCGGACCTTTCACCCCGCTGGAAATTCACTGTCGATCTCATGTGGAAAACTCTTTGGCTTTGGAGTCAAGACGAAAGATATATATATATCTATGGATGGATTCCCATCGTCCTCCATCTCGATCCGTTCGGGTGCCTTGTGCGTTTGCTTACCCCCATCAAGGAGATTCCATTTTCGTTATTCGCCTCCAGAATCCACCTTACAGTATCACAGGGATGCAGTCGTTCTACCTCGGTCATAGTTCTCCCTTCCAATAAGAGACCGAGCTCATATTAGAAAGACATGTCATTTGTCTCGAAGTTTGAGAATTCAACCGCTTCAGCAACATGACGACACAGTACATGAGCCTGGACCCTTATTTCTGGGATAAAGAGCAGCGATCACAGGATGCTTGCAGTTCTTTCATCAAATTTATGGCCACCTCTGGATGTGATTCTAAGGGGTTTCGAATGTTTGTTCCTCTTCTTCAAAATCCGAAACATTCCAGCAGAAATGGGTTCGAAATTTTTTTCATGTACACACTATCCCCATACACTTACCTTCTTTTCAGTTTGGAATCATTCGCTGCTAGGATATAGGTGAGTTGTTGATTTTGGACAGATCTTTTTGGACACGCTGCCTGGCTTGCTTCCAGCGTGAAGTAGCCCACGCCCAATAGTATTTTCTCTAAGATGGAATCACAAGTCGAGACACTCATGAATCATTCTCGGAGTGGAGTTGTTTCAGATTTGTCTCGTTTTATTTTATGAAGTCATTTAAGAGATCACAGCACTTCAAACTCAACGACAACAGAACGTTGGCGGAAAAGGATGGTCTACGGTCACTCAAACACCAACAATTTAAGAGATCACAGAACTTCAAACTCAACGGCAACTGAACGCCCGCAGAAAAGGATGGTCTACGGTACGGTCACTCAGACACTAGCAGACTCCCACTTAAGTCCACGTTATTCCTCCATTTCTGCACACGGTTCCAGGAGGAACATCCTGAGGTGGTTGGAGCCCACTAACCCCACAAACTCTAAACTGTGTTCCTCCCTCAACAACACAGACGATACCGCTGGTGCATTCCGTGCCGTCTTGGTCGGGCAGAGCGTTGTTGGGTTCCCATCCAGGGTGTCGAAAAGCCGAGCAAATGCAGACGGTTCCAGGAGGTACAACACCAGTATCGCCATTGGGACATTGCCATCTGTCGGTGGTCAGACAGGCCATGACGTTTGTGCCGCCGCAGGCTTGCCCGCCAAGGGGGGGTAGTACGCCAGCGCAGTCTGTGCGAGAATATTACGCCATCAAAGGTGCTGGAGTCGCCCTTTGAAGAATTAGCGAAATTACTATAAAGTGGACGGAAAGTATGTCGTGTTTAGAAACCGATTGTATAAGTGCATAGGGGGCCTTACCCGACGAGACTCCCGGCCTCGAAAACCATCAAGCCGGCAACCAGGGATGTAAAGCTGCGAAAGGATACCATCTTGATCTCGATATGTCAAATATTGAAGCGTGGATGGGAAAATTAGGGAGCTGTATTAGATTCGCTCTAAGCAATGCAGCCCACAAAAAGGCACCGAGAAGGAACTGCACGTTATATAATCTAGGAGAAGGTGTACAACGTCCCAAATCCTTCACAAGCCAGCTGGATAACAGGCGATATCAAACTTCTCTACAAACATGTCAAAAGTACGCATTGGCTCCACCACCATCCGAAAATATCACCTTGGCAACTCCTAACAAACGTGTGCCTCGGGAGCAAACTGCCAATTGCATCTCCAACACCGCTGGTCCTTCACATGAAGGCTTTTCACAACATCGTCACACGAACAGCACCTCCGCAGCGAAACCATGCTCACCCAGAAACGAGGCCAAAAATATCCCGACCGAGGATTTTATCTCCGAGATCTGGGGAGAGGTTGTTGGGTGCGTGAAACTGTGCTAAGATGCTTCATCAGGTGGGGCTCATGTGGTGTATGGTGATTTGCGAGGCTGAGAGAAGGGATCAGATTATAATCCCCACTGTGAGTTTGTCGATGATTGCAGCTTTGTTTGATTGGATTGATGAGGCGCATACTTCTGATGCTCTCGTATTAAGGTTTCAAGGTGGAGTTCAGCCTTCTGGTTTGAGCTGAAGTGCCGTGAGATCGATGACCTGAACTTGATAAGGGCGGAGGAGTGATTCAAGTGAAGGATTGGCTTGACACATTGTATCACCATAGAACTGCGTAGCGAGACATGCCGCCTAAGTCACTCACAGCCTTCAGTCTGCGATCTTGTAGAAAACATGTTCTTGTTCTGCCTGTGCACAGGAAGTTGCATACCAGTAACTAACTAGCCCTTTAATAACGCCGAACCTGGCTTTTCGTCCCCTAGAAGCTTCTTCAAAGCTTCGACAGTGATCTCCAACACCTCCTGACTTCTAGACTTCTTGAGACATTCCTTCAAGGCATCAATACCTCCTTCCTCCTTGACCTTTTTGATTCCCCATTCTCCCACCTTGCCAGGTGCCGACAATACGTTCAAGACACAGACAACTCCCCTATGCCTCAATTCCTCCTGGTCCTCTTTACATAGTCCCAGTAGAAGTGTTACTCCCCTGTCTCTTTCCAAAATTGCATTGACAGCAGTATCCCATTCCGTAAGACTAGCAATTGCACCGCCGGCTGCTCTCCTCGTCTCAAAATCTTCTGAGTCCGTAAGGGCAAGCAAAATGTGCATTCTATGACTAGCCTGCTTTCCCCCATCGGCGAATTTTGCAACGCCTTCAGGCGCTTGCATGAGATTGCAGATCAGTTCGACCGTTGCACGAGTAACCAGTGGGTTATTCGAGAGAAGTAGTTCCTCTATTCGCGGAAAAGCAAGTCGGATTATTGGGTTCCGGGCTGTGTTATCCGTGGAAGCCAGATTGGTGAGAGCGAGAAGAGATTCAAAGACAGGTAGAAGATCCCGCTGCTCGGTGGTAGGGTCATCATCGAGAAGGAGGAGAAGAGGTCGAATGGCGGATGTCATAGGTATGGGATTCGATCCACCAAAAACGTGGACTGGGTTGGTGCTTATGAGAATTCGAGCTAATGCATGAGCTGCTGTTCGGCGTGCAGGCAAATTGTCGAAGGGGAAGATAGAATAGGCATGTAAAAGGAGTTTGACAGCTCCTTGCTGCGCCATCAGTCCTCGAATTTTGCTAGTTTTCGAGAGAGAAAACACAATCGAAACGACAAGCATCAGAGATGCAGTTGAGCCATACTGACTGTGAGTTACAAGGATTGGAATAGCTCCAGCCTCAAATACAGCTTGGCATCGCTTCGAAACATGCTCATCATCGTTGAGGGGATCTGGCTTCGAAGATTTCGAAGCATTAGCGTATGCTTTCAACTGACTCATTCGCTTCTGTTCTTCAGAAAGAGCTGGCATATAGGCTGTGAGATTGAGAAGAATGCTCAACGCTCCATAGGTTGCTGGCGATTTAGCCGGAGCTTCTCCCAATGCTTTGATAAGATTCTTTAGGAAAGATTTATCAGAAGCCAGGCTTTCTTTGACTTTCGACTGCAGTGACGCATATGCCAAGCCCTCGATTGAGCTTTGTTTGGTGGTATTCTTAGAGAGCATGGTCTTGAACATGTCCGAGAGATCCTCGATGCTTGTTGTTGCAGGCTGTATCCGTTCTTCTTTTCCTCCACTAGCTGAGGGGACAGCCTTTAATCCTGAAGTCAGTCAGAATACTGGAAGACCCCATCATAACCTGGCAATGAAGGTTAGGACAGACTATCAGCTTACCTGAAGCTTGGCTAGTACGACCGCTGCTAAATTTCTGACTTGTTCAGAATGAATACGCTGCTGGATTGATCCATCTTTAACGACATAGTGTTTCTCCGGAGAAGAGGCATCAAGCGGGGTTAGAGGAACATCATTGACGATTTCGTCTAACCACTCGGCGCAATACTTCTTGATGGCCTCCCTGCATTGAGTATGCAGGCAAGCCGCATTCAGCATTTCCAACGCAGCCTGCTCAACTTTCTTGCTCTTCCATTTCCTCTTCATCAACGGGCCTAGGCTGACTATGAATCCTTCACTCAAGAACAGTGTTGCTATGACGTCCGGCACCACCGGAAATAGTGATGTTGCAACCGAGAAAGCGATAATGAAATCATCATAAGTAGCCTTGCGCACTCGTGAATTGAAGAAATCAGATAAGAGCTCAACGCCCTTGTCTTCAGAGGCTTTGAGATACGCAGACGTTGTTAACGTGGCGTGACCACGAATAGTCGGGGGTTGTCTCATATCCAGATAACCCAGGATGGTATCGACAGAGTCGGCATCAATCAGCTCGTAGAGGGGTTTGTGCGGCTTAGCAGACCTGGCCTCCTCCGTTGAATCATCGTTGAGAAGCTTAGCAAGGCTACTCAGCTCTTTGCAAGTAACTTCATCCTCTTGGCCACCCTCCATCAGACCAGCAAGAAGCAAAAGCGTTTGGTCTTCAAGGGTAACATTCTGGCTTTGGATGGCATCTGCGGTAGCAGGGGCGCTAGGATCAAGTTGCTTAGAAGGAGAAGCCATAGCGTTGCACTCCTTGATAATCGATGTAGTCTTGTGATGTGGACGAAAGTACCTATCTAGGTAAGATGGCGAGCGTGGTGGGGCATTGCTGTAGGATTGATCACGTGAGCAGGCGTTGACAGGGATAAGCGATGGAGCTACCGCGAGGTCGACGAGGCTGATTTGCACCAGAAAAGCCAGCAATCAGGTCTCCTGTTCCACCCCGACGGAGAAGCTCATCATAAACGGCCAGAGGTAGTCTGCGGATATATTTGACCATCATCGATGACGACATCATAGCACAACGACTTTTTAACATCATCTCTCCCTCTCGGGCAGGCTGAGGTGCCTTGAAATCCTCCAATATGAACGCGGTAGATGGTTCAGACCATTATGAGGTCGCTACTGAAGGTTCTTATGTGTACTCAGCCTTGGGAATCTCACTCTGATCGAAATGTAGGTCCCGCGCCCTCTTTACTAGTTATTGTCCTCGATACGAATCCTCATGCCTGGGCACTCCTCGCCCCGACTCTACCCCTCTCAAAAGCTATAGCCAATATCCTCGTCTTTATAGATGCTCACCTAGCAATCAACAATGCGAACCAGGTAGCTGTAGTAGCCAGCCATTGCCACCGAGCAGTATGGCTATACCCTCGACCGCCCTCTTTCTCCGAAGACGTCGAAATGAGTGACGCAACCTTCCCCCATCTCGACAATGCGAAGAAATACCGACCTTTTGCTCTCATAGAAGACAGTCTTCTTAAGTCTCTCCGCGAGCTCATATCTACTACAACAGAAGCCGATATCTCCACAACGACGACGACTCAAATGGCTGGAGCACTGACTCTGGCCCTGGCATACATCAACAAGGCCACCATAAGCTTCACGGGTATTACCACAGAGACAAAGGCAGCTCCTACCGGTGTCGAGACCAACGAAATGTCAACGGGCCTTCAAAGCCGCATACTCGTCGTCTCAGTATCGGGTGATCTCGCACACCAATACATCCCCATCATGAACACCACATTTGCTGCTCAACGTTTACGAATACCAATCGACATCTTAAAACTGGCAGGAGATACGGTATTTCTACAACAAGCATCAGATACTACTAAAGGGATTTATATGCATTTACGGAGCCCACAGGGTTTATTACAATATCTGATGATGGCATTCCTGCCTGATCAGATGAGTAGGAAACATCTTATTGCTCCAACACAAGAAGTGGTTGATTTTAGAGCGGCTTGTTTTTGCCATAGGAGAGTTGTGGATGTGGGTTTCGTATGTAGCATCTGCTTGAGCAGTAAGTCCCTTTTTAGCACTTCTTGATCTTTTAGACCACAACTGACGTGCCTTCCAGTTTTCTGTTCACCTCCTGAAGGAGCAATATGCCTTACCTGCTCAACCCATCTTTCACTTGGCGATTATGGCGCAAAGCCAGCCGTCGTCCCACGCAAGAAGAAGAAAAAGAAGAAGATCAATGGTGGTATGGATACTGGAAGTGCGAGAGGAACTCCGGCACCTGGGGAATGACTCCATGTCTGAGGAGACAGGAAGAAGGCCTGGAGTCTCGGAGTTACGATAGAAGTCAGGCGTTTAGCTTTCTTCTCATAAAAAGTAGATTTTCAAAACGGTAATAGATTCGTATGCAAGGCTGAAGCTCATACTCGCTCCCATAAGGTGGGTAACAAAGAATTGGTGACTTTGAATTGCAGAAAATCTCATCTCAGGGACTTTTCAGTGTTACATTCCTCAGCTCC
>Ga0302325_10028478_pt1 | contig 11560 bp, 8 predicted proteins | sample Palsa_T0_2_FD_201948 | JGI IMG/M metagenome (GOLD analysis project Ga0302325, IMG submission 201948) | Peat permafrost microbial communities from Stordalen Mire near Abisko, Sweden - Palsa_T0_2 | ecosystem: Environmental > Terrestrial > Soil > Palsa > Peat permafrost | place: Sweden: Abisko... | reverse complement strand
GGTCGTACATCGCACGCCCGCTCGCGAACGCAGCGGCACGCAGCCGGGCCAGCGCGTTGGCGATGGACTCATCCAGCTGCGCGGCGATCATCCCGGTCGCCTGATGGACCACGATCCGGTCCGTGCCCGCCGTCGCCAGCAGCTCCGGCAGACCCGGCCCGCCCGGGGCGTACTGCTGGTACAGCACGGCATCACGGGCGATGTCCGCCGCCACCAGAGCATCCGCCATGTGTTCGTCGCTGAGCATGCCGGTCCGGTCACGGCACAAGTCGAGCGTGCCGATACCGCCGGGCCCCACGGTCAACGGCAGGGAGAACTCGGCGTGCACGCCGGCCGCCAGGGCCGCCGCCGCGAAAGCCGGCCAGCGGTTGGCGCTCTCCGCTGACAGATCCGGCAGCAGCACCGGCATCCCGTAGGCATGGGCATGCAGGCACGGGCCCTCACCCAGCTCCAGCTGCAGCCCGGTAACCGTCCGGGCGTGCCGCCCCGCCACGGCCAGCACACTGGCCGACTCCGCCCCTGACATCAGCACCAGGGCGCACCCCGACAGGGCCATCTCATCCACCGCGAACCGGCAGAGCCGCTGAACCAGCCCGTCCGCACCGGCCGTGGCGCCCTCCCCGGTCACCGCCGCCATGATGCGCGTCCGCCGTCCGTCCTCCCGCACATCGCCTCCTCGCCGCACCACGACGCAGCATCGGGGTGTCCTTCCTCACCGTAACCCTCCAAACCCAGATCCGGTGCACGGTACAAGGCCCGGCATCGGCGCGATGGCCGCCGCGTGGGAGCCGCCGTGGCTAATCGGGAATCACTGGTCTTGCTTGGGCGCGCCGTGCCGTTGCCTGATGTCGGGCTTGAGGAGTTTGCCTGAGGCGGTGTGCGGCAGCGCGTCGACGAACACGATGGTCTTGGGGATCTTGTACCGGGCCAGCCGGCCGTCGAGGTAGGCGATCAGTTCCGCCTCGGTGACCTGCTGCCCGCCGCGCCGGATCACGACGGCCCGGGGGACCTCTCCCCACCTGGCGTCGGGGACGCCGATGACGGCGCACTCGGCGACGGCCGGATGGGCGTACAGGGCCTGTTCGACCTCGGCGGGATAGACGTTCTCGCCCCCGGAGATGATCATGTCTTTGAGGCGGTCGACGATGTACAGGTAGCCCTCGTCGTCGACCTGCGCGAGGTCGCCGGTGCGCAGCCATCCGTCGCCGGCCAACGCAGCCTGGCTGGCGGCTGGCTGCTGCCAGTAGCCGGGAGTCACGTTGGGGCCTTGCACCAGCACTTCCCCCCGTTCCCCGGGGGACACGTCCGCGAGGTCGGACCTGACCACGCGGACGTCGGTGAAGAAGCAGGCGGTGCCGGCCGATCCGATCTTGCGGATGCCGTCCGCGGCACGCAGCATCGTCGCGCCGGGCGAAGCCTCGGTCAGCCCGTAGCCCTGGACGATCATCAGCCCGCGGTCGAGGTAGGTCTGCAGCAGTGAGACCGGCAACGGTGCGCCGCCGCTCAGGGCGCTGCGCAGGGTGGACATGGTGGCGTGCGGCCAGCGCGCCGACTGGGTCAGGGCCAGGTACATCGAGGTGACGCCGAAGAGCATGGTCACGCCGTACTCCTCGATCAGGCCGATCGCGCGGTCCGGGTCGAACTTGGCCTCGATCAGCGCGGTCCCGCCCTTGAGCAGGGTGGGGAACAGGACCTGGTTCAGCGCCGCGGTGTGGAACAGCGGGGCGGTCACCAGGGCTACCTCGTCACTGCGGACATCGACGTCCACCAGCAGGTTGTACACGTTCCAGATGATGTTCCCGTGGGTGAGCATGACCCCCTTGGGACGTCCGGTCGTGCCGGAGGTGTACTGGATCATGAACAGGTCGTCATGACCGACCGGCTCATCGAACGGCACCATGCGCTCCGACCACAGCTCGCCGGGGCCGCCGGGGCCGCCGGGGCCGCCGGGGCCGCCGGGGCCGTCCCGGCGCACCGCGTCGGCGGGCACGATATCGACCGGCAGCCGCTGCACCTGCGGCGCGCTGATGACGTCATCGAAGCCCGGTGCCGCGATCAGCAGCTTCGCGCCGCTGTCGGTCAGGATGTACGCCGTCTCCGGTGGCGCCAGCCGGGTGTTGAGCGGGATGAACACGGCCCCCAGCTTCGCCGTCGCGAACATCGTCTCAACCAGCTCGATGGAGTTAAGCCCCAGGAAAGCCACCCGGTCACCGCGGGTGACGCCGCGGGCCGCCAGCCCGTGCGCCAGCCGGGTCGTGTCCTCGGCCAGCTCCGCGTAGGTCCTGACCTCACCGGCACCGATGAGGGCGGCGTGGCCGGGGGTCATCCGCGCCCGCCTGGCCGGCCACGAGCCGAGTCCCTGATCCCGCATGGTCGCGTCTCCCTCGTCGACAGCTCAGCCCAGGCCGGTCATTCCTCCAGGGACTCCTCGGTGACCAGCGGCTCGTGTGCGCGGCCGCGCAGCACGGTCACCGCGAGCAGGCCTGCCACGAGCGCGGCTACGCCGCAGATAATATAACCGACGGAATAGGCGTGACCGAGCGCGTGGAACGCGACGTCCTTGAGCGGGTTGAGGGGCACCGGTTTACCGTTCGGTCCCGGTACCGTCGCAGGGACGGCGTTGGCCCCGAGCGGCCCGGAGTTGACCGCGTGTACCGCAGCCGAGACCGAGGCGCGCTGGGCGGCCGGCACGTGGGCCGGCGCCTGGTTGAACGCGGCCAGGGCCTGGCGCAGCGCTGGGCTCGCGGCGATCTTGTCGTGGATTGCGGCGGCCGCCGAGCTCAGCGCGATCGCGCCGATCACCGCGGGCCCGAGCGTGAACCCGAAGTCCCGGAGCTGGCTGGTGGTCCCGGAAGCCATGCCCTCCAGGTGATTCGGTACCGTGTCGACGGCCACCGCGGTGACCGAGGACAAGGCGAACGCGAAGCCGACTCCGACGAGGATCAGCGGAACGATGATCGGCACCATCGACAGGTCATCGACTGATTGGGTCGCAATCCACAGGTCTCCCGCGCCGATGAGCAGGAACCCGCCGCCGAGCGCCCAGCGCGGGTTGAACTCGCGGATGGCCCGCGCCGTTACCGGCATCAGCAGTAGCGCGAACCCCTGCAGCAGCACGAAGGCGATCGAGCTCTTGAGCGGCGTGAAGCCCTGGATCGCCGACAGGCGGATGCTGGTCGCGTAAGCCGTGCCGAGAAACGCGAACATGCCGATGACGGTCAGCACCGAGTTCGCGGCGAAGGCCGTGTTGCGGAACAGGTCCAGGCGCAGCAGCGGCGCGGACGAGCGGTGCTCGGCGACGATGAACAATACGATGAAGACCGCCGCCAGGATGAAGCCGCCGATCACCACCCCGCTCGACCAGCCGGCGGTGGAGGCGTCGATCACGGCATACAGCAGGGCGAACAGCGCGACCGCGATGGTGATCTGCCCCGGCCAGTCGAGCGAGCGCCCCTCCGGCGCGGAAGAGTTCTGCGCGGTGAACGCCACCAGGGTGCTGATTACCGCCAGGATGCACACCGTCACGAACGCCCAGCGCCACGCCGCATTCGGATCAGAGCCCCAACTGATCTTGGTGACCAGGCCGCCAAGCACCGGGGAGAGGAAGCCACCCGACGACAGCGCTCCGGCCCAGATGGCGATGCCGCGGGCGCGGGCTTGGACGGTGTGAGTTCCGGCCGCCACCATCGCCAGCGAGGTCGGGAACAGCACGGCGGCCCCGATGCCGGCGACTACCTGACCGATCCACAGGACCGCCACCCGGCCGCCCGTCGAGGTCGCCGCACCCGGGGTCAGGACGCTGACGATCTCGCCCACCGCAAGCAGAGCGCTGCCGCCGATGAGCAGCCGCTTGCGGCCGAACAGGTCGCCCATCACCCCGAACGTCAGCTCAAGCAGGCTGACCGGCACGAGGAACGCGTCCGAGATCCAGGTCAGCTGGAACGATGTCGTGCCCAGGTCCTGCTGGAACAGGCCGTTGAGCACGGCGGGGATGGCGAGTCCGATCTGGCCCACGGACGCCGCGATGGCCGTGGCGATGACCGTCGCGGTGGTGAGATGCGGGGTGTGCACGGTGACGCGGGGCCCGCCCCGGGTCGTAAACGCCTTTGCCATGGATCCCTCCCACAATGACGGCGCCGGACGGCGCCGGCCATAGATACGGCGCTGCTGACCATGCTGACCCTCTGCATGGTCGCGACGGCCAGCAGGGAGCACACTCCAAATTCCACCAGGTGGAAGTGCTTCCGGTGCCAGATAGGGCGTCTCCTAGGTCACTGAGCGGAAGGCCGCATGCGTACAGCGACTGGCTGGCCAACACTTGACCGGTGAGCGAGCAGGGTCACCGGAACTCCTTGGCGGAGCACTGAAATGACAGCCTCCCAGTCCCATACCGATCAGAGCTGGCTGGATGAGATCTCGGTCGGGCAACTCGAGAACGATCCCTACCCCGTGTTCGAACGGCTCCGCCGGGAAGCCCCGATCGCATGGATTCCGTCGGTGCAAGCCAACATCGCCAGCACCTGGCAGGAATGCTGGGAGATCGCCAGCGACTTCGATAACTTCGGCGGCACGACCGACCCGGCCAACGAGCACGTATTCGGCCAGCCCAACATCCTCAGCGTCGACGGCGATCTGGCCGCCGGCCTGCGCGCGATGATCGATCCGCAGCTGCGTCCCCGTGCCGTCCGGAGTTATATCGAAGACCTGGTCCGGCCCATCGTCCGCAAATATGTGGCCGTCCTGCCCGAAACCGGCCCGGCCGAGCTGATGGCTCAGTACTTCGAGCCGATCAGCGTCCGCGCCCTCGGCGACCTGCTGGGCTTCAAGGAGATCGACTCCGGCACCCTGCGGCACTGGTTCCATGACCTCAGCACCGGCTTCGCCAACAAGGCGCTCCACCCGGAGGGATTCGCCGTCTCCGACGCCGTCAGCGCGGAGATCAGGGCGGTCGTCGACCCGAAGCTGGCGCGGCTGAGCCGCGAGCCAGACGACAGCAGCCTGTCACACTGGCTGCACGACGGCATGCCCGAGGGCCAGACACGCCCGCCCGAGTACATCTACCCGACGCTTTTCGTCATCCTGCTCGGTGGCCAGCAGGAGCCGGGACACGGGGCAGGGTCCACCCTGCTTGGCTTGCTGTCCAATCCGGACCAGTTGCGCCGCGTCGGACAGGACAGGAGCCTTATTCCCCGTGCCATTAACGAAGGGCTCCGCTGGTGCGCCCCGATCTGGACCACGCTCGGGCGCAGCCCCTACCGGGACGTCGAGCGCGCTGGCGCCAAGATCGCCGCGGGCAGCCACATCCTGCTGGCTTACGGCTCGGCCAACCGCGACGAGACCGAATTCGAGCGGCCCGACGTGTTCGACATGGACCGCGCTCAGCATCCCCACATGGCCTTCGGCACCGGAAAACATGCCTAAGCGGGCAGTTCCTTCGCCCCGAACCTGATGCGCATCGCGCTTGAGGAACTCCTGCAGGCCTATTCCCTGATCGAGCTCGACCCCGGCCAGAAGTCAGCCATGTGGGGATGGATCTTCCGCGGACCGCGCGAGCTGCATGTCAGGCTGACCGCCCGAGGCTGACCGCGAAGGACGCGAAGGAGGTGCCTGATGTCCGGTGACGCGGTCTACCGGGAACACGAGGGGGACCTGGTGGTGGTCCGCCGGGAAACGGTGGCCACCGATGTCGTCGCTCTGACCCTGGCCGATCCGGCGGGCGGCACGCTGCCGGGCTGGACGCCCGGCGCCCACATCGACGTGGTGCTTGACGAGGGGCTGACCCGCCAGTATTCCCTGTGTGGCGCGTTGCGGGACCGCACCAGCTTCCGCATCGGCGTGCTGCGGGCCCCAGACAGCAGCGGCGGGTCACGGTTCGTCCACGATGCCTTGAAGGAAGGTTCGCAGTTGCGAGTGCGCGGTCCACGCAACCACTTCGCGCTCGTCGAGGCTCCCCGCTATATCTTCGTGGCCGGCGGCATCGGCATCACCCCGCTGCTGCCGATGATCGAGTCCGTGCAGCAGCGCGGGGTGCCGTGGACCCTCGCCTACGGGGGGCGGCAGCGGGCGTCGATGGCGTTTCTCGCTGAGCTGGCCCGGCATGGCGGCCGGGTGCGGGTGTGGCCGCAGGACGAGGAGGGCCTGCTGGACCTGCCGGCGATCCTGGGCGATCCGCGGCCGGACACCCTGGTCTACTGCTGCGGCCCGGAGCAGCTGCTGGCCGCGGTGGAGAGCCAGTGCGCGGTGTGGCCGCCCGGGGCCTTGCACGTGGAGCGTTTCGCCCCCAAGCCCGCTGAGCCGGCGGCCGCCGCGGACTCGCCGTTCGAGCTGGTGCTGCAGCGCTCGGGCATTACCACCGTGGTACCCGCGGACCAGACGATTCTCGAGGTGGTCGAGCGAGCCGGAATCAGCCTGCTGTCCTCCTGCCGTGTCGGCACCTGCGGCACCTGCGAGCAGGAAGTGATCGCAGGCGACATCGACCATCGCGATTCCGTCCTGACCTCCGAGGACCGCGAAGCCGGCGAGTACATGATGATCTGCGTTTCCCGTTGCCGTTCCGAGCGGCTCGTGCTCGACCTGTAACGGCCGCGATAGGTAGGGCGACAAGATTGGAGCCACGGTGTCCCGTCTGGCAGGTATCCCGGTTGTCGATGCGGTGAATTACCCGCTGAACTGCTGGTATGTGGCGGCCACCAGTGACGAGGTCGGCCGCGGACTGGTGAGCAGGACCGTGCTCGGCCAGCCGGTGCTGTTCTACCGGCTGCGCTCCGGCGCGGTGGCCGCGCTGGAAGACCGCTGCCCGCACCGGTCGCTGCCGTTGTCCTACGGCACCCTGTCTGACGATGAGGTGATATGCGGATATCACGGCATGGCGTTCGGGCCCGACGGCCGGTGCGTCCGGGTGCCCTCGCAGCAGAACGTGCCGTACGGAGCGCGGGCTCGATCGTTTCCGGTCCGGGATGAACCACCGTTCGTTTGGATCTGGATGGGTCATCCCGCCACCTCGACGCTGTCCGACCCGCCGGCTCTGCCCTGGCTGCGAGATGCGGACTGGGCCACGTTCGGCGAGACGCTGCTGGTCGAGGCGAATTACCTGCTGCTGCACGAGAATGCGCTCGACCTCACGCATTTCCCGCACGTGCATCCGGGACTCTCACCGAGTCCTTACCTGGGGACCCCGCCCCGGCTCGAGATAGAGGTGACGGAGACGACCGTGTCGTACTACCGCGACTTCTCCCCTTCGCCGCTGGTGGACTGGCAGGCGCGGACTACCGGCCTGCCGCGGGACCGCGACTACGCACAGCGGGAATCGGGCGAATTCATCTCTCCGGGCTTGCACGTCGACCGGATGCACGTGTTCGCCGCGGGTGACGGAGCCGGGTCCTACGACAAGATACTGACCCGCGCCTTCACCCCGCTCGGCCCGCGCCGCACGATCGTGTACTGGCAGGTGTCCCGCAACTACCTGACCAGCCAGCCCCAGGTTTCCGATCAGCTCCGCGACGTGCACCACGCGACGCTGACCGCCGACAAACGGCTGCTGGAGGCGATCCAGGCTCGCGCGGACGGTTTGGGCGCCGACGAGGAGTTCAATGTCTCCGCTGACGTGGCCGGGCTGCGCGCGCACCGCATCATCGAGGACATGCTCGCCGCCGAACGCGGCTGGCACCCATGCGTTACTGAGGAGGAGCCATGCGAACCCAAGTCGGGATTGTCGGGGCCGGTCCAGCGGGCCTGATGCTGTCACACCTGCTGCACTTGCGGGGTATCGAGTCAGTGGTGATCGACACCAGGACCAGGGATGACATCGAAGAGACCATCAAGGCGGGGGTGCTGGAACAGGGCACCACCGACCTGATGAAACAGACCGGCGTCGGCGACCGGATGATCCGCGACGGATTCGTCCACCACGGCATCAACCTGGCCTTCTCCGGCGCGATGCACCGGATCGACCTGCACGAGCTGTCTTCCGGCCGGGCCGTGACCGTGTATCCCCAGCACGAGGTGCTCAAGGACCTGATCGCCCGGCGGCTGGCCGACGGCGGGGACATCCGTTTCGGCATCACCGGCACCACCGTGGAAGACGTCACCGGTGACCGGCCCGCGATCCGCTTCGTCCAGGATGGGCAGGATCAGCAACTCGATTGTGACTTCGTCGCCGGGTGCGACGGGTCGCAGACCTACTGCCGGTTCCTCATTCCGGAGGGCGCGATCCGCACCGATTTTTTCCGCCAGTACCCCTTCGCCTGGTTCGGGATCCTCGCCGAGGCGCCGCCGTCCTCCGATGAGCTGATCTACGCTCACTCCGACCGTGGCTTCGCCCTGATCTCCACCCGGTCACCCAGCGTGCAGCGGCTGTACTTCCAGTGCGACCCGGCCACCGACCCCGGCGAGTGGTCCGATGACCAGATCTGGGAAGAGATCCAGGCCCGGGTGGGTGGCGTGGGCGCGGCGATCAAGACCGGCAAGATCTTCGCCCGGGCCATCCTGCAATTCCGCAGCTTCGTCTGCGAGCCCATGCAGTACGGCCGGCTCTACCTGGCCGGCGACGCCGCCCACACCGTGCCACCGACCGGCGCCAAGGGACTCAACCTGGCCATCGCCGACGTTCACGTGCTCGACCGGGCGCTCGGTGCCTGCTACGAGGCCAACGACACTGGCCTGCTCGAGGCCTACACCAGCACGGTGCTGCGGCGGGTCTGGCGGGCCCAGCACTTCTCCTGGTGGATGACCTCCATGCTGCACCGCTTCTCCGACGCGACCGACTTCGACCTGCGCCGCCAGATTGCCGAACTGGAGATGATCACCGGCACGCCTTCGGCCGCCAAGGTTCTCGCGGAGAACTACGTCGGGCTGCCGCTGACCTGAGGTGGGCCTAGCCTCAGGTCAGGGACAACCAGCGCCCGCTCAGGCGTCAGCCGGTGTCCCGGGTTTGAGGCCGAGCAGCCGCGCGGCATTGTCCTTCAGGATCAACGGGCGGACGTCGGGCTTGATGTCGAGCTTGGCGAAATCCTCCATCCAGCGGTCCGGAGTAAGGAGGGGAAAGTCGGAGCCGAACATGACCTTGCGCTTGAGCATCGTGTTGGCGGCGCGGACCAGCTGGGGCGGAAAATACTTCGGTGACCACCCGGATAGGTCGATGTAGACGTTGGCCTTATGGGTGGCGATCGAGATCGCCTCATCCTGCCATGGCACGGAGGGATGCGCCAGGACGATCGTCAGCCGCGGGAAGTCCGCGGCCACGTCATCCAGCAGCATGGGCGCCGAGTATCGCAGTTTGATCCCGCGGCCGCCAGGCAATCCCGCGCCGATCCCGGTCTGCCCGGTGTGGAAGAGCGCGGGTACGCCTAGTTCCTGCAGCTCCTCATAGAGCGGGTAGTAGCGGCGGTCGTTGGGTTCGAAGGCCTGCAGGCTGGGGTGGAACTTGAAGCCGCGGACCCCCTTGCTGGTCACCAGCCGGCGGGCCTGCCGGACGGCCATCGCGCCGCCGTGGGGATCAACCGATCCGAACGGGATCAGCACGTCGGCGTGCTCCGCGGCGAGGTCGGCGATTTCCTCGCTGGACAGGGCCGGGTGGCCGGTCGCGGCCGTCGCGTCGACCGTGAAGACGACGGCCCCGATCTGGCGCTCGCGGTAATGCGCGGCGATCTGAGCCAATGTCGGAGCTCGGTGCTCACTCGACTTGAAATAGCTGGCCGAGGCATCAAGCAATTCCTGGTCGAGGGCGAAGCGGCCGTGGTTGTCCTGTTCGACGTGGACGTGGACGTCGATCGCGACAAGCGTCTCTGGATCAAGCATTGCGGGGCATCCTCCGTGATCAAGGCAGCGAACTGTCCGACTTGGCGGTCAGCAGCATATTCAGCAACCTGTCGCGGTCGGCGACGAGCCGGGCCTGGTCGATGCCCGCCAGTTCCTCCTCCACGCCGGCGACGAGGAGCTGCGCCAGCTCGGGGGTAAGCTGCGGGTGCCCGAGGTCCTGCCACCACTCGACCATCGGCGGTCCGAGGTGCTCCAGCACGTGCGCCAGACCGCCCGGGCCACCGGATAGGTGCTGGTTGACAAACGGTCCAAGCACCGCCCAGCGCAGGCCCGGTCCTTGCGAGATGGCGGTATCGATGTCGCTGACGCTCGCGATCCCGCGCTCGACCAGCGAGTACGCCTCTCGCCAGAGCGCGGCCTGGAGCCGGTTGGCGACGTGCCCGGGCAGTTCCCTGCGAAGCAGGATCGGCCGCTTGCCGACCGCAGTGTAGAAAGCCATCGCGGCATGGGCGGCCGCCGCGGCCGTCTTCTCGCCCGGGACCACCTCGACCAGCGGAATCAGGTGCGGCGGGTTGAACGGATGCCCGATCAGAACCCGCTCGGGGTGCCGTGAGCAGCCACGGGCAATGGCGCTGGGCAAGAGCCCGGACGAGCTACTCGCCAGGACGACCCCCGGAGCCGCGGCGCCGTCCAGGACGTCGAACAGCGCATGCTTGACGTCCTCGCGCTCGGGGCCGTTCTCCTGTACGAAATCAGCGTCGGCCACGGCGTCGGCCGGATCTGGCCTGAACGAGAGCCGATCCGGTGCGGCGCCCTCCCTTAGGCCGAGCCGCTCGAGCAATGGCCAGCAGGCCTGCACCTCGGCCCGCAGCTGGCTCTCGGCGCCGGGCGCCGGATCGGTGGCGACGACGTCGAGCCCGTGCGCCAGGAAGTGCGCTGCCCAGCTGGCCCCGATCACGCCGGTTCCGACAATCGCGACCCGCTTCACGGGCGATTCGTTCATGTTGGCCTCCGTTTGGCCGCGTGAGCGACGTAGGCATCGAGTGATACGGGATCCGCCAGGACGTCCCGGCTCGCCACATCGTCGGGCTGGGCGCCCTGAAGGATCTTCTTGACCGGCAACTCGAGCTTCTTGCCGGTGCGGTTGCGCGGGATGGCCGGGACGGCGGTGATGCTGTCCGGGATATGCCTGGGGGACAGCGATGTCCGCAGCAGCGTCGCGATGGTGCGCCGGAGTGCGTCGTTGAGTTCCGACGCCTCTCGGAGCTGGACGAACAGCAGCAGCTCCCCGTTGCCGCCCGCGGGGTCCTCCAGGTGCACGACGAGGCTGTCGACGACCTCCGGCAACTCCTCTACCACGCGGTAGAACTCCGCGGTGCCCAGCCGCACTCCGCCGCGGTTCAGCGTCGCATCGGAGCGACCCGCGATGATGCAGCTGCCGACCGCAGAGAACCGGATCCAGTCCCCGTGGCGCCACACGCCGGGGAAGTCGTCGAAGTAGGTGGAGGAGTACCGGGAACCGTCCGCATCGCCCCAGAATCCGACGGGCATCGACGGCATCGGCGAGGCGATGACGAGCTCACCGAGCTGACCGACCACGCGTCGGCCCTGCTCGTCGAAGGCCATGGCATCCACGCCCAGGCAGGCGCCGGAAATCTCGCCGCCCCATACCGGCAACAGCGGGCTGCCCTGCACGATCCCGGTGCACAGATCGGTGCCCCCGCTGCCCACGTTGAGCAGCACCCGGGAGCCGAACTGCTCTGACACCCAGCGGTATCCCTCGACCGGGAGCGGGCTGCCGGCC
>Ga0302325_10028477_pt1 | contig 11560 bp, 8 predicted proteins | sample Palsa_T0_2_FD_201948 | JGI IMG/M metagenome (GOLD analysis project Ga0302325, IMG submission 201948) | Peat permafrost microbial communities from Stordalen Mire near Abisko, Sweden - Palsa_T0_2 | ecosystem: Environmental > Terrestrial > Soil > Palsa > Peat permafrost | place: Sweden: Abisko... | reverse complement strand
GACATGCCCGTCGGTATCCAGTGGCAGGCCGCACAGCGGGCACGGCGGCCGGCCCGCCTCGACGATCTTGGCGGCACGCTGGGCGAAGGCACGCGCGGCGCCCGGCGTGATCCGCACCCGCAGCACTCCCGGCCCGTCCGGGGGGAGGTCCTCGGCCAGCGGCTCGACCGGCTCATCCGATTCTTCCTGCGCCTCGATGACGACCATGCCACCGTCGCCGTCCCAGGCCAGGGCGATCGCGCCGACCCGGAAGTCTTCAAGCAGCGGCAGGTCGAGCGGCGCGTCGTCCTGCAGGCCGGCTGGCGCGGCGGCAGGTACATCAGGCGACCCGCCGGTACGCCTGAGCACCTCGTCCAAGAGCTCGTCGATGCGCTCGGCCAGCAGACTCACCTGGAATTTCTCCAGCACCACGCTGGTCACGCGATCGCTGGAAGTCGCCTGCAGGTAAAAAATCCGTTCCCCAGGCTGCCCGACCGCGCCGGCCACGAACCTGTCCGGCGGGTCATAAAAGTAGACCGGCATAGTCCTATCCTCGCGTAACCGCCGACTGCTGGCGACCCGAAGGGGCCGAAGGGCTCGAAGGGGTCACCAGGTCTGGCTGTCTGTTCTCGCCGTCGGCGTGCTGGGTATCGTTAGCGGACGGCCCGCCGGACCCTGGAGGCCCGGCCTGGTCCGCGCCGCCGGTCCCTCCCCCGACCGCCGCGTCGCTCTGCGCCCTACCAGCCACGGCAGCGCCGCGACCGTGTCCGTCGGCGCGTGGCATGAGGTCCTCCACTCCACCCCCTCTGTCGTTCATCCGGATCAGGAAGGGCCGCATCGGCGTGTACCTGATCACGGTCAGCGAGCACGGGTCCGCCTGGATCCGCTGGCTCTGATCCAGGTGCAATCCCAGGCTATCGGCGACGATGGCCTTGATGACATCACCGTGCGAGCAGACGAGATAGGTAGCGTCCTGGCCGAGCCTGGCATTCCAGTCCCGGATCGCGGCCACCGCCCGGTGCTGCATGTCCGGCATGGACTCCCCGTCCGGACCGGGGAAGGTCACGGCGCTCGGGTGGGCCTGCACGACGCGCCACAAGGGATCGGCGGCCAGCTTCTTCAGCGGCTTGCCGGTCCAGTCCCCGTAGCGGCATTCGCCCACCCTGTCCTCGGTGAGGACGGGCTGGCCGTCCCGGGTGGCCGCGATCGCCGCCGCCGTCTGCTGGCAGCGTTCCAGCGGGCTGCTGACGATGGCGGCCAGCGGGAGCGGGGCCAGCCGGGCCGCGAGCGCCGCCGCCTGGGCCTGGCCCCGGTCATCAAGCGGGATGCCTGGCGTCCACCCGGTCAGCACATGACCCGTCGTCGCGGTGAGCCCGTGCCGTACCAGCAGAACCGTCGTCACGTTTCCCGACTCTAGTCGGTTCGGTCTCCTGATCCGGAAAGCGCAGGCCCCTGCGGGTCATCTCGGAGGATGAACGTCACGGAACCGAACTGCACCCGATCTCCTCCCCGGACCGGGACGGTCTCGCGGACCAGCCAGCCGTTCAGCCGGGTGCCGTTGTGAGATCCCAGGTCGTTGAGCAGCCAGCCTTCATCGTTGCGCACGAGCTCAGCGTGCAGCCTGGACACCGACAAGTCGGACAGGCACAGGTCGCAGTCGCGGGTTCGCCCGATGGTGAAGCGGCCGCCGCGGCCCGGCGGGAAGGAAAGCGGCGTCGCCGAGACACCAGGCCGGTACGGGCCGGGCTCCGGTACCCGCTCAGGCCTTCGGGCCTCGGGCCTTCGGGCCTCAGGCCTCCGGGCCTCGGTCGCGGGCTGATCCCCGTAAGTCCGCAGGTCAGGTGAGCCGCGGCCGTCGCCTCGGAGGACGGCCTTGATCCGGGCCAGCAGCTCTGCGGGGCGGGCCCTCCGGGGCGGCAGGTCGGTGAACAGCTTCGCCAGCTGGCCGCGGTTCCGCGCGGCCAGAGCGGTCTGCATGCGGTACACGAAGGTCTCGTGCGACAGACGGCCCTCGACGAACTCATCCCTGAGCTCGTTGACCGCGTGATCGCGGTCCGCGTCGGAGACACGGAGAAATTCGGGTGTTGTGGGCGTGTCCGCCGTCGACCCTCCCATGAATGGAGTATCGGCATCATCGGCTCGCAGAGCAAGGGCATCGCGCCGATCGGCGCCGATCTCCTGCCTCGGCGGGTACCAGCGGGACTAGAGCGACGGGTCCCCTGTGCTGGTCATGGCGGGTGCGTCCGCGTCCGCCCCGGACGGGCTCTGCAGCGGGAAGTGGCAGGCCGCCACGTGGCCGGGGCCGAAGGAACGGAGCTTGGGCTCCTCGGCCGCGCAGCGTTCCTGGGCGAACTGGCACCTGGTGCGGAACCTGCACCCGGACGGCGGGTTCACCGGGCTGGGCAGCTCACCCCTGATGGCGGCGCCCGTCTTGGCCCGCTCCAGGGTCGGGTCGGGCACCGGGATGGTGGCGATCAGGCCGGCCGTGTAGGGATGCGCCGCCCGCTCGTAGATGTCGTCCGCGGCGCCCATCTCGACCAGCTTGCCCAGGTACATGACGCCGATCTGGTCGGCCATGTACTTGACCACCGCGAGGTCGTGCGAGATCACCACGTAGGTCAGACCATACGTGGCCTGCAGCCGCTTCATCAGGTTCAGCACCTGCGCCCTGATGGACACGTCAAGCGCGCTGACCGGCTCGTCCGCCACGATCAGCTTGGGGTTCACGGTGAGCGCCCGGGCTAGGCCGATGCGCTGGCGCTGGCCGCCGGAGAATTCATGCGGGTAACGTTCCACCGCGTTCTGCGGCAGTCCGACCTCGCCGAGCAGTTCGGCGACGCGGTCCCGCTGCGCCCGCTTGCTGCCGAGGTGCTGCACGGCGAGCGGCTCGGCGATGATGGCCCCGACCCGCATCCTCGGGTCCAGCGAGGACTGCGGATCCTGGAACATGAGCTGCAGGTCGCGGCGCTTGCGCCGCAAATCACCGCGGCGCAGCGTGGAGACGTCCTCGCCGTTGACCACGATCGAGCCCGAGTTCGGCCGCTCAAGCGCCACGATCAGCTTGCCGATCGTGGTCTTGCCGCATCCCGACTCGCCGACGAGGCCGAACGTGGTACCGGCCGGCACGGAGAAGGAAACATCCGACACGGCATGGACGGCCGCCACCTTGCGCTGCAGGATGGCGCCGGCGGTGACGGGGAACTCCTTCACCAGATTGCGCAGCTCAAGCAGCGGGACCGCGCCGTTGCCGTTCGCCACGGCCTCCACCGGGAGCTCGACTACCTCCAGGCGGCCATCGGCCGTCTCGGTCAGGCCAGCCGCGATCACCACGTGCTCCCCGGCCCCGGGCTCGGGCGAGGTGGACGTCAACCCGGCGGCCTCGCCGGCCCCGGTATCGGCCGACAGCTGGGCATCGTGCACGAAATGGATCTCGTCGCTGGCCGTGGCCTCATCCAGGCTCTCGGCGTCCGATCCGACCAGGCCCGTGCTCGCGGCGTCCGGACCGCCCTGGCCGATCACGACCAGCTCCAGCGGCCCGTCCACCGGGTGCCAGCAGGAGAACTTGTGATCGAACGTCTTACCCGCCAGGGGCGGCTCCTCAGAGCGGCACTTGTCCGTGGCCCGGGTGCACCTAGCGGCGAAGCGGCAGCCCTCCGGCGGATGGGCCAGGTCGGGCGGCAGGCCAGGAATAGCGTGCAGTGCCTTCCTTGCGTCCTGGTTGAGCTGAGGGATCGACGCGAGCAGCGCCTGGGTGTAGGGGTGGTGCATCTCGTCGAACAGGGTGGCGGCCTCGGCCGTCTCCACCACCCGGCCCGCATACATCACGTTGACCCGGTCGGCATGCCCGGCGATCACCCCCATGTCGTGGGTGATCAGCAGCATCGCCATGCCCAGCCGCTCCTTCAGTTCCCTGAGCAGGGCAAGGATCTGGGCCTGAATGGTGACATCGAGGGCGGTCGTGGGCTCGTCGGCGATGAGCAGCTTCGGCTCGCAGGCCAGCGCCATGGCGATCATTACCCGCTGCCGCAGGCCGCCGGACAGCTGATGCGGATAGTCTTTGAGCCGCTCCTTGGGCCGGGGCAGGCCCACCAGGGCCAGCACTTCGACCGCCCGGTCGAGCGCTTCGGAGCGCGAAGCGCCCCGGTGCAGCCGCACCGGCTCGCCGACCTGGTAGCCGATGGTCTTGGTCGGGTCGAGCGACGTAAGCGGATCCTGGAAGATCATCGCTATTTCGTTGCCCCGGACCTGCCGCAGCTCATCGGGTTTGATGCCGACGAGTTCGCGGCCGTCAAGCTTGATCGAGCCGTTGACGATAGACCCGCCGGGCGGCAGCAATCCCATGATCGACAAGCCGGTCATCGACTTGCCGCAGCCGGACTCCCCGACGACACCGAGGGTCTCTCCGGCGTCGATCTGCAGGTCGACGTTGCCGACCGCCTGCACGACCGAGCTGGTGAGCTTGATGTGCGTCGACAGGTTCTGGATGTCAAGGACTGGGGCCATCTGGCCGCTACCTCTCGTTAATGGTGGCTTCTGAGATCATCGCGCCGCACGGCGACCGGCCGCTACCGGCGTCTGAGCCGTACATCCATCGAGTCGCGCAGCGCGTCGCCGATGAAGTTGAGAGCCATCACGGTCAGGACGATGCAGGCGCCCACCGGGTAGATCAGCCACCAGTAACCGTCCTGAAGGTACTCGATGCCGTTGGAAAGCATGTCGCCCCAGTCCACGTTGGGGAAATGCAGGCCAAAGCCCAGGAAGCCGATGTACGCGACGGCCAGGATCGCGTCCGCGACCTGGAACGTCACGTTCACGATGACCACGCCGAGCGCGTTGGGCAGCAGGTGCTTGGTGATCAGGCGCCAGTTGCTCGAGCCCGCCGTGCGCGCGGCCAGGACGAAGTCACGCTCTCTCAAGGTGAGCACCTCGCCGCGGACCAGCCGGGCCGGGACCTGCCAGGCGAAGAAACCGATGACCAGGCTCAGCGACAGGACCGACGCGCCGAACTTAACCGCCAGGATCAGGACCACGAACAGGAACGGCACGGAAAGGAACACGTCGACCACGCGCATCAGGGTCGAGTCCACGATCCCGCCGACCAGGCCGGAGACGGCACCCCACAGCGCGCCGATCACGATGGCGACGAACGCGGCGAAGAAGCCGATCTCCAGCGCGGCCTGGCCGCCCTTCATGATCCGGCCGAGTTCGTCGAAGCCGTCGGTGTCGGTGCCGAGCAGGTGCGCGGCCGACGGCGGCTCGTTCGCAATGATGAGGTTGGTGTCTGTCTGGTTGGTGTGGTAGATGAGCGGCCCGACGAAACAGAAGAGTACGAAAAACACGATCATGGCGAAACCGACCACGGCGAGCCTGTTGCTCATGAACTCACGGAGGGCGAGCCGCCACCCGCTTTGCACCGCTCCGACATCGCCGCCCTCAGGGCCCAGCGGCACAGCCCGCTGAGCGTCCACCGGTGGTAGTGGTGGCGTCGCCACGGCTGCTCCTTTCCTACGACTGGCCGGTCAGGCCAGCCGGATGCGTGGGTCCGCTATGGTCAGCGCGATGTCCGCGACCAGGTTCCCGACGACGACCAGAATGGCGCCCAACAGCGTGTAGGCGAGCATCACCGGATAGTCGACCTTTTGCAGGCTCTCGTAGAAGAGCAGCCCGAGGCCCTGGTAGTTGAACAACTCCTCAACAATGAGGTTGCCGGCCAGCAGCGCGGGCAGCGACAGGCCGATCAGCGTCACCATCGGCAGGCTGGCGTTGCGGACCAGGTGCCGCCACAGCACGAGCCGCTCGGGCAGGCCCTTCGCCCGCGCCACCTTGATGTAATCCTGGGCCAGCACATCCATCGACGAGGACCGCATGTACCGGGAGAAGCTGGCGACCACGATCAAGGTCAGGGTGGCGATCGGCAGCGTCATGGCGTTCCAGTCCCCCATGACCACCCACACTGAATTGGACTGGCTCGCCTCGAAGCTGAAGATCGGGAACGTGAGCGCGAACACCTGGATGAGGATCAGCCCGAGGAAGAAAGACGGCATCGAGTAAAGGATGAACGCCGCGCTCGTCGCCAGGTTGTCCCCGATGCTGTTGCGCTTGACCGCCTGGAAAATGCCCAGCGGCAGGGCGATGATCACGGCGAGAACCAGCGATATCCCGGAGAGGTAGACGCTGCGCGCGATTCTCTCCTTGAAGAGCGCGACCACCGTCTGGTTTTCCACGTAGGAGTAACCGAAGTTACCGTGAATCAGCTGGTTGAGGTAATGCAGGTACTGCACGATCACGGGGTCGTCGTAGCCGTTGGCCTTATTCCAGGCGTTGACCTGAGCCGGCCTTGCCTGCAGACCGAGCACGGCCCTGGCAGGCGACGGGTAGGAGATGTGCAGCAGGACGAAGATGAAGATGGAGACGCCGATAAGCACCACCACCGATGTGAAGAACCGGCGTACCAGGTAGGTGATCATTGGTCCCTAGCCTTCCCTCCGCAGCTGTCCGCCGCGAACCAGGCGCGGCGAGCGGCGCGCCGTCCCGCCGCTCGCCGCCCTAACCGATGCCCTGGCCTCCGGTTTATCACCGGAAGCCAGGGCAGTCCATACCGACGGAATTCGGTTACTTGGTGAAGTACCAGAACTCCGGCGTGGCGTAGTACTGGCTGAGGTTCTCCCACGCCTGCGGGATCGTCGCCGACAGGGTGTTCTTCCAGGCCCAGATGTAGTCCGGGTTGGGCTGGAACATCACCGGCTGGTTCGCCGTCAGGAACGACGCCTCGTTCTTGACCGCCGCCGGGTTGCCGCCCGAGATAGAGGCATTGATCAGGGAATCGGCGGTCGAGTTGCTGTAGTCGCCGATCTGGTCAGAACCGCCGGTGTTGAACAGGCCGAACGTGGTGGCATACGGGTCATCCGTCTCGCCGCCGAAGTCCTCCATGGCCCACTTGTTGTCGTTCGCCGGCGCGTCCGGATCGAGGTAGTTGGCGATCATGTAGTTGAAGTTGCTGCTCTGCAGGTCGATGTTGACCCCGGCCTGCTTCGCCTTCGACGCCAGGTCTGTCATCTGCTCACCGATCAGCGTCGTGGTGGTGGCGTTGTAGATGAGGTTGAACGCCAGCTTGGTGCCAGCGGGAATGCCCGCTCCGCACTCATCGGCGGCCGTGCCGGCCTTGGCGCACACATCGGTGCCGCCCGCGTTCACCGTCCAGCCGTGGGCCTTCAGCAGGGCCGTGGCAGCAGCAACGTTGAACGGGTACGGGTTGGTCGCCGCGTCGGTGGGCAGGTACGGGCTCACCGGGTAGGCCGGGATCGGCCCGTAAGCGGGCGCGCCCGCGCCGTCCATGAACGCCTTGATCCAGCCCTCCTGGTCCTCAAGGTGCGCCATCGCCTGCCGGAAGTACAACTGGTTAGCGATGTTGTTGAAGTCGCCGGTGGTGTCCTTGAAGTTGTAGTTGGCGAAGTTCATGCCGAAGTCGGGCTCGCCGAAGTAGCTGTAGCCGAGCCGGAGGATATCGGGCAGCTGCGGCACGTCGTTGTAGTCCACGTTGGCGACGTCGATGCTGCCGGCCTTGATGGCGTTGAACTCAGCCGTGGTCGAGGTGAACGGGACGCCCTCGAAGTTGGACATCGGAGTCGCGTGCGGGCCGCCGTAGGTGGTGTTCGGTACCATCGTGAAGCCGCCGGTGGTGGTGTTGTAGGCGGATATCTTGTACGGCCCGTCGACGGTCTGCCACAGCGGGTTGGTCGCGTACGTGCTGAGCGACTTCGCCTGGGTGATCAGGTAGTTGTAGATCTTCGTCATGGTGGCCGGTGTCCAGGCTGACGCGGCCACGACCGTGCCGGTGGCCGAATCCTTCGCCCACACGGTGCTCGGCAGCGGGATCAGCGGCCCCTGGCCGAGCATGTTGTCGGTGAACCAGGTCGGGTTGACCGACGTGGTCAGGTTCAGCACGAGCGTCGACGCGTTCGGCTCCGAGGTGCTGGCCAGATTGTCCGGGAAGTGGCCGGGCACGTAGCCCTCCCAGTCCGCCGGGGACTCCTTGACCGCGGCCTTGAGCAGGTCGATGTAGAAGAGCAGGTCGTTCGCCGTGATGGGCTGGCCGTTCGACCACTTGTAGCTGCTCTTCAGCGAGATCGTCACCGTCTTGTCGCCATTGGAGTAAACCGCCGGGTTGGCGATGCTCATCGACGAATCGACCTCCGGCACGACGCCGTTCACGGTCCAGTACAGCGGCCGCCACATCTCCCAGATGAAGCTGAAGTTGTTGCCGACCGAGTTCTGAGCGCCGGTCACCACCGGGAAGATCCAGGTCGGGGTGAAGCCGGGCGGGATCCCCCAGGTGATCGTGCCCGCCTTGCCGCTCGACGCGGCCGCGGCCGGGACGGACCCGATCGCGCCGGGGGCCGTGGTAGCCCCGCTGGCGGTCTTGCCCGACGAGCTGCTGCTGCTACTGCTACTGCAGGCGGCAAGTGCGGTGATGCTGGCCACCGCGATGGCTATCCCCCCGATTGCCTTGCGCCGGAACCTCATCATCGGACCTCCCTCCTCGCGCCGCTCGCGCCTGTCGTCCGTCCTGGGGTCATCAGCTTGTCGCCCTTCTGAAGTAGTTTCGCCGGTGATCCGCTGCGCACCGTCTCCGGGTACTGGGTCGCAGTACCCCCGAACCGATTACGGCCCGTTTCCCCGGCACATCCGTGCTGACTCATCGTGAGCCGGCCGGTGAGCTACCGGTGTAATGAGTTAGCCGAAGCGTAGGTTCCATATTGCATCGATCTCTCGCCAAAAATGTCACAACTTGCCATCAATCCCTTGAGAGCGACGTCCCGTCGTGGCATGGACGCCATCCGGATATTTCCGGATCTGTCCCCTTCTGTTACATTCGTCACGTTGTGCCCATGAGCCTCAGCGCCGTGAAGGCTTGCCGCGCGAAGGCTGTCTCGCCGCAGAATCTTCGCCTCCGACCTCCGCCGCCGCCAAGAACATCACCCACGCCACGTCTCGTGTTGCCTCCGGTACCACCGGTGGCATGCCCCCCATTGGTGGCTACTAAGCGTAACTGTTTAGCAATGTGTAGATAAACCGTGACCTTGTGCCGGCATTTCCCCCCGGCATCCTTGAGCTGCCAGCACGCTTCTGCGCATTATAGCGGCTTAATGCAACACCATAAACCCCGCGCCGACCCGCGCTATACCGGGTACCGGAAGGACGGCGGATTGGGCCGTGAAATGGCGGTCTAACTGCCTCAGGCGCAGGGACGAGGACTGAAGATCGGCTCGCGGCTTGGCCGGACGCCTATCGACCTCAGAAAGTAACGAATTGACTATCAATTCATAACGCATCGAAAACAATGGCCGCTCATGATGCCGACATTCTCAGTTTATGAGATGACACGGCCGCGGGGACCGAGGCTGGCCGCACGGGGCAGCGCCGGGGGAGACGGCATCGCCGCCGGCAGACGGCAAGGCCGCCGGGACGGCGCAGTCAGGAGGATTACCTGAAGATGACGGTGCGACGGCCGTGCCGCAGCACGCGGTGCTCGGCGTGCCAGCGCACCGCGCGGGCGAGGGCGACCCGCTCGGCGTCACGGCCAATCGCCGCGAGGTCTTCCGGGCTGCTCGTGTGGTCCACCCGGGCGACCTCCTGCTCGATGATCGGGCCCTCGTCAAGGTCCGCGGTGACGTAGTGCGCAGTGGCGCCGATCAGCTTCACGCCGTGTGCGTGCGCCTGGTGGTATGGCCGCGCTCCCTTGAAGCTGGGCAGGAATGAGTGATGGATGTTGATGATGCGGCCCTCCATCTTGGCGCACAGCTCCGGCGACAGGATGCGCATGTAGCGGGCCAGCACCACGAAGTCGATGCCGAGCTCGCCGACCAAGTCGAGCACCCGGCCTTCCGCCCGCTGCATGGACAGCGGCTCGCTGCCGACCGGTACGTGCTCGAACGGCACGCCGTGTGCGGCCGCGAGCGGGGCCAGGTCGTCGTGATTGCCGACGACCAGCGGTACGTCGATGCGCAGCGATTCCGCCGCACGCCGGTACAGCAGGTCGTTCAGGCAGTGGCCGGCTGTGGACACCATGATCAGTACCCGCGGCAGGACCGCCGTGTCGCGCAGTTCCCATTCCATGCCGAACTCGGCCGCTATCGGGGTGAATCCGGAGCCAAGGTCGGCGGCCGAGGGGGGTGCTGGCGGCATCGTCTCCACGTGCACCCGCATGAAGAACTGGCTCGACCCCGGCCCGGTCCGGTCCGCGAACTGCTGGCTGTCGAGCACGTTGCAGCCCGCCTCGTGCAAGTAGGCGGCGACGGCGTGCACGATCCCGACCCGGTCCGGGCAGGAAAGGGTGAGAACGAACTCGGCCATCAGGCGCCTATCGCGTGCATGCCGCCGTCCACGTGGACGATCTCGCCTGTGGTCGCGGGGAACCAGTCGGAAAGCAGCGCCACGCAGGCCCGCGCGGTCGGTTCCGGATCGGTGATGTTCCAGCCGAGCGGCGCCCGGCCGGCCCATACGTCCTCGAACCGGTCGAACCCGGGTATGGCCTTGGCGGCCATGGTGCGCAGCGGGCCGGCCGCCACCAGGTTGACCCGCACGCCGCGGGCGCCCAGGTCGCGGGCGAGGTAACGAGCGCAGGACTCGAGCCCCGCCTTCGCCACGCCCATCCAGTCGTAGCCTGGCCAGGCCACGCTGGCGTCGAAGTCCAGCCCCACGACCGATCCCCCGCCGCCCATCAGCGGCAGCGCCGCCACCGTGATCGCCTTCAGCGAGTACGCCGAGACGTGCAAGGCGGTCGCGACGTCGGGCCACTTGGTGTGCAGGAAGTTGCCGCCAAGCGCCTCCTCCGGGTTCGCGTACGCGATCGCATGCAGCACGCCGTCCAGGCCGTCCACATGTTCGGCGACCCGCTGCGCCAGGGACGCGAGGTGGTCATCGCTGGTCACGTCGAGCTCGAGGACCGGAGGCGGCGAAGGCAGCCGCTTGGCGATCCGTTCCACCAGGCTCAGCCGGCCGAAGCCGGTCAGCACCACGGTCGCGCCTTGCTCCTGGGCCACCCGCGCGACGTGAAACGCGATCGAGGCGTCCGTGATGACCCCGGTAACCAGGATCCGCTTACCCGCCAGGATTCCCATCAGGACCTCTTTCCCGTGGTGATCAGCACCGTCTTGACTTTCACACCCGGCCGTACCCTTCACACACTGCCGTGCGGGCGTCGCCAACTACAGGACCCGCGACACGAAGCTTGGAGGCGGCGGCTTGTAGGAACCCGACAAATTCCGATCCCGGCCGACCGGATCGCGACCCGCGATCCGGCCGGCCGGATCGCGACCAACAGGGCGGCGGGATGAAGCTCAGTGTCCCATCCCGAGCCCGCCGTCGACCGGGATTACGGCGCCGGTGATGTAGGCCGCGTCCGCCCCGGCCAGGAACGCCACCGTGGCGGCCACCTCGTCCGCGGAGCCGTAGCGGCCGAGCGGGACCGCGGCCATGATCGCGGCCTTCCTGGCCTCCGGCAGGCCCGCCGTCATGTCGCTGTCCACGAAGCCGGGCGCGACCACGTTCGAGGTGATGCCGCGCGAGCCGAGCTCGCGCG
>Ga0302325_10028475_pt1 | contig 11561 bp, 6 predicted proteins | sample Palsa_T0_2_FD_201948 | JGI IMG/M metagenome (GOLD analysis project Ga0302325, IMG submission 201948) | Peat permafrost microbial communities from Stordalen Mire near Abisko, Sweden - Palsa_T0_2 | ecosystem: Environmental > Terrestrial > Soil > Palsa > Peat permafrost | place: Sweden: Abisko... | reverse complement strand
ACCATCGCACCGCCTACGGTTGCTCCAGTTCTGTCTGTGGCTGCCGGCACGTATCAGTCGACCCAGTATGTTCAGATGTCGGATGGGACGTCTGGTGCTGCGATTTATTTCACCACGGACGGGTCAACTCCGACGTCAAGTTCGACGCGGTCGACTTCGGGTGTGGCCGTCAGCACCACGGAAACGGTCAAGGCGATTGCAGTGGCTCCTGGCTACTCCGCGAGCCCAGTTGTTTCTGTGTCGTACACGATCGCTCCTTATGCAGCCACGCCAGTAATGAGTGTCCCTGGGGGCACTTACAATGTCCCGCAGACGGTTGCTCTCTTTGACACAACGCCGGGTGCGACGATCTACTACACGACAAACGGGACCACGCCGACAAAGGCTTCGACACTGTACACAAGCCCAATTGCGATCAGCAAATGCGACTATCTCGAAGCTATTGCGGTAGCGCCTGGTTTTACGCAGAGCTTTGTCGCAACGGCGAACTATGGCATGACAGTCGGCACCCCGCAGCTGAGCGTGGCCGGCGGAACATATGCCGGTCCGCAGTCCTTGGTGCTCTCTGATGTTACTCCGGGAGCAGCTATCTTCTACACTACAAACGGGTCGGCACCCTCAACTTCTTCGACTCAGTACACCGGGCCTATTACGGTAAGCAGTTCGGAAACAGTGCAAGCCATCGCGGCCTTGATGAATTATGTCAACAGCTCCACCGCTTCGGCCGCCTACGTGATTACGAGAGGGACAGTAGCGACTCCCGCCTTCTCTGTAGCGGCTGGCACCTACACCAGCGCGCCGGTCGTGACCATCAGTGATTCTGCTGCGGGTGCCACGATCTACTACACGACCAACGGAACCTCGCCGACAACGTCGTCTAGCGTCTACGCGGGTCCCATCACCGTGGGCGCCACGGAGACGTTAAGCGCAATCGCATCAGCCGCCGGGTACTCTGCCAGCGCGGTAGCGTCCGCTGCGTACACGATCAACCTGCCAGCCGCCGTACCGAGCTTCTCTGTAGCTGCTGGCACCTACACCAGCGCGCAGGTCGTGACCATCAGTGATTCTACTGCCGCCGCCACGATCTACTACACCACCAACGGGGCTATGCCGACAACAAGCTCCAACTTGTACTCGACCCCGATTACAATAGGCGCCAACGCAACTCTGTCAGCGATCGCTGTCAGCGTAAGCGGCACACCAAGCCCCGTGGCGAGTGCCAGCTATGTTATCAACGTTGTTAATCTGTCCAGCGGGTTCGCCGCGAAGCAGCTTGACTTGGATGGATATGCGGCGCTGGTCGGCGGGGCGTTGCAGTTGACGAATGGAGGAGCGACTGAAGCTGGATCTGGATGGTATCCGACCAAACTTACGGTTAACGAGTTTACAACCGATTTTGACTTCCAACTGCCGACATCGAGTGCGGATGGATTTACGTTCACTATCCAAAACGGTTCCCATGGGTTGTCTTCGATCGGTGGCAATGGCGGCGGACTGGGCTATGAGTTCATCACCAATAGCGTAGCGGTCGCCTTCAACCTCTATGAAGCGGGCGTAACTAACGCGGAGTCGGTTGGGGTCTACTCCGGCGGAGTGAGCCCGCAAGGAAGTGCGGTCAATCTCCTCGGGACAGGAATCAATCTGCATAGTGGAGATCCATTCCATGTGCACATCGTTTACGCAGGAACAATCCTTACCTTGACCCTGACAGATAAGACGACAGCGGCCAGCGTGACTGAAACATTCACGGTCAACATCCCCAACAGTGTAGGAGCCGACACCGCCTATGCGGGCTTCACTGGCAGCACGGGCGCAATGACAGCCACGCAGAACATTCTCGACTGGACGTTCAGCAACTAAAGAGGGAACTTTACACAGGATGGCGGTCTACGCGGGCAGGGATCCTTCGGATCTCTGCCCGCATCTTTTTGTGCTGGATCGAAGCAATTCTTGACCCGCGAGGGCCATACCCTGATAAAGTCATTTTTCATAGATGCTTGATGGGAACTCCATACATATTTGGCGTGTTGGGCTAGAGGCAACTGCCGCAGCGGCTGAGGATCAAGCGGATTCGTTGCGCGGGATGCTATCGCCCGAGGAGAATCGCAGGGCCAATGCCTTTCGCGTGGATGTTCTCAGACGTGAATACGTGACGGCCCATGCGGCCCTTCGGTTGATTCTCGGCAAATATCTCGGAGTTGCGCCGGCCGCGGTACCTTTTGCTGAAGGGTTGGCCAGAACAAATGGAGGATCGGAAACCAAGCCCAGGCTAATGCCGGTGACCGGGTTGGGCAACGAGCTTTCCGACTTGCGTTTTAGCCTGAGCCATACGCATGGCGCTTCACTGATTGGCGTTGCAATGGCGCGAGAGGTGGGAGTGGATGTTGAATGGCAGCGGCCCATGGATGATCTAGATCCGGTGGCGATCAGCGTGATGTCATCGGAGGAGCTTAAGAACTGGCAGGCTCTCAGACCGGAAGATCGACTCGGCGCTTTTTTTAATCTTTGGACCCGGAAGGAGTCTTATCTGAAAGCGATCGGAGTGGGTCTTTTTCACAGCCTCCAGTCGGTTACGGTTCCCGTTTCGGCAAACATTCTTAACGTTTACTCGAGAAGTTTTGCGATCGTGAAGGATTCTGCCCGGGTGGGCGAATGGGGGGTCTCAGATATCCCGGTGCCAGTAACTCTTTCGGCTTCCGTCTGCTGGGAGGGTGGGAATATGCCCCAGATCACAGTCCAAGATTTGGATGTGAGTGGAACTATTTAGACTGTCCAGACGACATGGTCAATTCGGGTGATTGCGCCGAGAGACACTTCTCCCAAGCATGGATGTCGGAGCTTGAAGCGCAGTTCAAGGCTGACCAGAAGCTTCATGGGCATCCCAAGGAGGCTCAAACCTTGGCTATGCTAAGGTGAGGCAAGTGAGAACCGTTGGAAGCAGTCTGGCCTGGTCCGGGAGTTTTATCTTGGTTTGTACTGACTTGCCGTGTTCAGTTTCATCGATGGTCATGTCACGCGTTTGAGATATCGTCTGTGCCAGCGCGGCACCCAGGGCAACACGTTGGAGTATAGACAATGCAATTTCTGTTCATTCTGCCGGGTCTGATCTCGCTCTACTATGTCATGCGAGGGCAGCAGAGCAAGGCATTTCTCAATGTGTATCTCCCATGCACCTTTCTGCTTCCTTACTTCTATGGTTTCCGTCTGCCCCACCTTCCGCCGCTTTCGGCTGGAGACGCCGCCCTAATACCTATCGCGGTATCCCTGTTGATTCGACCCAAGATCCGATGGCAATTTAAACGGATGGATCTTTGGGTCGTGATTTATGTAATCAGCTACGGAATCAGTGAGGTCCTCTACGACGACCCTCCGAAGGACGGAATGAGTCTCTGGATTCAGATTGCGTTTTTCGAGATGTTTTTCGGGTACATCGTGGGGCGGCAAATTATCGAACCTGATTTGCGGCTGCCGACGATCAAACGCATTATTTTTCTGTTCATGTGCCAGACGCCGCTGGCCCTGTACGAGTATAGGTTCGGTCAGAATCCCTGGCTGAATGTTGCGAATACGGTTTTTGACATACATCCTGGTTGGTTTGTGCAGTTGCGGGGTGGTACCGCGCGCATTGCTACGTGCTTCTCCGGCGCAATCGGTGCGGGCATGGCTTTCATGATTGCGGCCGCGTTGAATTATTACCTGTTGCAGATTTACAAACTCAACAAGACAGGCCTGGGGCCCTGGATGTCCAAGCTCCAGCAATATCGGCTGCCATTTTTCCTGTTGCCGCTGTTTGTTTATATGACGGGTTCGCGTATGCCCTTGGCTTGCACTGTACTCGAGTTTCTGATTCTTCAGATTCCCCGCTTCAAAAGCATGCGCACAGGCGTGATTGTCATAGGCGTGGCAGTAGCAATTCTGAGCTTGTCCGTTTATGCCTATTTTGAAAAATACACGTCTGTCTCTGAGGACCAGGCAACCGACGAAGCGCAGACCAGCGCGATTTATCGCAAAGAGCTGATTGTGAACTACGCGCCTATCCTGGAAGCGGGAGGCTGGCTCGGCTGGGGATCGTTGAACCCGCCACTTGTGATAGGCCAGAGCTCGATCGATAACGGCTACATGCTGGTGCAATTGGCGCAAGGCAAGCTTGGAGAGTATACGTTCAAGTTGATGGCTTTTGAAACCGTGCTTGCGCTGGCAATCTGCGCGGCGCGGTTCAAGTCACGCGAGAGCCAGTTTCTTGTCTTCAGCTTGATGGGGGCTGTGATCGGAATGCTTGTGTCATTGACGACGGTATCGCTTGGTGAGCAGATGACACAGATCTATTTTCTGCTACTGGGCTGGTCGCAATCCGTGCAAGATACATATGCGCTTGGTGCAGGTGCAGCTATGATAAGCGCCCAACCGGAGCCCAAATTCAGGTTCAAACGGGTCGTTGCTTAGAGAGAACTTAAAGCATGGCGCTCGGGAGCTACATGGATTCTGAGTGTCCAAAGCTGTTTTTCCTGCATTTGGGATCATGATACGAGCGTAATTATCTTCGGTTCCCGATCGGGATGCGGTTCTTGGATCCGGATAACGCGGTGAGATTCGGGTAGAAGTTGAAGAGGCTTGCGCTACAATTTGACAAGATAGTAGATCAAATTTTGCGGGTTGCTCAAGGAGTTTTCCAGGATGGATGAATCACAGATCTACGTCCGGCTAACGAAAATATTCGAAGACGTTTTTGACGAAGACTCCATTGTGGTCACGCCGGATTTGACGGCCAAGGATGTGGATGGATGGGACAGTCTTACCCACATTCGCTTGATCCTCACGGTCGAAAAGGAATTCAAGATCAAGTTTTCTACTTCAGAAATCGGCAAACTGGAAAAAGTGGACGATTTAGTTGCACTGATCAAAGCCCGGGTCTAGAGGCCTCTGCAAAGGGGTGAAGAGTTCTATTTTCTGACACTTACGCTCCATAGGCAGGCGACTGTCAGGTCAATGCCCCGTTCTGGGTATTGGCGATTTGACATTTGAGAATTCAAATCCTTACATAGGCAGGTCTGCCCGCAACGTGCCGGCTGGACGCGCCAGACGCACTTCAGCGTGCAAAGCACCAGGAGCGGATATCTCATCCATGAACTCACTTTATTCTGAATTGCAATGGCTTCCGCGGGCACCTCAGGAGTTTTCTGATCGACTGAAAGCACTGGGTAATTCGACTGGGTCAGTTGGGCGCGAAATTCAATCGCTGGCTTCTTTCGGCTTGAACCTTAATCAACTTACGAAGTTGGCCAAGGCAATCGGCAAGTCTCAGTCACAAGGCAAGTCTCTGGATCCCTTGGTACCGTTCCGGTTGGCCGTGTTGAGCAATTCCACCATCGACATGATTGTGCCGGCTCTGGTGGCCAGCGCGGCTCGCCGTGGCATTGCACTCGAGTTGATTCAGCCTTCCTATGATCAGGTTGCTCAAGAGGCTCTGACTCCGGATTCCAAAGTCAACAGTTCGAAGCCGGATGCGGTTCTATTGGCGCTCGACTACCGCGCTTTGCCCTTGAGGCTGTCTTTGGGAGATCCAGAAGCCTCGGCTGCTACGGTGCACGGAGCATTCGGCTATCTGCAAGCACTTCGCGACGGGATAAAGGCCAATTCGAATGCCGTTTGTATCTTTCAGACTTTCGCGGCCCCGGTGGAATCCCTGTTTGGCAGTCTTGATCGCGCGCTGCCGGGAACATTGCGCAGCCTAATCGACGGCATCAACCGCGAACTGGCAGAGTACGTGCTCGGTTCTGGTGACGTGCTTTTAGATGTGGCCGGCCTCGCGGAGACGGTAGGCCTCGCAAATTGGCACGATACACAGCTTTGGAATATGGGGAAGTTTTCCTTTTCTGACGAACTTATACCTCTCTACGCGGACCATGTCGGGCGGAAGGTCGCTGCTATTCGCGGCAAGAGCGGAAAGGTCCTTGTCCTCGATCTAGACAACACTGTTTGGGGGGGTGTGATCGGCGACGATGGCCTCGAGGGCATCAAGATTGCGCAAGGGGATGCCACGGGTGAAGCTCACCTTGCCGTGCAGAGACTCGCCCTTGACCTGCGCCGGCGCGGCATTGTGCTGGCAGTTTCGTCGAAGAACACCGATGAAGTTGCGCGTACACCTTTCGAACAGCATCCGGAAATGCTCTTGAAGCTGGATCATATTGCTGTCTTCCAGGCAAATTGGAACGACAAGGCTACCAACATCCAGGCGATAGCCGAGGAGCTTTCCCTAGGGCTGGATTCGATGGTGTTTCTGGACGACAATCCGGTGGAACGCGGACTGGTGCGCAAACTGCTGCCCCAGGTTGCGGTACCGGAACTGCCAGACGATCCGGCCTATTACACGAGAACATTGACCGCGGGCGGTTACTTCGAAGCCGTGACGTTTGCGACGGAAGATTTGAAACGCGCAGGTTTTTATCAGGACAATGCCAAGCGCGCCAGCCTGCAGAAGCAGGTCGGCGGAGTTGACGCTTATCTCGCTTCGTTGGACATGACCATTACCTTTCAGCCATTCGACGCAACTGGCCGCGCGCGTATCGTCCAGCTGATCAACAAATCGAATCAATATAATCTGACCACGCGGCGTTACACGGACCCAGAAGTTTTCGAGGCGGAAAGCAATGCGGAGGTGTTCACGCTTCAGGTGCGCCTGGCAGACATCTTCGGCGACAACGGAATGATCAGCGTCATCATCTGCCGCGCTGAAGGCAAAGGGATATGGGATATCGATACCTGGCTAATGAGCTGCCGCGTGCTAGGACGTAAGGTCGAACACATGGTACTGCGCGAGATTCTCGACCATGCTCGGGCCGCAGGAATCTATAAGCTGACGGGAACCTACCGTCCGACGGATCGCAATAAGCTGGTGGTTGATCACTATGCGAAGCTCGGGTTCACCAAGGTGGTGGAAGAGGAGTCAGGATTAACCAGATGGGAGTTGCCTGTTGAAGGTGCAAATCCGGATAGCGCGCCGATGAAGGTTGTTTCGCAGGGCTTTACGCCGGCGGAGGAGAGAGCGCTCGCATGACCCAATCGAATGCCCGCGACCTTCGTGAAACGGGGGAAGCGACCCTGCCACGCAGGGATTGGATCGTGCTGCCGGCCGTGGGGATTCTGGCCATTCTTTTGTTGGCGTATGCGACCGAGTCGATTGCGCGTTGGCTTTATCCCACTTTTTCAGAAGGGCTCCTGGACTGTTACACGAAGGACAATCCCACCGGCGACACGCCGGTACGTCCGAACAGCGTTTGTCGAGAGCGAATTGCTGAGAGCAAGTACACGGTCGAGTATCGGTTCAACAAACTAGGACACCGTGCCGGAACGGAATTGCTGCCAAAAGCTCCCGGGAGCTACCGGATCGTACTAATAGGCTCGTCGATGACCATGGGCCTTTTTGTCCCGAGAGAAATGACCTTCGCCGCGCTGTTGCCTACAGAGCTCTCCAAGGAAACGGGACGTAAGGTTGAGGTGTACAACGAGGCGCCGGGAGGAAAGTTCAGGGGCGGGACGTACCCCACCCGCGATTCCGTAGCGCGCTTCAACGAGGTACTGGAGGCTCAGCCTGATCTCATCCTCTGGGTGATCACGCCGTGGGATGCGGTGAATGCGGGCTTTGAAGGCGCCGGAAAGGAAACCAGTGCAACAGCGACGCAGCCCGCGGTGCAGGAGGCTGCGCCACCCGTGGTCTCGGGAAGTTCTTGGGACAAGATCGTGGCCGAGATCACCAAGGGAAAATTTGCGGATCGGCTCAATTATCGTTGGGAGCAGACGCGGACTTCCATTGTGTTGAAGCATCTACTCCTCAAGAGCGACAGCCAGGATCAGTATGTCAGTTCCTATTTGAGGAACGAGGATTTTGCCGGTTTTCTTAAAGCTGCGCCTGGACCCAAGTGGCAGAAAGAATTGGATTCCTTCGATCAGGACGTAACCCAAATTGAAGACAAGGCGAGAGCTGCCGGTGTACCGTTTGCGGCGGTGCTGGTTCCAAACCGCGCGCAGGCAGCGATGATCTCGATGGGCAAGTGGCCAAAGGGATACGATCCTTACGGGTTGGACGCGGAACTCAAGAAAATCGTTGAAAGCGACGGCGGGATATACCTGGATATCTTGGCGGATTATCGCGCGATACCCAACCCCGAGCAAAACTATTACCCCGTAGATGGTCATCCCGATGCCAATGGCCATGCCATGATTTCCGATTTCCTTGTCAAAGAGCTCACGAATGGGGCCGTGCCAGCGCTCAAAATAGCGGATCAGTCGCAGACAGCAATGGAGCGAGGAAGATAGCCATGGATTCGGCATCATTTCAGTTCTTGCTATTTGGTCTGATCGCGGCAATCGTTTCGAATTTCAGCCGATCGCGCGTCTGGCGCTCGGTTGTGTTGATGCTGGCGAGTGTGATCTTTCTTGCGATGCTGGCGCAGCAGCCGATTGTGTTTGTCCCATTACTTGGTTTTCTGCTGCTGGGCTATGCGGGCCTCGTCATGCTGGAGCGAGGCTGGTCGAAGCGCGCGGTCTGGAGCATCCTTGCCGTAATTCTTGTTTACGTTTGGCTGAAGAAGTACACGTTTCTTCCCGAAGGAACCTTTCTTCACTTTCCGTACTTCACGCTTGGGCTCTCCTATATCTTTTTTCGGGTATTGCATCTTCTCATAGAAATGGGGGATGGCGACGAGAAGAACCATATCGGAGCTGGCGCATATCTTCTCTACACGCTGAATTTCACAACTTTTGTCTCTGGCCCGATCCAGCGCTATGACGAGTTCGCCCGCGACCAGTTTGCGGTGAATCCGATTCCGCTTGGAGCTCGGACGATTGGGCTGCAATTGGAACGGATCGTTCGCGGGTTCTTCAAGGTAAACGTACTGGCGATGCTGCTGCACACAGTGCAGGAGAACGGTCTGGAACAAATTGCAAAATCGGTCCCCTTGGAGCACAAGCTTCTAGCTGCCTTTTGGATGATCATCGCCTATCCATTTTTCTTATATGCAAACTTCTCCGGCTACATCGACATTGTGATTGCTCTGGCGAGGCTGATGCGTGTCGAACTCCCTGAAAACTTCGATCGTCCTTTTTCAGCCTCTTCTTTTCTAGACTTTTGGAATCGCTGGCATATCACGCTTTCGATGTGGCTTAAGACCTATGTGTATAACCCCCTCTTGATGACGCTGATGCGTCGCGTTTCCTCGGTAGCTTTGCAGCCTTTTCTCGGGGTCATTTGCTTCTTTGTCACATTTTTTCTCATCGGCGTGTGGCATGGACGTACATCCGAGTTCATGGTCTTCGGTGTGCTGCAAGGCGGAGGCGTAGCCATCAACAAACTTTGGCAGGTATGGCTCTCGCAAGTCATGGGTCGCAAAGGATACAAGGAACTGGCCAAGAACCCGATCTATATTGCCTTAGGCCGCGGCATGACATTCAGCTGGTTTGCTTTCACGATGTTCTGGTTCTGGGCTAACTGGACGCAGATCGATACGATTTTCAACGCGATCAGCGTGCTCGAATGGGCGATCGTCTGGATGACTGTCTGGCTTGGCGCGACCGCAGTATTGGCCGCTTGGGAATGGCTGCGCAAGGTATTGTTATCGTTCAGGACATCGGGGGGGCCGGTTCTTACCAGCCGCTACGCCCGCGTCGTGTACGCTTCGTCCCTTGGACTCATTGCCTTTGTCGTTACGGTGATGCTGAATCAACCAGCTCCCGGCATTGTTTATAAGGCCTTCTGAGGCTGCATATTTAAATCGCTAGGGACGATGCGGTGAAGTGTGGGCTCCTGCAGCCTCCCACGAAAGCACTGTCATTGAAAAGGGTGGCAGTGAATAAGGTGCCTCGGGGCTGAAGTTTGCCAGCGTATCGTGACGAATCGCGACCGTAGCGGATGACTCATTGTTGTCCGTGATGTGAGCCGAAGTGAGCTGACTGACTTTGACCTCTCCGTGGGGAGCAACCTGGCCCGCGAGGGTAATGGGCAGTGCGGCGGTGCGACTGAGATTGAAGACGACCAGGCTGAAGTGAGTTCCCTCGGAGAACGCGAAAGATTGGATCAGGTGCGCGCCCTTGAGTTGGATCTTTGCATTATTCAGGATGCCGTTGTTGGTCTCCGGCTGATCCCATGTAGGATTCGAGCCCGATTGCGCTGCTTCAATCATGTTTCCCTGGATTGCCGAGTTGGCCAATTCTTCGGTCAGGAATGTGGGGCGAACACGATTGGTCTGGCCTCCCATGTCGATCACGCTACCCCAAAGCTTCATGAGTTGCTTCGAGCCTGGATGGTCAGGGTTGTAAAAGCCGTTGGCGTACTCAGGCAGGCAGAACAGAGCCTGGTTGACGATGCCGTTATCGCGCAACATGAGTAACATGTGCTCGGCGACGGCCAAGCCCGCTCCCAGTGAAGGAAAGGCCGTGTCGAGCGCAGCCTGATCGGCGGTTCCACCTAAGCCACCTAAATTGACTTCGTAAACAGCAAGCTTCATACCGGACTTTGCAGCCAGCTGCGCGTTTGCAGCTACGAGGCCATTCGGACGGCTATCGCGCATTTCCGGTTCAGCAAGCATTGGGCCGAAGATCACTTCGTTGGAAGACGAATCGCTGAAGGAATCGAAGATGTATGGACCGATATCGAACGTGTCGGCGTGGGTGTTGAGGAAGAATTCATGCTCTGTCCACCATGGAACGGCGTACCAGCCATCCAGAATCAGATCAAACTTGTTTGCCTCGAAGCCGGGCGTGGATCGAGCGGCGCCAAAGATTTCAGAGGCTCGCGTCGCGTACGCCTTCGCCTCCGGAATGCCTTCTCCCGGAAAGGAGCCCCAATTCCAGACTTCGTTGCCTAATTCGAGATGAATTGTGCTGAAAACACTGGTCCACGGCGCGCTCTGCCCCAGTGTGGCGCGTTTAGCTCCGTAGGGCGTGCTCGGCGCACCAGACAAATATTGAATGAGGTTCCGGATCTCAGCGGGAGAGATGCCGACGGGTAACGTAAACCATGGCTCTGCCCTCACTGTCTGGCATAAGACAAGGAAATCGTGCAGGCCTATTGGAACATCGGTCTGTTCCTTGTTCCCTTCGCTATAGCCGGCACGCTGCCGCGCGAAGGGCGGGGCAAGCAGATTGTCGATGGTGCTACCGAAGTTCGTGCCGTTATCCATGTAACGAAGGATTCCGGGTCGAAGCTCGCGGAGGCGATCCACGACCGCATTCCGAAACGCGGTTGGATTCGTAGGAGCGGCACTCTCCGTAAGTGAAGCGTCGTCGAGGAGAACAGACGAAGTATTCACACTGAAGACGACATGGACAGGGCCCGTGACTCCGCCATTTTCTTTGACGGTGAAGGGGAATTTGAAATTCTGCCATGCCGCCGTCAAGGGAATGTGTCGATAGAAGTATGTCTGATTTCCATATTTCTGCGATAGCCGAGTTACATTGACGGAGATTTCCTTGGTTCCTGCAATTCCCTTAGCTCGAAAACTGAGCGTATAGGTTCCATTCAACTGAAGGAAGGACTTGTTATCCCAAGTATCAAATCCGGATATCAG
>Ga0302325_10028474_pt1 | contig 11561 bp, 13 predicted proteins | sample Palsa_T0_2_FD_201948 | JGI IMG/M metagenome (GOLD analysis project Ga0302325, IMG submission 201948) | Peat permafrost microbial communities from Stordalen Mire near Abisko, Sweden - Palsa_T0_2 | ecosystem: Environmental > Terrestrial > Soil > Palsa > Peat permafrost | place: Sweden: Abisko... | reverse complement strand
GGAAATCGAGGATCAGCGTGGCCGGGGCGGTGGGCATGGGAGCGCCATAGTCGCGGTGCGCGCCGGTGTCCACCGGAGGTTCATACGGCAGGCGGCCGGGCCCCGGACCGCCGGCCGCGGCGCCGATGGCCCCGCCACGGGGCCTGGAGCGGCCCCGGAGCCCCGCGCCGAGGGCGGCGGCTAGGGTACTATCAGTAACGGCCCCCGGGGCGTCAGCGGCCGCGCCAGGGGCCCTGGCGTTCATTCACGGTTTGCGACCGGGCGAAGGCACGCTCCGTAACAGTCCGCCGACCAACGACACTCCGCCATCGATCGCTTGGCGGAGCATGATTCCGAGGCCCGGGCCTCGGAAAAACTGTCATCCAAGCGATTGACGGCGGACTCCGAGCGCGGCGGGGACCGCGAGTATCGAGGCGGTCGGAAACCTCCGCGGATTGATCGTTCCCCGCTGACGAGGTCCGCAGATGTCTCGCCGCGGCGGCGACGGGCCGGCTACAGCCAGCGGTCGACGTGGCCGTGGTTCTTGCATGCGGTCCATTGGCTGTGGGTGAAGCCGTAGGTGCCGTCGGAGCAGATCGCCGTGGCGCCTGGCGGCGGCGGCTTGCAGATGGTCATCGGGACCGTCGCCCCGTTGGCCGCCCGACAGTGGCCGGCGGAATCGATGTGGAAGGGGCCGGGATAGGCGTCGGCGCTCGACGCGACGGCGAGAGCTGCGATGCCGGCGATGACCAGGCGGCGCATTGGTTTCCTCCCGATGGAGCCTGAACCCTAGATCGGCGGATCGCCGAGGACCAGAGGGCGAACGCGAGGGCGCCCCGAAGTCGCAGCGTTCGCGGTGCGGCGCCAGGTTCTTGCTTTGTTCCGATCGCTGGGCCATGCTCGCGCCATGCCCGCCCCCTCCCCGGCGCCCCGCGGCCGCGGCGCCCAGTCGAATGCGACCGGCCGGTTCGAGAGTCTCGTCAGCGAGGCGTTCGACGACGGCTGGACCGGCGACGACGCGGCGCCGGCGCCGCTGCGGACCCATGTCACGCCCGAGCGGGCCAAGACCATCATCAGCCGCAACACCAGCCCGGACGTCGGCTTCGACCGGTCGATCAACCCTTACCGTGGTTGTGAACACGGCTGCATCTACTGCTACGCCCGGCCGAGCCACGCCTATGTGGGGCTGTCGCCCGGGCTGGATTTCGAGAGCAAGATCTTCTTCAAGCCCGAGGCCGGGCGGCTGCTGGCCACGGAGCTTTCGCGGCGGGGCTATGAGCCGCGCGCCATCCACATCGGCGGCAACACCGATCCCTACCAGCCGCAGGAGAAGCGGCTGCGGGTGACCCGCGGGGTGCTGGAGACGCTGCATCGGTTTGGCCACCCATTCTCGATCATCACCAAGTCGGCGCTGATCCTGCGCGACGCCGACCTGATCGGGCCGATGGGGGCGGGACGGCTGGCCCGGGCGGCGGTGTCGGTGACCACCCTCGACCGGGCGCTGGCGCGGGCCATGGAGCCGCGGGCGGCGACGCCGGAGAAGCGCATCGCGGCGATCCGCGGGCTGGCCAGCGCCGGCTGCCCGGTGAGCGTGATGTTCGCCCCCGTGATCCCCGGCCTCAACGACCACGAGCTGGAGGCGGTGCTGGAGCGGGCGGCCGAGGCGGGCGCGGCGTCGGCCGGCTACGTGGTGCTGCGGCTGCCGCTGGAGATCAAGGACCTGTTCCGCGAATGGCTGGAAGCGGCGCGGCCCGACCGTGCGTCGCGGGTGATGAGCCTGGTGCGCCAGATGCGCCACGGCCGCGACTACGACATGCGCTTGGGCGAGCGGATGAAGGGCGACGGGCCCATCGCCGAGCTGATCGGCGCCCGCTTCGCCGCCGCCCGCCGCCGCTACGGCCTCGTGGGGCCGATCCCGCCGCTGGACCTGACGCAGTTCCGGGTTGCGGCGAAGGCGGGGGATCAGCTCGATCTGTTCGGATAGTGCTTGGGTGGTTCAAAGGTAACGCGTATGGAACCATTCGAGATGAGGGAGTACGTATCGTCCGATGGCCACAGCCCATTCGGGGCGTGGTTCAGTGAGCTGGAAGCGCGGGCGGCCGCCAAGGTGACGGTCGTGTTGGCGCGGATCGCCCAGGCAACTTCTCAGACGTGAAGGCTGTAGGCGCCGGCGTCCTTGAACGCCGCATCGACTACGGCTTTCGGCTCTATTTCGGCAAGGACGGCGGCAGGATCGTGATCCTGTTGGCCGGCGGTACGAAGCGACGCCAGCAGGCGGATATCGAGCGGGCTCAGGCGCGATGGCGGGACTATGGAGACCGGAAGACATGAGGTCGATATGGCGCTGACACGGGCGTTCAAGCAAACGGTGCTGGCGCGTGTTCAAGGCGAGGCGGCTTTTCGGGAAGCCTTGCTCGCCGAGGGCGTCAACGCCCTGCTGGCGGGCGACGTCGAGGCCGGCAAGGCGGTGCTGCGCGACTTCATCAACGCCACGGTCGGTTTCGAGCAACTGGCGGCGGCCACCGGAACGCCGACCAAGAGCCTCATGCGGATGTTCAGCCGGGCCGGCAATCCGAACGCCAGGAACCTCTTCAACGTCCTGTGCGAACTTCAGCGGCAGTCGGGCGTCCGGCTTCATGCCCAGAGCATTGAGGGCGACGCCGCGCCTTAGGCCAACCCGCCCGCCTTGCCAGCGGCCGCGATTTCCGCCCTAAGGTCGCCGATGGCGGGACGAGGCGGGCGAGGAGCCGAGGTGGCGGAGTTTTCGGCGGCGGATGCGGCGTTCAGCGGGTTTCGCATCGTCTGGGAGCGGCCGGTTTCGCTGGTCTACTGGTCGCTGCTGCAGTTCGCCGTCTCCATCGGCGTCACCCTGTTCATCACCCTGACGGCCGGCCCGGCCTTCACCCACGCCCTCGAGGCGATGCTGCAGCTGAACGCCGATCCGGCCCAGAAGCTGGCGGTGATGGAGCAGGTGGCGCCCGCTTCCATCGCGGTGATGCTGCTCTCGCTGGTGCTGTTCTCGGTGCTGAGCGCGGCGATCAACCGGGCGGTGCTGCGGCCCGAGCACTGGCGCTTCGGCTATCTGCGGCTGGCGGGCGATGAACTGCGCCAGCTGGGGCTGTTCGCCATGCTGCTGGGGATGGCCTTCTGCGCCTACGTCGTGCTGGCGGTGGCGCTGATCGCAATCTTCGACCTGCTCAGCGTGGTGATCGGCGACGCCGCGATCGGGCTTGGCGCGGCGCTGCTGGGGCTGACGCTGGTGGGGCTGGTGTTCGCCGGCGTCCGCCTGTCGCTGGCCTCGCCGCGAACCTTCGACACCGGGCGGATCGACCTGATGGAAGCCTGGCGGATGACGCGGGGGCGGTTCTGGCCGCTGCTCGGGGCCTACCTGCTGGCGCTGGGCCTCAGCCTGGTGGTGCAGGCGCTGACCCTGGCGATCGCGATCTTCGCCGCGGCCATCGTCGGCGGCGGCTTTGGCGCCCTGGGCGCCGGGGCGCAGGCCGACTTCAGCTCCATCGCCGCGGCCCTGGCCCCGGTGGCGCTGGTGAACCTGGCGGTCTCGTCGATCGGCCAAGCGCTCAGCTTCCCCATCACCGCGGCCCCGCCGGCGGCGATCTACAAGGTCCTGAGCGGCGCCGGCGCGCGGGGCGTCGGCAAGACCTTCGTCTAGGCGCCGGGGCGATGCGCGAGAAGCCGGACTGGCTGAAGTCCATGTTCCCCTGGCCGCAGTCCAGCCTGACCGTGAACGGGCGGGCGATGGCCTATGTCGACGAGGGGCCCAAGGCCGCGCGGCCGGTGCTGCTGCTGCACGGCAACCCCACCTGGGCTTTCCTCTACCGCGACTTCATCGGCCCCCTGACCGCCGCCGGCTACCGGGTGGTGGCGCCCGACTGCATCGGCGCCGGCTACTCCGACAAGCCGCGCCTCGACGCGGCCTATTCGCTGGCCCACCACATCGCCGACCTGGTCTCGCTGATCGACCAGCTGGACCTGAACGGCGTGGCCATCGTCGGCCAGGACTGGGGCGGGCCGCAGGGCGTGGGCGCCGCGCTGACCCGGCTGCAGCGGGTGGCGGCGATCACCCTGATGAACACCTGGCTGTTCACCGACCATGCGGGCCGCTTCCACACCGGCGCGCGGCCCTGGACCACCTGGCACGCGCCGATCCTCGGGCCCTATTTCCTCAAGCGGCTGAAGGCGCTCTCGCACGGCGGCCCGGCGGCCACCACGCGCCGCGGCATGAGTCCGGCCGAGGCGCGCGGCTACCATCACGTCTACGACGAGCGCGAAAGCGAGACGGTGACCCTGACCTGGCCCCGCTCGATCCCGCTGGCCGAAGGCGACCGCGGCTGGGCCGACATGGCCTGGATCCAGGGCCAGCTGCCGCGCCTGGCGCAGGTCCCGATCCAGCTGATCTGGGCGCCCGAGGACCAGGTGTTCCCGATCGAGTACGCGAACCGGCTGAAGCAGCTGCTGCCGCACGCCGAGGGGCCGAGCCTCTACGACAACGCCGCCCACTTCCTGCAGGACGACCGCGGCCCGGAGATCGCGGCCGACGTCGTCGCCTTCCTGAACCGCACCGTGGGGCCGGCCCGGTGAACTTCGTCACCCCCACCGCGGCCGAGCTGGCGGCCCTGCGCGCTGACCCGATCATCTTCGAGCAGGAGCTGGACGTGCGGCCACAGGTGGCGTCCTCGCTCGAGGCGGCGCTGGGCTTTCGCGCCGGCCGCGCCTACTGGCGCAGCGAAGCGGGACACCTGTTCGCCGTCGAGCTCGGCGACTTCGGCCGCGGCCGGCCCTCGATGGCGATCGTCTACGCCTTCTGGCCGCGCTACGAGCCGCGGCCGCTCGACGATGCCGCCATCGACGCCGAGCTGGCGCCCTTCCTGCTGTGGATGGCGGGCGTGTGCCAGGGTCTGGATCCGGAGGACGTGAAGTGGAACCTGGGAGTGGCGCCGGTCATCCGGGCGCGGGCGTCGCGGCTGCCGTAGCCGGACGCCCGGGCCCCTCGCACATCTGGTGGGGCCCGATCGCCTCCGAGGCGCAGGCCCGGGAGATCATCGCCTGGACCGCCTGGTCGCTGCTGCTGATCGGCCTGGCGCCGGTCGTGGCCCTCACCTTCGCCGCGGCCGACGGCCAGATCACGCTGAAATCGCCGTTCTGGCAGAACCGCGGCGACAACTGGCTGGTGCTGGGCCAGGCGCTGTTCCTGACCGTCGAGAGCGCCGCCGCCCTGTTGCTGATCCTGAAGCGGAACTGGCTGGCGGCGCTGATCCTGTTCGGCTGCTGCCTGGCGGTGGTGGCGCTGCTGCTGGCGACCATGGTGCGGCTGGGGGCGGACGCCGGCCTCGACCTCGCCCGGCTGGGCCAGCTGGCGGTGCTCGAGGCCTGCCTCGTGGCCTTCACGCGCCTGGTCTGGCGGGCCCTGGGCGCCACCCGGGCCTTGCCGCGGCTGGCGCTTTGCGACCAATTCAGTTGATGGACATCCGCCTCGTCACCCCCGCCGACGCCGCCCTGCTGGACCGTGTCGCGCAAGGCGTGTTCGACTACGCCGTCGATGCGGCCCTCACCGCCGAGTTCCTTGACGATCCGCGCCACCACCTTTGCGTCGCCGTCGACGACGGCGTCGTGGTCGGCATGGCCTCGGCGGTCTGCTACGTGCACCCCGACAAGCGCCCCCAGTTGTGGATCAACGAGGTCGGCGTCGCCCCCAGCCACCAGCGGCGCGGCTTCGCCGCGGCGATCCTGCGGCGGCTGCAGGCCCTCGGCCGCGACCTCGGCTGCACCGAGGCCTGGGTTCTCACCGACGAAGTCAACGGCCCCGCCCGCGCCCTCTACGCCTCGGTCGGCGGCGCCGAAAGCACCGGCGTGGTGATGGTGACCTTCCCGCTCGAGGACTGATCCGATCGGCGCCGCTCATCCCGGCGCACGCCGGAAAGTCAGGCCGGCATTGTGACGCTGTCGCTCCCGGCTCACATTGGCTGACGTCGAGGAATACACTCCAGATGGCCGAAATCGGAGATGATTAATCCACGGCCCGGCTGGGGCGCCCTAGGGTCATGACGTCGAGAGCAGGATGTCGGTGAAAATACTTCGACACTACCTCACCGATCGGGAACGCCAGGCCTTTATTTCAATGTTGGATTGCATCCCCTCATTGCAGCCTGACTCCGATATCCGACCGACCCCTGGTGTGCAAACCACGCTGGTATCGGAGCGCCGCTGCAATTGTGAGGTCGCATATCACCTGGATTTGAGAGATAGTCTCCGAGAGACTCGGATCCCTGCGACAAACCCTGGCCGGGGACGCCCTGCCAAACTCGACGGAACTACACTCGGCCCCCACCGGCCCGCCGTCCGCCGCACCGTGCTAGAGCCCTGCCATCAGGCGGCCGCCCTGTGTCGTGCGGAGAGAACCGGTTTGGCGCAGGCCCACTCGGCGACGGCCTCGAGGTCGTAGACGCGGCAGGCTTCCATGAGCATCCGGCACTCGGTCCAGATGTCGCCGTCCACCATCGGCATGAACAGGTCGTGGACGTTGTCGACGCCCAGATAGCAGCGGACGCCGGCGGCGCGCAGTTTCAGGAACGGGGCGATCGAATTGTGCAGCGGCGCGTCCTTGGCCAGCTGCTTCATGCTGAGCGCCGCGGACGGACAGATGATGATCCCCAGATCAGCTTCCACCACCTTCTCGATGATCCGGTCTTGTTCCCGCTCGCTCTTCGCCGCCAGCGAGATCGCATGGACCCCGAACACGCGCCCCTGCATGCCGTGCTCGATCGTCTTCAGCGCCAGTAGCTCGGTCTCGGTCTGATCGGGGTTGTTCTCCTGATCGACATGCACGTCGACGCACTTCCCGAGCTTCTTGGCGAGCTCGAGGATGCGGTCGAGATGCTTCTCCTCCTGGGGCCGGTCGCGCGACGGCAGTCCCCCGCAATAGTCGGCCAATGAGCAGGCCTCGGCGTATTGTTCGTAGGACGCGGGGTCGAGGACGCCCTGCAGCGGCTGAACCCCCACCTCGAATAGAATTCGGCTGGCGAAGCGGGCCTTGACCTCCAGCGCCGCCTTCACCGGCAACAGGCCGACGGTGCTGTCCGCGTCGACCATCGTCCGGCAATAGGTGGCGCCTTGGTCGATCATGGTCTGGACACCGCGGCTGATCCGCTCGACCAGGTCCTCGTGGGTGTAGTTCTCCTTGAGGTAGCGGTAGATTTCCCACTTCCGCTCCATGTCCACCTGGCTGAGCTCCAGGGTCTTGGCGTTGATCAGATAGGCCTTGTCGAAATGGGCGTGGTGGTTGGCGATGCCGCCAAGCCGCTCGACGGCCTCCAGGAAGTTGAGCCGCAAGTTCCACGGCTCCGAACCGTCCTGCAGCTTGTAGCGGAAGGCGCCGCGCTGAGAGTCCTGAACAACCTGCTCCAGCGTCGCGATCGCCACGTCGGCGTCGGTGAACAGGGGGATGCGGTTCTCGATGGAGAGCTTGCGGATCAGCTTGGCGTCGGAGCCCTCGTCGTAATCGGGATCGCCGGTCAGCACGTTCACGACCAGGTCGAAGCGGTTGGCCTTCAGGAAGGTGAGAATGTTCGGAGAACGACTGTCGCTTATTTTGTGCACCTCGGTGCTCGAGACGCCTCGGCCGGACAGGAAGGCGTGCGTTCCGGGAGTTGCGAAAAGATCGACGTCCAGCGTCGCCAGCTGGGTGATGACCGCCAGCATCCGCTCCTTGTCGCTTTGCCTGCCGGCGCTGATCAGCAGCTTCTTTCGGGATTTCGTCCCCAGCAGCTTCAGATTGAAGGCCAGCATCTCCAGGGAGGCGGCGGCTTGCGTCATGTGCGTCATTCTCCTGAGTGGACCTGGGCTACCGTGCGGGCCGTCGCCAGAACACCGATCTCTGCTTCCGCAACCGCGCCGCCGCGACCGTCGATCCTTCTCAGGGCTCGGCGCGTGGGGCTCGATGAGGCGTGGGCGTAGATTTCACAAATCCTACTTGATTCCTCAGCGCGGCGCCAGCCGTGCGGCGGCGGATGGCGGCTTGTGCTGGCCAGGTGATTGGCGTTCACTCGGGGCGAAGAGACGGAGGAAGCCATGAGCCTGGATACATTGGAGCCGGTCACCGCAAGGCGCGCCGCGGAGGTGATCGCGCTCTGGCCGGAGGGCCCGCCGGGCGGCCTCGCCGACATCGGGCCGGAGATCATTTTCCGCAGCGAGGTCGCCGGCGGCCTGCAGACCGACATCGTGCGCAACGTCTCCACCCCGACCCTGACCGTGTTCCGGCCGGCCGCCGAGAAGGCCAACGGCATCGGCGTCATCGTCGCCCCCGGCGGCGGCTGGCGCATCCTGGCCTGGGAGCACGAGGGCATCGACGTGGCGCGCTGGCTGGCGGCGCGCGGCTACACCGCCTTCCTCTTGAAATACCGGCTGATGGGCACCGAGCCCGACCCGGAGAAATACGCCGAACTCTCGGCGGCGATGACCGCGCGGCTCACCGAGCGGCTCGCCAAGATGAAGCCGGCCCGGCGCTTCAGCGATCTCGCGCCCGACGAGACCCTGCGCCGGGCCCGCGAGACGGCCCACCAGGACGGCCAGCGGGCGCTGGCGATCGTGCGCGGCCGGGCGGCGGAATGGGGCGTGGAGCCGGACCGGGTCGGCATGATCGGCTTCTCGGCCGGCGCCTTCCTGGCCGCCGATGTCGCCATGGACGCCGGCGGGCCGCCGCTGGCCTTCGTCGCGCCGATCTACGGCGGCGACACCCTGGATCGCCCGGTCCCCGCCGACGCGCCACCGCTGTTCATGGCGGTGGCGGTGGACGATGCGCTGCTGTTCACCGTCTGCCGCGAGCTCTTCAACGCGTGGACCGACGCTGGCCGGCCGGCCGAGATGCACGCCTACACCCACGGCGGCCACGGCTTCGGCATGGCCCGGCTGGGACTGCCGTCGGACGGCTGGATCGACGCGTTCGGCGCGTGGCTGGCGGACCAGGGTCTGGACTGAAGCTGCCGCGCCGGGAAGTCAGCCCGCCCAGAGCCCGCTCGCCTCGGCCCGGGCGTCGCGCGGCGTCCGCTCGAAACGGCGGCGGAAGGTGCGGTTGAAGTAGGAGAGGTCGCCGAAGCCGACTTCGAAGGCGATCTCGGACACCGACAGCAGCGCGAACCGCGGACTGGTCAGCATCATGTGCGCCTGGCCCAGGCGCTGCTCCAGCACATAGCCGGAGAAGCTCTGCTCGGCCCCGGCGAACAGCCGGCGGATATAGCGCGGTGAGACGCCCTGGCGCCGGGCCACGTCGGCCTCGCTGAGGTCCGGCCGCGTCAGGTGCTCGCGGATGTAAGCCTTCGCCGCCGCCAGCCGCGCCACCGCCAGGCCGCGACCCCTGGCCTGCGCCGCCGCGTCGTGGGTGGCGCCCACCACCAGCGCGGTCAGGTCGCTGATGTGGTCGCCGACCAGCCGCATCGCGGTGGGCGACAGGCGCACGTCGCCGCCCAGCAGGCCGAGCGTGTAAGCGATCAGCAGCTTCAGCGGCTCGGCCTGCGCCGGCACCACGCTGCCCACCGCGCGCTCGGCGTGACGGGCGAACGGTCCGAACGCCGCCGGCCCCAGCCGCACCAGCATGTGCCGGCCGGGCTCCTTGGTGGTGTAGGCGCCGGCCTCGCGGCACTTGAGGATGAACGCCGCCCCCTCATCCACCCGCACCTCCTCGCCGCGGCTGCGGATGCCGAAGGCCCCGTTCAGGCTGATCAGCAGGGCGAGATCCTCGTTCTCGTCGGCGGTCAGGCCGCGAGGCCGGTGATGCGCCGAGGCGCTGAAGCTCGCCACGCCGATCCGCATCGACGGCAGGGCGCGCAGGGCCGCGTCCACCTGGTAGGGGCCTTCGGACAGCCGGTCGATGGCGACCTTGATCAGGAACCGGCTCATCAGCTGGCGCCAGACGTCGAAGCTCTCGCGCGGCGGCACTTCGCGGCTGGAGAACGTCAGCAGACGATGTTCGACGCCACCCTCCGGCATGCCAGTCCTGGCCTGTCACTCAGCTATGACCCGCAGCTTAGCCGCCGATCGGCTCTGCATGTAGCCCAACTTGGTCCGCCCCGTCCGCATTTCGGCCCGCGCCGTCCAAGCGGCGCCGGACGCCCGCCCGCTAGGCTGCGCCGGAACCTCGCGACAGTGGGTGGCGCGGGGCCTGGGAATCCATTTCGTGATCTGCACAACCAACACGCCGCTCGGGCGGGATGGCGCGCCGGCGCGCGCCGCCAACACTTCGATCGCAATCCTGATGGTCGGCGCCTCGCTCGTCGCCGTCGATCTCGCCGCGACCCCGGCCCGGGCGCAGTACTGCGCGCCGGGCGCCTGCAGCCCGACCGCGACCAACCAGACCGCCGTCGGCGTCGGCGCCGGCGCGGCCACCACCGGCGACAGCGACACCGGTCTCGGCGTGAACGCGTCGGTCTCCGTGACCGGCGACGACAACGTCGGCCTCGGCGCGTTTGCCGCCAGGACGGTCACCGGCCTGGCCAACACCGGCGTGGGGCCGCTCTCCTTGATCAGTGTGGACGGCAACAACAACTCGGGCCTCGGGTTCGAGGCGGTGCTGCAGGTCACCGGCAGCTTCAACACCGGGGTCGGCTCGAGCGCGGCCAGCGAAGTGACCGGCGACAACAACAGCGGCCTGGGCGCGAACACGCTGCTGAACGTCACCGGCGACGGCAACACCGGCGTCGGTGTGAATGCGATGCAAGAGGTCCTCGGCGACAACAACGTCGGCTTCGGCCTCAACGCCGCCCAGGCCGTGGTCGGGTCGGCCAACACCGCGCTGGGGCTCAACGCCGGCCAGTCGGTCACCGGCGACAACAACATCGCGCTGGGCGTCGGCGCCGGCGACAACATCAACGCCAGCAACTCGATCGCGGTCGGCACGGGCGCCGCGGCGACCCGGGACGGCGCCATCGCCGTCGGCCAGAGCGCCTCGTCGACCGGCGTCAACGCCATCGCCATCGGCACGAACGCCTCGGCGACCGGCTCGGTGGCCGTGGGCTCCGGCGCGGCTGCCGCCAACGGCGGCGCCGCGTTCGGCGACACCTCCAGCTCCACCGGCGCCCTGTCGGCCGCGCTCGGTCCGGGCGCGTCGGCGACCGCCGCCGGCTCGACCGCCCTCGGCCAGGGCGCGAGCGCTATCGCCCCGGGCGCCACCGCCATCGGCCAGGGCTCGCTCGCCGACCAGGCCAACACCGTCTCCGTCGGCGCGCCCGGTGCGGCGCGGGCCATCGTCAACGTCGCCGCCGGCAGCGTCGCCGCCGGCAGCACCGACGCGGTGAACGGCGACCAGCTCAACACCACCAACCAGAACGTCACCGTGGCCCAGACCACCGCCACCACCGCCCTCACCACCGCCGGCGCCGCCCAGGTCACCGCCAATACGGCCCTCGCCAACGCCGCGACGGCCCAGACCAGCGCGACGGCCGCCCAGGGAACCGCCAACAACGCCCAGGCGGCGGCCAATACCGCCCAGACCACCGCCAATACGGCCCTCGGCACGGCCAACACGGCGCTGACCACGGCCAATACGGCGCTCTCCACGGCCAACACCGCCGAGA
>Ga0302325_10028473_pt1 | contig 11561 bp, 10 predicted proteins | sample Palsa_T0_2_FD_201948 | JGI IMG/M metagenome (GOLD analysis project Ga0302325, IMG submission 201948) | Peat permafrost microbial communities from Stordalen Mire near Abisko, Sweden - Palsa_T0_2 | ecosystem: Environmental > Terrestrial > Soil > Palsa > Peat permafrost | place: Sweden: Abisko... | reverse complement strand
CGAGCTCGGCTGCGATGGCGGAGACGATTCCACCGAGCCTCGTGCTCATCATCATCGGCTCCGTTACCGGCGTCTCCATCGCCGCGCTGTTTACGGCGGGGCTCGTCCCCGCGCTCGTCGCGGCCGATGCGCTGTTGAACGTTGCGCTGCTCCGCTCGCGCAACGACCGCACCGAACTGGCGAAACGGCCCAGCTTGGCTCGCATCGGGCGCTACTTCATCATCGCTCTCCCCGGACTGCTGCTTCCGCTGTTGATCCGGTTCTTCGTCTTACAAGGCATTGCGACGGCGACCGAAGTGAGCGTTGTCGGCATCATCTACACGCTGATCGTGGGCGCGTTCATCTATCGCGAGTTGAACTGGAGTCGCATGTACCCGATCCTGCGTGACACCGCCGCGCTCTCGGGCGCGATCATGCTGATCATCGCGACGGCGACGGCGATGGGCTGGGCGCTGACCCAGTCCGGGTTCGCGCAGCAGCTCGCCTCGACCGTGGGACAAGCGCCGGGCGGTCGCGGCGGTTTCCTAGCGGTCTCGATCGTGCTCTTCATCATCCTCGGCTCGGTTCTCGAGGGAATCCCCGCCGTCGTCCTCTTCGGACCGCTGCTCTTCCCGATCGCCAAGACGTTCGGCGTCGACGAAGTGCAGTACGCGATCATCGCCGTCTTGGCGATGGGAATCGGACTCTTCTCACCGCCGGTCGGACTCGGCTACTACAGCGCGTGCATCATCGGAAAGTGCGATCCCGATACGGCGTTCGGGCGCGTCGTGCCCTACCTCGCCGCACTGGTGGTCGCGCTGGCGCTCGTGGCCGCGATCCCCTGGCTCTCGCTCGGCTTTCTGCACCGTCCGGCCTAAGCAACGATGCTGGCTGGCGACGCGGACGGCGCGGCCCTTCGCACTCCCGGAGCGATCGTCGTGGGCGGCGCGAGCGGCGTCGGCAAGGCGGTATGCGAAGTGCTGGCGCGCGACGGGTATCGCGTCGTGGTTGCCGACCGGGATGAGATTCGCGCCCGCGCGGTAGCGGACGCGATCGACGGTTTCGCTCTCGCGGTCGACATCACCGACGAGAGCTCGGTCGCGGCGCTGTTCGTGCGCGCGCTGGAGATCCTCGGCCAGCTCGACGCGCTCGTGACGGCCGCCGGCATCGTCGATACGACGCCCTTGCTGCAACTCGACGCGCGGCGCTTCGCGCGCGTGCACGCCGTCAACGTCGTCGGAACCTTCGTGTGCATCCGCGCGGCGGCGCAACACATGAAGCCGGGCGCTCGCATCTGCACGATTCCCGCGGTCAGCGGGAGCTTCGGAAGTGCGGGCAGCGGAACGACCGCCTATGCGGCCGGGGTCGGCGCGATCGTCGCTTTGACGCGAGCCGCCGCCGCCGAACTCGCCTCGATCGGCATCGCGGTCAACGCGGTGACGCCCAGCCTCGCGGCCTACGCCGATCCCGGCGGCACGGCCGAAGTCGCTGCGTTTCTCCTCTCCGCCGGAGCGGTGGCCTTGAACGGCGCGGTCCTCGAAATCAACTAGACGTTAGGTTTTCGCAACCACCGCTTTGACGAGCGTCGGCATCGGTTCGCCGCGCAAGCCGGCAACCAGATTCTCCGCGGCGAGCAGCGCCATGCGTTCTCTGGTCTCCGGAGTCGCGCTCCCGATGTGTGGGAAGATCGTGACGTTCGGCGCCGAGTACAGCGGATGTTCGGGCGGTAGCGGCTCGGGATCGGTCACGTCGAGCGCCGCGCCGCCGAGCTTTCCCGACACCAGCGCGGCGAGCAAGGCTTGGGTGTCGACCAGAGCACCGCGTCCGGCGTTCACGAAACGAGCGCCCGGCTTCATACGCGCAAATTCGGCAGCACCGAACATGTTGCGCGTCTGCGGGGAGAGCGGGACGAGCGACACGATGCAGTCGGCGCTCGCCAGAAGTTCGTCAAAGCTCAGATGGCGCGTTCCCAGCGCCGCATCGTCGGCGCGCGGCGTCCGATTGTGGTACACCACGTTCATGCGGCTGACTTGAGCGCGGCGCGCGAGGGCGGCGCCGATCTCGCCGAATCCGATGATGCCGAGCGTCTTGCCGGCGAGTTCGTTCCCGAACGGTGCCGAGCCGTGCATCCAGCCTCCCGAGCGGGCCCAATCGAGCGCGCCGGTGAGCTTGCGCATTGAGGCGAGGACCAGAGCGAAACACAGGTCGGCGACGGCGTCGGTCAATGCCCCGCGTGCGTTCGAAAATGGGATGCCGCGGTGCGCGCACGCTTCCACGTCGACCTTGTCGAAGCCGACCGAGGAGAGCGCGATCACGCGCAATTTCGGCGCTCGTGCGAGAAACGCTTCGTCGATGGCAAACGATCCGTCCGTCAACAAGCCGTCCGCTTCACCCAAACACTCCAGACCCTTCACGCGCGCCACCCGTTCGACGAGCGCCGTGACGGACGGATACGTCTTTTGCGCAAAAACCGCGATGAGATCGCTCATGCGCGTCGCTTCTCCCTTCGACGAGGCTCTCTTTCAACGCCGTCAAAAACTTGCGCCCGGAGGGATCTCATGAAAAAGGAAATCGGTTTTGCGGGACTCGGAACGATGGGCGCGGGCATGTCGGCGAATCTGTTACGCCACGGCTTCCCTGTGCGCGTGTGGGATCGCAAAGCCGAAGCGATCGAGGCGCTCGTCGCTGAGGGAGCGAGCGCCGCGCGATCGCCGGAAGTGCTTGCGCAAGAGGCCGATGTGGTGATCTCGATCCTGTGGGGCGACGACGCCTCGCGCGAAGTCGTGCTCGAGCGGATGATCCCGGCGGCGCGGACGGGCACGACCTTCCTCGAGATGAGCACGGTCTCGGCGGCAATGCAGCGCACGCTCGGGCACGCTGCCGAGGAACGCCGCTGCAAATTCCTCGGCGCCCCCGTCACGGGCAGCAAGGACGCGGCGGCGGCCGGCGAGCTCACCGCTCTCGTGGGCGGACCGCGCGAGGTGCTCGACGAGCAGCGCGACGTGCTCGACGCGATGGCGAAAACCGTTATCTATGTCGGTGGCTACGGAGCGAGCGCCGCGCTGAAGCTCGGCAACAATCAGTTGATCGGCCTCGTCGTCGCGGGAATCGGTGAGAGCTTGCGCGCGACGGACGCCGCGGGCGTCGATCGCAACGTGGCGTTGGATTTGTTTGCCGGGACGGCCGGACGCGTTGCCGAGATGAAGCGCAAGCCGATCGCGGAGCACGACTTCTCACCGCACTTCGCGCTGGCCGCACTCGTCAAGGATCTGCGCGCGGCCCGCGATGCGGCAGCGGCCTCGGGACTCCAGCTTCCGCTGCTGGCGCAGACCTGTGCGCTGTACGAGCGTGCGCTGGCGGCGGGGAAAGGCTCGCTCGACTTCTCGGCAATTACCGAGTTCAATTGGTAGGCTCTTCCATCGGCGCGAAAGCGGAAACCATCTCGGCGTGAACGCGCGCGTTGCTGGCCAACGTCGAGCCGCGCTCTAGGTCGAAGGGCGAACCGTCGAGCGAGGTCACACGGCCGCCGGCTTCGCGCACGAGCAATGCGCCGGCAGCAACGTCCCAAGGACTGAGGTCGAGTTCCCAAAACGCGTCGAAGCGGCCGGTCGCGACGAAGGCCAGATCGAGCGCGGCGGAGCCATCCCGCCTGACGCCTTGCGCGATGCCCGAAAGCTTCGCGAAGTTGGCACCGTTGCGTTCGTAGCGCGCTGGTTTGAAGCCGGTGCAGACCAGCGCATCGGCGACGCGCTCCGTTTGCGACACGCTCACGGGGCGATCGTTGCAACGCGCTCCGGCGCCGCGTTCGGCGACGTAGAGCTCGCCGAGCGCCGGCGCGTAGATGACGCCGCAGAGCATTTCGCCGGCGCGTTCGAAGCCGATCGAAACGCAAAACAGCGGGTAGCCGTGCGCGAAGTTCGTCGTTCCGTCGAGCGGATCGAGGATCCAGCGCTCGCCGCTCGTGCCCGTGACGTTCGTGCCTTCCTCGGCCAGGATCGAGCTCGAGGGAAATTCGCGGCGCAGTCGCGTCACGATCGTCTTTTCGCTCGCGCGGTCGGCGGCGGTGACGAGATCGCCGCGCGTCCCCTTCTCGCGCGTGTCGAGTTCGGTTCCGAGGAGTTCGAGAAGCAGCGCTCCGGCCTCGGTCGCGGTTTCGATCGCACAACGTAGCGGGTCCACGAACCTCCTCCGGCAGAATGACACCGGATGCTCGAGCGGACCTTCACCGTGATCGAAGCCATGACCCTCGCCCTCTGGATCGGCGCCCTGGCAGGCTTCGCGTTCGTCTTCGCGCCGATCGCGTTCGGCATCGTCAGCGATGTCGAGCAATTCGGTCGCGTCACCGCCGCGGTACTGCGCGCGCTGACGTCAGCCGGCAGCGTGTGCGGCGGAATTGCGATCGTGGCCGCCTTGGTTCGCGCCTCCGATCCGTCGCAGCGAGCCTCGGCTTTGGCGCGCGTCGCGATCGTCGTCACGATGCTCGCACTCATGCAGTACGAGTCGCGCGCCATCGTCCCGCGCATGGAAGCGGCACTTCCCGGCCTCGCGAGAGGCGCGACGCCGCAAGCTCAGGCTGCTTTTCGCGCCGAACACGATGCCTCGACGCGGGTTTACGGTAGCGTTTTCCTGCTCGGTCTGATCGCGATAGGGCTCGCGGCCGTCGCGCGCCCCGAGCCGCGTTCGCGGTTCACGCACGTTACGGCGTCGGGGCCGGCCGGAAGTTCCGCGCGATCGTGAGCGACGCGACGACCGACGCGATCACGCACAGGGCAGCGCCGGCGAACATCGCGTCCCGGAAGGCGTTCGCGTAGGAACGGCGCAGGGCTTGAGTGACTCGCTGCTCGTCGCCGGGCGAAGTTCCCTCGGGCGCCTTGAGGGTCGTCAGCCGATCGCGATGTGCGTGCAGCGCCGTGATGGTCGCCGGCGCGAGCGGCTCGTGCGCGATCGTTCGATCGAAGCCGGTGTAAAAGTTGCCGATGAGCACGATGCCGAGAATCGCGATCGCCAGGACACCGGCGACCCGCGCGACCGCGTTGTTGACGCCCGACGCGATGCCGGACCGCTCCGTCGAGAGCGCGTCCATGACGGTCGTGGTCAGCGGCGCAACGAAGAGCGCGGCGCCGCAGCCGAAGATCACGGTCGCCGGGAAAAAACTTATCCAATACGAGCGGTCTACCCCTGTGAACGCAAACGCGACTAGGCCGGCCGCGGCGATCAAGGCACCCAGCATGAGGGGCAGGCGCGCACCGATGCGTTCGACCAGGCCTCCGGACCAGCGCGAGCTGAGAAACACGATCGCGACGAAGGGCAACAGCGCGGCACCCGCCTCGAGCGGCGTGTAGCCTTGGACGTACTGGAGATCGAACGGCACGAAGAACAAGCTTCCGCCGATCGCTGCATAGAGAAAGAGCGTGTAGATATTCGCCCCGGAAAAGACGCGGTTCTTAAAGATGTCGAGCGGAACCATCGGACCCGTTACGCGCGATTCGTAGAACACGAAGAGAGCCGAGAGCGCGACGCCCGCCGCGCAGGCAAGAAGCGGCGCAGTGTTTTGGGAGCTGCCTTGGAGCGAAATCAGCCCATACGTGATGAGCCCCAGCCCCGAGGTCGCGAGCAGGGCGCCCAGCAAATCCACGCGCTGGCTGGCGTGCGCGTCGCGGCTCTCCGGAACGTGCAGCAGCGACGCGACGACGATGAACAGCGCAACCGGCACGTTGATGAGAAATACCCAGCGCCACGAATAGGTTTGCGTCAGCCAACCGCCCAGCAGCGGACCGGCGGCGGCGGTGAGCGATGAAAATCCGGACCACGTCCCGATGGCCTTGCCGCGGCCGGGGCCATCGTACGCCGCGCTGATCAGCGCAAGACTTCCGGGCGTTGCAAACGCTCCTCCAAGTCCTTGCAAGCAGCGCGCCACGTTCAACTCAACCATATTCTGCGAGAGCGCGCAGAGCAGCGACGCCCCGGCGAACAGACCCACGCCGAGCAAGAAGGTCAAGCGGCGCCCGAAGCGATCGCCTAACGCGCCGCCGATCAGAATGAAGGCCGAAAGAACCAGCGAGTAGCCCTCGACGACCCACTGCAAGCTTGCGGCATCCGCGTTGAGCTCGCGTTGCAGCGTCGGCAACGCCACGTTGACCGCGGTTCCGTCGATGAACACCATCGCCGAGCCGGCGATCGCGACGACGAGCACCCAGGCACTCGCGGACCGTCCCTTAGGAATAGTAGTTCGCCGGGAACTGCGCGCCAAGTGCAATTCCCGCTTTAGCAAAGGCCTGCTGCACGCGCAAGTTGATCTCACGACGGCCTTCGAACTGTCGCAGCGGTCCCGTCTTCACCGCGGCCCGGATGATAACCCAATCCTTACTGATTTGGTCGACCCCGATGAACTCGAGCGGCAAACGGATCGCGTCGTGCCACTCGGGTTCGCGGGCCAAATCTTCGATGCTGCTCTGCACGAGCGCGAGCGCCTTCGGAATATCGGCTTCCGGCGCAACCGGGACGCGGAAGTCGATGCGCGACCAGTTCCGCGAGCGGTTCACGACCATCGTGACCGAGCCGTGTGGAATCGTCACCAGGTCGCCGCCGCTGTCCCGAATTTGGACCATTCTCAGCGAGAAGTTTTCGACGATGCCGCTATAGGGCACGATGCTGATGTAATCGCCGACTACGTATTGATCTTCGATGAGCACGAGAAAGCCGTTGACGAAGTCGCGTACGAAGCTTTGAGCAGCGAATGAGAGCGCGAGCGCGGCGATGCCGCCGATCGTGACGACCGAACCGATCGGCACGCCGAGTTGCGTCAAGATCGTCAAGCCCGCAATGAAGATGAGCACCGCCGACTTGATCGCGCGGATCGCGTGCGAAATCGTCGGGACGCGCAGGACTTGCCGGGCGAGATCCTCGGTTTCGGCGAACGATCCGTCCGTCCAGAACGTCGCGATGCGGTTGATCGCCAGATCGAGCACGCGATCGAGGAACACGGTCACGACCACGGTGACGGCGATGGCCAGCGCGTCGTTGGTCAACGTCTGGGCGAGCGAGCTCGTCCGCGGAAAGAGCGTAAAGGCCCACGTCACCGCGACGAACCACATCAGGTTGATCAGCGCGTAGATGACGGCCGAAGACGCGCGCAGATACTGCAGCTGCTGAGACGGCGCCAAGGCGGTCAACGCGAGCGAAAGGAAAATGCTGCGCTGATGGTGGGTCGAGCCTTCCTGCTTCTCCGCCAACAGCGAGCGTTGCGCTGCGACTTTGTCGGTCTGCGCCGCGACTGCGGCCCGCAGCCGTTGGATGCGGCGGCCCAGGACAACCAGCAGCGCACTCAGCAGGAGGGTCGAGAGAGCCAGAACCGCCGCGACTCGCCCGACTTCGCGCAGGTTGGCGGCGCGCCGCTGCGGCTGACGGAGTTCGAGCGCCATCGTCAGGGCCGCCTGGAGCGCCGTCTGCCACTGCTCGGCGACGGCTGGAATGCTCGACTGATAGTAACGCGCGTCGTCCGAGTTCACGGTCACGATGGCGAGCGGCTCGCGATGACGGTCATCGGTCACCTGCAACGACGCGACGTCTCCGCCCTGGACGACCTCGACGCGCAACGAACGTGGGTCGTACTCGCTGGTCGAGCCGATCCAACTGCCATGCGTGGCGAGAACCTCGGCGATGGCCGTCTGCACGTAGAGCTGTCGCTGGGCGAGCGGCAGATGCGCCGAATTCGGGTTCAGTGGTCCCGCGATCTTGAAGACTTGATTCGCGTCGACGTGAATCGGCGCGGTAAAGAACAAACCTTCCTGACGGATTCCCGTCGCCGACACGGGATTCGGAACGCTGCTCGGAAGCGAGAGTTGCGCGGCAACGGGCCCACTCACGCAGAAACCGGCAACGATGGCGACGATCGCCGCAGCACGCAAAACTACGAGAAAGCGCTGCACCTCGCGTTTATCGCCGGACAGGGGAGGCAGCCCGTTCGGCATACGTTTCCGCGAGGAAAGCGGCGAACGTTACGGCGGCGCCCACTGCGAGTCGAGCGTGACGGGGTGAAAGATTTTTCGGGGTTCGCAGCTGGGAGAGCCCGGCAACGACGGAAGTCAGTTCCTGTAAACATTGACGAACGAGCGCTGCGTCCTTCGTATCGCTCTTGCTTGCTGGAACGAGCTCCAGCGCCTTGACAACCGAGGCACTCAGCTCGATGAGACCGCCCGTTTTCGCAGAGGCCGGCTTTCCGGCAAGGGACAAGGCGGTGCGGCAAACGGATTCGACCAGCTTCTTCGCACCTTCGATGGCGAGTTTCGGACTGTCGTCAGCAAGGACACGGAGCCGTCTGCCGTGGTCCTCGATAGCCGCCAAGTCTTCGACCGTCGTCACTGCGAAGGAACTTGGAGCGGTCTCGGCTTCCCGAAACACGCCTTCCGCGAAAACGAAGCCGTCGCGCTCTGCGGCCTTCACGAGGAATTCAACCTTCGACGTGGCGACTTCCGCAACGAGTGCCCCGAGCGCAGCGCTCAGCTTCTTGCGCTGCTGCGGATCGCGTTGATCCACGCTTGCTACGTAGCGGCGGAATTGCGTGCGGCGCGACCCGGCGGGTCCGCCGGGGTCGTCGCCGAGACGAATCTCCGCGCGCTGAAATGCCCGGTCGAGCGGTCGAAGAGGAATCGATGCCGAGGCGGCTTCAAACTTCTCGAGCGTCGACGGGCTGAAGACTTTTGGCACGCGCCCGTTTTTCGACGCCCAGCGTCCCGCTGCCTTAAAGCCGGGTCGACCTTTGGGGGTTGCCGGAACATAGCCCGAGCGGCTACCCTATCATGGTGCGGTCTTTACGGCTGGCGTCACGATCTAAGCTGGGATCCAAGGTTAAGGCTCGTCGCGACTGAGCGGTGAAACGTCCGCGGCTTCGGCTGCGACGTGTTCTCGGACCAGTCGCGACCCTCGGCGACTGGTTTTTTTGTTTCGGAAGGGGGTGACAGCATGGCATACCAGGATGGATATCTCTCGGATCTGGTCGGCCGGAATGCGGTTCTGCCGAACGGCACCACGATCGGCAAAGTCACCGACTTCGTCGTTGGTAAGCCCGACGACGCGTTCCCGCGCATCGACGGATTCGTCATCAAGACGAAGACCGGCCAACTGTATAGCCCCATTGCGCAAATCGGCAGCATCGAGCCGCACGGAACCGTCACCCTCACGATTGCGCCCGAAACCGAACCTGCCGCCGAAGAGCACGCGCTCTATCTGATCAAAGATCTCTTCGACAAACAGATCGTCGACGTCGACGGCCGTAAAGTCGTGCGCATCAACGACCTCGAGATCGCCAATACCGGCGGGACGCTGCGGGTCGTGGCAGCCGACATCGGCGTGTCGGGTCTCCTTCGCCGGCTCGGCGTCGGCCGCGTCGCTCCACACGTTCTCGAGCGCGTGCCGCGCTCGCTGATCGCCTGGGATAACGTTGCACCGCTGACGGACGTCAACCCCTCGCAGGTTCAGCTCTCGGTCTCGGGCAGCCGACTGTCGCGTTTGCACCCCTCGGACCTGGCGGAAATTATCACCGATCTTTCGGCGCAAGACGCCGCGCGCGTCGTCAAATCGCTCGACGACGAGACGGCGGCCGATGCCTTCGAACATCTCGATAGCGATACGCAAAAGACCCTCATCGAGGATATCGGGACCGAACGCGCGGCGGACATCGTCTCGGAGATGGACTCGGACGACGCAGCCGACCTTTTAGGCGAGCTCGACGAAGAGCAGCGCGCGGAACTGCTCTCGCAGATGGACGACAAAGCCTACGCAGGCGAGTTGAGCGAACTCGTCCAGTACCAACCGGATACCGCCGGCGGTCTGATGACCACGGACTACGTGTGGATCTATCCGCACCGCACGACGGCGGCGACGATTGCGAAGCTGCGCGAGATCGCGCCGGAATCCGAATTCATCTACTATCTGTACGTCACCGACCCGAGTCGCAAATTGCTCGGCGTGCTCTCCGTGCGAAAGCTGTTGCTGGCGCTCCCGACGGCTTTCATCCATAAGCTGATGGACGTCGACCTCGTCAGCGTGTCGCCCGACGTCCGAGCCGAAGACGTCGCCTCGACGATCGCGCGTTACGACTTGCTTGCGGTGCCGGTCCTGGACGACGAAGGCCGCGTGCTCGGCATCGTGACCGTCGACGACGCGATCGACGCGATCATTCCGGAGAAAATCGCGCACTCGTTGCCACGCTTCACGCGTCACCACAAGAAGAACGCGCTTGCTGCCGGCTGAGCTCGTGACCGCCGAACCGACCGAGCGGCCCGCTCCTGCGCGCCGCTCGCGTTTTGTTCGGACGGCCCTGCTGATCGCCGGAGTCCTGGGCCCGGGCTTCATTACCGCATCGGCCGGCAACGACGTCGGCGGCATCGCGACGTACTCGCTGGCAGGCGCGCAGTTCGGCTACCGCATTCTGTGGACGCTGATCCCAATCACGATCGCCCTGATCGTCGTCCAAGAGATGGCGGCCCGGATGGGCGTCGTCTCGGGCAAAGGCCTGTCCGCACTCATTCGCGAGGAGTTCGGCGTTCGTATCGCCCTCGTCACCATGCTCGGCTTGTTCGTCATGAACACGTTCACGACGTCGGCCGAATTCGCGGGCATCGCATCCGCTTCCGAAATCTTCCACCTTTCGCGCTACATCGCCGTACCGGTTGCGCTCGTCCTGGTGTTTCTCTTCGTCCTCCGCTTCAATAACAAGATCGTCGAGCGGACCTTCGTCGTGCTCTCGCTCATCTACGTCACCTACATCATTTCGGGAATCGAGGCCAACCCGAATTGGGGTGCGGTGGCGCGCGGCACGCTCGTCCCCTCGCTCGACCTCAAGGACCCGGCCTACATCGGAATGATCGTCGGACTGATCGGCACGACCATCTCTCCCTACATGCAGTTTTACCTTCAAACTGCGGTGGTCGAGCAAGGCGCCCGCCCGGGTGGTTTGCTCGGAACTCGGATCGACGTGATCAACGGTTCGATTCTCGGTATCATCGTCGCCGCATTCATGATCATCGCAAACGCAGCCACGATTTTCGTCTTCAATCAAGCGCACCCGCACAATCCGATCGTCGTCGTCCAGGCGGCCGACGTCGCCAAGGCGCTCGAACCCCTCGCCGGTCGCTTTGCCGAAACGCTCTTCGCATTCGGCATCTTGAACGCGGGGCTCTTCACGGCGACCGTCTTGCCGCTCTCGACGGCCTACCTCATCTGCGAGGCGATGGGATTCGAAGCTTCGATCAACCGCAAGTTCAGCGAAGCGCCCGTCTTCTTCGGCTTGTTCTTCGCGGGGCTCGTCATCGGCGCGGCGCTCGTCTTGATTCCCGGCATTCCGCTCTTGAAGGTCGCGTTCTACTCGCAAGTCCTCCAAGGGCTGCTCTTGCCCTTCGAGCTGGTCCTCATGTTGATCATCATCAATCGCGTACGCGTCATGGGGACGCACCGTAATTCACGCGCCGCGAATATCGTCGGCTGGAGCACCGTCATCATCGTCGGAGCGATCGCGCTTTTCTATACCGTGCAACAGGTTCAAAGCGGGGGAAACTGAACGCGATGAACGGCCGCGCGTTTCT
>Ga0302325_10028472_pt1 | contig 11561 bp, 9 predicted proteins | sample Palsa_T0_2_FD_201948 | JGI IMG/M metagenome (GOLD analysis project Ga0302325, IMG submission 201948) | Peat permafrost microbial communities from Stordalen Mire near Abisko, Sweden - Palsa_T0_2 | ecosystem: Environmental > Terrestrial > Soil > Palsa > Peat permafrost | place: Sweden: Abisko... | reverse complement strand
GCTGCAGGCAAAGAAGGCGAGCTGCGCTCGCCGGACGGGCAGGAGTGCCCGTCCCCACACAACAGTTTCTACACAACATGGAGCCGAAACTGGGCGGACCGAGCTTGAGTTGCAACTTGGGAATTGTCTCTAAGATTTGACAAAAAGCCTGCTGCGCCTGAGGAGAGCTGTGATAACATCCGCGGCATTGAGGTATTTATGGCCCGCCTGAATGATTGGCGCAGGTCATCTCGCCCTGGGCCCCTGGTACGAGCAGTTGCCTGTCTGTGCGGTCAAAGCTTCAACGCGTCTAGTCTTTGCTATTCAACCCGCTATTCAATCTGCCATCCAATCTGGGATCGAACACACACTCTGCATCGCAGGTCGATCTTCTCCGCTGTGCCCCTGTTGGCGCTGGCTGGTCTGTTGACTGCTGTCTGCGCCACGGTTTCTCCCGCGCTTGCTCAGACTGATGTTAACGACGCGCACGTGACGCCGCGGGAGGTGGAAAAGGCGAAGGACATTCCCACCGAGGTTGCCAAGAAAGAAGTCGTCACGGGCGGACTGAGCGCGCATGTGCGTCCTCTTAAAGTTGATGTGGACCTGGTGCTGGTTCCGGTGACCATCACTGATCCTCTGAACCGACTCGTGACTGGATTGGATAAGGAAAATTTCCAGCTGTTCGAAGGCAATTCTCCGCAGGACATCAAGACATTTTCCAGTGAGGACGCCCCGGTTTCGCTGGGCGTGATTTTCGATTCCAGCGGAAGCATGAGCAGCAAGATGGAGCAGGCCAAGGATGCGGTGGTGGAATTTTTCAAGACCGCCAATCCGCAGGACGAATTTTTCATGATCACCTTCTCGGATGAACCGGAGGAGGTGAGCGACTTCACATCTTCGGTGAATGAGATTCAGGACAAGCTGGTCTATGCTGTGCCGCGCAAGCGGACCGCGCTGCTGGATGCCATCTATATGGGCATCAGCAAAATGCGGCAGGCCAAGTATCCGAAGAAGGCGCTGCTCATCATCTCCGACGGCGGCGATAACCACAGCCGCTACACGGAAAACGAGATCAAGGCGCTGGTGAAGGAAGCTGACGTAATGATCTATGCGATCGGCATTTATGATCGCTACTTCGCATCGCAGGAAGAACGGCTGGGCCCGGCGTTGTTGAGTGAGATCACGGAACTGACCGGGGGGCGGGCGTTTACCATCGACAATCCCAACGATCTGGCCGACGTGGCTACAAAAATTGGCATCGAACTGCGGAATCAATATGTGCTGGGATACCATCCCGCGAAAATTGTGCGCGACGGCAAATGGCGTAAGATAAAAGTGAAGCTGCTACCGCCGAAAGGACTGCCGCCTCTACGGGTGTATGCCAGGATGGGATACTACGCTCCGGTTGAGTAAGCGCGTTGCAGGGGTCTCTCTTCTTTTCATAATTGCGATCGGCGCCGCAGCTCAGACGGGAACGCCGGCGCAGGCGGGGTCGTCCCAGACCCAAAATCAGCCCGAAAACAAGCCCGAGAGCAAGCCTGCCGACACGCAAACCGGCGCCGCACCGGCGACTGCGCCTGACAATTCCCAGACACCCAACCCCCGAGACTCCACCCAAGACAACGGGGCCTTGATCATTCGGAAGGACGTGGACGAAGTTCTGCTCCACGCCACGGTGATCGACAGCCGGCAGCGGATTGTTACCGATCTGGACAAGAGCGCCTTTTCCGTATTCGAGGACGGAAAGCCACAGACGATCATCTCGTTCCGCCACGAAGACGTTCCGGTGGCGATGGCCATTGTGATCGATAATTCCGGCTCGATGCGCGAAAAACGGAACCAGGTAAATCAGGCCGCGCTGAATCTGGTGCGATCGAGCAATCCCAGGGATCAAGTCTGCATCGTGAATTTCAACGATGAATACTATCTCGACCAGGATTTCACCAGTGACCTGCTGAAGCTGAAAGAAGCGCTGGAAAAAATTAATGCCAGCGGAGGCACCGCGCTATATGAAGCCGTGGTGGCGTCGGCTGACCATTTGAGAAGGAACGCGCAACTGGAGAAGAAAGTGCTGTTTGTAGTGACCGACGGAGAAGACAACGCCAGCCTCGAAACTCTGGAGCAGGCCGTGAAACAGTTGCAGGGAGAGAACGGGCCCGCGGTCTACGCCATTGGAATTCTGGGCGAGGAAGAGCATCCCAAACGCGCCCGACGGGCTCTGGAAATCATCGCGGACCGCACCGGCGGGCTCGCGTTTTTTCCCAAGACGCTCAATGAAGTGAACGAGATCAGCAGCACCGTGGCGCGCGATATCCGCAACCAGTACACCATCGGCTACAAGCCGACCAATCCGAGGGGCACGGGCGGCTTTCGCACCGTCCGCGTCGAGGCCAAGGCGAAAAGCCACGGCAAGATGACCGTCCGAACGAAGAGCGGGTACTACGCGGGCGGCCAGGGAGTAGAAACGCTGCACCGAGCAAACTGAGTATGGGAATTGAACGACCGATATGATCTGCGAAAAACAAATTCGCTACGGCCGCTCAAGGCCATCTCATAAGCCCTCTGCAAGTGGCCACGAGCGAATCCTCAGAGGCTGAAGCCTGAATTCACGGCGATTGGGCGGCACGGCTGAAGCCGTGCCCTTCCCAAAACCATTTATGAAATGACAGCTCAGCGCCGCGGGTCAAACGGGACGCTGACCTCGAGCGTGGACCGCGTACGGCCCACGGTATAAATCCATTGTTTTACCGCGACGATGGCCGATTCCGCCAGAATCGGATTGCCTCCCAGCAGTGCCACGTTTTCGACGTTCCCTTTGGGAGCGACGGTCAAAGCCAGGCGCACTGTGCCTCCAATACCAAGCCTCTGCAGCATCTCCGGATATTTCGGTTCGACACTTCTGACCAGCTTTCGCTCGGCCGTGTTTCCCGCGGGAATTACGAGCAGAGTTTTCACGCCATCGACGGTGGTATCACTGTCGCTGCTTACGTACCCGATCGCTCCCCGTGTCGCAGCCACGTAGGACACTACTTCCGCATCGGAGCCCAGAACTTTCGGCATCGATCCTCTGCCGGTAAATACCAGAGCGCGGTAATAGGTCTGCAGGTCTTCCTGGGTCCGGCCCAGGTACTCCTGCACGAACGCTTTGTGGACCAGCCCATCTTTCTCGATGACTGGTTCAACGCGGGTCCCGTTGTCGAGCGAACTGCTCTGCTGCAGAAAAATTCTCCTGAGTTCCGGTGCTGAAATGATGTCCGCTTTCACGCTCGCATTGGCAATCACTTTGACGTCGGTCGCGAACGCGCTTGCGGAAACGGGGGACAGCAGTCCGGCTGCGAGCAGGAGTGCTGTCAGCCATCGCACTGCGTTCTCCTTCACCGGCGCGCCTCCCATGCCTAAAAGTTAAAGCTGGTCTTAACTACCAGAGCGTTCGTGTTGGGCTTAAAACCCTGCGAGTTCTGCTGGGGATAAAAACCATCCGGATACAGGCTGTCCCCATAGCCGTCCATGAAGTGGCCTTCCACTTTCACGTTCCAGAATCGATTCAGGTCGACTCGACCTGTGATGACTTTGTCGTAAACGTGATTGGCCGGAAGGCTGGTGTCAGTCTGGGCGGGGAACAGCGCCGCCAATGGGCCTCCTGCTGCAGTGGTGATCACGTACCGCGAGTAATAGGAGCCAATCACCAAACGCTTGGCCACGCGGTAAGCTCCCGAGACGTACCAGGCCCGCACATCGTCGCTGGTGTAAAGGATGCCGCCGTTCACAACGTCGCTGTGGAGAAAGCGGCGATACTCGGAATCAATTCGGAGTTTCCCAGCGATATATTCCCCATAGAACTGGTTCGCCCAGTCGGCCCTGGAATTGTCGGAATAAGGAACGAACCCGCCGGCCGGGTTGTAAGGGCTGATGAATTTCGCTTTGCCCGTAAGGTCTTGATCGATGCGGGAGGCTCCGATCAATAGACCCTTCAGAGGAGTGTTCCACCGCAGATCGCCGCCATACTGCAATCCGCCGTAGCTTGAGTAGTAGACATCGAACTGGGAAGCGAGGTACGCGAAGCCGCTGTAGATGCTGTCGCTGCGATGGCCGACATAGGCCGTATAAGAAAAGTCGCCGAGATGGTGCTTGAGCGAGATGGTGCCATAAATATCGCCACCGAGGTGAGCGATTGTGGCGTCCCGGACATCGGTCGGATACACGCTTTGCGGAAGCAGCGCAAAGGGGCGGAGAAAATCCAGGTCCTGGGTATCGTTATAAAGGCCGAGCGTTGTTTTCACTTTGCCGCCACGAACACCGAACCAGCTTTTTAAACGGCAATCCACAACCGCCCAATCCAGCGAAGGATGGTATTGCCCGAGTTGTCCCAGATTGCGGTCGTAGACTTGCGCTCCCACCAGCAGTTTGTCGGTGAGATGGCTGGACATGTTCAATCCGAAGTCGGTAAAGGCGGCGCTGCCTTGGCTGGTATTCATCGTCAGCCAGTTGTTGTCGTTGGTGTAGATGAATCCCTGCGACACGAAGCCATGCACTTGAACCGTGCGGCCAAGAACTTTGAACTCCTGCGCGTGCAACACAGCCTGGCTTGCCCAGAAACAGACGATAACCAGTTCGACGATTCGCCGGCGCATGGGATCTCCTCGCAGGTTCGCTAAGGATGTGATCGGACAATCCGGCGAAGACTTGAATACATGGCTTGAAGAAGCATAAGAAAAGGATCACAAAGGGAGGGTCGAAGGATGACGTTGGTAATGGGATGATCCGTTGGCGGAGCGGGCGTTCCATTGACGACTCCAGACTCCGCCCCGTACCCTGTAACGTGCTCACAAAAAGTTCAGAAACGTCTCGCCTGCGCGTAGCCGACGATATTACCCAACTGGTCGGCGGAACTCCGATGTTGCAACTGAAGCGCCTGGTGCCCGCGGGATCGGCGGACGTGTTTGCCAAGCTGGAGTATTTGAATCCTGGCGGCAGCGTGAAAGACCGCGCTGCGATCGGGATCATCCGGCGCGCCGAGCAGGAAGGAAAACTCAAACCCGGTGGCACTATTGTCGAAGCGACGGCGGGGAATACTGGGATCGGGCTGGCGCTGATCGGAGTGAACCGCGGGTATAAAGTGAAGCTGTTCGTGCCGGAACTTTTTTCCGAAGAGAAGGTCAAGATCATGCGGGCCCTCGGCGCCGAGGTGACGCGGACGCCGGACGCGGAAGGCATGGCGGGCGCCATCCGCCGCGGCAAAGAATTAGTTGCCAGCGATCCCAACGCCTTCATGGCGGGGCAATTCGAGAATCTCGCCAATCCCGAGTACCACTACGCAACTACGGCGGTGGAAATGTTCGAACAGCTGGATGGGAAAGTGGATGCCGTGGTTTTTGGATGCGGTACTTGCGGAACCTTCAGCGGCATCGCACGCTATATGAAGGAGCACGCGCCGGGAGTGCGGACGGTCGCGGTGGAGACGCAGGGCTCGATCCTTGCCGGCGGCGAGCCTGGGCCGCACAAAGTGGAAGGCATTGGCGTGAGCTTCATCCCCAAGACGTTTGATCGCTCCGTGTGCGACGAAGTGCTGATGGTAAGCGATGACGACGCATTCGGCACAGTCAAGAAGCTGGCTGCGATCGAAGGCGTGCTGGCGGGTTCGAGCGGCGGGGCGGCGGTATTCGCCTCGCTTCAGGTCGCACGGCAGTTGGGAGCGGGGAAGCGCGTCGCGACCATCATTCCGGATTCGGCCGAGCGGTATTTGTCAAAGAAAATTTTCGAGGGCGGGATTTAGACCGAGCAAGTTCACTTGAAACAAAGGCTTCCAGATTAAAAACACGAAGAGGATCCCGATTTTGGTGTTGAACGAATGCCAGCCAATATGAAAGCTAAGAAGGAACCCGGTTTCGCGACACGCGCCATTCACTCTGGACAAGAGCCGGATCCCTTGACCGGCGCCGTCAGCGTCCCGATTTATCCCACTTCCACTTATGTGCAGCAGGGGATCGGGGAGAACAAGGGCTACGAGTATTCGCGGGTTTCCAATCCCACGCGCGATCGCCTCGAGCAGAACCTGGCCGCGCTCGAAGGCGGAGTTGCGGCAAAAGTTTTTGCCAGCGGCATGGCGGCGATCAACGCCATCACGAGCACGCTGAAGTCCGGCGACCACGTAGTCTGCGGACACGATCTTTACGGCGGCGTGCCGCGGCTGTTCAACCAGGTGCTGACCAATTTCGGGCTGGAGTTTTCCTACGTCGATACTTCGGACGAGAAGAATGTGGAACGGGCGATCCGCAAGAATACCCGGATGGTCTATGCAGAGACCCCGACGAATCCTCTGATGCAGATTAGTGATCTGGCCGCGATCAGCCGCATTTGCCGCGCGCGGAAAGTCCAGCTTGTAGTCGATAACACGTTTCTTTCGCCGTATTTCCAGCAGCCGATTGCGCTGGGAGCCGACATGGTCGTCCACTCGACGACGAAGTTTCTGAACGGCCACAGCGACGGCATCGGCGGAGTCGTGGTCTGCACAACTCAAGAACAGGCCGACAAACTGGCCTTTCTGCAGAAAGCCGCGGGCGCGATTCTGTCTCCCTTTGAGTGCTGGCTGGTGCTGCGCGGAGTGAAAACTCTGTCCGCGCGCATGGAGATTCACGACCGCAACGGACGCATCGTTGCGGATTTCCTTTCGAAGCACAAGAAGGTGAAGCAGGTGCTTTACCCCGGACTACCCGATCATCCGCAGCACGCGTTGGCCAAGCGGCAAATGAGCGGGTTCGGGTCGATGATCACGTTTGAAACGGGCTCCCTGAAGAACGCGAACAAGATGTTGAAGGCCGTGCGCCTATGCTCGCTCGCCGAATCGCTGGGCGGAGTGGAGACCTTAATCTCCCATCCCGCAACCATGACGCACGCGGCCCTGGGTGAGAAAGGACGCAAAGCCATCGGCCTCACCGACGGCTTGGTCCGCATTTCCGTAGGGATCGAAGATATTCAGGACATTCTCGACGATCTCGATCAGGCCCTGGCCGCGATTTAAGATTTTAAATGTGGGAACAGCCGCCCTCGGCTGTTCGTCGAGCGCAGCTCGACGTTTTTTGTTGTGTGGAGCGGGCACCCTTGCCCGCTGGGTTTGCGGCGCTGCCCGCAATCGGGCAAGAGTGCCCTGAGCGAAGTCGAAGGGAGTGCCCGCTCCACACGATCAACTCATTTACAATCGCTGCATCATGTTCTTTCGCTCGGATAACCGCTCGCCTGATCAACTTCGTCCAGTCGCCATTGCTCCTGACTTTATTTCTACGGCTGAAGGCTCAGTGCTGATCGAGGTCGGCAACACCCGCGTCATCTGCACCGCGTCGATCGAAGAAACTGTCCCGGCGTTCATGCGCAATTCGGGCAAAGGATGGATCTCCAGCGAATACGCCATGCTTCCGCGCTCGACGCTGACGCGCACGCCGCGGGAAGTCAGCAAGGGCCGGCAGAGCGGACGGACGCACGAAATTCAGCGCCTGATCGGACGTTCGCTGCGCGCAGTGACCGATCTCACGCGCCTCGGCGAGCGCACCATCTGGATCGACTGCGACGTGATCCAGGCCGATGGCGGCACGCGCACCGCCTCGATCACCGGCGCATTCGTCGCTCTGGGCCTGGCGCTGGAAAAATTGGTGGATGCGGGAACGCTGACCTCGGTTCCGTTGAAAGATTTTGTCGCGGCTGTCAGCGTGGGAATTGTGGACGGAGAAATCCTGCTCGACCTGTGCTACGAAGAAGATTCGCGCGCCGACGTAGACATGAACTTCGTCATGACGGCCGGCCACAAACTGGTCGAGGTGCAAGCCACCGCCGAGCACCAGGTCTTCGACGACCAGCAGTTCGCGAAGATGATCGCGTTGGCGAAGCAAGGCGCACAGTCGCTGATTGCCAAGCAGCAGGCACTGTTGAGCGGACTGACGTTAAGGCAGTAAGACGGAACATTGTTCGTAGCCCTGACTTCTTCTGTCTCCGCTGGGGCAAGAGGTACATCCCTAGGCGATCCACACCGTCTTCGCATTCATGAACTCGCGGATGCCGACCGCTCCCAGCTCGCGGCCGTGGCCGGACTGCTTCACTCCGCCGAACGGAATGCGCGTGTCGGAGGCGACCATCTTATTAATAAAAACCATCCCCGCTTCCAGTTCGTTGATGAAGCGCTCGCGTTCCTTGTCATCGTTGGTCCAGGCGCTGGCGCCCAGTCCAAAACGTACGTCGTTGGCAATGCGGATCGCCTCGTCCTGATCTTTCGCGCGAAAGATTGACGCCACCGGGCCAAAGAATTCCTCGCCGTATGCGGGGGAACCTTTGGGAATATTCGTTAACACCGTGGGGGCGTAGTAATTTCCCGGCCGTTCCAGCGGATGGCCGCCGGTCAGCACTTTTGCTCCCGCCTGAACCGTCTTCTGCACGTCGGCATCGAGCGTGGTGACTGCGTCGGGCGTGGCCAGCGGACCGAGTTCCGTCTTCTCATCGAACGGATCTCCCACCCGCAGACTCTGCATGCGCTCGACAAACTTGCGCTCGAATTCGTCGGCAATCGGAGCTGCGACAATAAACCGTTTCGCGGCAATGCACGACTGCCCGTTATTGATGACGCGGGCCTCGACCGCGGTTGCTACAGCTGCGTCTAAATCAGCGCTTGGCATCACAATGAACGGATCGCTGCCGCCGAGTTCGAGCACAACTTTCTTAATGCGTTTCGCCGCTCCGATTCCTACTTGAATGCCGGCCTGCTCGCTTCCCGTGAGCGTGGCCGCAACCACGCGTGGATCATTTAACAACGCGTCGACTTGCCCCGAACCGATCAGCAGCGTCTGGAAAACGCCTACCGGAAATCCCGCCGCGTTGAACAACTTCTCGATCTCAATCGCGCATTGCGGCACGTTCGAGGCATGCTTCAGCAGACCAACATTCCCCGCCATCAGCGCCGGCGCGGCAAACCGGATCACTTGCCAGAAAGGAAAATTCCACGGCATTACCGCCAGAATCGGACCAATCGGGAGATAGCGCACAAAACTCTTCTTGGCGCCGGTTTCGACCACTTCATCGGCCAGGAGTTTCTCCGCGTGTTCCGCGTAGTAGCGGCATGCGGTGGCGCACTTGACCGCCTCGGCAATCGCGGCCTTAAGCGGCTTGCCCATTTCCAACGTCATCAAGCGGCCGAAGCGCTCGCGGTCACGCTCCAGAATTTCCGCCGCCTTCATCATCCTCTTCGCGCGTTCCGCGAAGGGAGTTTTGCGCTCGGCGCGAAAGGCAGAAACCGCGAGTTGCAGCTTGCTCTCGATCTGCTCCGCAGTGAGCGGCTGAAAGGTTTGTACAACTTCGCCCGTGGCAGGGTTAATGGTGGCAATGGCCATGATGGCAGTTCCCTTCTGTAATTGATTGGAGCAGTTCGCCGGAACCGGCTCGCTCTATTGTCTGCTTTGTAACTCGCGTTGGAATTTACAGCGGTCATACCACTATACCACTTGAAACAGATGACGGAAAACGACCTGCCGTCCCGATCGCAGCTCGCTGGGCCGTGAGGACGAAATCGTCGAGCTTCGCTCGACCCGACAGCCGAGGGCGGCTGTCCCCACATAAGCATCTCCCAACTGCACTACCGGAATCTCTTAGCTTTGCCGTTGTAGTTTACAATTGGGAGTTCCCAGCATTCATCTTAATCAGCCCTGATTGGAGGATTCCCATGAAGCTTACCCCTGGCAAACTTGCCGGTCTCAAGAGAGTCTCGAACGAACGCGGCGTCATTGCGGCCGCGGCCATGGACCAGCGTGGTTCTCTGCAAAAATCGCTGGCTAAGGAAAAAGGCGGCGAAGTCTCGGATGCCATGATGGAAGAATTCAAGACGCTGGTCACCGAGGTTCTCACCCCGCACGCGACTGCCATTCTGCTCGACCCGGAATGGGGGCTGCCCGCTTCCAAGCGCCGCGCCAAGAATGCCGGCCTGCTGCTGGCCTACGAAAAAACCGGATACGACAAGACCGGTCCCGGCCGCCTGCCCGATCTGCTCGACGTCTGGTCGGCGCGCCGCCTGAAAGAAGCGGGCGCAGATTGCGTCAAGATTCTGCTCTACTACACGCCCGACGACCCCAAGCACGTGAACGAAGCCAAGCATGCCTGGGTAGAGCGCATCGGCGACGAATGCCGCGCCAACGACATTCCATATTTCCTGGAGTTCGTGGGCTACCAAGAGGGTGCGGACGAAAAAGGCCTGGAGTATGCCAAGAAGAAACCTCACATCGTCACCGAGAGCATGCGCGAATTCAGCAAAGACCGCTACGGCGTGGACGTTCTCAAGGTGGAAGTGCCGGTGAATATGAAGTTTGTCGAAGGCGTGCAGTGCTTCGCTGGACAGAAGGCTTACAGCAAGAAAGAAGCCATCGATCTGTTTCACACAGCTGCGGCGGCGGCGACCAAACCGTTCATTTATCTCTCGGCTGGTGTCAGCAATGCCGAGTTCAGCGAGACTCTCGAACTCGCCGGAGAGTCGGGTGTGAAGTTCAACGGCGTGCTGTGCGGCCGCGCGACGTGGAAAGAAGGCATTCCGGTGTATGCCAAGCAGGGCGCCGATGCCTTCCGCAAGTGGCTGCAAACCGAAGGCGTGAAGAACATCAATAACGTCAATGGCAAGCTGAAGGCCGCAACGTCGTGGCACTCGATCTATGGCGTGGAGTTAGTGACCGCGTAGGTCGTGGCAAGCTCATGTGGGCGCGGGCGCTTAGCCTGCGCCTTTTTTATTCCGCGCTGGCGTAGTATCCGGCCTTCGCACGAACGTGCAGGAAGGCCAGCTGTTTCGGCAACCGCAGTTTTACGCTGATCTTGTGCCACTTGCCATCGTGGGGCGCGTGCTCGGGATGGTAGGCCAGCACGTACTGCGTACGGAGTTCGATCCCGATGCGATGCGCGACCTTCGGCATCTCCCGCGGATCTTCCAGCACAAAAGCGCGCCCGCCCGTGGTTTCCGCCACGCTGGCCAGCAGAGCTGGGCCCAGCATTTCTTCTGTTGTCGGCACATAGCGGTCAAAGGTGCCAATGGCATAGACCATCACATCGGATTCCTTCACCGCGGCTTTCACTTCCCGTTCGCCGTAGCGGCTGTGGTTGTCGCCTCCATCGGAAACAATCAGCAGGGCTTTCTTGGCGTACTTGGCTCGCCGCATCTTGCCAATCCCCATATAAATGGCGTCGAGTAACGAAGTCTGCCCCTTCGGGTGTTCAAACAGCAGTTCCCTCTGCAAATCTTCAGGCACGCTCGTGAAATCGCTGGCCAGATGCGGCTCATCGGAGAACGTGATCATAAAGAACTCGTCCCCGGGGTTGGACGCTTCGCAAAACTCGTTCACAGCCTCCTGCACGCGATCCATTTTGTTCTTCATGCTGCCGCTGGCATCGACCAGAATACCGACCGAAATGGGGGCGTCTTCGCTCGAGAAGTGCTTGATGGACAAAGACTTCTTGCCTTCGAACACCTGAAAATTTTCCTGGTCGAGTCCGGTCACAAGGCGCTGCATCCCATCGGTGACACTAACCGGCACCAGCACCAGATCCACATTTGCGCGGATCTGCGGGGC
>Ga0302325_10028471_pt1 | contig 11561 bp, 4 predicted proteins | sample Palsa_T0_2_FD_201948 | JGI IMG/M metagenome (GOLD analysis project Ga0302325, IMG submission 201948) | Peat permafrost microbial communities from Stordalen Mire near Abisko, Sweden - Palsa_T0_2 | ecosystem: Environmental > Terrestrial > Soil > Palsa > Peat permafrost | place: Sweden: Abisko... | reverse complement strand
CAGATCCCACGACGCAAACCACGGATACTCCCACTTGTCCGGCATGGAAAAAATCGAACCGCAGTCTACGTGCTTCCACTCTGAGTTGCGGCCAACCTGGCGTTCATCGGGAGGGGGTGGAGAGCTCGAGTCACCTTCCAACCAGCGGCGAACATCGTATTCATAATATTGTTTGTTCCAGATCATCCCGGCGAAGGCCTGCCGTTGCACCAGGCGAGCATCTTCGTTATCCAGGCCGGATTGAACCCTGCCGTAGAAATCATCGCACTGGCGCTTGCGGATCGTTGCCAGCGGACCGAAGTCTGCAAACGGGGCAGGATTCTCCACCGCAGAGAGGCGCAGGCGGAAGGTAGCCGAGGCGCCGGCATCCACGCGAGCGGTGAGGTGCGCGCACGCCTTGGAACCGCGCTGCTGCGGATTCACCGCCGAGCGATTCCCTTGGACCAGGTATTCGTGAAAGGCGTCTTTGTAATAACCGTGAGAGCCAGTTCCGTAGAGCCGCGGAGCATTCGTCTCGTTCTCACAAAACAGCAGCTCAGCGCTCTCTTCCGTGTAGAGATAATAGGTGCCCAGTTCGAGGTGTTCCGCGACCATAGTCGCACCTCTCGCAGTTACCTGCGGCTTGGTCATGGGAGGATTCCACGACCAGGTGTTGCGGAACCATAATTGCGGGAGCAGGTGCAGCGTAGCCCCCTCGGGACCGCGGTTGTGAACCGTCACCTGGATAAGAATATCTTCGGGGGTTGCCTTGAAGTACTCGACGAAAACATCCCAGTATCGATTTTCATCGAACACCCCGGTGTCAATCAGTTCGAACTCGTTATCCCCAAGGCCCCGACGGCCATTTTCGTTGACCAGCTGCTCGTAGGGAAAGGCAGCCTGCGGGTACTTGTAAAGCATTTTCAGGTAGGAATGATCGGGCGTCGCGTCCAGGTAGTAGTAGTACTCCTTGACGTCCTCCCCGTGATTGCCCTCGCTGTTGGTAAGCCCGAACAACCGCTCCTTCAGGATCGCGTCTTGTCCGTTCCACAGCGCGAGAGCAAAGCATAATCTTTGGCCCACATCGCTGATCCCCGCCAGGCCGTCTTCGCCCCAGCGATAGGCGCGGCTGCGAGCGTGGTCATGGGGAAAATAGTTCCATGCGTCCCCGTTGGCGGAATAATCTTCGCGCACCGTGCCCCATTGGCGCTCGCTCAGGTACGGCCCCCATAGGGAATCAGGTGGACCGGGCATTTCAGGTATGGTGGTTGCGGACATGAGCCTTTCGAACAGCCGACTGGGGCCCGGGCAACATGACCGATTGTACCGGTACACTCGCTTGGAAACTAGAGATGAGCCAGTCCACGCTGCAGGGCCGCGACCACGGCCTGGGTGCGGTCGGTTACATTCAGGCGCATGAGGATGACGCTCACATGCGACTTGACGGTCGCCTCCTTGATGGACAACTGGTCCGCGATCTCCCGATTGCTCTTACCGCGAACCAGCAGCGAGAGCACTTCGCGTTCGCGCGTACTGAGCTCGCCGTCCGGCATACGCGAGGCCAGGGCGCGCGCGACCGGCGGAGGCAGGAAGTTTCGGCCCGCGTGCACCTTCCGTAAAGCTTCCATTAACACTTCATGTGGCATGCCCTTGATCAGATATCCCATGGCGCCGGCTTCCAGGGCCTGGTGGATGTCTTCGTCGCCCTCGTAGGTCGTGAGCACGATGAAACGCGCTTGCGGAGCAGACCTGCGGACGGAGCGGATGACATCCACTCCGCTCTTATCCGGGAGCCTGAGATCCATCAAAGTGATGTCCGGCCTAAGTTCCCAGAAGAGGCGTATCGCTTCCTCTGCAGTTCCCGCTTGCCCGGCAACCGTCATGTTGGCCTGAGACTGAATGATGGCGGCAATGCCGAAGCGCATGATCGGGTGATCGTCGCAAATGAGAATTTTAATCTTCTGTTCATCACTCATATCGGAATGCTGTCCTCGGCAGCCGGGGATTGGAGATGAGCTCGCCGAACGCTAAACGATACAGTCGTCCCTCGCTCCGGTGCGCTGACAATACTAATGCGGCCGCCCATGCGTTCCACCCGTTCACGCATTCCTTCGATTCCATAGTGTTGTGCCCCCTCGGCCTTTCGCGCCGTGGGGTCAAACCCGCAGCCGTCATCGTGGACACTACTGTCCAGCTCATCGCGGGTGTAGACCAGTTTGATCTGGATGCGTCGCGGGTGCCCGTGCAATGCGCCGTTATAGACCGCTTCTCGGATGACCATCAGTAGCTCGCGCGCCAGTGAGCCGCGCACGCTAAAGGGCCGGCCCTCCTCAGTGCAGTGAACCGCGATTCCAAATTCCTCACTGGTGCGTGCTGCAATGGCAGCGGCCGAGCTCCCCAGGTCAGCCACCGATTCCTCTTTGTGGCGCAGGTTCCACACTGCCTGCCGCGCCTCGTCGATGGTGGAGCGAACCTGCAAGCGCGCATGGTCGAGAAGATTTTCCTGTAAGGCGAGATTTTCGCGCCGCAAGCTGGAGATAGCCTCCAGCAGCGCCGAGATGCTGGTGCACCCCTGGATCACGGTGTCATGCATTTCTCGCGCCAGCCGGTTGCGCTCTTCGAGAACCGCTTTGAAGCGCAGCCGTAGGGAGCGGATACGCGACTGGTAAATGACCAGGATCAGCAGGCCCGCCGCCAGCAGGCAGAGGCTCACGAACCACCACGTGTCGTAGAAGTGGGGTTTCTTCTGCAGACCGAACGAAGCTTCTGAGACTGCCGCCGGATTGTTTACTTCAAACGCGACCACGCGGAATTGGTACTTGCCGGCAGGCAGGTTGGTATAGCTGGCGACCCGGTTAGTTCCGGCGTAAATCCAATCCTGGTCGAAACCTTCCAGCCGGTAGCGGAAGCGCACGTCTTCCTGGGAACGCAACAGCAGAGGAGCAAAGGAGATTTCCAGGCGTGATAGCGATGCCGGAAAAACCAGCGAGGATGCGAGCGGCAACTCCCGGCCATCCGCCTTGATTCCCGTGAGTAGTGCCCGCGGCGGCGCCACATGCGGCGCTGGTTGAGGCAGAACACGCACTGCGCCCCGGCTGCTGGCGAACCACAGGCCACCATCCCGGGCTACGCAGCCGGCGGGCTGCCGGCCACCATACATCTGCGCTGGGATGCTGTCATAGGGAAGCTCGTAGACATTCACCTTAAGGTGCGTCTCCTCCTTATCCGGCTCTTGCGTGGGCAACGGAAAAGAAGAAATGGTCGTGGGTCCACTTAACCACAGAGATCCGTGATGATTGTCGAGCAGTTGGTAGATGCTGTTCGTCGCCAGGCCCTGGGCGGTGGTATATGTCGTGATTCTTCCGTCCTGGTAGCGGAAAAGTCCATGGCTGCGCGTGCCAAACCAGAGAGTCCCATGGTCGTCCTCAAGGATCGACCAGACTTTTTCTTCTGCCAGCGCATCCGTGGCCGCGTCACGCACAAAGGCGCCCGCATGCAGGTGGCTGAGGCCGTGGTCGGTGCCGATCCAAATGTCGCCGTGCTTGTCCTCAACCAGCGCGCGTGTGCTGAAGTAGGCCAGACCGTTGCGTACCTGGTAGTTCTGTGTATCCTCGCCCGCGATGCGGCTCACTCCTTCATCGGTGGCTATCCACATCGCGCCGTCCCTGCTTTGCAGGAATGCCCGCGTGAAGTTATTGGTCAATCTTGACGGCGCGGTGTAGTGAATGACCCTGCCATGGGTAAGTGCGTATACTCCGCTACCGTCAGTGCCAATCCAAAGATCGCCTGAGCGATCGCGGAAGACATTGCGGATAGGCACGTCGGGTAAGTTAGGAAACTTATAGGGCCGAGCCACGCCGTCGCGGATGACGAAAACACCCGATGATGCTGCCCATATGGTTCCGTTGGTGTCGGCGGAAATAGTGCCGATGTCAGAGTCGGAATCCCCAGGCAACGGCAGCACGCTGACCGGTGTCTTGCTCAAGCGCACCATGCCTTCTTGGGTGCCCACCCAGACTTGCTGCTCTGCATCTTCAAAAATGCTGAGGATCGTATTGCTGGGCAGCAGGTCGGCGCTGGTCAGGTGAGAAAACCCGCCGTTCACGTAGCGATAAAGGCCATGCCCGATACTGCCAATCCAGAGTGTCCCGTCGCCGGTCTGGCGCAGAGTGCGCACGGTTCCTTTGATCTGGGGTACAGGCTCAAACTTTCCCTCGACCAACCGGTCGAGGCCGCTTACCGTGCCCACCCAGATCGTTCCATCCTTGGTCTCGACGATCGATTTCACCCGGTTCTCGCTATCTCTGCCCGGCAGCTGCTTCTCGCTTACACCGGCTTGGTCAAAGACCAGGAGGCCCGAGCCGCCCACCCATATCCGGTGCGCCCGGTCCTCAACGATCGAATGCACGGCAAAAGCAGAGGCAAAAGGAGAGGTATCCACCTGCCGCAGTTTGTCCTGGTTCATCTGGAAGAGACCGTTGTCGGTGCCAATCCAGATGCGACCCTGATCATCCTCGATCAGACTGCGTACGAATCCGTTGGTTAAACCGGCGGCTTGGGTGTAGGCGCGAAAGGCTCCATCCTTGAAATGGACCAGGCCCCCGCCATCTGTGCCGATCCATAAGCTGCCATCGCGTGCACTCAGGACACAAAAGACGCTGTTGTCGGCCAAAGCCGGAGTTGTGGCGTGATCGTAGAGATGGAAGTGTGAGCCGTCGAACCGCACCAATCCGCCAGTCGTGCCTATCCAGAGGTATCCATCCGGGGATTGCTGAATCGCCTGCACCGTATCTTCCGGAAGACCGTCCTGCACGCGCCAGATGCGCCGGGTATATTGCTCAACCGGAGCTGCAGCCTTAGTTGTCAAGGTCCCGGCGTGCGCCACGAAGCCAGGATCCGGGGCCAGCAGAGCAAAGAACAAGACCGGATTTATCCGCCGGCACCATAGCCAGGATTTTCTGCGATTGCTTTGGAAACCAGACATTACATCGCCCTAACCAGACGCCGGGATTCTTGAGGAAGGAGTGTACCACCCCGGCAATGTAACTTTTTTGTGCAAAGTCATACTTTAGGCGGATTCGCGTCGTGCATCCAGTGCCTAGAGTTCTACCCGATTAGAACCCCCGTCTGCAGACGCTGTGTATCTTGACTCGAACGATAGGTCCAGATCGAAGGTTTGTTCCATTCGGGGACTGACAGCATGTTCGCAAGATGCTGCAGGAAGCCATTCGGAGGAGTATCTTCATGACGCTCGTTTCTGTTTCATCCATAACCGCTAAACCTGCTGCTAAAGCCACATGGCACGTACCGTTGCTGTTACTGAGTGTCCTTATGGCGGTGGTTCCTTCGCGCACGCTGGCGCAGGCTATTTTTGGCTCGGTCAACGGTGTGATTACTGACTCCAGTGGGGCGGCCGTGCCTGGCGCTTCCATCACCATGACTGACACAGATAAAGGCACAACCAGGGTTGTCGCAAGCACAGGCTCGGGCGAGTATCTGGTCCACGACTTGATTCCAGATCACTACAAGTTCAAGATTGAGGCCCCTGGGTTCGCCACGCTTGAGTCGGATGTCATCACAGTTTCAGCCGATAGTTCAGCGCAGGTAAATTTTCAGCTGAAGCCAGGAACAGCCTCGCAGACGGTCGAAGTCACCGCTGAGGCTCCGCAGTTGAAAACAGACCGTGCGGATGTTTCCACCACACTGAATACGCTTACCTTAGAAGAAACACCGAACCTGATACGAAATACCACCAGCCTGGTGTTGCTTGCCCCCGCTACCACGGCTTCTACCTTTTCAAATGCCAATGCTGAGGATCCGCAGCGGTCGATTCCCATTTCCTCGAATGGCCAATCACCTTTTTCCGCCGGCTTTGTGCTGGATGGCGCCAATGACAAAGATGGGTTTATTGGGGAAATCGTCGTTAACCCGCCACTGGACTCGATTCAGGAACTGAAGTTCATCAACCAGAACTATGACGCAGAGTTCGGAGCCGCCGTCGCGGGCGTGACGGTGATGCAGACGAAATCGGGCACGAATACCTTCCATGGTTCTGTTTACGATTACCGGCACAGCGACGCGCAACAGGCGCGGGACCCATTTACTCAATATCCTGGCAACAACCCGGTCGGTCCAGATATACCGAACACTCTATCCAACGTCTTCGGAGGGACGGTGGGCGGTCCTGTCAAGCGGGACAAGCTCTTCTTTTTCGCGGACTACCAGGGGACGCGCCAGAAGGTCGGAAACTCCTTCAAACTCACCGTGCCCACGGCTGAAGTACATAGCACCTGCACGGGAGCGGCCGGAAGTAATTGCGACCTGAGCGAATACCTCCAGAACGGCCAGGGACAGGCTTACGATCCGGCGAGCGGGGCAATGAATGCTGACGGCGCTGCGACCGGCATAGGCCGGATACCTTTTGTTAATAACCAGATTCCGAACGCGCGTGTCTCGCCCCAAGCTATCAACCTACTCAAGATCATCCCTGCTCCGAGTTTGCCGGGGGTGCAAAACAACTTTGTCGCCAGCGGTTTCGGAGTCTACAACTTCAACCAGGCCGACACGCGCATAGACTATCAATTAAGGCCAACCTTACACATTTTCGGGCGCTACGGATATCTGGGCTCCAGTCAGAATTCTCCCGCTGCTTTTGGCGCGGCCGGCGGCAACGGTTTCGGTGTGGGTGGCTGGGCGGGTAGCGAGACTGGGGGCAACCACAGCCTGGCAGCCGGCACCGATATTGTCGTATCTCCTAAGCTGGTGACCGATGTTCGATTCTCCTACTTTCGCTACGCCTTCGTAGAGGCAAAGTACGACGGCACGACGCCGCTGATGACAAACCTTGGATGGGTGGGCCTGAATACCGGTGCGCCGGGATCAGGGGGCGCATCGGCGGTTGAGATTGGCGACGGTGGAGGCAAAGTCGGTGAAACTTCCAACTTTGGCTCCGGGAATAATGGCACCAATCATTGCAACTGTCCGCTCAACCAGACCGAGCAGGAGTACGCCGTCGTCAATGACTGGACACGCGACATTGGCCGCCACTCAGTCAAATTCGGGGCCGAGATTCGTCGTCTGCAGGAATTGCGCATTCCAAGCGATGTGAACCGCACCGGCCAACTGCAGTTTATGGATGAGCGCACTGCGACGGCCTCGGGTTCAACCCCGGGCGGCTTGGGCATAGCGTCTTTCCTGTTCGGAGATGTCTCGACCATCTCGCGCTACTTCAGCACATCCACGACCGCGACCGAGCATCAGTGGCGTCCTTTTTTCTATGTTCAGGACAACTGGAAAGTTTCTCCTAAACTCACACTGAATCTTGGAGCACGCTGGGAGATTTACTTCCCTGAGGCTGTCAACGGCAAAGGAATGGGCGGATTCTACGACTTGAACACCAACACCATTCGCGTCGCCGGCTACGGAAACATTGGGCTCAACCTGAACATCCAAAATAACTGGGCCTATATAGCACCGCGGGTCGGGTTTGCTTACCAGGTGATGCCCAGGACAGTGATCCGCGGCGGGTACGGGCGCGCGTTCGATCCGGGATTTTTCGGCGACATCTTCGGCCAGTTGGTGACGCAGACCATTCCGGTTCTTCAAAACCAGGGATTGGGCCAGTTGGATGGCGAAATCTACGATGCTGCTCGCAACCTGGATGGAACCGTCTACAACATCGCCACCGGACCTACGGCTCCGAGCAATCAGTACAACATCCCCGCGAACGGTCAATTACCACTGCCTGCGGGAATTTATCCGACTTCGCGGCCGGATAAGATGAGGATTCCGGAAGTAGACGGATGGAATCTCACTCTGCAGCAGCAGCTCGGCGCAACGACGAGCTTCAGCCTCGCCTACGTTGGTAACAAATCAACTCACTCCATCCCAAATTCGACCTGGGGTGGCATCAATTGGAATGACTACACAGTGGTTGGCTTTGCCGAGGGCTTGAGCCAATGCCAGCGATCTGTCTTCTTCGCCAAGTGGGGCACGTGTGGTCCAGGTTACATCGGCTACTACGCAAACGAGGCCAATGCTCATTACAACTCTTTGCAGGCTACGTTTGAAAAACGCTTCTCCCGCGGACTGCAACTGAATTCAAGCTATGTCTTCTCAAGTGCCATGGGTGTTGCCAACGGCGGATACTTCGAGATCGACCCACATGCCAACTGGGGGCACTTCGACTTCAACCGGACCAATGACTTCAAGCTCTTTGGCAACTACGCTCTTCCCGTCGGACGCGGGCAACAGTTCGGCTCGAATCTTCCCGGGTGGGCGAACGAGGTCATCGGCGGCCTGGCTCTGAATGCGAACCTGCACTTGGCCAGTGGTCTTCCTTATACGCCGTCGTACGGAGAGTGCGGATCGGATGTAGACAACGGCCCCTGCCGGCCGAACCTACTTCATCCCCAAACGCAAAGCGCGAGTTCTCTGAATACCGCGACACACTCGGCGACTTACTTTGTTCCGGTCGCTCCGCTGGCAGCGAATGGGCAGATCAGCGGTCCGTACCAACGACCCCAGAAGGAACAATTCGGAAATATCCCATACAACGGCTTCTGGGGACCTGGGTTGTTTACCACGGACCTCGCACTGAGCAAGGTGTTTAACCTGTACGAGAGCTTATCGATGAAACTGGAAGTGCAGGCACAGAACGCATTCAACCATGCCAACCTGGCCAATCCCAGCAACACCTGCGTCGATTGTGCGGGGAATGGTCAGATCAACGATATCCTCGGCGGTACGTTCGCTGGGATGCGGCAGCTTCAGTTTGTAGCGAGGTTCTCTTTCTAGGGAGGCGCCGGACGGGCAGTCTTCACGAAGGGCACGGCTTCACCCGTGCAGCAAGGGACGGGGCTGATGAGGGCTAGGGGTGTATGAGAACGTCATTTCCAGACTCAGTCCCGCAGGGACGGCTGAACTTAGCCCACGACGCTAGTCCTGGGTTGGATTTGAAAGGACGACCAGTCCCGCAGGGACGGCTGGAAATAGGCCGCGACGCAATCCTGGACAACTTTCAGCCGTCCCTCCGGGACTGAATCTATAAATCCTGGTTCTCACACACGCGCTAAAGCCGTGCCCTTTGTAGAGGGACTTTTCGCTACTAAGCTCAATCCTTTCCTCGCTTAGCCCTCTTCATCCTCGACAGCCTTCACAGGGTGGCGAAGAATCTGCTCGAGGCTTTTCGGGGCAGGGCTGAAGGCTTTGCCGTGATATTTGTCGATTTCGTAGCGATAGCTCATCCGCGGTCCCGGAAATCCAATCATTTTCCAACCAACCATCCCGATGTTGCCGCCATGTAGCGGATCGCAAAACATGCCCTCTATCGCGTGTGCTCGCATGAGCAGAAAAAAGTGAGTGTCCTGAATTTTTTCCAGACGCAGATCCTGCTGTTCGGGCGGCACGCCGGCAAAATCGTTCCCTAGCAATCCGATGCCTGTCCGATAGACCTGCTGTGGGTTCTCCTTGCCCTGGTAGCCATGCTCGGGCACCGATTCCATCCACGGCCCTTTGGTGTAGCGATACTTATCTTTGCCGTAAGGACCTGCGAGTTGACGGTCAATATAAATGACCGCGCCCGCTTCGCTTGCTCCTGGCCCGTTTTCGTCACTGGGAAAGATACGTTCACAAGCTGCCTGAACAATCTTTGCTTCCGCCGCCGTGAAGAACCTCAGACCCACCTTGACCGAGTCTTGCGCAGCCACGGGAATCAACTCACCAAGCAGCGACGACAGCACCAGACCACTCAGCGCCTTTGCCGGAACGAGAATGAATTCGCGTCTTCTCATAGCTCCCTCCTAGGCTAACGGGCCCGGCTTTTTCAGATAACGATCAATCAATCCATCGGCTGCCCGGTGGCTGACCGCTACGATCGTCAGCGTTGGATTGGCGGAAGAATTTTGCGGGAAAGATGACGAGCCGACGACAAAAAGATTCGGCATCCCCCAATGTTGAAGCCAGGGGTTGACGACGCTTTGCTCGGGCGACGCTCCCATGATCGCTCCTCCCTGGATATGGGTCGTGGAGTATTGGGCGGCGTTGTAGTGATGAAAGGCGGCCGGACGCTCTACCTTGACCACTGTGGCCCCGGAAACCTGCGCAATCGTCTCCAGGATTTGAGTGGCTACGCGGGCTCCAAAGGCCATCTGGCGCATCTCGTAGTCGGTCCAATCCAGTGTCATTCTTAAAAGAGGATCGCCCCACTTGTCGGTGTACGTGGGATCCAGGTCCATGAAGTTCTGCCTGTATGCAAAGTGGTCGCCTCGCATCTCCACGCCCGGCCCGATTCTGTCCCAGTGTTCAATCGCGGCCTTCTTCCAGGCCGCACCCCAGTTGCGCGGAGCCGAGCCTCTTGGTATCCGCCCGAACGAACCGGCCGGGCCCTCCCCCGTGGCCGCACCTCGCAGGAAGGCTCCTCCTCGCAGGACTCTTTCTGGAGCCTCCTGTTTCACATCTCCATCCAGATCGGCGATCCCATAGCCCACCGCGCCCGATCCCATGAAGAGGTTCAGGCGCTCCTTGAAGACGAGCATCCCTGCTGCCCCACTTGTTACCTGGTGGGTGAGGTTCTTGCCTAACGTACCCTTGGCTGTTACCGGATCATACGTTTCACCGATGTCCGACAGAAGCAAGAGCCGAATGCTATTCGGGGTCCATGCCGAAAGCACGATTACCTCGGCGGGTTGAAAGGTCTCCTCGCCGTTCTCATCCATGTACATCACGCCTTCGGCTCTTCCATTGCTATGCACGATCTTCCGTACCCAGCAGTTGTTGCGGAGCAGGAAGTTATTCCGGCTGCTCAGCACCGGCATAATGGTGTTCGTCGGTTGTGCCTTGGCGCCGATCATGCAGCCATGGGTCGGGCAGTAGCCACAGAAGACGCATCCTGGACGGGAAACTTTATCAGGATTGGTGTAGGCCTGGCTCAGGTTAGCGGCGGGCAGTGGAAAAGGATGGTAGCCCAGCTGCGTGGCTGCCTTGTGAAAGAACCCCATGGTGTAAGTCGGGGTTAAGGGCGGGGTGGGGTACTCATGCTGGCGAGGCCCTTCAAAGATGTTGCCGCCTTCCTGTAACTGGCCGCGCAAGTTACCTGCCTTACCGCTGATCCCCATTAACTGCTCGGCGCGCCAATAGTCATTCTCAAACTCGTCGTAGGTGATGCCCCAGTCCTGAATCGTCCAATCCGGTGACATGCGGGACGGACCAAACTTTTCTCGTAGATGCGAGGACAGGGTAAAAAAATCGGGAAGATAACGATCGGCAATGCCGCCCCAGTGCTCCGAGGTACCTCCGGTTCCGGTGCCCGGTGTAAACGCGCCATATTGGCGTATGGGCGCGGCCCGATCTTTAATTGAGTGCCGATGGGTGATGGTCTGGTCGGCCGGATTTTGCAGCAGGCCGACACGGCGGGTGTTGATTTCGTCCATGCCGTCCGCGTACTGAGAAATATTGCGCGCCGGACCACGCTCCAGAACGATCACCTGCAAAGCGGTGCGCGTGGTTACTTCTTTCGCCATCACCAGGCCGCTCCAACCGCTGCCTATGACGACTACATCCGTGGGTTTAAGCCGCTTCAACCG
>Ga0302325_10028470_pt1 | contig 11561 bp, 11 predicted proteins | sample Palsa_T0_2_FD_201948 | JGI IMG/M metagenome (GOLD analysis project Ga0302325, IMG submission 201948) | Peat permafrost microbial communities from Stordalen Mire near Abisko, Sweden - Palsa_T0_2 | ecosystem: Environmental > Terrestrial > Soil > Palsa > Peat permafrost | place: Sweden: Abisko... | reverse complement strand
ACCGACACCTCGATGTCATCGCCTATCATGATGCTCTGGTTGGACTTACGAGTCAGTACCAACATGGCAATTGCCTCCTTGCTCGACTGCTTGGAGTGAAGACATGCCCGGCAGCACTCCGTCTCGACGAGCAGCCGGTCCGCCCGGCTCGCAGCATAGCGTGATTACCCGCATTACGACAAGTATTAGTGTTTTGGGCCGTCGGCCGCAAGTGCCGCCGTGGCTTGTAATAGTGTCCAGGTTCTGATGGCCAGAAAATCTCTCAGGCCCGAATTGAACCGGATCCGCGCGTGGGTCCGTCAGGGCCGCACCGACGCGTGGATCGCCCACCAGCTCGAGGTCACCGTTCAGCAGATCCAGGCGTTCAAGCGTGAGCAGGGTCTCGAACCCGGCGCGGAGGTGGAGGGAGCGGCTGCCGTGGCCGATTTCGACGACGAGATCGACCTCCGGGCCGAGGACGACGCGCAGATCGCCGCCGAGCTTGACGCCGCCCAAGCCGAGCGCGCCGAGGACGAGGAAGCGGAGAGCGAAGAAGAGGACGAGGATGAGGAGCGTCCCGCGCGGCGTCGCCGAGGCCGGCGCGGTGGACGCAGCGGCCGTGGTCGGCGGGGGGCGCCAAACGCGCTCGAGGCGACCTTCGACCACGGTGAGGAGGGCTACGGACTGTGGCTGGACCCGGCGGTCCAGGACGACCCCATCTACGCCGAGTACTGGGCCGGGCACCGTCCGGTTGAGGTCGCGATCGAGGAGGACCAGATCATCATCCGGCGCGCGGGCGCCGAGGAGTCCGACGACTCGGATTAGGACTCCTGGGGGCCTTAGGCGTCTTCCAGCCGCCGGCCGATCGCGTAGTCGACAGCCTCGCGCGCGTAGCGAGCAAACGCCGCCCCAGCGACGGTGGTGAGGTCCCAGGCCGCAGGTGTACGCGGGGCCACTCGCGTGGCGATGTCAAAGCACCAATCGGTTCCCTGGTCGGTGTAGAGCTGCGCCAGCTCCTGAACGGTGAATGGGCCCCCGAGGCGACGGCGCAGCTCCAGCACGATCTCGTCGGTTACCCGCTCGAGCGCTGCCCGGTCGCTCGGCGGCGCCTCGGCGAGCCGGCGTTGTCCTTCCTGCCAGACGCCGATCAGCTGCTCGAAGGGAATATTCAACGGCCCAGCCGGGGGTTGGGCCGGCCACTCAGGGGTTCGGCAAGCCGGTGATCACATATGCGCGCTCGCCCGGGCGCACCATCCCGAGCGCGCGGGCGTCGTGCACGATCGTGGCGGGATCGTTGAGCGACTGCTCCTGCTTGACCAACTGCGCGTTCTGCCGCGCGAGGTTCTGCGCGATCGCCTGTTGCTGGTCGGCCTGCGAGCGCGTCGAGAAGTAGGAGAGCGTGTGCTGCGCATACAGCCCGATCACCACGGCCAGCACGACGAGCAGGCCGACACGCCCGACGCGGTCCCAGCGAACGTGCACCTTCGGCCCCCGGAGTGCCCCGAGTCGCGGCCGGGCCGGCGGCGTACGCGCATGCCGGCGGGGGATTGCGGTGGCTGAGCGGGCTGGCGGCATCCGTTGCGCGCTTCGTTCGACATGCGCGGAGTCCTTCCTGCTGCACGGCGGGTTGCGGCGCGCTCAGGACCGGAAGGCCGATCGGCCTGGGTACCGAGCCTCAGGCCCGAGTGCTTCCTCGATCCTAAGCAGCTGGTTGTATTTCGCCACGCGGTCGGTGCGCGACGGGGCCCCCGTCTTGATCTGCCCACAGCCGGTCGCGACCGCCAGGTCGGCGATCGTGACGTCCTCGGTCTCTCCCGAGCGGTGCGACATCACGACGGCGTAGCCAGCCTCGCGGGCCATCCGCACCGCCGCGAGCGTCTCGGTGAGCGTGCCGATCTGATTGACCTTGATCAGGATCGCGTTGGCGACCCCTCTGTCGATGCCTCGCTGCAGACGCGCGGTGTTGGTCACGAACACGTCGTCACCGACCAGCTGCAGGCGCTTGCCGAGACGGTCGGTGAGGACCTTCCAGCCATCCCAGTCCTCCTCGGCCATCCCGTCCTCCAGTGAGATGATCGGGTAGCGCTCGACCAAGTCGGCCCAATAGTCCGTCAGCTCCTCGGCGGTCAGCGTGCGTCCCTCATGCTCCAACACGTAGACCCCGTCCCGGTAGAGCTCCGAGACCGCAGGGTCGAGCGCGATCGCGATCTGGTCCCCGGGTACGTAGCCGGCGGCCCGAATCCCTGTCATCAGTGCCTCGAGCGCCTCCTCGTTGGACTTCAGATCGGGGGCGAAGCCACCCTCGTCTCCGACCGAGGTCGACAATCCCTGCGCGTGCAAGGTGCCCTTGAGATGGTGGAAGACCTCGGCGCCCATTCGCAGCGCATCACTGAACGTGCGCGCTCCGACGGGGACGATCATGAACTCTTGAAAGTCGATCAGGTTGTCGGCGTGGACGCCTCCGTTAAGCACGTTCATCATCGGCACCGGTAACACGTGAGCAGTCTGGCCGCCGAGGTAGCGCCACAGGGGCTGACGCTCTTCGCCCGCGGCCGCCTGGGCGGCGGCCAGCGAGACCGCGAGCACGGCGTTGGCCCCGAGGCGGGACTTGTTGGGCGTCCCGTCGAGCGTGATCAGCAACCGGTCCAGCGCCGCCTGGCTGGAGGCATCCTGACCGCGTACGGCGGTCGCGATCTCGCCATTGACGTTGTCCACGGCGTGCGTCACGCCCTTGCCGAGCCAGTTCGAGCCGCCGTCCCGCAGCTCGGTGGCCTCAAACTCGCCCGTGGACGCGCCCGAGGGCACCGCGGCGCGGCCCCATGCCCCAGATCGCAAGCTGAGCTCGACCTCCACCGTCGGATTGCCTCGGCTATCGAGAATCAGCCGGGCGTGAACGTGCTCGATCTGGCTCATCTCTGTTGATGGTCTCCTTCGGTCAAGCGGGCGCGGGCATAGTAAACGAGCTGTTCATCCGGCGCGAGATCGTCCCAGCTTCTGCCCTCGGACGCCGCAAGCTGACTCCCGGCCAGGACCCGGGAGCGGAACCGCTGTGACGCCGCGCGCAGCGCCAGCTCTGGGTCGACCCGCAGCTTTCGAGCGACGTTCACCGCGGCGAACAGCACATCGCCGAGCTCGTGGAAGCGGTCCTCCTCGGTCTCGGCCGCTTCGAGCTCGGAGATCTCGTCGCGCAACGACTGCAGCGGTCCCTCCACGCCGGGAAAATCGAACCCGCGTGACGCCGCCCGGCGCTGGAGCTTGCGAGCGTACAGCGGCGACGGCAGGTTCTCTGGCACTTCGCCGAACAGGCCCGGCTCCCGCCCGTGCTCGCCTCGCTTGATGACATCCCAATTCTGCAGAACCTCGTGGGCGGTTGCGGCCTCGGCCTCGCCGAACACGTGCGGATGTCGGCGGATCAGCTTCTCGGTGGTGTGCTCCGCCACCTGGCCGAGGTCCCCGGCTCCGCGCTCCTCCAGCAACAAAGCGAGGAAGTGAACCTGGAACAGAACGTCGCCCAACTCGTCGAGCAGCTTGGCGTCGTCGCGCCGGTGCGCCGCGTCAGCCAGCTCGTAGGCCTCCTCGACGGTGTGGGGCACGATCGATCGCTCGTCCTGCTCACGGTCCCAAGGGCACTCCCGACGCAGCCGCCGAGTGATCGCATCCAGACGCGCGAGCGACCGCGCCGAGTCCTCGGGCACGCCGGCGGCAGGAGTCACTAACCGGTCGTTGAGGTTGCGGTCGCTGTCGACGTGGCCGCGGCCTTGGGCGCCTTGTAGCCCTTGCAGTCGGCCATCGCGTACAGCGCGCGACACTGAGTCTGGCTCAGCCAGTCCTTCTTGGCATGGTTGTCAACTGCGGTCTGGGACGCCGTCGAGAGCTGGCTGGTCAGTGTCGTCTTGATCGACGCGCTGGCCTGCGCGAGGCTCTTCTTGGTCGCCGCGGTGATCTTGGTGACTTCGAGCACGTAGTAGCCAAACTGTCCCTTGATCGGCCCCAGAAGCTTGCTGGTTGGCGCGGAGAACGCCGCCGTGTTGAGTGCGGCGTCCTGCTGGCCCGAGGTCACACCGTTCAACACTCCGCCCGTGTTCTTGGTGGTGGGGTCGATCGAGTACTTCTTGGCCACCACATCCCAACTCGAGCCAGCTTTCAGAGCCGCCTTCGCGGCCTGCGCCTGAGCTTGTGTCTTGGTCAGCACGATGCGCAAGTTCCGGCTTTCCGCCGTCGAGAACTGTGACTGGTGGCTCTGGTAATAGGCCGCGATCGCGGCAGCCGTGACGGTCGAGGGGTGCTTGGCGATCAGCTTCATGTAGATCTGGTTGACCCTCACCCGGAAGAGGATGTCCTGCTCGGTCTGTCCGCTGGAGGTCAGGAACGATTGGAACTGCGCCGGGGTCGAGAACTGAGCGTTCTTGGCAGCCTCAAACGCTTTCTGGACCTGGGCGTCAGTGACCGTGATGTGCATCTTGGTCGCGTCGGCCTGATACCAGTACGCCTTGATCAGAAAGTCCATGACCTGACTGGAGAGCGACGTGAAGAGCTGGTGGCAATCGCTCGTCAGTTGCTTGGTGGGCGTCTTGGCCAGGGTGGGGATTTGCTTACGGACCTCTGCTACGCAGTTGGCAAAGTCGGGTGGGTCATTGGGCACGATCACCGGCTGGCCGGGGCTCTCCGAAGCCTGACCCTTCGCCGCCACGTACATCCAGTGGTTGAACGCTTGGGTCGTGATCGGGTTACCGGCGACATCGGCGACCGAGTTTCCCTGGATGCCACTCCCGCACGCCGAGAGCGTCGCCGCGAGCACAAAAAAGGCGCCGAGCGCCAGGATGTAACGAGGAGCCTTCATCAGACTGGGCTGATGGTAGCGAGCGCGAGCTCAAGGCGACCGGGCGTCCCGGCTAAGAAGTCCCTAAGCCGCCTCGCGCGTAATCGAAAGCAACACGTCAGCCGCTTTGACAAGTGCCGGGAAGCGCTTGACCGGGTCGGCGGGCACCCTCACCGACAACTGCGACTTGCCCGCCTCGTACAGGGCCTCAGGAATCTCCTGTCGGATCCGCTTGGCGCGAACCGAATCGAGCTCGATCGGCGTCACGGCCAGGCGGTCGCCCCGGAACGTGACGGCTCGGGCGCCGGCCTGTCCGAGCTTGATCCGAGCTTGTTGCAGGGCGATCAGGTTGAGCAGCGGCTCCGGTGGATCACCGAAGCGGTCCTCGAGCTCCTCGCGCAGGAGGACGAGATCGGCGACCTCACGCGATGCGGCGATCCGACGGTGCACGTCGACTTTGGCCTGCTCGTAGGGGATGTAGTCAGCCGGGACGTAGGCGTCCACGTTGACGTCGAGCCGGACCGGCTCCCAGTCGTCATCCGCGGCGCCGTCAGAAGCCGCCACTGCCTCATCGAGCATCTGCATGTAGAGCTCGAAGCCGAGTGCCGCCACGTGCCCTGACTGCTCGTCGCCGAGCAGGCTGCCGGCGCCGCGGATCTCCAGATCCCTCATCGCGATCTTGAAGCCCGCGCCGAGCTCGGTGAAATCCGACAGCGCCGACAGGCGCTGTGCCGCCTCGGCCGTCAACGCCGCCGCGCTCGGATACAGCAGGTAGGCGAAGGCCCGCTCGCGCGAGCGCCCGACCCGGCCCCGGATCTGGTAGAGCTGCGCGAGGCCAAAGACGTCGGAGCGCTCGACGATCAGCGTATTCGCCTGCGGGATGTCGATGCCCGACTCGATGATGCTCGTGCATACGAGCACGTTGGCATCGCCACGCAGGAAGCTGAGCATGCGCCGCTCGAGCGTCCGCTCATCCATCTGCCCGTGGGCCACCTCGAACTTCATCCCCGGACACAACGCACGCAGTCGTTCCGCCGTCTCGTCGATCGTCTCCACGCGGTTGTGGACGAAGAAGGCCTGGCCACCCCGCTCCTGCTCGCGGGTCAGCGCCCGGCGGACCAGTTCCTCGTCGTACTCGCCGACGTAGGTCTTGACGGGACGCCTGCCCTCCGGAGGAGTCTCGATCACGCTGATGTCGCGGACGCCAGCCAGCGACATCTGCAGCGTGCGGGGAATCGGCGTGGCGCTCATCGAGATCACGTCGACCCGCAGCTTGAGCTGACGGAGCAGTTCCTTTTGCTTGACCCCGAAGCGCTGCTCCTCGTCGACGACCAGCAGGCCCAGATCCTTGGCGCGCACGTCTCGGGACAGGAGCCGGTGGGTGCCGATCAGGATGTCCACTGCACCGAGCCCGAAGCGAGCCACCGCCGCCTTCTGCTCGGCGGCGGGCCGGAATCGCGATACCTGCTCGATCGTCACCGGGTAGTCCTTCAGTCGCTCGGTGAACGTCCCGTAGTGCTGCTGGGCGAGGATCGTCGTCGGCACGAGCATCATCACCTGCTTGCCGTCTTGCACGGCCTTGAACGCCGCCCGCAGCGCCACCTCGGTCTTGCCGTAGCCCACGTCGCCGCAGATCAGCCGGTCCATCGGCCGCGGTGCCTCCATATCTGCCTTGACAAACTCGATCGCGTCACGCTGGTCTGGGGTCTCGGTGAACGGGAAGTCGTCCTCGAACTCGCGCTGCCAGTCGGTGTCGACGGGGAAGGCATGCCCCTCCCGCCGCTTGCGTTCTGCGTACAGATTCAGCAGTTCGCCGGCGAGTTCGTGGGCCGCCTTGCGCGCCCGGGCCTTCAGTGTGTCCCAGCGCGTGCCACCCAACTTCGACAGCGGCGGATGGGCGCCGCCGGCGCCGACATAGCGGCTGATCTTCGCCAGCTGATCGACCGGCACAAACACGCGGTCCGAGCCGGCGTACTCCAGATACAGGTAGTCACGCGTGACCCCGGCGACCGTCTTGGTGTCAAAGCCGGCGAAGCGGGCGACCCCGTGATCCTCGTGGACGACGATGTCGCCCGTGCGCAGATCCGCGAAGCTGCGCAGCACGCCGCGGCGGCGCTCGCGCCCGGGCCGGTCAGGAGCCCGGCGGCGGTGAAACAACCGGTGGTCGGGGATCACGGCCAGGTGGAACTGTGGCGCGATGAAGCCGGCCTGGAGCCTGGCTTGCACGAAGGTGATCAAGCCGGCCGAGGGCGCCGCTCCGTCGTCGGAGTCGAGCCACCGCACCTTCAACCGGCCCAGGTTGTAGGCCAGCCGCTCTCCCTCACCCCGGCGCGCGAAGGCGACCACCGGCCGGTAGCCCGACCGCGCGAGCTTCTCGAGCTCTGGCTCGGCCTCCTTTAATCCGCGCGCGGCGATGTCGGCGGCTTGGGCCCGGAACTGGAACGGCTGATCCTGATCGATGCTCGAGAGACGGATCCGTGCGCGCTGCTCCAGCGCGGCACCGATCGCCTCCGGCGCGACGTAGAGATGATGGGCGTCGTTGTCATGGAAAGCAGCGGTGACGTCCTGCCAATGATCGGCGAGCACCGGCGCGACGTCCTCCTCGCCCGCGATCAGCACCGTCGCGTCGGCCGGGGCGAGCTCCAGGAAGGCGTGGAAGTTCTCGACCGGAAGCAGCTCGGCGATGTCGGGACGGTCCGCCTCGTCCTCGAGCGCCGCGATCTCGGCCAGCTCGCGGTACTCCTCGGCGAGCTCGGCCGCGGGCGCCACCTCGACCAGCTCGGCCTCCCCGAGCGAGCGTTGCGTGAACGTGGAGAACCAACTCACCGACTCGATCTCGTCGCCGAACAGATCTACCCGGACCGCGCGGTCCTCGGTCGCCGGGAACAGGTCGAGCAGACCGCCGCGGATGGCGAACTGGCCGCGGTCCTCGACCTGGTCCACCCGCTCGTAGCCGGCGGCGACGAGATCGCGCGCGGTCTCATCGAGGTCGAGCAGCTCTCCGGTCTGCAGCGTGAACCCCTGTGGGCGCATGGCGGGGTCCGGGACCTTCTCCGATAGCGCCACCGCACTGACGACCACCACGGGCGCAGCGCCGACGGACGAGTCGGCCGCCGCCGATCGGTTGGAGCCCGAGCCCCGGCCGGCCGGCACGCGTGAGGACTGCAGCAACGCGTCGAGCGCGGCGATCCGCAGGCCGACGAGATGCGGCGGCGGGGCGAGATGCGACTCGTAGGTGACGCCGCGGCTCGGGTAGTAGCGGACGGTTCGCGGCTCCAGCCAGCTCTTCAGCCCGGCGGCCAGATCTCGCGCCGCGCGGTCATCGCCCGCGACGACGATCGCCGGGCGGTCGGGGTCGCGGTCCAGCAGGGCGGCCAGCAGGTAGGGCCGCAGCGACTGCGACACGAAGGCGCGGCCGCCGTCGCGCACGAGCGCCGCGGTCTGCGGATCATCGTCGGCATGGGCAAGGAGGCTGCGGAGCATCCACCCTCCAGTCTAGGTGGGCGCCGTCTGCCCTTCGACCACACGTTCGGTGGTCTGCGCCGCGTCCTCGATCAACGCCTCCACCTCGGCCCGCGGCTCGCGGAAGCGACCCAGCACATATGCGGCCACACGATCAGGGTCGCTCGTCGGCGGGCGGCCTACGCCCACCCTGACGCGGGCGAAGTCCGCTGACCCCAGCCCCTGTTTGATCGACTTCAAGCCGTTGTGGCCGGCCAACCCTCCGCCCACCCGCACCCGGATCTCGCCGAAGGGCAGATCGATTTCGTCGTGCAGCACGAGCACGTGATTGAGCGGAACTCCGAGCGCGCCGCGGGCAGGACCAACCGACCGGCCGGCGTCATTCATGTACGTCTGCGGGAGCAGCACCGCGACTCGCGGACCCCCGGGCCCGATCCGACCCTCGGTGATTAGCCCCAGGTAGCCGGCTTTGGGCTTCGGTAGTCCCCACCGCGCCGTCAGCGACCGGGCGATCTCAAAGCCAATGTTGTGGCGGGTTCCATCGTACTCGGCCCCCGGATTGCCGAGACCCACGAGCAGCCAGTCGACGGGACCACCGCGACGTCCCGGGAGTGGCACCGCTGGCGCCTAACCGGCGCCGGACTCTGCCTGGCCGCCGTCGCCCTCGGTCGCCGCGTCGCCTTCGCCTGCCGCTGCCCCGTCCTCGCCCACGACGCCGGTCTCCTGCTCGATCTCATCCGTGTCATCGGTCTGGAGCCGCGGCGGCGACAGCGTGGCGATCACCGTCTCCGGATCGTCGAGCAGCTTCACGGTGGCCGGTGGCCTCAGCGCCTCCAGCGTGAGCGTGTCGCCGATTTGCATCTGTGAGACGTCGTGCTCCAAGTTGTCCGGGATGTCGTTGGGCAGCGCCTCGATCGTCAACTCGCGCGTGACGTGCTCCAGCACTCCGCCGTCCTTGACCCCGGGCGCATCCTCGGCGCCGGTCAGCTCCAGCTGGACGGTCGTCTCGATCGCCCGGTCAAGACGCACCCGCAGCAGGTCGATGTGGACCGTCTCGCCGCTGACCGGATGGCGGTCGAGCTCCTTCACCACGACGGGAGTGGCCGCCGCGCCGGCAATGCTGAGATCGAGCACCGCGCCGGCGTGGGCCAGCGCCTGGCGCAGCGTGCGCGCCTGCACCTGGAAGGAGACCGGACTCTCTCCCCCGCCGTAGACAACGCCCAGCACGTTGCCCTCGCGGCGGAGACGACGCGCGGCGCGCGAACCCTCGGGCTCCCGCGGAGCGACCGTCAGCGATGTGGATTCTCGGGTGGCCATGGGCGGCGACCGATGGTAGCGAGCGCGACTGCGAAACGCTGGCGCGTGTGGCTAACCGTGCGCTAACCTTCGTCTATGTCGGGCGAAACCCAGCTGATGCTGTGGATCGCCGGTGTGCACCTCCTCGGACTGGGGTGCGTCGCGGTCCTCCTGATTCCCGCGCTGCGCGACAATCCTGGGTCCCCGCCCCGGCGTTCTGAGGGGGACGGAGACGACGGCTGGGGCCGCGGACCGAATCGCCCGCCGACGCGCCCCGAACCCCCGCGGGGCGGGATTCCGTTGCCTGACGCAGAGCCCGCCGGGATCCGACTTCGCGAGCCCGGGCGACTGAGCGACAAGCTCCCCCGGCGATCACGACGGCCGGCGCGCGAGCCGGTGCGGCGACCGGTGCGAACCCCTCAGAGGTCTAGAACCGGGACGGGCAGTCGGCGTCACTCTTGATGCGCAGGCTGACCTCGAGTAGCTCAACATGCAGTCCGTGCAACGCGTCGCCCGCGTGTCGGACGCGTACGCATTGCACGATTGGCAACGATGAGCCGACCGTCCAGGCCACGCGCGCGACCCCGAGCGTGCTGGTGAGCGAAAAGCCCGTCGACGGGTTGATCTGAATGATCGACACGCTCCCCGGACGCGCCAGTGCGGCGATGTTCTGAGCCATTCGCTCCCGGCACGACGGATCGCTCCGACAGCCGAGAATCTCGGCCACCGCATCGGCCTGGTTGCCTTGGGCCTCGGCCTTCACCAGCGAGGTGAGCGCCGCGGTTTCCGCACCGGCCGAGTTCCACACCCGGGCCAGCACCGCAGTGATGGCCAGGAAGAGAACGATGCCAATGAGGATCAGGACCAGGTAGAGCCGGCGCACCGCACCGAAGCTAACGAAAGCGCCGACCGCACGCCTCCAGCGAACGTTGGCGTTTTGGTTCGGAGGGGTGGAACCAAAACGCCAAGGCTCGGCGCCGTGGCCCCGCTCCGTTCGGGACATCTAGGAGTCGCTCAACTCCAGGAACCGCTCGACCGAGGCCTCCTGATGCTCGAGACGCTCGGCGAGGGCCAGAGCGTGTTGGGCGGCGAGCACGAGGAAGTCCTCGACGCAGCGCTCGGGATCATCTGAGAGCGGGTAGACGCGCGTCAGGTCCTGTTGAGCACAGGCGATCCCCATCGGCGGGCGACCCTCGGCGAGCGTTCGCGCGCCGCACACGGGCGTGACCACGAGCCGGGACTCGGTCGCCACCAGTGCCGTGGGGAGCAGCCGCGGCGCGCCCAGGCGCACGGATAGCTCAAGCGAGTGGTCGACGGCGACCCGGCTGCCTGCGAGTTCGCTCAATGGTTCGCGCCAGACGTCCAGCACCGTGTCTGCGCCGACGAGCGCGTCCCGCAGCGCCGTCGCCTGCTCGACGTACAGCCGCTCGGCCTCGTCACGGTCACCGGCATCCGCGAGGTCGAGGTCGCAGGGGACGCGCAGCAGCTCGCTGGCCGCCACCGTCGTGCCCGCACCCCGGCTACCGCACGTGACGTAGGTCTGAAGCGTTCCGAGGTCGCGCCGGCCGTGGAAGATCACCGTCACCGCGTCGCTGACCGGCAGGCCGCCGACGCGCAGCGAGACTGCGACCGCCGATGAATCGTCGAGCAACGCTCGGCGCAAGAGATCTTCGCCTACCTCGCCGTCTGGACTCTGATCCTCTTCGAGCATGGTGGTGCTCCTTCGGAGTCGGCCGTGTGTCGTTCACAATTTATTGCAACTCACACGTATTCGCCAGCGCCATCTGGAGCATCGCGGACGGTGGGGACTAGCCACGCGTCGGGTTGGCGAGGAACGGTAGGCTGCACCGAAATGAGGTTCCTCTACACACCGTTCCGGATCATCGCGGCGATTACGGGCGCAAGGCTCGGCCACATCGTGTTCAAGGGTCTGTGGTCGAAGATCGACGACGCCGACCCACCAGGTGCGACCAACGTCGAAGCGAGCTGGCGCAAGGTCGTGGCG
>Ga0302325_10028467_pt1 | contig 11562 bp, 7 predicted proteins | sample Palsa_T0_2_FD_201948 | JGI IMG/M metagenome (GOLD analysis project Ga0302325, IMG submission 201948) | Peat permafrost microbial communities from Stordalen Mire near Abisko, Sweden - Palsa_T0_2 | ecosystem: Environmental > Terrestrial > Soil > Palsa > Peat permafrost | place: Sweden: Abisko... | reverse complement strand
GCGAAACCCTCACCGCCACCGGCCTCGTGGTCATCGCCGGAGAAATCACCACCAAAGCCTACGTCGATTTCCAAAACGTAGTCCGCGGTACGGTCGGCGCCATCGGTTACGACAACGCCGTCTACGGCTTCGACTGCAACACCTGCGCCGTAATCTCCAGCATCAACAAACAGTCCGGCGACATAGCCATGGGCGTAGACACCGGCGGCGCCGGCGATCAGGGAATGATGTTTGGTTATGCTTGCGCCGAGAATGCGGAGTTGATGCCGACTCCCATCTCGTTGGCGCACAAGCTGACCATGCGGCTCTCGCAGGTGCGCAAGAATGGAACCCTTCCCTTCCTTCGTCCGGATGGAAAATCCCAGGTGACAGTCGAATATGATGCTCAGGGTAAGGTGCTGCGCGTGGATACGGTTGTGATTTCCACGCAGCACGCCGAGACCGTGAGCAACGAGGAATTGCGCTCGTCGATTCTGAAGCATGTGATTCAGGCAGTGATTCCGGCGCACCTGCTCGACGAATACACCCAGTACCACATCAATCCCACGGGACGGTTCGTGATTGGCGGGCCGATGGGCGACACCGGACTGACCGGCCGCAAGATCATCGTCGATACCTACGGTGGGATGGGGCGTCACGGCGGGGGAGCGTTCAGCGGCAAGGATCCGACCAAGGTCGATCGCTCGGCGGCCTACATGGCGCGGCACATCGCGAAAAACATTGTGGCAGCGAGTTTGGCCGACCGATGTGAAGTGCAATTGGCGTATGCGATCGGGGTGGCTGATCCGGTGAGCGTGCGAGTGGATACGTTTGGCACGGAGAAAGTGGATCCCGCGATCATTCCGGATTTGATTCGGGCGCACTTCAAGCTGACGCCGCGCGGGATCATCGAGTCCCTTGATCTGCGGCGACCGATTTACAAGAAGACGGCGGCCTACGGGCACTTCGGGCGCAACGATCCCGACTTCACCTGGGAACGAACTGACAAGGCAGCGAAGTTGGCTAGCGACGCGGGTGTGGGTGAACCGGCGCACGCTGGGCGCAAGTAGCCGACGGCGTCGCCCCCTTATTTTGAGGGCTGACTAAGGTGCAACTCCGGAGATGGGCCGATGGTGCCACTCCTAAATAGCCGGTTGGGTATGCTGACCTTTCTGCCGATTCGTGTATTCTGACTGAGCTAGGCAATTAAGCTAAGTTTTTCTAATCGACTCAACATAACCAGGTAGCTGAAACAACTTCCGCAGGTGAAAGCGCCACAGGAGGCGTATGTCAACAGCAGCACAGATCAATAGCGACATTAAGAGCCCGGAACTGGCCGAACTGGGCAAGAAGCGCATCGAGTGGGCGAACCAATCCATGAAGGTGCTGCAGATTATCCGCAAGGAGTTCATCAAGAACCAACCACTGAAGGGGATCCGCATCTCGGCTTGCCTACACGTCACGGCGGAAACGGCGAACCTGGCCATTTGCCTGCGTGACGGTGGCGCCGACGTCGTCCTCTGCGCCTCGAATCCCCTCTCCACCCAGGACGACGTCTCCGCCAGCCTCGTCCGCGATCAGGGCATTGCGGTTTACGCCATCAAGGGGGAGGACAATGACACTTATTACCAACACATCCTGGCGGCGATCGATCACAAGCCGCACATCACGATGGACGATGGCGCGGACCTGGTTACGATCCTGCACACCAAGCGCACGGACGCTCTCGAAGGCGTGATCGGTGGCACCGAAGAGACGACGACGGGCGTGATCCGTCTGCGGGCGATGGCGAAAGAAGGCGTGCTGAAGTTTCCCATCGTGGCGGTGAACGATGCCGACACCAAGCATCTTTTTGATAATCGTTACGGGACCGGGCAGTCGACCATCGACGGCATCATCCGCGCCACCAACTTCCTGCTCGCCGGCTCGAAGTTCGTGGTGGCCGGCTACGGCTGGTGCGGCCGCGGACTGGCCAGCCGCGCTCGCGGCAATGGCGCCGAAGTGATCATCACCGAAGTCGATCCAACGAAGGCACTCGAAGCCGTGATGGATGGCTTCCGCGTTATGTCGATGGCCGAAGCGGCCAAAATCGGTGACGTGTTCTGCACCGTCACGGGCAACAAGAGCGTGCTGACGAAAGAGCACTTCGAGTGGATGAAAGACGGAGCCATCATTTCCAACTCGGGCCACTTCAACGTGGAGATCGATATTCCGGCGCTCGAAAAGATGTCGTCCTCGAAGCGAACCACGCGCACCTACGTCGATGAATACTCGTTGAAAGATGGACGCAAGATCAATCTGCTGGGCGAGGGGCGGCTGATCAACCTGGCCGCAGCCGAGGGCCATCCCGCCTCGGTAATGGACATGAGCTTCGCCGACCAGGCGCTCTCGGTCGAATACATGGTCAAGAACTTCAAGACGCTCGAGAGGCGGGTCTACCGCGTCCCCGACGAACTCGACAAGCGCGTCGCCAAGCTGAAGCTGGAGTCGATGGGGATTAAGATCGACCGGCTGACGCCGGAGCAAGAGGAGTACTTGGCCGGGTGGAGTGAGGGGACGTAGCCGCTCACCCACGCGACCTAGACCCTCATGGGATAGAGTTTGGGCTCTCTTCCATGGAGGGCTAGCGGCGGAGTAGCCAGCGGAGATTTGGCACAAGCCAAGACTCGAGTCCGCTGCCGTCGATCGTTCTCTAAGCCTTCAACACTTCGCCGCAGGCCGCGCGCGGGCCGGCGGCGGTGTTTCGATTCATCCCTCTCTTCCCTGCCCCAACCCCTCGAACCAACACAACACCAGGATTGAAAGCGATGTCTTTCCTACAAACCCCGGCCGAGAACTCCAGCGCGCCGCCCGCCGGCGCTCCAGCTCCGGTCGGGATCACAGAGCGAGTTCAGGGCGTATACCTCAGCGGCTGAAGCCGCGTTCCTCGTTGGACGCGAATGCGGCAGAAGTGAAATTCCCGAGCTCCCGGTGATCCCATCTTTAACTTACGCGTGCGGATGGGGAGTGTTCGGGCTGGTATCATCCTCAGAATGGCGCGGCGCGGGAAATTTATCACCTTTGAAGGGCTGGACGGCACCGGCAAGAGCACGCAGATGCACAAGCTGGCGACCGTGCTGCGCGCGGCTGGACACAAGGTGGTGGAAACGCGGGAGCCGGGGGGAACGGCTACGGGGGAGAAGATTCGGCGAGTTTTGCTGGACTCGTCGACCGAGGGTCTGGCGCCGCTGGCGGAGATGGCTTTGATGTTCGCTTCGCGGGCGCAGCACATTGCGGAGGTGATCGAGCCGGCGCTGGAGCATGCACAGATTGTGCTCTGCGACCGCTTCACCGACTCGACCGAGGCTTACCAGGGCTGGGGGCGGAAGCTGGGCAGCGCAGCGGTGATGGAGCTTGATCGTGTGCTTTGTGGAGGGTTGCAGCCCGATTTAACGATCCTGCTGGAGTCGGACCCGGCGATGAGCGTCGGGCGGGCGCGGCGGAGGAACCGGCGGGCGTTCCATATTGCGGCGAAAGGTACGGGCGACAGTGCACACAAGAGTGCGGGCAAACATCCTGACGAAAACCGTTTTGAACAGCAGACGCGCGGCTTTTTTACGCGTGTGCGGGAAGGCTACGTGGCGATTGCTGCGCGAGCGCCGCAACGCGTTGTGGCGGTGGATGCGAGCGGAACGCCGACGCAGACGCATCAGCGGATTATGGAGGTTATCGGGCGAAAGCTGAAGCTCGGGGCGAGAAATGCTTGATTTCGCCGTGACCGGTGCCTCTGTCATTCTTGAATCGCACGCAGGCTCCCATCGATACAGCGGACCGGGCGTGGAAGGACTTGAGGCTTAAGGTTCGATTCACGTGATCCGTTAGACTCTGATAATGCCTTTCTCTGATTTTCACGGTAACGCCGAAACCATTCATCGCCTGCGCGATATGCTCGCGCGGAAGCGGTTTCCGCATGCGGTGATTCTTGCAGGGGCGCGAGGGGCGGGCAAATATACGCTGGCTCTCATGCTGGCGCAGGCTTTGAATTGTTTGGCGCCGACTGAGAGCGACGGTCTGCCGGATTTCTGCGGGCAATGCGCGAACTGCCGGCGCATCGCCCAGGCTGCCGATCTCGATGCGCGCTTTGCCGAAGCGGTGGAAACGCGCGAAGGGTTGCGCGAGGCCGATAAGAAAGATACGCGGCTCTTCGTGCAGACCCATCCGGATGTGCTGGTCATCCCTCCGGATCCTCCGCAGATGATGATCAAGGTGGATCAGGTGCGGCGGGTCATTGAGACCATCTACTACCGTCCAGCCGAAGCGCGGGAGCGGGTTTATATCTTCACCGACTCGGCCTTCATGAAGGAGGCGGCGAATTCGCTGCTTAAAGTTCTGGAGGAGCCTCCGGAGTTCGCTACTATCTTTCTGCTCTCGGAGAATCCGGGCGAACTGCTTCCTACGATTCGGTCGCGAGCGATGGTTTTCCCCTTAGGCGCTGTGCCGGTGGAAGAAGTGGAGCGCTACCTGATTGAATATCGTCCGGAGTGGAAGCCACCGCAACGGGAGCTCGTTGCGCGACTGTGCGAAGGCGCGCTGGGCCGGGCTCGTGGCTTCGACGTGGAGGCTTATGTAGCTGCGCGCGCCGACGGGATGGCCATCCTCAACTCGGCGCTGCTGGGAGGCGAACACACACAGCTCTTCAAGATCACGGAAGCGTATCGCGCCGGGGCCGAAGGACGGGAGAAGACGGAACAGCTTCTGCGCACGCTCTACTCGCTGCTGCGCGACCTGATGTTTCTGGGATCAGGAGCGCCTGAGATGGTGCACAACACCGACATTCAGAGCCAGCTCACTAAGATGGCTGAGGCTGCCGATTTCGTCTGGATCGCCGCGGCTTCTGACCGTTTGGCCGAGGTAGAGCGCGGCATGCGCCGCAACCTACTGCGGTCGTTGTCGCTGGATGACTTGAGCCTGGCACTGGAGAAGGCTTGACGCGCTGAATATTCCTGCCTTTCTTCCCACTGGAACATTTTGAAATGGCAAAATCTTGGGCGTTAGGCTGCGGAACAAATCTCCAGTTTCTAGGACGTCCGATGCCTAGGAAAGTCGAGTTGACAGTCACGGCATCGACTTTTTAAGGTACGCGACCGAAGGGGCTATATATGGTTGGATGTGGTTTGGATCGGCCTAACCCTGCCGGGGTCGGTTGTCAGGCGGGGAGACTCGAAAAAGAACCTTTGAGACTTTCCCGGAGTAACCATCACATCGCTACAACTAATTTGTTTTCATTCAGTTACCCAGATTACTCTGGTGGTTCTACGCCCTTCGGAAAGGTTGCCCGTGTTCTCGCCCGCGCCTATAATCGTCTTGCTCTGGTTTAGGAATTCTCCGTCAGGTTCCGGGTAGCAGCGTGGGAGGGTGAAGTCTGTCTTTGTCCGTAAGTCTTTGCCCATGAGGATAAAACCCGGTATGCGAAAGCGCCTGCACATCGTCCTGATGGCCAGCACCTTAGCCGCGACCTCTCTTTTTCGCCCACCCCAACTCCGTGCCGCTGATGGGGGCGACGGATCCTCCGAAACGATCGCTCCAACGAAGATCGTTGCCACGAAGATCACTGCGAGCGACGAGCATGGCCGCACGATCTACGTCAATGATTCCGTGGCAGCGCCTCCCTCTCGCCACACTCGAGATTCGGAACCGCCTCGGCGCACCCTGAAGTACTGGAGTTCCAAAGAAAATCGCTGGAAGCCTGTGCCTCCGCCGAATGGGGCGGTTATGCGAGCGGCGCAGTCGGCGGCCGCTGAGGTCGACGAGTATATGGGGCATGACTCCGGGCAATCGGACAGCACCAAGATTGCCGCCGCGAATTTCCGCGGCCCACTGGCGACCTCTGCGGATATCGACGCCGCGATCGAGCAGGCCGCGGCGCGACATAACGTAGACCCCAACCTGGTGCGCGCGGTGGTGAAGGTGGAATCGAACTTCAATCCCAACGCGGTCTCGCGGAAGGGTGCGATGGGGCTGATGCAGTTGATGCCTTCGACGGCGCGCCAGTTGAACGTTAAGAATCCGTTTGACCCGGAACAAAATGTGGATGCCGGGGTTAGACATTTGAAGCAGCTTCTGGAAAGTTATGGCGGCGATGTCAGATTGACCCTGGCCGCCTATAACGCGGGGGCGACGGCGGTGGCGCGCAGTTCCGGCGTGCCGCGCTATGCCGAAACCCAAAACTATGTCCGGCGGATCACCAACCTGTACCACGGAGCGTCCGTTTTTGAATCGGGTGCTTCGCATGAGCCGGTAACCGTGCAGCGGGATGCGCGGGGCGTGCTCTTCATCAGCAACACGGATTAGGTTTCGCGGCACCTGTTTTACGTTTTGCCTTTAATCTCTCTGGCACCCAGGACATTGGTTCGACCAACTGATTCAAACGAGCAGGAACGAAGGCACGGGCTGGTTATCTTGAAGACCTCATCGCGGCAATGTGGTCTGTGGAGAGCATTGCTTGCGCTCGCCGTGTTCGCGGCGTTCGCTCCCGCTGCGCCCGCCCGGGCACGCCATTCCGACGCGTGGGCGCGGGAACATTTCGCCACCGCCGAGCGGATGCGCGAGGCGCTGAACGGAAGGCCCCCCGCGGACCGAACCCGTCGCGACTATCAGCGCGTGTTGAATGCTTACCGCTATGTTTATATGGGAGCGCCCGCTTCCACCAAAGCCGACCCTAGCGTGGTTGCGGTAGCCGAGACGCTGGTGGAAATGGGACGGCGTTTCAACGACAACAAAATTCTTAATGAGGCCATCGAGCAGTATAAATTCCTGCGCCGCGAATATCCTGGCAGCAGGTACCGTTTCGATGGGCTTTTCACCATCGGCGAGATTTACAAGGACGATCTCAACGATTCTGCAGCGGCACGCACTACCTTCCAGGAGTTTCTGCGACGCTATCCCCACAATCGCCTGGCCGGCGATGCCCGTCAGGCCATCGTCGAACTCAACATCGCCCAGAGGAACCAGGAGGCGCAGGCCGAGAAAAGCGCAGAAGCGCGGAGGGCGGCGGAGAAGAAACAATCAGGGAAGAACGTTAATAATAAGAACCTCGGAGTTGCCGGGGACGATCATGCCTCTCGTACGCAGTTTTCTCCGGCACAGTCTTCTCCTGCGCAGGCTCCTCCTGGGCAGCCTTCTTCTGGACAATCCTCTTCTGGGCAATCGGGGAAAGACGAATCCTCGGAGGCGCGTTTGGGGAGCCTGCCACGCGTGACCGGCATCCGGCACTGGTCTACCCCCGACTACACGCGGGTTGCGATCGACGTGGAAAGCGATGTGAAGTTTTCGTCCCAGCGGATCGACAGTCCGGCGCGCATCTTCTTCGATCTGCCCGATACCAAACTGGCCTCCACTCTGGTGGGCAAGAGCTTCGACGTGGAAGACGGTTTTTTGAAGAAGGTTCGAGTGGCCCAGTTTGCGCGGGGCAACACGCGGGTGGTGCTCGAGGTCGACAACCTTTCCGATTACGACGCTTTCCTGCTGCCCGATCCCTATCGGCTGATCATTGACATTCATGGCAAGAACGGGCGCGCGAAACCGCCCAAAGACAAAGATAAAGATAAAGACAAGGACGCTGGCGAAAGCACGGCGGCGGAACTGGCCGATGGCATGTCGTCGCCGAGAGCAAGCGGCACTGGCTTCAGCGATAAAACAACCGTGTCTGCATCGGAGCCCGCGGCTGCGACGAAGAAGCTGCCAACGGCAGTCGTCAAGAAAATCGTGGAGGCTGACGATGACGACAGCGGCGCCTCCTCGGCCGAAGTGGCGAAGCGGAATGCTTCAGAGGCGGAGAGAGGATCGCCGCCCGCGCGGAAAGCAGTGGTTGCGAAACAGCGGCCGGACGGTGATGTTAGCGGCGAGTCGGACGCTTCAGATTCGAATTTCTCTGAAGTGCGAAGCGGTGTAGGCGACTCCCACCGCAAGTCTGGCTCGCGAACGCTTGCTTCTGGCAAGCCGGGAAGTGCTTCTGCTGCTTCTGATCTCGGCATTCGCGAGGCGAAGCCTACCGCGGGTGGCGACCGCTCCCTGATCCGAGCTTTGGGACTGAAAATCGGCAAGATTGTGATCGATCCGGGACACGGAGGCCACGATACCGGCACAATCGGTCCCAACGGCCTGGAAGAAAAAGATCTCGTTCTCGATGTGGGCCGGCGTTTAGGGAAGCTGCTGGAGACGCGGCTGGGAGCGCAGGTGGTTTACACGCGCAAGGGCGACTCGTTCATCCCGCTCGAAACTCGTACGGCAATCGCCAACCAGGCGCGCGCGGATTTGTTTGTCTCTATTCACGCCAACTCGAGCTACGACCCAGGCGCCCGGGGAGTCGAGACTTACTATTTGAATTTCACTTCTTCGCCGGAAGCGCTGGAAGTGGCGGCGCGCGAGAATGCGGTTTCGGAGAAATCGATCTATGAGTTGCAAGATTTGGTGAAGAAGATCGCGCTGAAGGAAAAGATCGAGGAGTCGCGGGAATTTGCCGGGGACGTGCAGGAGTCGCTGCACAGCGGCCTGGCGGCCAAGAGTCCGGCGATTCGCGACCGGGGAGTGAAGAAGGCTCCGTTCATTGTACTGATCGGTGCGAACATGCCATCGATTCTTGCCGAGATTTCTTTTGTCAGCAATCCTGTCGACGAGCATCGCCTCGCCACCAGCGAATACCGCCAGCGCATCGCCGAGTCGCTCTACCACGGCATCGCCAAGTATGCGAATGGACTGAGCGGGGTCAAGGTGGCAAGTAAGATGGACAAGACAGCGGCCCGGTAAGTTCACTACAAGCCAAAGTTTGAATATTCCGCAGCCGTACCGTCCGCGATGGCTCGCCTGGAGGACGGAGGCTGCTGAACCCCCAGTTTTGTTGACTGTTGCAGAGGCCGTAGTGCTTCCCGTGTGGTGATCGATACGAACGCTTTGATTTCCGCCGCCATGAATCCGGCTGGGCTGCAGCCGACAGCTCTACGGCTCGCCGTCAGCAAACCGGCGCATCTCTGCCTATCCCGACCCATCCTGAGGAATACAAACTGGTGCTCGCCCGGACTGCGGATTCGGAAGGGTCGGCGCAGCAACTGTTGCAACTCATCAGGAACCGTGGCTATACCGTAGCCCCGACTCGGCGTCCTGAAGTCGCAAGCGACCTGACGACAACATCGTTCCTGGCATATGCCGGTGCCGCCCACGCCGACTACCTGGTGACAGGCAACCGGACGCAGTTTCCGAGATTCTGGAAGAAAACGAAGATCGTACCTCGCGGGACTTCATCAGTCACACTCCGCCTCATCTCATAAGGCAGCTGAGATTGTGGGTATTGCCCCTAATATTCGCCCAGCCGGAATCCCCCTCAGGAAACTTTTTCGCGTCCTCTGTGGTCTAATAACGGAAGGGATTCAGTGCCCAGCGGTCCATCCATGAGCGTATCCAGGTCTGTACTCGTGTTGGGTGTCGTTGTTTGTCTGGTGGGCGTGGGCTTCTCCGCCAGCCCGGGCATGGATTCGCCCGTGCCGCCAATCCTGCCCAAGCAGTTCGCCGGGTGGGAAATCCAGGGTACGGCTCAGGTCAGTAAAGACGCGTCTGCTGCCGACCCCACGAACGCCGCGCTGCTCAAGGAGTACGGGTTCACGGATTTCGAGGCGGCTACTTATAAGAGTGACGACGGCCGCACACTGAAAATCCGCGCCGCACGCTTTGCCGATGCCAGCGACGCCTTCGGCGCATATACGTTCTACCTGCAGCCGGAGATGGCGCGGGAAGAAATCGGCGACCAGGGAGCATCGCTTAATCAGCGCGTGCTGTTTTACCGCGGTCATATCCTGGTGGAGGCGGTGTTCAGCCAGTTGTCGGCGATGTCGGCGGCGGGACTGCGGGAGCTGGCTGGCGTGTTGCCGCGGCCCGGCGGAAATGCGGGCAAACTGCCTCCGATTCTCGCTTTCATGCCGCACCACGGCTATGAGGCGAATACTGAGAAATATGCCGAGGGACCGCTGGCTCTGGGCGCGATCGCGTCTCCTATTCCTGCGGACCTGGTCGATTTCAGTGCCAGTCCTGAAGTGGTGATGGGCGAGTACTCCACTCCCGGCGGGGAAGCTACGCTCATGCTGATCGAGTATCCGACGCCGGCGTTGGCTGCCGAGCATTTGCGCCGCATCGATGCCGCCCATCACGCCGCTCAACCCCAGGCCGGGGTTGCGGCCGTCGAAAACGTTGGCCCGTTTTTCGATAAGCGCACCGGACCCATCGTCGCCATCGCGGCCGGCCCGCTCTCGCAGAGCGATGCGCAGACGCTCTTGGGCGCGGTGAACTACGAGGCCAGCGTCACCTGGAACGAGAACACGTATTTCGACAAGAAGAACAACATTGCCAACCTGCTGGTCAACATCATTCTTCTGTGCATCCTCGTGGGTGCGATCTCGCTGGCGGCGGGAGTCGCCTTTGGCGGTGCCCGTGTTCTCCTGCGGCGTTATTTCCCCGGTCCGGTCTTCGGGCGTTCCGATCAAGCCGAGTTCATTTCCCTTGACTTGGCAGAGCCGGCGCCGCAACGGTCCTCGGCCCACCCTCCGGCTAGAACAAAAACCTCAAACGGTTCTTAAGTGCCTCAGAATATTGGCTTAGGCGGTTGGAGGGCCATCCGTCTCAAATTGAAACAGCTCAGGTGCGTGTTGATCGATTCTGTAAATCATTGAAACTAAAGACATTTATTTACCAAAAATTGCTTGACACCCTCCTTTTTCGGCTCATAAGATTTTGTGCAAGAGAGTTTTGACGGAAATCTAAGCCTCCGTTGGAACTATTCTCCCTTGAAAAGAGAAGGCCGCCCTGTTGCCGGGTGGCCTTTTCGTTTTGCTGGTGAACCGATCCCACTTTAAAGTAGGGCTCGTTCGGTAAGATCGAGTGAACGAAAACACTTTGATCGAAACTCTTCCGCACCATTTGCGTATCGTCTTTTGGGTGTCATGTGTTCAAGGGCGTGTTGTGGCGACGGCCCGTTCACGAATTGGCGCGGGAGGAAATCATGTTCTGCGATGCATGTGGCACGACGGTGCAACCCGGCCAGGCGTTTTGCAGCCGGTGCGGCAAACAAATCATCGGGCCTGTGACGGTGATGCAACCGCGCCCCTGGCGCGTGCAGCGACGCCTTCATTTACTGGGGATTCTCTGGCTTGCCATCTCCGCGTTCAATACCATCGGCGGCGTGGTTGTGTAATGTTATTGCCAACACTTTGTCGCTCCCCTCCACGGGATGGGATCGCCAGACACGCATGCTGGGTTTCTGCGCCCGCTGTTGAGCGTAATCGGTATTCTCGTTCTGGCCAAGGCGGTTTGCGGATTCATTGCAGGATGGGGATTGATACAGCGCGAACCCTGGGCCCGTGTCGTCGCGCTGGTCTTGGGTTTCATCTCGCTGTTCAATGTTCCCTTCGGTACGGCTGTCGGTGTGTACACTCGATGGGTTCCACTGCCCGCCCAGTCGCAACAGGAATACGACGCCCTGGTCGTTGGTCGAGCCGCATAATTGAGCTGACCTTGAGCGCTCTCTCTCCCCTGGGGATAGTTTGTCTCGACCATCTGCGG
>Ga0302325_10028465_pt1 | contig 11562 bp, 8 predicted proteins | sample Palsa_T0_2_FD_201948 | JGI IMG/M metagenome (GOLD analysis project Ga0302325, IMG submission 201948) | Peat permafrost microbial communities from Stordalen Mire near Abisko, Sweden - Palsa_T0_2 | ecosystem: Environmental > Terrestrial > Soil > Palsa > Peat permafrost | place: Sweden: Abisko... | reverse complement strand
CTGACAATGCCGTCACCGGTCTCCGATTGGCCTAGGTGATCCCGGCGCGGTTTGCCGGGACCGATACCGGTTCGCATCAGCAGGGCTGAATCTTCAGCCGGCCATTGTTCCGGTCCGCGACGCGTCATCGTCGGCGCTGCCGGCGCGCAGATTGCGAAAGAATTTTTCAACCTCGCGCGACAGAAGTTCCGCCGTCGCCGTCAGGTCGCTGGACGCCGAAAGCACCGACGTCGCGGCCTTGTTGGTATCGCCGATGGCGTCGCTCAGCGAACCGATATTGGCGACCAGGGTCGAGTTGCCGTCGGCGGCCAATTGCGCATTTGAGGAGATTTCGCGGGTCGCGGCATCCTGTTGCCCGACCGAGCTCGCGATATTCGAGGTGACCTCATTGATGTCGTGCACGGCGGTGCCGATGTCGCGCACGGCATCGACGGCATTGCGCGTCGATGTCTGGATCAAGGTGATGTTCTGACCGATTTCGGCGGTCGCCTTGGCGGTCTGTCCTGCGAGCGCCTTGACCTCGTGCGCCACCACCGCGAAGCCGCGGCCGGCCTCGCCGGCACGGGCGGCCTCGATCGTGGCATTCAGCGCCAGAAGATTGGTCTGCTCCGCGATCGCCTGGATCAGGCTGAGCACGCCGTCGATACGCTGGGTCGCGGCGGAAAGACTTTCAATTTCGGCGACCGATTTTTCAGTCCGCAGGCCGGCTTGCTCGACGACCTCGGCGGAATGACGCACCTGCCGGCCGATCTCCTCGATGGATGCCGACAGCTGTTCGGCGGCGCCGGCGACGGCGAACACGTTGGCGGAGGCCTGCTCGGTCGCACGCGCGGCAGCCGCCGCACGGCCACTCGCATCCGATGCCACCTCGGTGATGGACCGTGCGGTATCGCGCATCGCCGACGCGTTGTCATTGACCGCGCCCAGCACGCTTCCGATCGCGCCCCGGAACGCTTCCACCGAATTTTCGATATGCCGGGCCCGTTCCTCGCGCGCCTTGGAGTCCAGCAGCACCTGCGAATTGAGATTGCGGTTGCGGTCCATCGCCTGCTTGAAGATCTGGATTGCCCGCGCCAGCGCGCCGATCTCGTCGGTGCGATCGGTGTGCGGGACTTCGACATTGTCGGCGCCTTCGGCGACCTGCTTGATGGTGGCGGTGATGACGGAAAGCGGCCGCGCGACCGAGCGGAAGATGATCAGGACACCGGCGCCGACCAGAACCAGCTCCAGGCCGCCGAGACACGTCAGCAGAAAAGCCAGTTGACGATTGGATTCGGTTTGAAGGGCGATCCGCTTGCCGCGTTCAGCATAGACCTTGGTGAGTGCGTCAAGATCCTTGTTGAGGGCGATGCGCACCTCGCGATTGGCATCATTATCGCCCCATTCGCGGCCTGCGGCGGGACTGACCTCGACAGCGCGGCGAACCAGTTCCTTGCGGAATGCCATGAACTGTTCGATGCGTTTCTTGAAGAGGGCGAATTGCCCGGCGTCGTCCGCCTGGACGATGGATTCCCAGCCCTGGACGACGACAACCAGCTGATCGTTGAACTTGAGGAGTCCATCGCCATACTTCTTCACGCCGACGGCTTCCGTCGACATGTAGACGCCGCGGGATTCCATCACGATCGCATAGACCAGCGAATTGACGTGCTCGACGTTGAGCGCCGCACGGCTGGCGGTCTGGACCGCTTCGGTGAGTTCCGTGCTGCGGCGGGTATTGAAATCGGATAGCGCGGTAATTGCCGCGGTCAGAAGCGCAAACAGGGCAAAGATCGAATAGAGCTTGGCTGCGAGCGAAAGCCGGGACATCAGGCCGGTCGCGGGACGTTTCATGGTTGTCGCAGACATCGCCGGCCTCTCTCGGGAGGCCGGTCAGCACCTGACGGCCGTCAAAAAACTATCTAAAGTTTCAATGTATAAATTGATAACCTTTGCCCGATTTCAAGGCATCGCACGCAGGGGTGATACCGTCGCGATGCCGCGGAACGGACCCGGTGTTTTGTCAATTCTTTATATATTTCAGATGGTTGATCGATCGAATGCCTTCCCCGCTTCACCATCGGGAAGCCCTCGGGGGTTGTGCATGCGCGTTCGAACCAACGGCCGATCCGCAATGGGCAGACGGCCTCGGCGCGTTGGCGCCGCGGCGGGAAGCTCTGAGCTTCGCTTGATGGACCGGATTTGGCGGTCGCTGAAGTTTTGCAAGACACCTCCACCAACGGCAGCGCAAGGTGATAGTGTTGACGACGGTTATCGGCGTGCGCGCTGATGTTCCGGAGCGTTCATGGTCTATCGCCACGCCATCGATACCACGACCTATGTCTTTGACGATCTGCGCGACCTCCTGGCCAAGGCGACACCACCGCGCTCCGGCGACCGTCTGGCCGGGATCGCGGCCGATAGCGCCGAACAGATGATCGCGGCGCGGATCGCGCTGGCCGACGTCCCGCTGAAGCAATTCCTGCACGAGACCGTGATTCCCTACGAAGAAGATGAAGTGACCCGTCTGATCGTCGATACCCACGATCCGTCGGCCTTCGCGGCGATATCGTCGCTGACCGTTGGCGCGTTCCGCGATTGGCTGCTCTCGGACGCGGCGACGACGCCGGCACTCGCCAAACTGGCGCGCGGCGTCACCCCGGAAATGGCCGCGGCGGTTTCAAAACTGATGCGCAACCAGGATCTGATCCTGGTTGCAAAAAAATGCCGGGTCGTATCGGCTTTTCGCAACACCATTGGCCTGCCTGGCCGGATGAGCGTACGGCTGCAGCCCAACCACCCCTATGACGACGTCAAGGGCATCACGGCGTCGATACTGGACGGCATCCTGTTGGGGGCCGGCGACGCCTGTATCGGCATCAATCCGGCCAGCGACGACCCGGCGGTGATCGGCGGGCTGCTGCGGCTGCTCGACGACATCATCACGCGGCTGCAGATTCCGACACAGAGCTGTGTTCTCGCTCATGTGACGACGACGCTCGGATTGATCGGGCAGGGCGTGCCCGTCGACCTGGTATTTCAGTCGATTGCGGGGACCCAGGCCGCCAACCGAAGTTTCGGCATCGACCTCGCGCTGCTGCGAGAAGCTCACCAGGCCGGACTGTCGCTGCGGCGGGGCACCGTTGGCGAAAATGTGATGTATTTCGAGACCGGGCAGGGCTCGGCGCTTTCGGCCAACGCCCATCACGGCGTCGACCAGCAGACCTGCGAAGCGCGCGCCTATGCCGTCGCCCGCGCGTTCGATCCGCTGCTGATCAACAGCGTGGTCGGCTTCATCGGCCCGGAATATCTTTATGACGGCAAGGAAATCATCCGCGCCGGGCTGGAGGACCATTTTTGCGGCAAGCTGCTTGGCCTGCCGCTGGGGGTGGATGTTTGTTACACCAACCATGCCGAGGCCGACCAGGACGATATGGATAACCTGTTGACACTGCTCGCAGCCGCCGGCGTGAGCTTTATCATGGGGGTGCCCGGCGCCGACGACGTCATGCTGAATTATCAATCCACTTCTTTCCATGACGCGCTTTACGTCCGCGATCTGTTCGGCCTCAAGCGCGCGCCCGAATTCGACGACTGGTTGTTACGCGCCGGGCTTGCCGATGCCGGCTTTCGCCTCGCCGGCAATACCGGACTGCTACCCGATTTTGCGTCGCGGCTGATCGCCTGAAGGCGATCAACCGCCGTTGAAAGCCCCTGGCGCAACCATTTGGTCATCTGCGGGTTAAACGGCCGCCACAATGTTGAAGAATTTGTAGCCCAATTTGGGCCACGGGCTTAAGCTGGCTCGATGTCGCAGAGGAAATTCGATGAGAGCTGAAAGCGTTGAGACGGTACGGCGCATCCTGTGCGTTTTTCCGCGCTATACGTCTTCGTTCGGCACATTCGAATACGCCTACCCGCTGACGGACGGGGTTCAGGCCTTCATGCCCCCGCAGGGCCTGCTGCTGATCGCGGCCTATTTGCCGGCAAACTGGCCGGTCCGCTTCATCGACGAAAACATCCGCCCCGCCACGACGGAAGATTTTGAGTGGGCCGAAGCCGTGTTCGTCAGCGGCATGCATATCCAGCGTCAGCAGATGAACGATATCTGCCGCCGCGCCCATGCGTTCGATCTGGCGGTCGCGATCGGCGGGCCTTCGGTCAGCGCCTGCCCGGACTACTACCCCTCGTTCGACTATCTTCACGTCGGCGAACTCGGCGATGCGACCGACGATCTGATCGCGCGGCTGGCGCGCGATACCTCCCGCCCCGGGCAGCAGGTGGTGCTCAAGACCGCCGACCGCCTCGACATGACGAGTTTTCCGCTGCCGGCCTATGAACTCGCCGAGCTCGAACGCTACTTCCTCGGCAGCATCCAGTATTCGAGCGGCTGTCCCTATCAGTGCGAGTTCTGCGATATCCCGGGACTCTATGGCCGCAATCCGCGCCTCAAATCGCCCCAGCAGATCACCGCCGAACTCGACAAATTGCTCGAATGCGGCATCCGAGGCTCGGTCTATTTCGTCGATGACAATTTCATCGGCAACCGCAAGGCCGCGCTCGACCTGTTGCCGCATCTGGTCGAATGGCAGAAGAAGACCGGCTACGTGCTGCGTTTTTCCTGCGAGGCGACGCTGAACATCGCCAAGCGCCCGGAAATCCTGGCCGGAATGCGCGAGGCGTTCTTCTCGACCATTTTCTGCGGCATCGAGACGCCGGATCCCGTGGCGTTGAAGGCCATGCACAAGGATCACAACATGATGGTTCCCATCATGGAGGCGATTCAGACGCTCAACAGTTTCGGCATGGAAGTCGTGTCCGGAATCATTCTCGGGCTGGATACCGACAAGCCCGAAACCGGAGCGCATCTGCTCGAATTCATCGACGCCTCGCAAATCCCGCTATTGACCATCAACCTGTTGCAGGCGCTGCCAAAGACGCCGCTGTGGGATCGATTGCAGCGCGAGAACCGGCTGATCGAGGACGAAGGCCGTGATTCCAACGTCGATTTCCGTTTGCCGTATGAAGATGTCGTCAAGACCTGGCGCGCCTGCATGGGCAGCGCCTATCAGCCTGACAGACTGCTGGAGCGTTACGAATACCAGATCCGCAAAACCTATCCGAACCAGATCAAGCGGCCGCGGCCGCCACAGCAGACGTCGTGGGCCAATATCAAGCTCGGCCTGACCATGCTGCGTAATATCTTCTGGAAGGTTGGCGTTCTCGGCGACTATAAAATCCAGTTCTGGAAATTCGCGCTGCGGCGTCTCGCCCGCGGCGAGATTGAATATCTCATCAGCTCGATTCTGGTTGCCCATCACCTGATCATGTTCGCGCGTGACGCTTCGGGCGGGCAGACCAACGCATCCTACTACTCGCTCAAGCTGCAGGAAGCGTCCGTTCCGGCCGAGTAGCGAACGCAAATGGCAATGATGTCCGGACCGCCAGGTCGACCGCTGCGTGATCTGCGGAATTTAACCCCGGCGCGGGTCGGGCTTGGCCGCTCCGGCGCAAGCATGCCGACCCAGGCACTGCTCGAATTCATGCTGGACCATGCGCGCGCCCGTGACGCCGTCCATTCCCCCTTCGATGTGCCCGCCATGATGCGGGGTTTCAGCGATATCGGTCTTGCGGCATCTGAAGTCGCCAGTCGCGTCCATGACCGGACCGAGTACCTCCGGCGTCCGGACCTTGGACGAATGCTTGATCCGGCCTCTCAGCATCTGCTGGCGGGCAGGGGCGGCGGCTCGCGCCAGTTGGCGATCGTCGTCGGTGACGGGCTGTCGCCCGCGGCGGTCAATGCTCACGCGCTTGCAGTCGTCCGCAGCCTCATTCCCCGACTGGCCGCCGATGGGGTCGACATCGGCCATGCCGTGGTGGCATCGGGGGCGCGGGTCGCCCTGGGCGACGAGATCGGCGCCATTCTGGGGGTGCGCATGACCGTCATGCTGATCGGCGAGCGGCCCGGCCTGTCTGCGTCCGACAGTCTCGGGGCCTATCTGACCTTTGCCCCCGAGGTTGGCCTGACCGACGAAAAGCGCAATTGCGTTTCCAACATCCATGGCTCGGGACTTGGTTACGACGAAGCCGCTTTCAGGATTGCATGGTTGATTCGCGAGGGCCTCGCCCGGGGATTGAGTGGCGTCGCGCTCAAAGACGAAAGCGGTGCGCAGGCGCCCCGCACCATCACGGCAAATTCAACTCGGCATGACGAATCTGAGACCTGAATCCGCATTTTCGCTGCGCGCGCGCCGATTTTGCATCGGGGGCTGCGCTTGCGAGATGCCGTATAGACCTGCTACATCTCTTGCGGCAAATTTACCGCATGTTTTCAAGGGCTAGCGCCGACCAGGCAACGCCGATCAAGGCCTTGTTCGCGTCCCGGAACCTAAAGCCATTTGGACCTTAAGCCATTTAAATTGAGCCGATGCGAGAATTGGAAGAATTGGACAGGGCATGCTCGAAAAGAACAGCGACAGTGAAGTTCACGTCGAGAAGGTCGAGCAGCGGCCGACGGCCAGCATCGCCTTCGGGCTGGAGCGGCTCGGCCTCATCGCGGTTCAGGCGCCGATCCTGTCCTGCATCATTCTCGTCGGGCTGATTATCGGCGCGCTGTTCGGTATCGATCGCATCAAGATCGACGATTCCCTCAGCCAGTTGTTCCGGTCCAATTCCAAGGAATACCGGCAATACGAATCGGAGACCAAGCGCTTTCCGGCGACGGAGTTCGACGTGCTGGTGGTGGTTGAAGGCAAGACGCTGCTGGAGCGCCCCAATCTCGAAAAGCTGCGTGATCTTGTTACCGACCTGCAACTCGTCCCGGGCACACGCGGCCTGATTTCGCTGTTCTCGGCGCGCCAGGCACCGGCGCCTGGCAAGCTGCCGGCGGCGCTGTTCCCGTCTGAGCTGCCGCAAGGTGCCGACTACGACAAATTCATCGGGACCGTCAAAACAAACGAGATCATTCGCGGCAAGCTGTTGTCCGAAGATGGCACGCTGGCGCTGATCGTGCTGTCGCTCGAACCTGATGTCGTCGCTAGCAGCAAGCTCACCAACACCATCGGCGATATTCGCAAACTGATGGCCGAGGATCTTGCCGATAGTGGCCTCAAGGCGGAACTATCCGGCGTCCCCGTGATGCAGCTCGAAATCCGCAACGCGGTCAAACGCGATGGGTTGACCTACAACATCCTGGGCATCCTGGCCGGCTGCATCATCGCGATCATCTTCTTCCGCAAGATATCCTTCATGATCGTCGCCGCGTTCCCGCCGATCATCGCGATCGTGCTCGCGCTCGGCGGCCTCGGCTGGGCCAATTTCAACCTCAATATGTTTTTGAACGTGATGACGCCGCTGATCATGGTGATCAGCTTTTCGGATTCGATGCAGCTGACCTTCGCGGCGCGCGACCGCCTGATCGCGGGCCAGGACAAATACACCGCGTTCCGAAACGCGGTGCTTGTGGTCGGACCGGCCTGCGTGCTCACCCATGGCACCGCCGGCATATCGTTTATTGCCCTGCAATTCTCGGATTCAGACCTGATCCGCAAATTCGGCGAGGCGGGACTTGCCGCCACCGTCATCGCGCTGATCGCGGTGCTGTCGCTGGTTCCGGTTTTTGGCGTGCTCCTGGTGCGCAACGAGAAGACGTTCGCCGTAAAGTTTCAGGGCGCCGATGCCGGCGTGCAGATGCTGCGCAATTTTTGTTACTGGATCGCGGTGCGCATGGTCAGCCGTCCCGGCCTGTTCAGCCTGATCGCCGTGTTGTTCGTTGGCGGTCTGGCGGTGGTCTACGCCAATCTGGAGCCGCGGTACCGGCTCGCCGATCAGGTGCCCGACAAGCAGCAGGCGGTGGCGGCGAGCGGGCGTCTCGACGCCAAGCTCACCGGCGCCAATGCGATCGACGTCCTGATCGAATTCCCCAAGGGCGCTTCGCTGTATTCTTCCGATACGCTGCAGACCATCGCCGATGTTCATTCGCTGGTGGAGAAGCAGGCCGGCGTCGGCAATGTCTGGTCACTGGAGACGCTGCGGCGTTGGCTCGCTGAAAAGGCCGGAAGCTCCGACGTCGCGACGTTGAAGGATTACGTCAGTGTGATTCCCGAATATCTGGTGCGCCGCTTCATTTCCGCCAATCAGGACGCCGTGGTGGTGTCGGGGCGGGTTCCGGATCTGGATTCGAGTCAGATTCTGCCCGTGGTCGAGACCCTCGATCACTCGCTGGATACCGTGCGCAAGGCGCATCCCGGTTACGAGATCGCGGTCACCGGCCTTTCGGCGATCGCCGCGCGCAACAGCGCCAACATGATCGAGAAGCTCAATCGTGGGCTGACGATCGAGTTTGCGCTGGTCGCGATCTTCATCGGGCTGGCGTTCCGTTCGGTGGTCGTGATGCTGTCGTGCATCCTGCCGGGCATTTTCCCGGTGGTTTTGTCCGGCACGGTGCTGTGGTTGCTGGGGGAGGGGTTGCAGTTCGCCAGCGTCGTTGCACTCACAGTGTCTTTTGGTCTCGGATTGAGCGCGACCATTCACTTCCTCAACCGGCTCAGGCTCGAGCGTGCGCCGGGCGTCAGTGCGGAACTGGCGGTGGAGCGCGCGACCGTGCTGGTCGGTCCGGCGTTGATCCTGACCACGGTGGTGCTGGCCTGCGGTCTGGTGGTGACGGTGTTTTCCGACCTGCCGTCGCTGCGGCTGTTTGGCTGGCTCAGCGCTTTCGCGATGATCGCAGCCTTGGTCGCGGATCTCTTTATCCTGCGGCCGACAGTGATGTTCCTGATCAATCTGTCGGAGCGGATTCGCGGGACCGCGGGCGGCGGCAAGCCGGCGGAGCAACCCGGCGCCAACGGATAGACGGTGATTAGGTCTTCACCATCGTGATGGTGACGCCCCTGATGTCGCCTTTGGAACTGATCTGCACCGTCTGCCTGTTGCCGCTGGTCCGCAAAGTCAGGTTGGCGGAGAATCCCACAGCTTCAACGAATACGTCGATCTTGCCGCCCCCCGCGGTTCCTTGCAGACTGCCGAAAACATTCCGGGTTGTCTCGCTCCAGTTGCCGGAAACCCGGTCGCCCTGGCTTGTCACCTCGCTGTTCAGATCGAATTTGTAGCTGTCGCTGGCACAACGCAGATTCTGCTTCAGACCCTGCCCGGTGCCATCGACTTTATAGTCGGCCCGGCAGCGGATACGTTCGGTCGATCCATCGGATAGCGAAACCGTGCCATTGCCGGACCATACTCCGTCAAAGCCGGCAAACGGGCGAGACTGGGCGTGGCTCGCCGATGTCGAAAACATCAGCGCGGCGCCGACAGCGGCAGCCATGATCGTTTGTGCAAACAGCCTCGAGCCAAATAGGTTCATTTTGAATTCCCGTTCGAATTGATGTTCACATGCGACACAGGTCTCGTCGCTCCCAGGATTTGGTGTTGCCACGCTGTGTTAGGTTCAAATGATAAATCGACAGCGGCCCGCAATTGCGCTAACCGGTCGCCACCATTGCATCGGACCTTCCCGAAATATGTTGGCCGATCGATTGCGGACGGCATTTCGCTCGGCGAAATCGGGAAAGCTCCGGATATCGTCAACCTCGTTCAGCGGCCCAAACGACCGTGCTTTGTCAGCAACACGCAACAAAAAAGAGTCTTTAAGAATAATCAGCAATATCAGTCGGTTATGAGTGCCCCTGAACTGACCCCTGGCGCCCGAAATTCGAACCCCGGCCGCCGTAAATTTGGCCGCATTTGCCAGCGCTTTTGGTTCGCTCATTGCTGCGGTTCGCGGCGTTTGCAATCTGAATCGTCTGTCCCGGTCGCGTCATGTGCTATTCGGGTTGGAATTTTCTGCCGTTAGAGTGAAGGAACACGATGTATAGATCTTTCTTGGTAATGACCTTGTTGTCGCTAGCGGTTTCCACCGGGGCCAACGCCCAGCAACAGCAGCGTAGCGGCACGCCGGAGGAGCAAAAGGCTTGCTCGCGCGATGTTCAGCGCTTCTGTCGCCCGGTGATAGATCAGGGCGATCTGACCATCCTGTCCTGCCTTCAGCAAAATCGGCCAAAAATTTCCACGGCCTGCGATCAGGTGCTGAAAGACCACGGGCAATAATACCGCAGCATCCGGCCGCCGCCGCCACCGGGCCGCCATCGGTGCATTCGGGACGCGGCCGGAATCTGCGGGAAATCGCAGATAGCATTGGTTTTGGTATCGTATTCCCCTATATGGGGTTCGCGATCCGCACGCATGCGCGGCAGCGCCGGGTCATGCGAATCCACCATTTTCAGCGAATGTAGCCAGTTCTCGATGACCACCGCGAGCGAATTGCGATCCGGCAAGACTCACCGCGACGAAAACTTCCCGGTTGCGTCGTGGATCATTCATCCGCGCCACCGGGCGCTGATCCTCGCGTTTTACAACTTTGTGAGAACAGCCGACGATATCGCCGATCACGCGACGCTCGGTGAGCACGACAAGCTGGCCTATCTCGATCTGCTCGAAGCCGAATTGCTGGGGCGAGGGGACAGCCAGCCCGAGGCTGTCAATCTGCGGCGCGCGCTGACGGAACGTTCGATGCCGCCACGCCACGCGCTCGACGTTCTGGTCGCGTTCCGGATGGATGTGACCAAGCTTCGTTATGAAAACTGGGATGAAGTGATCCACTATTGCCGATACTCGGCGATGCCGGTCGGACGCTTCATGCTCGACGTTCACGGCGAAAGCACGTCGAGCTGGGCTGCATCGGATGCGCTCTGCGCCGGTCTGCAGATCAACAATCATCTGCAGGATTGCGGCAAAGACTACAGGGATCTCAATCGCGTTTATCTTCCGCGTGATGCGCTCGCCGCAGCTGGCGCGTCCGTCGAGGCGCTCGGAGCCGCGCGTTCATCGGCACCGCTGCTGCAATGCCTGCATTCGCTCGCCGCCCGGACCGAGATTTTGCTCAATGAAAGCAAACCGCTGGTCGCCGAAGTGAAGGATTTCCGTCTCGGGCTCGAGATTTCCGTGATTCAGGCTTTCGCCGACAAGATCGTGGGTCTCCTGAAAGTGCGCGACCCTCTCAGCGAGACCGTTCATCTCGGCCCGATGCAACTGCTCGCCCACAGTCTCGGCGGCATGGCGAGCGAGATGACGCGCCGGGCCGTGGGACGGCGGCCCGTGTCCAAACCGGCGGCCGGCGCATGACGCTTGAGACCGCGGCAGCCACTGCGAGTTATGGAACGTCGGCGTCCGGCAGTTCGTTTTATGCGGCGATGCGCATTCTCCCGCACGAGCAGCGCGAGGCGATGTTTCAGATCTACAGTTTTTGCCGGCAAGTCGACGACATCGCGGATTCCGACGGGCCGCGGCCCGAGCGGCTGGCGGCGCTGGCGCAATGGCGCGTCGATATTGACGCGTTGTACCAGGGCCATCCGCCGGCGCGGCTAAAGGACTACGTCGCGTCGGTCCAGCGGTTTGGCCTGCTGCGCGAGGATTTTCTGGCCATCGTCGATGGCATGGAAATGGACGTGCCGCAGGATATCCGCGCGCCGGACCTCGCAACGCTCGACCTGTATTGTGATCGCGTGGCCAGCGCGGTCGGGCGGCTGTCGG
>Ga0302325_10028464_pt1 | contig 11563 bp, 5 predicted proteins | sample Palsa_T0_2_FD_201948 | JGI IMG/M metagenome (GOLD analysis project Ga0302325, IMG submission 201948) | Peat permafrost microbial communities from Stordalen Mire near Abisko, Sweden - Palsa_T0_2 | ecosystem: Environmental > Terrestrial > Soil > Palsa > Peat permafrost | place: Sweden: Abisko... | reverse complement strand
GTCACCATGACGGCCGCCGTCCCGCCCCGGCGTGAGAGTGTGCTCGCCGGTCCCGTGCGCAGCGTCGCACCGCCGGCCCGCCATCTACAAGCACGCGTGATCACTCGGACCCCGCCGCCTCCGCCCCCGGTCTCATTCGCGGCCAAGCAACATGCCCTTGAGACCAACGGTGGGCGTCCCTTGGATGTCGCCCAAATGAACACCGTGCGCGCCGAAGGAACTCGCCCGCCTCAGCCTGCACCACGCGCTGTGGAAGAGCGCAAAATCGAACCCCAGCGCAACGCGAAAAAGCCGCCAAACAAAAAGGCGACCAGGAAGTAGTGCGCTGTGAACTAGCGGCGCTCGCCGCTGGAGTTGGCCTTCTCGTGGGACATGCTTTAGCTTGTCCAAGGGCGAGCGCAGCTCGCCCTTAGCCGGCCTCCAGTTACTTCGCGAACTTGATCTGCGACTCCGCCTGGAACTTGCGATACCCGCGGAAGACGCTTTCATTGCGGACAAACACCTTCGCCCGCCGCAATTGCAACACGGAGCGAAGCGGCAGCAGGTAGTCCTTTTCGCCGATCTTCACCATGCCGTAGTCCAGCGAAAGCGACGGCGATTGCAGGCCGAAGTCCTTCGGCAGGCCGCTGCCCTGAATCGTCAGCCTGCGCACCAGGCCGCTATCTTCATCGATGAAGACCCGCCCGGTATAACCCGTCGACGCCACATTGTTGCCGGCATGCAGGACGAAATTCGATTTCGCTCTCGAAACTTCGAACTCGAAAACCTGACAGAGAACGCCTAACGCCATGGCACGGCCCGCCCAGTGGTAAGTCGCGGCCACGTCCGGATCGAACAGGCCATGCAGCATCGTGCCGAATTCGTTGTGCGACGCGACCCCCTTGTCGTCCACAGGGGCCATCTCGACCTTTTCTCCGTTGGTCTCCAGACGCTGATAGCGCTCTTTCCCGTCCTCGAAGATCAGCTCGTTCTGGTATGAGTCGGCCTCTTTCAGTTGATCGGGAATCTTCGCCGGAGCCGTGAAACGATGCGTTTCCTGAATGCAGCGGAAGTTCGGGAGCTGAGCGAGGTACCCCATGGCGTTCTTGGCAGCCGCGTCCCAGAGTTGCTTCTGGTCGACGTCGCGCATCTTGAGACCGCTCGCATCGATGGTGGCCGGCTCGATATCGGGCAGCACGATGGGGGCGCTGTCGGCGTCGTCAGCCGCCGTCGAGATAGCCGGTCCAGTAGCGGTCTTTGCCGGCGCTGCCGCGGGCCCGTTTCCAATCACCTTGAACGCCACCGGCCGCCTGACGACGCCCTTGCCCTGGCGAATGGAAATGATCGCCTGGTAATCGCCGGGCGGGAATTTGGCCTTCAAATTGGCCAGGTACGGAAATTCCTTAGCCTGCGCGCCCACGATGCCTTCAGACCCGGTGCCCTCGCGCGCGCTGTTCGACAGCGCAGTTTTGAACGGCAGTTGCGTGCGGGTCACCACCTGTCCCTGGTTGAGCACTTCCATACTGATGTCGATAGGCGAGCCGTGGATATCGGGATAAATGCGCAGGTAGACCTGTAGGTGAACCGGCTCTTCCGCGGGAAAGACGGGGTCGAGTACGGGAGATAGAGCCTCTCCATCGTAGCTCAGCACCTGGTCGGCTTCGAATTTGTCCGCCGCTCCCTTGAATCTCCGCACCACCAGCGCATCGGTGGCCACCAGTCCGGGGGCATTTCGTCCCACTCGCAAGGGCGTCTGCACAGATCCGGTGGTATTTCCGATCAGGTCTTCCACTTTGGCCTCCAAAGTGAAAGGACCTTGGCCGATTACCGTCACAGCGCGCATGAAGAACATGCTGCCTTCCCGCCTGGAGGCTAACTTGGCGACCGGTCCATGGATGTTGACTTCCCTCCGTCCGGTCCAAATAACCGCCCCCTTGGCATCCCGCACGAGGGCGGTCATGCGCGCACGTCCCTGATAGGTACCGGTGGTATCGTCCGTCTCAAAGCGTAAGGCCGTGAGCGGCGATTCCACAGTGATCAAGCCTTGCAGCGGTGCGTGTGGATCGTTGGGCCAGTAAGAGACTTCCATCGATCCGCCGCCACCTGCTATGGTGGCGCCTCCGCCCCCGTAGGCGGGGGTAGAGGTCAGAGTATAAGTCTGGCCGAAATCTGCTTCGTGGTCGATAATACTCTCGGACGTCGACCCCGTACCCGCAACACGCATCAAGCGGATGGAAACCGGAATGGTGAAAGGAATGGCGAAACCACCGGCAGGAGCCGCTTCGGCTGCTTTCGGTGCGGGCTCGGCCGGCGCGGCCGGGGCGGGTGGAGCCGTGTCCTCGTCCGGCGGAGTCACCATCGCCACTTGCGGTTCCAGATCCTTCCCCTGCCGCACCCAAGCGCCGCCGGTCTTCGCAACCAGCGCCTTGAGAGCCGTGTTCGGCACGCGCTTGGAATCGTCGCCAACGTCGAGCACCAGGACCCTCACCCGATGACTTTGGCAGATCTGGCCTAGATTTTCCAGGGCGCGCTCTCCGTCGGTGGAGAACGAGGGGCTGTTCAGAACCGCAACCACCACGCGGGCGCCGGGATGCAAACCCGCGGACTGCGCGGCGGAGTCCAGCGTCAACAGGAATGAAGGCGGATCGGCTTCGCGTGTCGCCAGTGCCGCATCCAGAAATGTCTGTTCGATCGCTCGGGCGTCCTTGGCCGCCTCGATACGTTGCGCATCGGGGCTGCCGCTTCGCCGGAGTTCCACATCGGAGCCCGCGGTTTGTATCCAGTGCCGTGCAGCAATAGCCGCCGCGCGGGCGCCTGACCGCGCAGCTTCAGGCGAACTCGGACCGAATACAAAGGTAAGAAGACCTTGCTCGGCTTGCAGACGGGGAGCACAGAACACAGCCAACAACAAGACCGTTTTCCCGAGATACGTGGAACTGTTCATTCGGTCCTATTATGCTCCTTTGGGCCCGATTGTGGAAGTATAATACTACCCGTAGCAGGGCAGGATCTTATCGTATGTTATCCGCCGGCCCCTCGGTAGCCTGCCCCGTAAATGGTAGCCTGCCCGTAAAGGGTAGCCTGCCTGTTAAGAGCCGCACGTTATAATCGCAGCAGAGTGAGAATCGCTGCCGTTTTGCTGTTGCTGCCGTTGGCGCTCGCTTTGCTCTACGCCGATCAACCTCAGGAGCCTTTGCGGCAGGCTCAGGAGCCTTTGCGGCAGGCTCAGGAGCCTTTGCGGCAGGCCCAGGAGCCTTTGCGGCAGGCCCAGACCGCCCTGCAATCCGGCGACGCCGCCACGGCCATCCGGCTTTACCGCGAGTTTCTGAAAACCTATCCCGACGCGGCCGAAATCCGTTCCAATCTGGGCGCAGCCCTGGTGCAGGATGGCCAGTTCGCGGCCGCTGTAGCGGAATACAACACTGCGCTCCAACAGCTGCCGAATAATCGGCGCATCCGAATGAACCTGGCATTGGCTTACTACAAGCTCGGGCAGTTGCCGGAGGCCGAAAAACATCTGGAGGTCCTCTACAAATCCCAGCCCCTGGACGTGAAGCCGGCCCTCTTGCTGGCCGATTGCATGCTCGAAACCAATCGGCCGGCCAAAGCGGTAGAAGTGCTGGCGCCGCTGCACACCGAGTATCCCGACGACCACGCCATCGTCTACGTGCTCGGCATGGCGCTCATGAAAGACAACCGGATTCCGGAAGCGCAGAAATTATTGGACGCCATCCTGCGCGACGGCGAGTCGGCCGAAGCGGCTTTCCTGCTGGGACAGAGCGAGTTACTGCGCAACGATCTGGCGGCCGCCGCCGGCCACCTGAAGCATGCCGTGGAACTCGATCCGAAGAGGCCCTGGGTGCACTCGCTCTACGGGCAGGCCTTGAAATCCGCCGGGGAACTGGACGAGGCGGCCGTTCAGTTCAACGAGGAACTGAAGGTGAATCCGTACGATTTCACGGCTAATACGGAAATCGCCCTGCTGCTCCTGCAGGATGGCAAGCCGGATCAGGCGCTGTCCCATGTGACCATGGCTCTCCAGGTGCGTCCCCAGGACCCCGGCGCGCTCTATCAGCGGGCATCCATCCATATGGCCCAGGGGCTCAATAGCGAGGCGCGCCAGGAGTTGGAACAGCTCATTCACGACTATCCGAACTTCTCCGAAGCGCATGCCGCGCTCGCCAGGGTTTACTACAAATTGCAGCGTACCGCCGACGGCGACCGCGAGGCGGCCGAGGCGCGCCGCGTACGGGAAGCGGCGCAGAAGCAACTCGAGGACAAGCGCAAGAATCAGTAATTGCGAAAAAACCGCTTGCTGACGCGCGCGGCTTGGTATCAGCGTCTTTCCGCCCCGGACTACCCGCTACCTGTCCGCCTTCTCCGTAATCGTCAGAATCCGATCTGCCGGCACATCACGAAGCGTCTGGTGAATACGGCTGGGCCACACGATATCGATTTCCTTCACCACCTTCGAAGCGCCTAAACCGAAGTGCACGCGCGGATCGCTCGAACAGGCGTAACCGGTGCTGGTAGTGGCGTGATTGTACTGCACGCCGCCATCGGTGGTAATGCGCACCTGCGCCCCTAATCCCATGCGATTGCTCTTCTCCCCTACCAGCTTCAGCAGAATCCAGTGATTGCCGTTCTGCGAAATATTGTGGAAGTACTGCGCATTGCTCTGCAGCACGCTCACTACGGCGTCCACGCGGCCGTCGTTATCCAGATCGCCGAACGCCACCCCGCGATGCGCTAATGCCGCCTGAAAAGCCGCGCCGGCGCCCGCGCTCACGTCCTGAAACTTCCGGTTCCCGAGATTGCGCAACACCGTATTGGGCTCTTCGGGCTTGCGGCTCGTCATCACCGAGATGTTATCCACCACATGCCCGCGCGCCACCAGCAGATCCTTCCAGCCATCGTTATCGAGATCGAAAATCCCATTCGACCAGCCCGACATGGTGCGCGTTACGCCGGCCAGCCCCGCGGCGCCGGTGATCTCCGTGAAGCCGCCTGCCGCGCCGAGATTGCGGAACAGCGGAAACGTGTCTCCCTCGAAGCCGGTCACCCAGAGATCGTCGTAGCCGTCATTGTCGATATCGCGAAAATCGGCGCCCATGCCCGACATATAGGCGCCGGAATCGGGAAGCGCCACGCCAGTCTGCAGCCCCACCTCTTCGAATTTCTTGCCGGCGAGATTGTGGAAGAGCATATTCGGGGCGTTGTCGTTGGCCACGAAGACATCGGTGAAACCGTCATGATCGTAATCGGCGAAAGCGACCCCCATCCCCTTCCCGCGAATCTGGCTGATGCCCGCGGCTGCCGACACGTCCGTGAACGTTCCATCCCGGTTGTTGTGGTAGAGCGTGTTGGGAAGCGGCGCGTAGTTCTTGGGATGGCAGTAGGCGCGCACATTCGGATTGGGCCCGCAGAAGGGATCTTTGTTGACTTCCCATTTGCAGTAGTTCGATACGAACAGGTCCAGGCGGCCGTCGTTATCGTAGTCGAACCAGCCGGCGGACACCGCCCACATCTTCTTCCCGTCCAGCATTGCGCCGCCCACTCCGGCCTTGTCGGTAACGTCGGTAAATGTGCCGTCATGATTGTTATGGAAGAGCTGGTTCTTAGTCACGTTGGCGACGAAAATGTCCGGCCATCCATCGTTGTCGTAGTCACCCACCGCGACGCCGATGCCGTATCCCTCGCCCTTGACCCCGGCTTTCTCGGTAACGTCCGTGAAAGTGCCGTCGCGATTGTTGTGGAAGAGGCGATTCCAGTAATTGGGCGACTCTTTCTTGAGTGACGGAATCGCCGCGCCGTTCACGAAGTAAATGTCCAGGTACCCGTCATTGTCGTAATCGAGAAGCGCCACGCCGGCCAGCATCGTCTCCGGTAGATTCTTGTTCGGTGTCGGCGAGTTGTCGGCTTTGAAGTGGATGCCCGCGCGGTCCGCGATTTCCTCGAAGGCGATAGGTCCCAGCGCCGGCATCGCCGCCAGAACCAGAAGCGCCCCGAAGAACGCGATGGTGAGCCAGCGTATCAAAGTTCAGAATACTACACGCCCGACGTGGCGCAGGCACTCTTGCCAGGCACTCTTGCCTGCAGCGCCGAGACTCCGAACTCCTGAGGTAGCGCCACAATTTAGGGACGGGGAGGAAACCGACTTGAGCCAGTTTTGGCGTCACGCATACCGCTCCCTTTGGTCACGGCTCGGAAAAGCAACGTGCCGATACTGAGCCGCGACCAGAGGGAGCGGAGTGCGGGCTCACTGGCAAATTCCACTCCTGAAGTCGGGGAAATCGGGCCGAATGCTGAAGCCATTTTCCTCACGGACGTAAAACAACGGGGCGACCTCAGGAGTTCGGAGTCTCGACCCTGCAAACTAAATAAAGTCCGCGTCCGCCCCACCTACTGCCCCTGCACCGTGAACGTGACACTCCGCGTAGTCGACTCGAACCCCTGCACCGCTGTGATCTTGATCTCGCAATTTCCCGGCTTGGTGGCCGCATTCACCAACACGGGGATTGCGCCGGAAGAATCGGGCGCCGGCAGGTCGCTTTGCTTCTGCTCCACTTCTTCACCATTGACGAGAAGTTGCACCCGCACACGCGGAGCCTCCGATATCGATTTATCCGGATACACCACGAAGTACAACATAGGCTTCGCGGACGCTTCCAGCGATCCGGTGAACATCGGCACCAGCTCACGATCCTTAAACACGAGGGGATCGTCCGCCTCCGGCTCCTCCGTCAGTTGGTCCGCGCGCGCTACCAGCATCAGGCTGCTCAGTCCGACACTCTTCTCCGCGGGACTATCGAACTCCACCACACTCGTGCTGGCGCGGAAAGGCGGTGCTTCGCGATCGAGCAGCACGCTTTCGACATTGTAATGGCCTGGCGGGAGGTTGAACACATGCCGGTAGTCGATCGGACCGGCCTCGACCCCGGCCCACTGGTCATCGGGCACTTCGTACAGGAAATCCTTCCCGAAGGTGTCGACGATCTGCCCGCCGGCGTCCTTCACCACGGCGAACAGGGAAGCGTGCAGACGGTGCTTCTTCCGCTCGGGCTGCGCCGCCGCGGTGAGGACGGCTGCCGGTAATTCGAAAACCACCGCCGCTTGCGAAGCAGCGCCGGGCCGGTATTCGAACGCCGCCGAGTGGAATTCGAACGCGTGCGGACGCGTCTCCAAGTTCAATGTCATCAGGCCCGCGATCTCGAATGGGCGCAAGCTCCCCGAAACCACCCCCTCGGGTATCGCGAAATAGCCGTCGCGAGTCTCGGCACGGAAATCGGCGCGCGCCAGCTTGACTTCGATCTTGCGGAAATGGCCATTATACTTATCGGACGCCGGGTTGTAATCCACTTCGTAATGCGTCTGCACGTCCCCGCCAATCTGTTGGAAAGGCTTTCGCAAATCGTTGCTGTTGGCGACCAGGAATCCACCCGTGTCCTCCGCCAGGGAGCGCAGGCCTGCCTGCGTGTCGGAAGTGCGCACGGCATTGTTTTGGTAGTCGCCCTGCCTGGCGAGCCCCATCTCGTAACCGGCGCTGCCCGTCGCAGGGCCTACGTTCAGGGCAGTGGTGTTGATTCCCGCCACAGCCTGCCCCTGTTGCTGGCTCAGGCTCGCGACACCTTGCATGGCCACCGAGGATGCCTGCGCCGTCGACGTCTCGCTCAGACCGTTCGAATCGAAAGCGTATATACTGACGTTCGCCGCCACTACCTTATTCACCATGGCCTGGAATTGCTCGGGATCGCCGCCGGTCGTCAATCCCGAGCTGAACAACAAAACCGTCTTGTGTCCGGGGAAAATGCCGAGTTGGCGGACCATCGCCTTAATTTGATCCATCTGCCTGGCTGACTCAACACCGATGAACTGCTGACGCTCGATCACGAGGTCGCCACGCTGCGAATTCGAGGCGGGACTGTTGTCCACATCGGCGCCCGTGATGGCCGTCATGCTGACCGATCCAGTGGTGGACTTGTCGAGCGCGCCGCCGCTCCTTCCGCCCGGCGCCGCGAATCCCACGATGAGTTGCAGATTCGGCGTCGCGTTCAAAACCGCATCCGCTGCTCTAGTAATGTCTAGGGTCGAACCGAAGAAAGCATTGTCGGCAGCGCGCAGAAGTTCGGCGCGGTTGGTGGAGAACGGGTAGAGCGGCGTGAGCTTGGCATCGAGATTGAACACACCCACCCAGGCGCCGGGCCGCAACTGAGTCTTAATGTACTCCTGTGCGGCGTCTACGGCCCATTTCTTGGTGTGGGCATCCAGCCCGTGGAAGACGATGCAGACCAGGTTCAAGTCTCTCAACGGCATGGGCATGGGGCGGCCCGGAGCATCGGACAACGGCTCTCCGGCCGGTTGCGCAGGCGCCTCCTCGCCGCTCACCAGCTTCAGAGACTTGATTTTCTGGCGAACGCCGTCTTCGTAGATATCTACATCGGCAGGCGTGAGATTTTTGACCAGACGGCCCTTCTGATCGCGGACCACCAAATCGAGAACCACCTCATTGACGGTGGTATGAATCGCGGGCGCGGATTGCGGGTTTGGCGGCGTACTCTGTGCGCCAATCTGACTAGCGGGCAGTATCAAGGCGGCTAGCATCGCTGCGGCATTGAATTTCGACATGGACGCCACTCCTTGCTAACTAATGTACTCCCATCGGCTGAGGCGCGGCAGGCCGAATAGAGGTTCTTGAAGCTCATTGTTACTCACTTAGCCGCTTCCGTCACCGTCAGAATCTGGTCGGCCTTCACCTTCTTCAAAGTTTGCACCACTCCGCTCGGCCATCGGATTTCCAACGACTCAATCGTCTTCTCGCTCCCCAGCCCGAAGTGCGCGCGCTTATCGCTCGACGACATGAACCCGTCCGACGTAGTCACGTGATTGTAGAGTGTGCGGCCCGCGCCAGTGGTCAGCTTCATCATCGCCCCAATGCCGTCGCGATTACTGCGCCGGCCAATCGTATTAACCAGCAGCCAGTGATTCCCGTTATCGGCCGAGTTCATCAGGATCCGCGGCCTCTCAAATAGCGAAGTCACTACTAAATCCGGAAAGCCGTCGTTATTCAGGTCCACGAATGCAGATCCGCGCTGAAAACCCGGGCGGCTGAAGTCGGCGCCTACCTGGGTAGACACATCGCGGAATTCTTTGCCGTCCACATTTTCGAAAAGCGTGTCCGGCTGGCGCGAAACTTGCCCGACATCGTCAATGTCGCCGTTGGACGAGTAAAGATCTTTCCATCCGTCATTGTTGTAATCGATGAAGCCGTTGCTCCAGCCCGAGCTATGTTCACTTAGCCGGGATACGTGTGACATACCGGAAACATAGCTCATATACTTACCGCTTATGTTATGGAACAGGCCCCATATCTGCCCCTTGAGGTTGTTGTAGAAGAGGTCGGGGAAGCCGTCGTTATCGTAGTCCTTGGCGTCCGCGCCCATGGAGGAATGCGCATTGCCATTCTCGTCGTACGCCACGCCCCACTCGTAGCCCGACTCTTTGAACGTCCCGTTTTTCTGATTGATATACAGGAAATTGCGCACCGTGTCGTTCGCCACGAACACGTCCATGTAGCCGTCGCCGTTGAAATCGGCGATGGCGACACCCATTCCCTTGCCCAAATCCTTGCCGAAGCCGGCCGAGTCCGTAACGTCTTCGAAACGGCCGTTACCGAGATTGTGATAGAGCCGGTGGGCCACGCTGGGATAGATCTTGGGATGGCAATAATACTCCTGCCCGTTTATGGCGCAGATCTTATCCGTCTGCGGAGTCCAGACGGTGTAATTGGAGACGACTAGATCGAGCTTGCCGTCGTTATCGTAGTCGAACCAGGCGGCGGCGACGCTCAAAAGGTCCTTCGGTTTGGTGATCCCGGAACGCTCGGTGACATCCGTGAAGGTGCCGTCGCCGTTATTGTGATAGAGCGCATTGCGGCCGGCGTTGCAGATGAAAAGATCTTCGTGGCCGTCGTTGTCGTAGTCCCCTGCAGCCACGCCGAAGCTGAATCCCAGGTCTTTCCCGAGTAGGCCGGCGTGCGCCGTAACATCCTCGAACGTGCCGTCGCCGCGATTGTGGAGGAGGCAATTGTAAAATCGCGAATCGGTCTTTTCCATCTCGGGGAGTTTGGCCCCATTGGTAAAGAAGAGGTCCGTGCGTCCGTCGTTGTCGAAGTCGAATGCCGCCACGCCGCCACACATGGTCTGCGGGAAATATTTTCGACCGGTGAAATTGTTATCGGTTTTGTATTTGAAGTCGGACTTGGCAGCGATGTCCGTGAAATGTGGACGCCGCGCTTCCGGTTGCGCGCGTCCCGCGGCAATCCACAAGGCACATCCGGCCACACAAACCGCGGCGCCGGACCACCATCGTTTCATCTCGGTTTGCTACCTGCCGGGAGGGCGTCCCGCTGATCCATCAGCTTCTCCGAGATGGCGCGCTCGCGATCGCCATCGGCGGCACGATTCATGCGGTAATACACAGTCGCGAGCGTTGCGTGCGCCTCGGCGAAATCGGGTGATTCCTTCGTCAGACCTTCCAGCGCCTGCCGCGCCTGCTCCAGATTGCCGGTGGCCAGGTCCACATTAGCCATCTGATACCGCACGCCCGGATCGTTCGGGCGCGCCCGCAGAGCTCGCTCCAGATAGCGGCGCGCTTCCACGTATGCCTGATCCTCTTTTGCGAGCACTCCCATGTTCAAGTTGGAAGTGAACTCGTCGGGATCGAGAGCCAGTTCCTGAGAGAAGGCTGCGCGCGCCCGTTCCGACTCGCCCAAGGCGAGCAGCAGTTCCCCCAAGCGGGCATGAGCTCCGGGCAGACGGGGATTCAAGGACACGGCCTTCTCCAGATCGGCGCGCGCACGTTCGCGGTCATGCGCCGTCAATTCCAAAGTGCCGCGCAGCAGGTAGGCTTCAGCGGAATCGCCATGGCTGAGAATACGATTGATGACGGCGGTTCCGCCCTCCTGCCCCGCTCCGATGAGCGCGGTGCCGTACAGATAGTCGAACCCGGCGTCACCGGCCTTATTTTTTTCGAGCGGCGACAGAATAGTCACTGCGTCCTTATATCGCCCCAGGTTGTTATAGCAGGCCGCGAGCAGAAGCGTGACTTGCTCCTTGAACTGCGGCGAGAGGGTGACCGTCCGTTCGAAGCGGGCGGCGGCTTCCGCGTGCCGGCCCATTTTGTAATAAGCGAGCCCCAGATTCATCAGAAGGGCAGGATTGTCAGGGCTCTTCTGCAGGCCGGCGTTGTATTCCGCGATCGCCTCCTCGTAACGGCCGGCGCGCGCCAGGGCCGCGCCCAGATTCGACCGCGCCTGTAGGGAATCGGGCTCGACGGCGAGGTAGTCGCGATATGCCTTAATGGCGCCGTCCAGATCGCCCGCCTGATGGAGACTGATGGCATGTTGCAGGATCGCGTCGGGCTGCTGCGCGAAAAGGGTGGAGGCGAAGAACGTGAGTATGACGCAGAAGCAAAAGCGTCGAAACCGCTTGCTCACGCGCGCGGCTCGGTAACCAATACCGACTCGCGCTTCACTGTTACCGGTCCCGATCACCAAGCTCGTCCCTAGACTCATTGGCTCGTCTCG
>Ga0302325_10028463_pt1 | contig 11563 bp, 13 predicted proteins | sample Palsa_T0_2_FD_201948 | JGI IMG/M metagenome (GOLD analysis project Ga0302325, IMG submission 201948) | Peat permafrost microbial communities from Stordalen Mire near Abisko, Sweden - Palsa_T0_2 | ecosystem: Environmental > Terrestrial > Soil > Palsa > Peat permafrost | place: Sweden: Abisko... | reverse complement strand
GCTGCATCCCGCCGGCGTGTCGAGCACCGTGGTCGAGCAGCACGGTCTTGCCGATCCCCGGTTCGCCGACGAGCACCAGCGTCGCGCTCTGCCCCGAGCGGGCCCGCGCGAGCGCAAGCTCGATCTGCCGCCGCTCCCGGTCGCGCCCCAGCATCACGGCCGCGATTCTGGCACCCGGTCGCGCCCACAACCAGCCCTCCCGAAAACTACTAGGTGGCCCCCATGCCCATGACGGGCGCTCTTGACGGGCCGCTGGCTAGCCTGGCGAGTGCTGGGCTCGGGGCGATCGGTCGCTGCGTTGGCGCTGTGATGGACGGATAACGTTGTCCGCTACCCAGTGGGCGATGCCGTCTGGGTAGGGGGCTGGCAGGCTGAGGACGATGTGGGTGAAGCCGGCGTCGATCGCCGCATCGACGGCGCTCCGGGTGGTGGTGTGATCGTCATAAGAGACCGGCACGTGGAATGAGCGGATGATCGAGGCGGGCTCGCGGCCGATCTCGATGCAGTAGCGGTCGAGTAGGGCGCTGCGCGTCGTGGCCTCACTGATGTCGACGCCGGCGATGTTCCAGGCGTCGGCGTGCTCGGCGACCACGCGCAGTACCCGGGCGGTTCGTCCGGCGATGAGGATCGGCGGGTGCGGCCGCTGAACGGGCTTGGGATTGCCGAACGCCCCGGCGAGCCGGACGTGGCGGCCGTCGAAGTCGAACGGTTCGCTCTCGGTCCACAGCCGCTTGATCACGGTGCACGCCTCCGCGAGGGCATCGACTGAGTCTGCGAAGTTGAGGTACGGCAGGCCGTGGGCGTCGTACTCGCGGCGGGTTCCGGGCACGCTCGTTCGAGAGCCGGCGCCAATGCCGAAGTCAAGCCGCCCGTCTGAGACGACGTCGAAGTCTCAGCCCCAGTGCTGTCACGGCGGGGCCGAACGCGCGTCGTCGAGTATGCCGAGCCGGAGCGCCGCGGCGCTTGCTTCGCCACGCGTGCGTGCGTTCAGCTTGCGCAAGATTGCCGAGACGTGATGGTCCACGGTCTTCTGCGAGACCACTAGGCGCTCGGCGATTTCGGCGTTGCGTAGGCCTTGTGCCAGGAGCGGCAGAACGTCGAGCTCGCGGGCCGTGAGCCCAGCTGGGTTGGTGCGGGTCTTGGGCCGCGGTCCGCGCGGGACGGCCCGCTCACCGAGCTCCCGCAGGCGACGGGCGACGATCGCGGCGGCCGGCGTCGCTTCGAGCGCGCGAAACTCATCGAGCGCCTGTCGCATCTGATTGGGATCGCCCGAGTCGAACCGCGCGAGCGCCATCTCGTAGGGAAAGCCTCTCTCGCGCCAGAACTCGACCACCTGCTCCCACTGGCCCGCGATCTTGAGGCGGTACACCTCCTCGGCGTCCGGCGGCGGCTCCGTCAGCAGTCCGACGCGCCAGCGCCAACAGGCCAGCTCGCCGATGTACATGGGGGCTCTGAGCTCAAGGGCGAGCTTGAACGCAGTGTCGGTCTCGACGCCAATCGCTTCTGACCTACCCTCGAGCCACGCGGCCTCGGCCCGAGCGAGGGCGACCATGGCCGAGCACTGCAACTCGCTGATGGTGTGCGCGATCTTCCGAGCCTCGTCCAGCAGCGGCCAGTACTCCGGATCGCCACGTCGCGCACGCACGAGCCCAAGCTGGCACAGCGCCCAGGTCCGCGGAACGATCACCGCGGAGGGCGGAGCGTTCACAACCGAGGCCGCCGATTCGGCCGCCTCAGCCCACCGCCCGTGCACCAGATGCGACTCGGCCCGCCCGCAGATCGCGTAGCGAAGATATGCCTCGAGGCCGTGCGCGCGGCAGTACTCGATCGCGGCATCGTTGTACTGGTCCGACGAGACATAGTCGTGCGCGTTTCCGAGCGACGCCGTGAGATTGAGGTAGGCCCGCCCGACCTCGATCGGTAGATCGGCCTGCTTGGCCACTTCGAGGCTCCGCTCGAGCTTCTGTCGGCCCTCCCGATGCCCTTGACCGAGCTCGGCCATCCCGAGGCTGTTCAGCCCCAGGGACAGAGACTCGGCATCCCCGACGCGCTCCGCAAGCGCCGTTCCGAGCGTCCCCCATTTGATCGCCTCCTCGGCTTCGCTGCAGAGCGCCGTTGCCTCGGCCAGGCAGCTATAGCCCCGGGCCAGCTCACGACCATGAGGTAGGGGCTCCAACAGCTCGATTGCCTCTGCGAGGACGAGCTTCGCTTCACCGACGCGACCGCTACAGGCCATCATCCGGCCACGTAACTGCTGCATCTCGCCCTGCTTGCGAGCGTTCCCGAGGCGGCGATGGATCGTCAGCGCCTCGTCCAACGCGACCAGCCCCTGGTCGCGCATGTCTGTGTAGTAGCACTCGTTCGCGAAGCGCTCCAGCAGATCCGCCCGCGCCTCCGGGTGCAGCTGGTGGCCGAGCCGCAGCGCGCGCGAGTACTGCGCCTCCGCCTCGCGATGCGCACCGACGGCGGACGCGCGTGCGGCCGCCTCCGGCGCGAAGCGAAGTACCGCGGCCGCGTCGCCGGCTGCCTCGGCATGATGCGCGAGCCGCGCAAAATCAGGTGGGCCAAGCACCCGCCGGTCAAGTGCGTCGATAGCGCGCCGATGCAGTTTCACCGCCCTGTCGGGCGAGAGCGACTGCTCGACAGCCAAACGCGCCAGTTCGTGCCGGAACGCCAGACCATCGGACTCCGCCCTGAGCATCCCCGAGCTCAGGCATTCGTCAAGCCCGTCAAGCGCGCCGTCCGACAGCGCTTCCAACAGCCAGATCTCCGCCCGCTGTGGAACCACCGCGACCGACTCGAGGACCGCGTGTCCGGCGGGGCTCAGCCGTTCGGAGCGCGCGAGCACCGCGTCGCGGACGGTCGGCGGTACTTGCTCGGTCCCCGCCGCGAGCGTCTCAGTAACGAAGAACGGATTGCCGGCCGTCCTCACGTACAGCTCGTCGGCGTCGATCGTCGATCGCTGCGCCAGTGTCGCCACCGCCTCCCGCGAGAGGCCCGTGAGCTCGATGCGCGTCACGGGTCGGATGCCGGTCAGCTCACCGAGCACGATTCGCAGCGGATGACCGCGATGCAGCTGCTCCTCGCGGTAGCTCGTCACGAGCAGCGCCTGCACTGCTTGCATGCGACGCGCGACCAGGCGCACGACATCGAGAGTTGCCTTGTCAGCCCAATGAACGTCCTCGATCACGACCACCGTCGGCGCCGGCGATTCGAGCTCATCGATCAACGCGCCCGCGACATCGTGCGGCTTGCCGCCGGCGTCGACCAGGTCCCCGAGCTCGCCGCCCGTGACGCGGGCGATGTCAAGCAGTGGCCCCAGCGGCCGCGGTGTGAACAGCGGATCGCAGGCAGCCCACAGAACCCGGACCGACGGGCCGAGCTCGCTACAGAACGCCTGCAGCAACGTCGTCTTTCCGATCCCCGCCTCACCGCGAAGGAGAACCATCTGGCCGAGAGAGCGCTCCCTCACCGCCGCAAGGCAATCGGCGAGAGCCGACAGCTGCTCGACGCGCTCGAGCAATCCCGAAGCGTTAGTTGCCCCACCCCGTCCCACGGTCTCAATCATCCTCCCGCGACGCTCGATTCTCAACCAACGGCAACGGAAACCGGCCGGGGACGGTCCCGGCCGGTCTCGATCGCTCGTTAGCCGACCGCGATGCGCCGGCGGCGCCGAGTCATGCCCGCGCCGAGCGCGCCTGTGCCGAGCAGCACGGTCGCTCCGGCGGCGCCGATGCCGGCGTCGCCCCACTGGAACTCCGAACCGGTCTGCGAGACCGAGGGGGCCGTTGCCTTTACGACAGGCGGTGTCGAGGGGACTCTGCCGCCGCCTCCTTCGTTGACAAGAATCGCCTGCGCTGATGCCGGGAAGCCCGCCGCCGCGACGATGGAGGCAGTGGCCAGCGAGCGCTTGATGAGAGTGTGGTTGAGCATGTTGCCTCCTCGCTATGAGTAGAAGTACGGGTCGAGCACGCTCACCCGGGTGATCTGGTCGACCGGCAGCTCGTTGCGAGCAGCGGTCCTGCGGATCGCCTCGGGAGTCGGCGCGTCGTAGATGCAGAAAGTGCGGGTCTTGTCCTCAGAAACGAACGAGCTGACCCACGTCACGCCGTCCTCGGCGTTGCGCTCGATCAACCCACGGCAGAGCTCCCCTCCACCGTTATGCACCGGGATTTGCAGGCCCTCCGGAAAGGTGCGCTGCACCACATATCGCGGCATCTCGATCCTCCTGTTGTATTGGCCACCTGACATGCCAACAACGTACGCGCGGCCCCGTACGGGCGCATCGGGAGCACTCCCTAGATTGGGGCTGGTCGCTCCCCATCTTGCGGGATTCGCAGCCGATCCCGAGTGCGGGACACGCCACATCTCGCGAATGTGTCCGGTAGCGTGCTCCGGAGCTGTTAGCTAGTCAGCCGCGAATCTGTTCGCTAGTGACCTGCGAACCTTGCAGACGCGATCGTAATCACGACCGGCCCCGCCGCCTATCGCCGTCCGGACGGGATCGCAGTCGTGCCAGCTGCGCTCCTCGGAGCGTAACGCAGACCACTTTTGCTGGCACATAGATCGCCGGAGCGATCGCAAACTACCCTGCAAACACTTGCCTTCTAAGATGAGAAGGCGCTCGCTTCACACGCGCGAGGTCGCTGGTTCGAGCCCGGGCAGTGGCTCGACAATCGATAGTTCAACTGCATATACTGGTCGACGTGGCCAAGCGGACGATGCAAGAGGCGACGTTCCTGATCCTGACGGCGCTTGCCGCGGGGAGCCAGCATGGCTACGGGATCATCACCGACGTCCGCGCGATCTCAGGCGGCCGTGTCCAGCTCAAGGCCGGAACCCTGTATTCGGCGCTGGAGCGTCTGCGCGCGGACAAGCTGATCGAGGTCGACCGCGAGGAGATCGTCGATAGCCGGCTGCGCCGTTACTACCGGCTGACGCCCACAGGCGCGGACGTGCTGGCCTCCGAGGCGGCGCGGTTGCAAGCGAACGCCGATGTCGCGATGTCGCGACTCAAGCCGGCCGTGGGGATGGCCACATGAGTGACTCCGCAGCCCTTGAGCGACGCTACCGGCGGCTGCTGGCCTGCTACCCGCGGGCGTTCCGGGATGAGCAGGAGCAGGAGATCCTCTCGGTGCTGATGGCCGGCGCGGGCGACGGTCAGCAGTGGCCCGGGTCGGCAGAGGCCGCCGATCTGATCAGAAGCGGGATCTGGATCCGTCTGCGTCGTGGCATACCACGATCGCAACCAGCCGTGTTCTGGGCCGTGAGGCTGATGTACGTCTGCGCAGCGCTTGTGCTGCTGGGCGTCCCAATCCTTCCGGCGACTCCTGGGAGCAGCGCGCCCCGGTTCGATGTCAGCCTGAGCTGGGGTGTGTTCGCCTTGTTGGCGTGGGCGAATGGCCGCGGGCATAACTGGGCCCGGATTTTCTTCGCTGTGTGGGTCGGATTGCACACCCTGGCCCTGTTCTACGACGTTGCGCACCTGTCGGCGTCCCACGCCCCCGTCTGGACGGTCATCGCCAGCGTGGTCTTCTGGCTCGTCGAATTCTCGGCTGTGGTGCTCGTCCTCAGCAGGCAGTCCGGCCCGCATTACCGGCACAAGCCTGTCCGGTCGTAGCGTGCGAGACCGGACAGCGGTCGTCAGGCCGGCGGTAGCTTGCCGAAGGCGGGCCCAAAGGAACGCTGGATGTCGGGCCGAGCGATCGCCAGGTACGAAACCAGGAGAAATACCGCCACGGCGAACACCACCGCCGTTGGCCCGTTGCCGAAGCCTATTCCGGTGATGTCCGATGGTTTGCTGATGTAGTCGGCGAACGATGCTCCCAGCGGCCGCGTCACAACATAGGCCATCCAGAACGCCGCAATGCTGTTCAGACCGAATCGCCACCAGGCCAGCGCCGGGAGCAAGATGACCGCGAAGAAGAAGATTCCCGAGGCCAGGTAGCCCATGCCCAGCGAAGTGGCCGTGAAGTCCCCGAGCGCCGTGCCAAGGGCGAAGGTTGCGAACACGGTGGCCCAGTAGAACGCTTCGCGTCGCTGCGTCGTGATGCTGTGGATCGACAGTGTTCCCTCGCTGCGCTGCCAGATCCAGAATACGGCTGCGAGTATGACCGCCCACAGGATGGTCGTCCCGACGTACGGGATATGGACGTCGAGATGGAGGAAGTCCGAGATCCCGGTACCGGCGATCGCGATCGCGTAGGCCAGGAACCAATACGCGAAGGCCCGGTACCGTCGAGTCGCGAACTGCAGGACGAGCGCAACGACGAACAGGACGACCTCGGTGCCGCCGCCCCCGAAATTCCCGTACTTCTTTAAGTAGTCAGAGGTGACTTCCCCACCAGCGGTGGTCAGGATCTTGACAACCCAGAAGACGAAGATGATCTCCGGAACCTTCGCCGCAACGGGCGCAGGAAAGAAGCGCCCGAGCACAGGCACCTGGCCATGCGCCTGCAGGTCGCCTGCGTCGGAGCTCGCGGGAGGTCTACGCCGACGGCTTGCGGAGCTCACCTAACCGACGCCTCCAGATCGTGGTCTCAGCGAAAGCTTAGAGATCTGGACGATGAGAAAGCTCACATTTGCTCTGACCGATTCGATCCGGGCGAGCCCGACCGGCTCGCATCAGTGGCGGAGGCCAAGTGGCGGCGCACCGCATGCGACCAAGGCGTGCCGGTACGCCGGCGCCTGCATGTCGAGCGTGCCAGGAAACACCAGGATCACTCCGTCGAGATCGGTGATCTCCCCGTAGCCGGCTAAGTTGAGCGGGACGGAGGTCTCAGGGTCTGGGAACTGGGGGACGCCGTGCTGGCGCATGCATTGCGCGATCCTGACCAGCTTCTCCAGCGTCTGCGCGGAGGGGTGCGTCTTTGCGCCAGGGCCGGGGGGGCCGCCGCCAGGCAGGAACTTCTTGCACTTCACCTGCGCTGCCATGAACGCGGGCGCTGCGGGATTGGCTCCAGCAGGTATGACGAATCCCCCTCCGGCCTTCGGGTCGGGGAAGTTGGGCACGCCGTTGGCGCGCATGCAGCTGGCGAACGCGACCGGCGAAGCGCCGGTGGCTTGCGCGTTCGAACCCGAGCTCGCTGCGCCGTCGCCCGCCGCGACGGTCGATGTGGTCGCGCCGCCCACCGTCGTGGTGGGGTTGGGAGAGCTTCCCCCGCATCCCGCAACGAGGACCGCGCTCAGGAGTGCTGCGACGGTGAGCAGGCACGCTCGCGACGAGCGGGTCGGTCGGTCTGGATCGACGCTGTCTGGCATCTGGTCTCCTTCTGGTGTGCCTCGGGTCTGCGCACCAGTTCTACGCGACGGGCGGTTTCGCGACGGTTTCGCTTCGCCCGCGTCGGGATGCGCCATCGAGTATCCCCACCAAGCGATCAGCCCGGTTTCGCCCTCTCGCGCTCGCCAGCCGCTGTCACATTCTGCTAACCAACGAAAGCTCGACCGCTTCTGTGCGACACCCTCATAAGCGGAGGTATTGAGGTTCATCCCGACGGACGGTCACTCGAAGCCTTCCGGCGGTCCGATCGTGGCGGCTTCAGGCCCGAACTGCTCGACGTAGTGTGCGTGTACCTCGCGCCAGGCTTCCATTCCGGCAGGGGCGCGCGGGTCGACCATCAGTGCGGCCTCGAGATTGTCGAGGCAGGTGTGCCAGCCGGCTCCGTCACGTGCTGCCTTGCCGAGCTCCACGAGTGTGTCGAGCAGCGTCAGCTCGGTTCCTTGCGATGTGGCTCGAAGCTCGAGGCGCACGACGTCGGGGCCCCAGCGAAGCTCGATCAGCGACTGTGGCTCGTACGCGATCATCTCGCCCTCGAACGGCGGCGCCTGACCGCGAGGAAACGAGAACCGCAGCGGTGCTCCCGCCTTACGGTCACCCTCGATCGTGGTCGGAAACCACTGGGCGAGGTGTTCGGGCTCCGTGATCGCCTGCCACACACGCTCGAGTGGGTGGCTGAGCGTCCGCGTGAACCGCAGCCGCCACCGGCCGTCATCGAGGTGCTCACAGGTTCCGTACATCGCGTGCTCCTTACTCGCGGTCATCTTCGTATCGAATCGCGTCGAGATGTCGTTCGAGGTCGTCGAGACTGGCTGCCCACAGACTTCGGTAGGTCCCAAGCCACTCGTCGATCGCCCGTAGCGGCTCGGGCCGCACGCTGTAGAGACGACGCTGAGCATCGACTCGCACCTCGACAAGTCCCGCCTCGCGCAGGATCCGGAGGTGCTTAGAGACGGCGGGCTGACTCAACTCGAGCTGCTCGACGAGCTCGCCGACCGAGCGTCGGGAAGGCCCGATCAGGTCGAGAATGCGACGACGGTTTGGTTCTGCAAGTACTTCGAAGGCCGACACCCAGCGTAGTATGCACTTAGCGGCATATACGTGTCAAGCTATATAAGCTGGCCGCGGCAACGCCGTCTCTACCCAGACTTGGTCGCGAGCTCGAACCAGACGCGGGTCCCGCCCGCGTGGTCCACTCCCCAGCGGAGGGCTTCCTTGTCGACGAGGTAGAGCCCATAGCCGCCCTCCGGACGAGCGAGGTCTCGCGGCGCCGGGGTAAAGCCCGTGCCGCGGTCGACGACCTCGACGCGAACCGCCCCCTCGCCCAGCATGCGTGCACAGAGGAGAATCTCGCTGCGCGGCTGGGCATTCGAGTGGATGACCGCGTTGGTCACGATTTCTGACACCAGCAACGTCAGCGTGGCAAGCCGCGCGGGAGCGATTGCCCTTCCGTCGGAGAATCCGATGATCGCGGCCCTCGCGAGCGAAGGCGCATGGGGTCCCTGCTCGAGGCTGATTCGCAGGAGCGGGGAGTCCATCCGGGTCGGCGATCCTCGGGATACCGTCATCAGCGATCAGGCGCCGCCTCGAACGGCAGCGCCGAGTCGGCTCCGGTGGCTTGAAGCACGGCTGCAGCCGCACCGTGCCTTGGACGAATCAGAGTCAGCTTCCAGGCCTCTCGTCGCGCCTGCTGGTCGAGCTCGATCAGCAGACGCAAACCTGTGGAGTCCATGAAGCTCAGCTCGCTCAGATCGAGCGTCAGCGCCTTCACGTGACCCCCGAGGCGCCGGACACTCTCGGCGAGCACCGGGACCGTGCCCAGATCGAGCTCGCCCGTGACCGAGAAGGTCACGCCGGCCTCGGTCGTGGTACGCGTTATCTTGAACTCAGCCGGTCTGACCATCTCTCACTCCCGCTCGAGGACCATCGTGGTGTTGGATGCGGGACAGCGGTGGAGAGCGATCGCAGCGGTGTCATCGGCATGCGCGCCGGTCTGGAACGCGCCGAGTGCGCCGGCGATGGTTTCGATCACTTCTGCGGCCGGGCGGTCGCTGACGTCTTTCAGTGCGTCTGTCAGCCGCTCGAGCCCGAAGCGCGCGCCTGCCCGGTTTACCGCATCGGTGATCCCGTCGGTGTACGCCACGAGCGTGCTGCCGGCCTCCAGTTCGACGGCGACGTCCCTCCATGCGACGTCGGCGAAAGCGCCCAGCAGCGGTCCGTGCTCGCCGACTGCGGCAACGCGCCCTCCCGCCAGGTACAGGGGCAATGGGTGTCCCCCAACGGCAATCGTCGCTCGGTCACCGTCGAGCCGCATGCACAGGGCCGTGCACACCGACAGGGAGGGCCGCTGCTTCAGCGTTGCGTCCGCTCGCGCGAGCAGCTCCGCGGGGCTCGTCAGGAACTCCGACGCCGTTCGCATCGTGTGGCGGACGACCGCGGTCAGAGCCGCCGCGTCGACGCCCTTTCCCGTGACGTCGCCGATGATCGCGATCCAGCTGTCGCCGACGGGCCACACGTCATAGAAGTCACCGCCGACCATGCTTCCCGCCATCGCCGGCAGATAAACGCTGGCCAGGTCATAACCGGGGATATCGGGAAGCTGCTCGGGGAGCAGGCTCTGCTGCAGCGTGCGCGCGATCGTCGAGCGCTGGCTGTAGAGCCTCGAGTTCTCGATCGCCACCGCTGCGCGAGACGCGACCTGCTCGGCCAGCTGGCGATCGAATTCGTCCAGCACCCGCCCCGAGCCGGAGCTCACCAGCGTGAGCGCGCCGAGGATGCGTTCGCCCAACCGAATCGGCACCACCACCCCCGAGCGCAGGCCGACTGCTTGCAGAAGCTCCAGGTGGCGCGCGTCGATCGCCGACTCGAGCAGCAGCTCGTGCGGAATCTCCGGATACAGCAACGACTCGCCGGTGCGAAAGACCAGGCCCAGTCCCCGATCGGGGTCGAGCCGGTCCGGCCGGTAGCCCCTGAGCTCTTCGGCGAGGCCGATCATCGTCGGGTCGACATGCGCCACGGCCACCGGAAGGCGGTCCCCGTCCTCGTCGATCAGATCGACCGCGCACCAGTCGGCGACCTCCGGCACCGCCAGCTCGGCGACGTTGCGCAGCGTCTGCTCGTAGTCGAGCGAGGACGCGAGCACCGCGCTCGCCTCGGCGAGAAAGCGGCTCTGCAGCTCGACGCGCTTCTGCTCGGTTACGTCCTCGATGATCATGATCGTGGCCTCGACCTCCCCCCGCTCGCCAAGCAGCGGCGCGGCCTTCAACAGCTGCCAGCGCCGCTGGCCGCTGGCGTGATTGACCGTGCGGATCAGCAGCGGCTCGGCTTCCTCGCCGCGAAGAATCCGGACCGAGGGAATGTCCTCCATCCTGATTTCGCGGCCATCCTCGCCCTGCACGGCGTAATCAGCCATGATCGCCGCCGGAGGCGTGTCGCGAAGCTCCTCCCACGATGCGAACCCGAGATACGCGACGGCCGCCGGGTTCGCGTAGAGGAAGCGATGCTCGCGATCGCGAATCGTCACCGCGTCGGTGAGCGCACCGACGATCGCCTCGAATCGCCGTTCGCTTCCGCGCAAGGCTCGATGTAGCTCGTCCACCAGGCGTTCCCGCTCATGTTCGGCCTCGGCGTCTGCGGTGATGTCACGGATGAATGCGTGAAAGGACCAATCCGAGCCGTCGTGGAACGCGGAGATCGTCAGCTCCACCGGGAACTCCACCCCGTCCGCTCTCAGCGCGGTCATCTCGAGCCGGCGATCCAGGACGCGGCCGGCGCCACTCGAAAGGAACCGACTCAGCCCTTCCTCGTGAGCGGCACGCCATCGCTCGGGCACGATCACCTCAGCGACCGGCCTTCCGACCACATCGTCGCGTTTGTGGCCAAAGACAGCCTCCGCGCTCGGATTCCAGGCGGTGACGATCCCCTCCGCGTCCATCGACACCACCGCGCTGTACGCGCGATCACGGATGAACTCGGCCAGAGTCGAAGTCATCGGAGCTGATTATCCGCGCTCCGGCGACCACATCGCAACGAACGCAACTACCGTGCCGTCGAACAAGGACTTCGCCCGGCGCCGCGCGCGATCCTCTCGGAGTCAAACGATGACCAGTGGAAAGGCAGACGTGAAATCCGACCAGACCCGGCTCGAACAGGCTGATGTAATCGTCGTCGGGGCCGGACTCGCAGGTTTGACGGCCACCGCAGAGCTGACCGATGCAGGACGGCGCGTACTGCTGATCGACCAGGAGCCAGAAGGATCGATTGGTGGCCAGGCGTTCTGGTCGCTCG
>Ga0302325_10028462_pt1 | contig 11563 bp, 8 predicted proteins | sample Palsa_T0_2_FD_201948 | JGI IMG/M metagenome (GOLD analysis project Ga0302325, IMG submission 201948) | Peat permafrost microbial communities from Stordalen Mire near Abisko, Sweden - Palsa_T0_2 | ecosystem: Environmental > Terrestrial > Soil > Palsa > Peat permafrost | place: Sweden: Abisko... | reverse complement strand
GTCGGCCTGGACTTCGATGTCGACGGCGCTCCCGCCGATGCCCGCCGAGCCGCGGTGCATCAGGATCCGGGCGTGCGGCAGCGCGAACCGCTTGCCCTTGGCGCCGGCCGACAGCAGGAACTGCCCGGCGCTGCAGGCCAGCCCGAGCGCCAGCGTCGAGACGTCGCACGGCACCAGCCGCATGACATCGCGGATGGCGAGCATGGAAGGCACCGACCCGCCGGGGGAGTTGATCCACAGCGCGACGTCCGCCGCGGGATCCTCCAGCGCCAGCGTCAGCAGCTGCGTCGCGAGCAGCGTCCCGTTGTCGTCGTCGAGCACCCCGTCGAGCACCAGCACCCGCTGCAGCAGCAGCCGCTCCCGCGCCCGCTCGCTGAACTGAGGAATCTTCTCGTCATGAGCCATGCCCCCAGCCTGCGCCACCCCCGTCCCGAAATCGCCCCACGCTGCTGCCAGCAGATCTGCCCACAGCAGCGCCCGCCCCCTGCCCGCCCCGCCCCCGCCGCCTCGCGCTCCCGCGCCGCTCCCTCCGCCCCGTTTGCCCACCAGGCTCCTGCTACCTCTGGCTTCCCAGCGCCTTGCTCTCCCGCGTCTCACGGGGACTGTTCAATAGGTATAAATCGTTATTGTGGCTTATTACTCCCCTTCTAGGGTGAGTAATAGGCCACAATAATTTCGAAAAATCTTGAAGGTACAGCAGGGGGGCTGATGGGACTGGAGAGGTGCCGAGCCGCGAGGCCTAGGCTTTTAGGTCGCTAATGGCGTAGAGGTTCGCGTTCGGGTCAGGTGCTGACGGCAGCCATGCATAGTGTGCAGATGGAACCGCAAACCATCGTCATCACCGGAGCCAGCGATGGCATCGGGGCCGCAGCGGCCGGCCAGCTGAGCGCGCAGGGCGAGCGCGTCGTGCTGGTCGGCCGGTCGCAGGCGAAAACGGCTGCCGTCGCGAACGAACTCGGAACGCCGGCGGGATCATGGGCGCTCGCGAGGTGACCAAGGACGGCTTCGAGAAGACCTTCCAGATGAACCACCTGGCCGCGTTCCTGCTGACTCGGCTGCTTATGCCGATCCTGATTCCGAGCCGGGCCAAGGTGCTCCAGACCTCCAGCATCGCGGCCCAGCGGTACGGCCACGTCGACATCGATGACCTCCAGAACGAGAAGAGCTATACGCCGCAGAAGGCCTACGGCGACGGCAAGTGCGAGAACATCCTGTTCACCCGCGAGCTGCACCGCCGCTTCCATGACCAGGGCATCAGCGCGGCCGCCTTCCACCCGGGCGTCGTCGCCACCAACTTCGCGAGTGACACCGAGCCGCTGATCTGGCTCGCCGAGGGCACGCCCGGCCGCACCTGGCAGTCCGGCGGGTACTACGAGAAGAACAAGCCAGCCAAGACGAACGCCCAGGCCGACGACACGCGCCTGGCTCAGCAGCTATGGGACCGCAGCGCGGCCATGCTCAACCTCGAGGTGTAATGCCGCCGAACGGCCTGCCCCGGTAGCCAGCTGGCGCACCGTTAGCGGTCTTGGCGCTGAAGGCTGACGGACGGCAGTTGCGTGATCGCCCTGACCGCGCCCGAGTGGAGCAGGCGGGCGGACTCCTCGTAGCCAGCTGGCTTTGCGGTGCCGTGACCTAGCGCAACGAGGTAGAACGCCGTGTCAGTGGCCGTGTCAGGGGCCGTGTCAGGGGCGTGTCAGAGGCGTGTCCGGGGCGGTGCCGACGATGATTGACATGACTACATCAGCGATTGCGGTCCAAGGACTGCGCAAGACGTACGGCGACAAGATCGTCCTCGATGGCATCGATCTAGATGTCGCCGCGGGCACGGTCTTCTCCCTGCTCGGCCCGAATGGGGCGGGCAAGACAACCACGGTGAACGTGCTGACCACGCTGATCAAGGCCGACGGCGGGACCGTCCAGGTCGCCGGACATGACATCGCGGCCGAAGCCAAGGCGGTGCGTACGGTCATCGGGGTCACCGGCCAGTTCGCGGCGGTCGACGATCTGCTGACCGGGCAGGAGAATCTGCAGCTGATGGCGGACCTGCACCACCTGCCGTCCGGCCAGGGCAAGCAGGTCGTCACCTCGCTACTGGAACGGTTCGACCTGACCGAATCGGCCCGCAAGACAGCAGCGACCTATTCCGGCGGCATGCGCCGCAAGCTGGACCTGGCCATGACGCTGGTCACCCGGCCCCAGATCATCTTCCTGGACGAACCGACAACCGGACTGGACCCGCGCAGTCGCCGCACCATGTGGGACATCATCCGCGACCTGGTCGCCGACGGCGTCACTGTCTTCCTGACCACCCAGTATCTCGAAGAAGCCGACCAGCTCGCCAGTCAGATCGCGGTCCTCGACCAGGGCCACCTGGTCGCCGAGGGCACCCCCGACCAACTCAAGCGCCAGGTCCCCGGCAGCCACGTCCAGCTCCGATTCTCCGACGTCACGGCGCTGGACACGGCGGCGCGAGTCCTGAACGGCTCCACCGCGGATGACGCCAATCTGACCCTGCGGGTCCCCAGCGACGGCGGCGTCAGGTCACTGCGGGCCCTGCTCAACCGGCTCGACGAACACTCAATCGACGCCGAGGAATTCTCCGTGCACACACCGGACCTCGACGACGTCTTCCTCGCCCTGACAGGCCACCCAAGCACCGAGGAGGCCATCTCATGAGCACCACGACAGCACCATCGACCGATTCGCGGATCAAGTCACACGAGCGCGGAGGAGACCGCACCATGAGCACCATCTCAGCACCGCTGACCGACGCGCGGATCATGCTGCGCCGCAACCTCAAGCACATCCTCCGCAACCCGGTCACGATCTTCAACGGGGTCCTGATGCCGGTCGTGCTCATGCTGCTGCTGGTGTACGTGTTCGGCGGCGCCTTCAACGTCGGCGAACACTACGTCCAGTACGCGACACCCGGCCTGATGCTGCTGGCCATCACCTACGGGCTGTCAGGCACCGCGGTATCGGTGAGCTCCGACATGACCAAGGGCATCATCAACCGCTTCAAGGTCATGAACGTCTCCCGCGGCGCCGTCCTGACCGGCCACGTCGCAGCCAACCTGGTCAGCAGCGCGGTCGCCATCGCGGTCATCATCGGAATGGCCTTCGCGCTGGGATTCCGGTCACCCGCCAGCGGCCTGGAGTGGCTCGCCGCGATCGGCATCGCCCTGGCGGCCGCTTTCGCGGCCGCCTGGCTCACCGTCGCGCTAGGCATATTCGCGAAAACCCCGGAATCCGCGGGCCTGACCGTCGTCCCGCTGATCCTGCTGCCCTTCGTCAGCAGCGCGGTTGCGCCCGCCGCCAAAATGGGAGAGGGCGTCCGCCAATTCGCGCAGTTCCAGCCCTTCACCCCGATCATCGAATCGCTGCGCGGACTGCTCGACGGCCATCCGTCGGGCGGCTACGCCGCCGCCGCTCTCGCCTGGTGCGCCGGGATCGCCCTCGTCGGGTACCTGTGGTCACGTGCCACCTTCATCAAGCGAGCGTAGCTTTGACCAGCTCAGGCCAGCTCGCCTGCGCCCCCTCCTGCGTCGCCGAGGCGAACTTCGCGTCGCCGAGGCGGCGCCGTGCGGCCTGCTCGATCCGGGCCGCGTCCGGGTGGGAACGATCCGGCAGTCCGCGCACGGCGGCGCTCGCCGCGAGCAGCCGTGCGGCCTGCTCATACTGGTCGCGGCGCAGCGCCAGGTCCGCGACCCCGACGAGCACCTTCGCGATCAGCGGCGCGTACCCCGCCTCGGTCGCCGCCTCGCAGGCCGCCGCGCGGTGCGCCCGGGCCTCGCCGAGGTCGCCGGCCAGGTAGCCCAGCAGGTCGTGTGTCGCCGCGCGCAGGTTCGCTTCGTCGCTCAGCATGGATGTCGCGATGCCGAGCTGCTGATGCGCCTCCTCGGCGTGGCCGCCCCACCGGGCGAGTTCCGCCTTCGCCAGGGCCAGCTCAGCCAGCGCATCCGGCCAGGTGACCCGCTCCGCGCACCGTTGCGCCTCCGCGATAGCCGCCGCGCTGGCGTCCTTGTCGCCTAGCAGCCAGTACAGCTGCGCCTGTAGCGACCGCATCCGGATGACATCCTCGATGGCGCCGACTTCGGTGATGACCGCGATCGCCTGCTCGTAGTACTCGCACGCACCGGCGAACTCACCGCGCATGGCGATCCGGTCCGCCAGCTCGGTCAGGGCGAACGAAATCCCCCACCGTTCGCCGATCGCGCGGAACTCGGCGAGCCCCCTCTCGAGATACTCGTCCGCATCCCGCCCGTCCTGGCCGAGCGCGATCCGCATCTTGCCGAGGATGAGCCGGGCCTGTGCGCGTACCCAGGGGTCATCGTCATCCAGCAATGGCTCGAACGCGGCCAAGAACGCGTCCGGCCCCTGCAACATGCGTTCCAGCGCGACGACGAACCCCATCAGCGGATGGCGGCGCTGACTGCGCTGGCTGAACCGGTATGCCTTGTGGATCCACTCCTCCGCCTGGTGCTGGTCGCCTCGCCCGGAGCTCACGAAGTGTACGACCAGCGCGTACACCCAGGCCCTGATGTCATCGGATACCTCGCCGGGCATCTCGGCGGCCGCGATGATCAGCTCCGTGCCTTCGGCCTTGTGCCCGGCGAGCCACCAGTACCAGCCGGCGGCCGCCGCGAGCCGCATCGTCGCCTGCGCCTCGCCGGCCGCGAGCGCACCACGCACCGCGGAAGCGATGTTGTCGTGCTCGGCCTCGAGCACGCCGAGCCATTCCAGTTGCTCGGCGCGGCGAAGATGCGGCTCCGCGGTCTGGGTGAGTTCGGTGAAGTAGGCAAGATGCGCGTGACGCGCCAAGTCCGATTCCCCCGCCTCCGCGAGCCGGTACCCGGCGTACTCCTTGATCGTGCCGGTCATCCGGTAGCGCGGTGCGCTGTCGCCCTCGGTGAGCACCAGCGATTTCTCGGCCAGCGAGGTGAGCAGCTCGAGTACCTGCTCCTGCTCAACCCCCCTCTGCTCGCCTGCACTGGCGGCGCAGACCGGCTCGGCGGCTTCCAGGCTCGCCCCGCCCGTGAACACCGAGAGCCTGCGCAGGACCATCCGTTCGGCGTCGGTAAGCAGCTCCCAGCTCCAGTCGACCACCGCGCGCAGCGTCTGGTGCCGCGGCAAAGCGGTGCGGCTGCCGCTGGTCAGCAGGCGGAACCGGTCGTCGAGCCGGCGGGCGAGCTGATCGATGGACATGGTGCGCAACCTGGCCGCGGCCAGTTCGATGGCCAGCGGCATCCCGTCCAGCGCCCGGCAGACGCGCGCCATCGTCGACGACGTGCGGCCATCGAGCTGATACGGGAGCGCGAGGTCTCGGCGCACCGCGCCGGCCCGGTCCCGCAGCAGCTGGACGGCGGGGGAGGACTCGATCTCGCCGGGGCTGGCGTCCTCCTCCGGCAGTGCCAGCGGTTCGACCGGCCACAGCGCCTCACCGGTGATGCCGAGCGGTTCCCGGCTCGTCGCCAGGATCCGCAGCCGCTGGCACTCCCCGAGCACTCGGTAGGCGAACACCGCCGCCGACTCGATCACGTGCTCGCAGTTGTCCAGGATCAGCAGCGCCTCCCGCTCGCGGATCGCGGCGATGAGCCGGTCCGTCAGCTCCGCGTCCGGTGCCTCGCTGAGCAGCGCATCGCGCAGGCCAAGCCCGGCGAGCGCCGGCTGGGTCACGTCACCGTCCGCGCCGATGGCGGCGAGCTCCACCAGCCAGGCCCCGTCCGGCAGGTCGCCGAGCAGCGTGCGCGCGGTTTCCGTGGCCAGCCTGGTCTTCCCTGAGCCGCCCGGCCCGGTCAAGGTGGTGAGCCGATGCCCGGCGATGAGTTCGCGGACCGCGGCGACATCCGCGTCCTTGCCCACGAAGCTGGTTAGCTCGGCCCGCAAGTTGGTCTTCCGGCCCTCCGCCCGCCGGCCCTCCGCCCGCCGGCCCAGCTCGCCGCGCAGCAGCGCGACGTGCAAGGCGGACAGCTCCGGTGCGGGGTCGACGCCCAGCGCATCGGCCAGGGCTTCTCTCGTGCGCTGGTACACGAGCAGCGCCTCGGTGTCGCGGCCGGCCGCGGCGAGGGCACGCATCAGCGCGGCGACAAGCCGTTCTCGGACCGGATGCGCGGCCACCAAGTCGGTGAGTTCCGTGACCAGCTCCGCGCCGTGGCCGAGGCTGACCTCCGCCTCGAGCCGATCCTCCATGGCCGTCAGGCGCAGCCCCTCGAGCCGGGTGACCGTCGCGTCAAACGCGGCGCTTTCCTGCAAGCCGACGCCCTGCATGGCCGCACCGCGCCACAAGGCGAGAGCCTCGCGCAGCAGCCGGACCCGCCGTGGATCCTCGTCATGGCGGGCCTGGCCGAGGAGGCGCTCGAACCGCACCGCGTCGACAGCGTCGGGTTCCGCCGCCAGCCGGTAGCCGTCCGGCTGTCCCTTGACCGACCCTTCCGGCAGCGCCTTCCGCAGCCGGGAAACCAGGCGTTGCAAGGCGTTCGCCGCGTCCGACGGCGGGCGCTCACCCCAGATCCAGTCGATGAGCGTCGCCTTCGGGACTACGTGACCTGGTTCGAGCGCGAGGGCGATCAACAGCGCGCGCAACCGGGCACCCGGCACGTCGGCGAGGACGCCGTCGTCCGTGCGCACCTCGAATGGTCCAAGCATCCCGATCTGCACGAAGCTGATTGTGTCACCGGCGACCGGTCGGCCTCCAACTCGTGACGCGGCGCAACAGGCCCTAATGTCCCATGAGCTGGCGCAACAGCACGATCAGGTGCTGCGGGTCCGGGACGGTGACGTCCGTGGTTCCGGCGATCGGGCCCTCGCCGGAAGGACCGACCCCGATGGTCAGCGACGGCCGTCCGGTGCGCTGCGCCCAGGCGTTCACCTCGGCGAAGGCGGGCAAGTCGCCGAGGTCGTCGCCGGCGTACAAGGCGGCGCTCGTGCGGGGGACCAGGAGCTCGCGGATCGCGGTGCCCTTGTCGATGCCCGGGATGCAGACCTCGAGCACCTCCTTGCCGGGCCGCACGCCGAGCCCGGCCGCCGCCGCGGCCTCGCGGACCGGGGCCGCCAGCTTCCCCAGTACGGCGTCCGGGTCCGGGGTCAGGCGTGCGTGGACGACGAGCGACAGTTCTTTGTCCTCGATCCACAGGTCAGGTTCTTGCGTCAGGCCGGCCAGCAGCGCGGGCAGGTCTTGCCGGAGCCCGTCCAGGCCGGGCGGGACCTCCGGCACGCGCAGCTCACCGGCCTCCCAGCGCTCGGCGCCGTGCGTGCCGTAGACGATCAGGCCGGGTATGTCCGCGAAGCCGCTGAGCCGGAGCAGTGACGCCACGTTCCGGCCGGTCACCACGGCGACGGTCGCCCCGGTGGCCCGCAGCTCGCGCAGTAGCCCGACGGCGTCCGGCAGCGGGCGCGCGTCATCGGGGTGCGGCTCCAGCGGGCACAGCGAGCCGTCGAAGTCCAGCGCCACCAGGGCGGACGGCAGCGCCGCGCGCAGCGAGGTCAGGTCCGGCAACCGGCACCTGCGTCCATCGGCCCGGGGTGCGGGCCGGTCACCGCTCGCCGAGCCGGCCCGGGGTGCGGGCCGGTCACCGTTCGCTGACGGTGACGAGGACCTTGACGTGATCGCCCGAGTAGGCCAGCTCGAAGGCCTCGGCGACCTGGTCGAGCGGCCGGGTGGCGGTCACGAAGTCGGCGGTCCTGACCGCGCCCGAGCCGAGCAGCCGGGCGGACTCCGCATAGTCGGCCGGCAGGTAGGTCGCGCTGCCCTGGATGCGGATCTGGTGGTCCTGGATGATCGGCAGCGGGATGGTGACGTCGCGGGCCGGGACGCCGACGATCATCACCGTGCCGCCCTTGTCGGCCATCGCGATGGCCTGGTCCATCGAGGACTGGATCGCGACGCAGTCGAAGACGATGTCGGCGCTGCCGCCGAGCGCGCTCCTGACCTGTCCGGCGACATCCGGCAAAGTCGCGTCGATGGTCGCGTCGGCGCCCAGGGCCGCGGCACGCTCGCGCTTGGCCGCGAGCGGGTCGGTGGTTACCACCCGTCCGGCGCCGTGCGCGCGCAGCACGGCCAGGGTGAACAGGCCGATGGTGCCGGCGCCGAGCACCGCGACGGACTTGCCCGCTACGTCGCCGGCCAGCCGGACAGCGTGCACCGGCGTGGACAGCGGCTCGATGAGGGCCGCGGTGTGATCGTCCAGCGCGTCCGGCACGGCGTGCAGCCGGTTGGCGGCCAGGGTGAAGTAGTCGGCCATCCCGCCCTGCGGGTAGCCGCAGCCGAAGAACTGCAGGTTCTCGCACAGGTTCTCGCGGCCGGAGGTGCACATCTTGCACGTCCAGCAGGGCAGGTCAGGCTCCACGATGACCCGCTGGCCCGGCGTCCAGTCCCCGGCCTGCGCGCCGGTCGCCTCGATGACGCCGACCACCTCGTGGCCGGGCCGGTACGGCAGCGCGACGAACGGGTGGCGGCCGTGCGCCGCGTGCAGGTCCGAGCCGCACACGCCGGTCACCAGGCTGCGGACCAGGGCTTCGGCGGGGCCGGGGGAGGGCACTTCGGCGGTCTCGACGGCGATCCGGCCGGGGTGGACGACAACGCGGCGCATGCTGGTCAACATGATTCCCCTTCAAGACGGGCCTGCGGGCTAGCCGCGGTCAGCGGGTCGAACCGGTCGAGGCTGGCGAAGGTCCTGCGCACGCCGCGCTCGAACAGCGAGGCCAGGATCGCGGTGTACACCCGGGTGAACTGGCTGTCGTCGGCCAGCTCGCCGAAGACCCCGCGGTTGCCGGTCAGAAACGCGGTCGGGTGGCTGCGCTGCCGAGCGGCCGCCGCGGCCAGCTGCGGGGCCAGATCGTCGTCCATCACGTGCGGCGCGCCGGTCTCGTTGGTGCCCTCGCAGTACCGGGCCCAGCTGGCCACCACCGCGGCCGAGCGGGTGAAGGGCTGGCCGGCCGCGAGCTGGTGCCTGATCACCGGGAGCAGGAACTTGGGGATGAGGTCGGAGGCGTTGTTGCACAGCCGGGCCACGGTGTCGCGGACCTCAGGGTTGGAGAACCGCTCGATCAGCTGGTGCGCGTACTGCCGCAGGTCGACGCCGGGCACCGGCCGCAGCGTCCCGATGGCCTCGCCGGTCATGTAGTCGAGCAGGAACTGCGCGAACAGCGGGTCCGAGGTGACCTCGTGCACGAACGTGTACCCGACCAGGGTGCCCGGGTAGCACAGCGCCTGGTGGCTGGCGTTGAGCAGGCGCAGCTTCATCAGCTCGTACGGCTCGACGTCGGGGACGATCTGCACGCCGGCGTCTTCCAGCGGCGGCCGGCCGTCGCTGAAATCATCCTCGAGCACCCATTGCACGAACGGCTCGGACAGCACCGGCCACTGGTCCTCGATGCCGAACCGGCGGGTGAGCTCGGTGCGGTCGGCGTCGGTGGTCTGCGGCGTAATGCGGTCAACCATGCCGTTCGGGAACCGGACGCGGGAGGTGATCCAGTCGGCCAGCCCCGGGTCGCGCAGCCGGGCGAACGCGGTGAACGCGTGCTGGCTCACGTGGCCGTTGCCCTGGACGTTGTCGCAGCACACGATGGAGAACGCGGGGATGCCCCGATCGCGGCGCCGGGCCAGCGCCTCGGTCACCAGCCCGAACATGGTCTGCGGGACGGCGCCCGGCCGCAGGTCAGCCTGCACGGCCTCGTCAGCGGCGATGAACTCGCCGGTGACCGCGTCCAGGTTGTAGCCGCCCTCGGTGACGGTGAGCGAGACGATCCGGGTGGTCGGCGCGGCCATCTTCTCGATGGCGGCCTCGGGCTCGTCGGGGGCGAAGATGTACTCGGTGATCGACCCGATCACGCGGGCGTCCCAGCTGCCGTCGCCGTGCCGCAGCACCAGGGTGTACAGGCCGTCCTGGGCGGCCATCACGTCACGCATCGCGGCGTTGGACGGCTGCAGGCCAATGCCGCAGATGCCCCAGTCCATCGCCTTGCCGTCGTTCATCAGCGTGTCGATGTACATCGCCTGGTGCGCACGGTGGAAATTGCCGACGGACAGGTGCACGATCCCGGTGCTCACCTGACGGCGGTCGTAGCGGGGGAGCGACACCGCGCCGTCCAGCTGCGCGAGGTTCTGCTCGTTCAGGGCGGTCATGCTGTCCTTCCGTGGCCAGGCGGGAGATCCCCGGTCCGTTCGGCAGATTTCTGGTTTTCTTGCAGGGCGGAGACGGTCCGGCGGAACGTGGCGTACCGCCCGGCGTGGAACGCGGCGGCCGCCGGATCCGGCTCGGCGGCCAGCTCGGCCGACGGCGCCAGCGGGCCGGTGATGTCGTCCAGGCTGAGCAGGCCGGCCGCCAGCGCCCCCAGCAGGGCGGCGCCCCGGCCGGAGGCCGCGGGCACGTCCACCGCGTACAACGGCACGCCGAGCACGTCGGCGAGCAGCTGCCGCCAGCCCGCCGCCAGGGTCCCGCCGCCCGCCAGCCGCAGCCGCGGCGGGCGCTGGCCGGCGTCGAGAGCGTCCAGCGCGTCGCGGATCGCGAACGCGGTGCCTTCCAGCGCGCTGCGCAGCACCGACGTCCGGTCGTTGGCCAGCGACAACGTGGTCCAGGAGCCGCGCAGCGCCGGATCGGAGTACGGGGTCCGCTCGCCGGACAGGTGCGGGACGAAGATCGGGTCGTGCGGCTGGGCCGGTCCCTCGACGCTCGCGTACAGCTCGTCCCAGCTGGCGTGCATGATCTCGCGCACCCAGTTGAGGCTGAGCCCGCCGCTGAGGCTGGCACCCATCTGGTACCAGCCGTCCGGCGTCGCGGACCGGTAGAGGTTGACGCCGGCCTGCGCCCGGCCGTCCGGCGCGGTGACCGGCCGGAGGACCTGCGCGCCGGTCCCGACGGTCAGCTGGATGTCGTCACCGCGGCAGATCCCGCTGCCCAGCGCGGCGGCCGCGGTGTCACCCGCGCCGGCCGCGACGGGCAGGCCCGCGGGCAGCCCGAGCTCGGCCGCGGCCGCGGCGGTCAGCTGCCCGGCCGGCGCTCCGGCGGACGGCAGCAGCGGCGCCAGCAGCGCCTCGTCCAGGCCAAGCGCGCTGACCACCTCGAGGTCCCAGCGGTCGCCCGGCACGTCGTAGAGCAAGGTGGCGGACGCGTCGCTCGGCTCGGCGTGGTACTCGCCGGTCAGCCGGGCCCGGATCCAGTCCTTGGGCTGCAGCGCCCAGCGGGCCGCGCGGTAGGTGGCCGGCTCGTACCCGGCGACCCAGGTCAGCATCGGCCCGGTCATGCCGGGGGCGAGCGGGTTCGCCAGCCGGCTGAGCGCGCGGGCGCCGAGCTGGCGGTAGGCGCGCAGCGAGCCGGTGGCGCGGCTGTCGGCCCACAGCATGGCCGGGCGCAGCGCCGCGCCGTCGCCGGACGTCATGACCAGGCCGTGCATCTGACCGGACAGCCCGATCGCGACGGGCCGCGCGCCCGCCGCGGCCACCGCCTGGCGGGCGCACGCGGTCACCGCACCCCACCAGTCGGCCGGGTCGCTCTCGGCGTAGCCGGCCCGCGCCGAGGTCACCGGGTAACCGGCCGAGGCCTGGGCCAGCACCGGGCCGCCGACC
>Ga0302325_10028459_pt1 | contig 11564 bp, 11 predicted proteins | sample Palsa_T0_2_FD_201948 | JGI IMG/M metagenome (GOLD analysis project Ga0302325, IMG submission 201948) | Peat permafrost microbial communities from Stordalen Mire near Abisko, Sweden - Palsa_T0_2 | ecosystem: Environmental > Terrestrial > Soil > Palsa > Peat permafrost | place: Sweden: Abisko... | reverse complement strand
CGGTGATATGAAGGTCTGCCGCCATGCCGAGGCAGGCGTTGAGCACCGCGGTTTCGGACGTTTGGGCGACGGCGACGAGATTTGCGCTGGCGGTCACGAACGCCCTGGCATCGCCGTTGATCGACAGCGCGGCGATGGCCGAAGGTCCGCCGCTGAATTCGCTGCACCCCGAGAGGGTCGCCTGCACGTTGGCGACTGCGTTGTCCGCCGCGGTGCATCCGCTGTTCGAGAACCCGAGCGCGATCGCGGGGCCCGCGATGAGAAGTGCACGCGTATATTGATAATAAGGTCGACGAATCATGAAGTATCTCCCTTGAAGTGGCTTCGACGCCGCTCGAGGACATTCCTGAGCGAACGATAGTTGGATCGACGATCGATCGGCCGCGCGTTTGCGCGGCCGATTCGACGAGACTCCAGAGCACGGATCGTGCCGCCGGCCGGCCGGCGCCTGGCGCGCTGCTCGTGCTTTATGTGCAAATGCACACGACGGCGGTGCTCACGGCGTGGGTCAGACTCGGTCGACCATGGCCTTGAGGTCGGTCCATTCCTTGTCGACGCGGGCTTTCGCGTCGTCCCACGTCGCCTCCGACGCGCTGTCGAGAGACTTGTAGAGTTGTTGAAATGCGTCGCGGCTTGCGTGAATTTGCTTCAATCCGGCGTCGCGGTCGGTTTTTTCTTTGCCGCTCGACTGGCCCGCCTTCGCCGTCAAGACGTCGACCTTTTGGTCGAGATCCACAAGATTCTGGGTTGTCGTGTGGCGGTAGTTCTCTCGCATCGTCATGAAGTCCGCGTGCGCAGCGGCGATCTTCGTCTCCGCTTCGGCCTGCGCATTCTTTGCCTTTTCGTCCGACTCGCGGGTCGCAGCCCCGCTCTTGTCGTCGGCCATGGCCTGGGCCGTTTTGGCCTTGTTCGCGTCGTCCGACGCGTTGTTGCAGGCGACGGCAGCGGCCAGCAGACAGACCGTGAGCGTGGTGGTTGCAACCAATCTTGTAGAACGGACCATGGTGAACCTCTTCGCGCGGTGAGTAGACCGCGGCGTGCGGCCCGGTACGCAAGTCCGATGCCAGCCGAAACGTAGCCGCCCTAATCGTGAATAGCGCCCGGGCCAGAGAGAATAGGACCGGTGGCACAGAGCGTGCTCGTACTGACACAACGTGAGTGACATGCAGGACGTCGTCCCGGACCTGTCCGCCGAGTCCGACCTGGTGGCCCGATGTCCGACCGCGAGGCCGACGATGGCGGCCGTCCCGCCTCCCGACATCGACCGCAAGACGCCGGTCCTCCCCGTCCACGCGTACGTCGGAACGGGCTCGCGCGCCACGCTGACGCTCCTCACCGGGATGAACGCCGGCCATCTCGTGTCGGTCGACGCGTCGAGCGTGACGATCGGACGCGACCCCGACGGGGACTACGTTGTCGAGGATCCCGGTGTCAGCCGCCGCCACGCTCGCATCGGGAGAGGCCCCGACGGCGCATTTTACCTCGAGGATCTCGGGTCGACGAACGGCACCTTCGTCGGCGCCGGTCGCGTCGGAGTGTCCCCCCTCCGCGGGGGAGAGATCGTGCAGCTCGGCCCGACGCTCCTGATGCGCTTCGCGATCGTGGGCCCGAGCGAGGAATCGCTTCATCGCCGGCTCTTCGATTCAGCCACCCGTGACCCCCTCACGCGCACCTACAATCGCAAGTATTTCTCCGACCGACTCGTCGTCGAGATCGCCCAGGCACGACGCTCCGGCGGCGAGGTGGCTCTTCTCATCGCCGACGTCGATTCCCTGAAGCAGGTGAACGACACCTTCGGCCACTTGGCTGGCGACCGCGCGCTCTGCGTCATCGGCGCCCGGCTCAAAGGCACGATTCGCGCCGAAGACATCCTCGCCCGCTACGGCGGCGACGAGTTCGTCATCGTCGCGCCGAGAACCGGCCTCTCCGAGGCGAACTTCCTTGGCGAGCGGATCCGGCGAGCCGTCGAGGGTCTGCGCATGAGCGCGCGGGGGCAGAATACCGTCGTCACGCTGAGCGTCGGGGGCGCCGCCCTGGGTGAGGTGCCGCCGAACGACGAGCCCGACGTCGGGCTCATCGCGCTGGCGGATCGCCGGCTCTATCGCGCAAAGGAAAGCGGTCGCAACTGCGTGTGCACGACGAGCCCATAGAGGTCTCGATCGTCCGGGGCGAGATCGCCGAATCGGACGGTTACCGTAGCCGCCGTGCCCGCGAACGTCTGGCTCAGCGCGCTTGCAAGCGCAAGAAGCTCGTGTCGGAGCTGCAGCGACACGCCGTTTGCGGTGCTGAGGAGAAGACGACCGAACCCGACCGCAGCCACGGCACGCAGGAGCTCGTGGGCCAACTCGGCTCGGCGGGCGACGGACGCGCCGTCGGTTTCCGCGTTGCAGGCGAGCACCGCGATCCGGAGGTGCTGGCCTCGACGCCGGAGCGACTCGAGCTTTTGCAGTGTCCTCTGGAGCAGGACATCCCTGCCATCATGCACGGCCACGAGGTTCTCGGAGTCCCCGACACGCCCAGGCCACGCGCCGCCCTGCTCCATCACGATGAGCGAGACACTGCCCATGACAATCTCCCTCGACGACGCTCCTTGCACTCTTTTCGCGTGCTCGGCCGGCATCAGCGCGATCTGAAAGCAATCGGAGCGCCAGCGCTGCCGCGCGCGGAGTTGGGCGCCAGTATCGCGGAGTCCCTAGCGTTTTTGGACGCGAAAGGCGCCCGCAATCCGGAATTGACGTAGCAGTGCGAATGGATCATTCGCAATTTGCGACCGATTCATCGCGCCAGCTGAGGCGGAGAGACGGGAACATGCCTCGCAGCGGGGTCGGAGCAAGCGTAGAGTTCTTCCGACGTGCTCCACGAATTTCTCTCCGCGAACCGGACCGCCATCGCCGACCGAACACGGGCGAAGATCCGTGCGAGAGCACCTCTCTCGGCGACCGAAGGGGAGTTCACGGCCGGTATTTCGCTCTTCTTCGACCAACTCGTCGACACCCTGCGTGTCTCGCAACCGCCCAGCCCAGCGATGGCCCAGAGCGCCGCCGAACGTGGGCGGGACCTGTTGAACCGCGGCTTCACGGTGGCTCAGGTTGTCCACGACTACGGGGATCTCTGCGAGGCAGTCACCGAGCTGGCCAGCGAGGCGAATGTGCTCATCTCGGCGACCGACTTCCACCTGTTCAACCGGTGCTTCCACGAGGCCGTCGGCCAAGCGGTGAAGGAGCACACCCGCGGCCGCGAGCAGTCGATCGCCGACGAGGGGACCGCGCGTCTGGGGGACCTCTCGCACGAGCTTCGCAACGCTCTTGGCGCGGCAGCGATTTCGTTCGAGGTGATCAAGATGGGAAGCGTGGGGCTCCGCGGCAGTACCGCCGCCCTGCACGACCGCAGCTTGAGGCGCGCGCTCGCCCTCGTGAACTCGTCGGTCGCCCAAGTGCGCCTCGACTCCGGAGTTCGGGCGCCGGAGCGCGTTTCCGTGCACCAGTTCATCGAAGAGGTCGAGGTCGGCGCCTTCATCGAGGCGAGCGCGCGGGGTCTCACGCTCGCCGTCACTCCCGTGGAGCCGGGCGTCGAGGTCAAGGTCGACCGCCCACTCCTCGCGGCGGCGGTGGGCAACTTGCTGCAGAACGCGTTCAAGTTCACGCGTCCGCACAGCCAGGTGTCGCTAAAGACATCCTCGACGTGGGATCGCGTTCTCATCGAAGTCGAGGACGAGTGCGGCGGCCTTCCTGCCGGAGAGTCCGCGGACCTCTTTCGCCGTTTCGCCCAGAGAGGTCGCGACCGAACGGGGATGGGTCTCGGGCTCTCCATCTGTCGCAAGAGCGTCGAAGGCGATGGTGGCGAAGTCCGCGTGCGCGACATGCCGGGCCTCGGCTGCGTGTTCGTCATCGATCTTCCGCGCCACCAGCCCGCCCCCTGACCGCGCGCATCACCCGACGGTCCGTGCGGCTCCGCGTCCGCAGCCGTCAGGCGCCCGCCGCTGCGATGAGCACCTTCAGGGCGCGCTCGCGTGCCGCGTTTCCGAAGGTGTCGTACGCCTTGGCCATGTCGTCGAGCGCGAAGCGGTGGGTGATCAGCTGCTCCGGGCGAAGGCTCTTGGAGAGGACCGTCTTGAGCAGCATCGCGGTCGTCGACGTGTCGACCAGCCGCGTCGTGAGCGTGATGTTCTGCGACCACAGTCGCTCGAGATGCAGCTCGACGCTCTTGCCGTGGACGCCGATGTTGGCAATGTGACCGCCCGCCGTCACGATCGCCTGGCAGATATCGAACGTGTCCCGCACACCGACGGCTTCGATCGCGACGTCGACGCCGCGGTTTTGCGTCATTTCCATGATTCTGGAAGCGGCCTTGCCGTCGCTGCTGTTCACGAGCTTCGTCGCGCCGAACTTGCGTGAGACTTCGAGGCGATTGTCGTCGAGATCGACCAGGATGATCTCGGAGGGCGAGTAGAACTTGGCCGTCATGAGCGCAGCAAGGCCGATCGGTCCGGCGCCGACGATCGCCACGCAGTCGCCCGGTTTCACCGCTCCGTTGAGAACGCCGCATTCGAACCCCGTCGGAAGGATGTCGCTCAGCATCACGAGAGCCTCTTCGTCGGCGCCTTGCGGCACGGGATACAGGCTGTTGTCCGCGTGCGGAATGCGAACGTACTCGGCCTGGGTTCCGTCGATCCGGTAGCCGAGAATCCAGCCACCGTCGGCGCAGTGGGAGTACATCGCCTTCTTGCAGTTGATGCACTTGCCGCACGCGGTGACGCACGAGACAATCACGCGGTCGCCCTTCTTGAAGTTGGTGACGCTCTTTCCCGTCTCCTCGACCACCCCGACCCCTTCGTGCCCGAGGATGCGTCCGGCGGTGACCTCGGGGAGATCACCCTTCAGGATGTGGAGATCGGTCCCGCAGATCGTCGTGCGTAGGATCTTGACGACGGCGTCCGTCGACTCCTTCGGCGCGGGCTTCGGTCGCTCTTCCCACGCTCGTTTGCCGGGCCCGTGATAGACGAGTGCTTTCATTCAGTCCTCTGCGTGGTGGTGGTGATCGAAACGGCTAGGGCCGCATCGGGAATGCGGTGAGCGGGAGGCTCGAAAGTGCCGCGTACGAGTCGTAGAGAATCTCTCCGATGTACTTCGGGTTGTGGATTCCGAACGCCCCGCCGCGCGCGACGAGGATGTAGTTGTAGAGGGCGCCGGCCTGATTCTGCGTGAGCAACCCACCATCGATGGTGCCGCCCGGAAGGGGGAGATCCTCGGCCCAGTTTCCGTCCCCAAGCTCAGCGGTCGTCAGCGGCGCATAGGGGGCTACGGTGGCACGTGTGAGTAGCCCCTGCCCGTTGAACCATGTCTCGATCTGCGTCATTGCCGATTGGACATCCGTCTCGAAGCCGTTGATGTCGAAGCTCGTGGCGCCCGCGTGGCAGCCGAGGCACGCCGAGAGCTGCGGATTGAACGAGTGGTCCGGGACGTTGCTATTGTCCGCGATGGGCACCATGTGGCAATCGACGCACGAGAGCTTCTGTTCGTGGGTGGCTTCCCCATACGTCTGGCCGGCGTACTGGTAGCCTCCCTTGCCCGTGAAGAGGTCCGCTTGCGGGCCTTCGTGCGGTCCCCAGTAGACGCTCGTGATGGGGTTGCCCGTGGTCGTCAGCAGGTTGGTGACGTCGACGCGCGACCGGTGGCACCACATGCATGTGCTGCCTGGACCGAAGTTGCCCCCGGCGGGTCCGCTGGCCTGCGTGCCCGTCACCGCGGCGGTCGAGGGGCTGCGCTCGATGTTGATCGCGCCGCCGTCTTCGTCGATCTGGAGGGGGAACGAGCCCGGCGTCCAGGGGATGCCCGTCTTGTGCGGATCGTTCGCGTTCGTGACGGCGTGGCACGTGGTGCAATAGACTTCCGCGACAGTCGCAGTACCGAGGTAGCTGGCGCTCAACTGCGCGCCGGTCACCGGATCCCGATACTGGAGCTCGCCGGACGCGAGGTTCACCACGCCGCCGTCGTCCGTCGTCCCGACGTTGCCCGTGACGCGCTGCTGGAGGCCGTCGATCGCGTGGCAGTTGCCGCAGGGCTCGCCGGTCTCCGTCCACGCCGTCTCCGGCGTCGCGGACGACACGTTCACGAGGTACTCGGTGTAGTGGACGCTCGTCTGAAATTGCGCGACCACCCCGTTGAAACCGTGGCACGGCGACAGGCACGAAACCGGGATGCTCCCGGTGATGCTCCCATCGAGCGAAGCCAGCGTACCCGCCTCGCCCCCGGCCCCCATCGAGCCCGATGCTCCTGGCGGGCCCGCCTCTCCTGCTGCGCCGACGGCCCCTGCGGGTCCCGGGGGGCCGTCCGGTCCCGTACACGCGGACAGGATGAAAACGACGGCTACGCACACCCCAAGTCGAAAGCCGTGCATGGATCCCTTTCAGTCAGTCCCGGACGCGGATATCGAGTAATCGGGGCTGGCAAATGGAAGCCCGGATTCATATGAATACATGTGGTGGTGAGCAAGCACCGAGTGATGCTCGGAGTGACGCGCGCACCACCACTCGCGCCCGGCAGTCGTCGAACGCGCTTGCACGCATTCCGGGCACGCCGCCTCGATGACGATGACATGCGACGGTTGTGCCTTGGGCCTCGGTCCGGCAACCAGGACCGGACATGCGGCGCTCGCGATCACTCGCTCGGAGGTCGACCCGGCGAAGAGGCTCTTCAGGTGCGGCGGTTTGTGCGTGCCCACGAGGATCATGTCGGCGGAAAGATCCGTCGCGAGCTGCACGATCTCGCGCGAAGGCTCGCCTTTTCGCACGTGGACCGCGACGCTCTGCTGTTTGGGCCCGCCAAGCGCGCTCGCTTTCGCCGAGACATAGTGGCGGAGGAGGCCTAGCGCCTCGGGCGTCACGTCGGAGACGGTGACGTGGAGCACGTGCAGCTGGCTGCCCGGGACTCGCGCCGCGACGCGCGTCGCCTGGTCGAGGGCGTAGCCGCCCGACTCGGTGTCGGCCAGATCGAGCGCGACGACGAGCACGAAGGGACGGTCGTTCGGCGTGATGGCGGTCGACATGGCGGCGGAGCCTCGGTGGGCCCTGCTGCATGAAGCGCGCCTCCGCACGTCACGGCGGACGGGAACGACCCGGCGCTCAGAGCACCGGCTCGATGATTCCGTCGATGTGCAACGTCTTTCCGCTCTCTGAAATGAGCGGCGCTCCATTCGAGTCGAGGGTCACCTCGCCGCCGTGGCAGTCGGATTGGTTGCAAGACGCCGACGTGGTGTGCTGCGAAGGAGGAATGCCATGGCACGCGCCGCATTTTGCCTGAGCGCCCGAGGTGTCGTCCCAGGCGGGCACGGCCGCCGGGTCCGCGAGGTTCGCCCCGTGGCAGGCGACGTTGGTGCACTGCGTGCCGTCCCACGCCGGGTCCGCGCCCCTCGCCGTGGCCAATCCCGAGAAGACGACGTGCACCGTGCCGTCGAGATGCACCGGATCGAGAATCTCGGTGGGCACCACGTGGCAATTCGTACAGGCGAGAGCCGCGGTGAGGGTCGGCGTCTGGTGCGCAGGATGGGCAGCGGTGACGGGCCAGGGGCTATCGCCCGTTCCATGGCAAGCGCCGCATAGTCCGCTGCCGTTGCCGAGTTCGATCTTGCCGTCCATGTGCAGCGGTCCTCCGCTCAGAGCCGTGCCCGTGGCGTTGGCCTCGGCATGGCACCCCGTGCACGGACCCACATAGTGACCGGAGGGCGGCGAACCGTGGCAGTCGCCGCATCCGACCGGACTGGCTGCTTCCGTCCAGGTGACGAACGGCTTGGCACCGCCCTGTTCGTGGCAATACACGGCGCACGCGCCCGTGGAGCTGTCGTAGCTCGGCGCACCGGGAACGAGCGTGGGATCGAAAGTGACCTCGACGATGCCGTCGCCGTGCAAGCCTCCGATGACGGGGTTGCCGGGCACCGGGTGGCACGTCGAGCACGCGAGGCCCGCTGCGCAGATCGGCGACGGCTGCACGTGGACCGCGTGAGCCCCGGCGACGTCCCCCGGAAAAAAGCACGGGTCGCGCGGCGGATAGTCCGTCGCACCATTGCCGTGGCACGTCGAGCACGCGAGCACCCCGCCCGGCTGGTCATGGCAACTCGTGCAAGACGGCGCGCCGGGAGCCGCCAGGGTGACGCCGGTCGGACGCACGGGCGCTCCATCGTGGCAGCGGCCGCAGGCATTGGGATCGTTGGGGTCGAGCATCGACGCCCACCGCGTGGCGCCCAGGACCGTGCCGTGAAAGGCCGCGGAGCGCGGGTCGATGATGCTGGGGTCGTGTACGGCCGCCTGAAACGCGGGCGTTCCGCCCTCGACCCAGGACGTGAGGGTGCTTCGATCGACCGCGCCAAGAAGACCGACGTGGGGGCTCGTGTCGAGAGCCGCGAGGATGGGCGCTCGCGGGTCGGAGGGCAGCGTCGCCGGCGCGTTCGAGGGCGCGACGCACGCGATCGCGCCCAGAAAGGACGTCGCGCTCCAGCCTCCCGCGGGATTCACGTCTCCGTGGCACGAAGCGCAGTGCGCCTGCAGAATCGGCGCAACGTCGACGTCGTAGACCGGCGGCTGTGGCGCAGCGGCTCGATCCTGGGAGCACGCCGCGAGCAGCGCGGAGCAGGCGCCCGCAACCAGGATCGCCGCTCGAGTCACCCTCGCCTCAGGCCGGTCACATCGGCGCGATGCTGTCGACGAGGTGATCGAAGGCGGCTCGCGCCGTGTGAACGGCCACTGCGGGCCCCGTCATCTTGAAGAAGTACGGCAGACCCGGGCCCTGGGCGATGGCGGCCACCATGGCCCAGTCCGGGCGCGCCTCGGCCTGGGGTCCCATGGCCATCCCGCCGCCGACATACGTGCCCGCAAGGTCGACAGTGATCACGTGAACTCCGTGCGACGTCTTCTCGGCGCGAGCCTGGTGACCGACCGGATCGAACTGCCCGACCCAGCGCTGGATGTTCGCCTCCGTGTTCCCGCCGGCGCGCGAGACGCTGACCTCGGCCCCGCCCGGAGCACGGTACGTGGCCAGCCGCATCGAGCTCGCATTCGGGGCGTCCTCCCACGCCGCGGGCTTCTTCCAGACCAGCGAGGCCGCCTCGTCATCGGCGGCCGGTGCGGACCCGTGGGGCGACATCCCCGCTCCAATCGGCGGGTGATTCGGCGGCAGGGCTCCGCCGTTATCCGCTTTCCACCCTTCACCGCCACTCGCAAGCGGGTGCACGACCGCGATCGGCTCGATGGCTGCGTCCGACCGATGGTCCAGCCCGTACAACCCCAAACCGACCGCCGCTAGGATCCCCGCGATCACCAGAAGCGACGCAAAGCGAGTCGTCATGAGGATCGCGCCCATGCGGGATGCGTGCCCGATGCGACGGTCCAAGCCCTCGACGGCGTCCCTTCAGGAGCCGCCCTCGGGGCCAGACGCCAGCGGGGGATCGGGTGCTTCATGGGTGGTGCTTTGCAAATCGCCATCGGGCTTTTTTCCAATGCCCCCACGCCCAGCGCGCAGCTGAGCCCGGAAGTCGGAGACCACGACGTAGGCGAACGCCGCGAGCGACGCCGTCCCCAGAACTTGACCGAGCGACATCGCCACCATCACGGGCCAGACGCGCGGATCGAAGATCTGCCACGTCATGAGAGCCAGCGCGGCAAGGGCGCCCACGCACGCGGCGTCGAGCCACCGGCGTTTCGTCATCCCGAGGTCCTCTCGCCGGGGGGCCGGAAGAACGGGTGGGCAAAGCCGTGGCAGCCCTCGCTCGCGCAGCTCACACGGCCGACCCGGACGTCGTCGAGGGCGGCCTTGTGGTCAGGCACGCGGAGCCAGATGGTGTCTCGGGTCGAATGGCACTCCATGCAGTTGCCGTTCATCGCCTCGGGTGCGCGCAGACGGATCGTTTTCTTGGCTTCGGCCAGCGGCGTGTTGCGGTACTCGGTCAGGTACAACCACACGTGCCGCATGCCCCCCGCCTTGGTCATGACCGTCCCGAACATCCCGTAATCGGCGTGGCAGACGTAGCAGTTCACGTCGCCGAACATGGCGTTGCGGGCGTGCCGCGCGGCGAGCGATCCGCTCGCGGGATCGTCCGAGTCCTGCTGATGGAGGGCCATGACGTGGCAGGAGCCGCAGAAGCTGCGCTGCTTGGTCGCCTCGAACCCCTGGACGTTGCCCGCGAAAGCGGCGCCGATGGGGAACACGCCAAGCCCGAGCAAGAGCCATAGCTTGGTCGCCCGTACCAGCGGGGGATGGAAGGCGAGATACGAGACGAGGATGACCGCCGAGAGGCCCGCACATGCGAGCTCGAGGACCGCCAAGGGTGACGTGAGGAGGCTCACACGAACGTCTCGCGACGCGCGCCTGGGACTTGCACGGGCAGCACGCGCTCGATGTCGTGCAAGACGATGGCCAGCCGACGCCTCGGGCGTCGATCCGCCACGATCGCGATCGCCGTCGCGAGCGCGATCGGCTCTTCGTGCCCTGCCGACGCCGACCCCCTCCGGCTGCGAGTCGACGTCCTCGGCGAAACGCAGGGGACACCCGCGCCCGCCGGACTCGTCGTCCTTCAGGGTCAAGATGCGCTGCGTCCCTGGATCGACGCCGAAGCGCTGGTCTGGGCGGGCGCGCGGACGGCGGGCCCCACCGCCACGGGCGACGTGGTCGCGCTGACCCTCCATTTGCGTGAACCGCACGGGTACGCGGAGGCGCGCGCGGGGCGTTTCGTGCTCGCCACGGGCGCCGTGCACCCGGTGCAGATCGACGGGGCGTACGTGCTTGCACGCGCTCCGTGGGGCTCCAAGGTCGAGGCGTTCGGCGGGCTTCCCGTCGTCCCGCGATTCGGGGCTCGCAGCTACGACTGGCTCGTCGGCGGTCGGGTCGCGCAGTCGATCGCGAACGTCGCGACCCTGGGTGCCTCGTACGTCCAGCGGCGAGAAGACGGGGAAATATCGGGCGAGGAGGTCGGGCTCGACGTGGCCTCGGCCCCAGCCCGCTGGCTCGATCTCGCGGCGTTCGGCGCCTACGACGTCCTCAACCCGGGCCTCGCGGAGGCGCGCGCTTCGGCCGCGGTGCGTTCGAGCGACTGGCGGTTCGAGCTCTTCGCTTCGCAGCTCTCGCCTGGGAGGTTGTTGCCGGCGACGTCGCTGTTCTCCGTGCTCGGCGACCTGCCGTCGCAGACGCTCGGAGCGACCGTCCGCTGGCGCGCAGCCCCACGGCTGGAGCTCCTGGGGGGCGGCGCGGCTCAGGACGTCGCGGCCGGCCTCGGCGGCAACGGATGGCTGCGCGCGACGCTCAAGCTCGACGACCGTGGGGCCGGCAGCCTCGGGTTCGAGGTTCGCCGGATGGACGTTCCTGGTGCCGAGTGGACCGGGGCGCGCGTCATCGGCGCGCTGCCGCTGGGCAAGGGCTTTCGCTATTCGTCCGAGATCGAGATCGTCGTACCGGACGACCCCGACGGGCGAGGCGTTGCGTGGCCGTGGGGTCTGTCGGCCCTGTCGTGGCGGTCCAAGAGCGGGTGGGAGGTGGCCGGTGCCGTCGAAGCGTCTTCGACGCCGCTGCGGCGCTACGAGA
>Ga0302325_10028458_pt1 | contig 11564 bp, 8 predicted proteins | sample Palsa_T0_2_FD_201948 | JGI IMG/M metagenome (GOLD analysis project Ga0302325, IMG submission 201948) | Peat permafrost microbial communities from Stordalen Mire near Abisko, Sweden - Palsa_T0_2 | ecosystem: Environmental > Terrestrial > Soil > Palsa > Peat permafrost | place: Sweden: Abisko... | reverse complement strand
TGTCCTCGTCTTCCGCACGCTCGGCCACGCCCAATGAAAGCCCCATTCCGGCCTGCTCGAAGGCCGAGGCGGAAAGCGCGTGGTCGTCCGTCAGGCACAGATAAAGCGCGGGCACGCCATAGGCCGCCAGTTCATAACCCGTGACGCCGAAGGCCACGAGCGCCAGATCGCTGGCCGCGTATTCGGCGGCGAGATCAGCCGCGCCTTCGACGGTCTCGAAATTGGGCGCCAGCGAGGCGACGGCGCGGGCGATGCGAGTGCGGTTTTCCATTCCCGGGCCGATCACGAAGCGGGCTCGGAACACCGGATTGAGCTTGGTGAGCGCGCGCGCGATGCGCAGCGTCAGCGCCTGCGGATCGCTGCCGCCCATGCTGACCAGCAAGGTCGGCCGCGGCGGCGCCGCGCGCTTGGCGGCGGCGGGCTTGGTCATCCCGAGCAGCGCCCATTCCCAGCCGATGCGAGCCTCGCAATGCGAGCCCTGCCAGTCCAGCGCCTCGGCCTGCGGCACCGGCGGATAATAGGCCAGATCGGCGGCGAGCCGGCGCTCGGAGCCGTCATCGATGATCGCGGTGAGCGGCAATTGCTTGGAAAGCCGCTCCAGCTCTTCGCGGCCGATGCCTTCGCGCATGTCGCAGATCAGCATGTCGGGAGCGCGCGCACGGACCAATTCGCTCAACGCCACCGCGTCGTTCGCGCCATCGATGGCGATGGCTTCGAAGCCGGCGCGCGCGATGGGCTCCAGCGCGTCGGCGGTGCCGTTGACCGCGAACAGCGCGCCCAGCCCCTCACGGTCGCGAAGCGCGCGCGCCAGCGCCACCATGCGCTTGACGTGGCCATAGCCGAAGCGGCCGCCGCCGTCGCAGCGGATGAGCGCGAGACCGCCCGATGGCGCAATCGCCTTTTGCCTCACATGGCCGTTCAGCGCGCGCAAACCCGGCTCGCGTTCGAGCAGCAGCAGAAGATCGGCGAGCGAGGCCTCGCCCGCTTTCGCCTGCAGCCGCGCATGCACCGCCTCGACGAAAGCCAGATCGTCCGGCGTGTCGATGGTGAGCCGGCCCGCGTCCCGCGCCAATGCCGGATAGGCCGGCGCGCGCGCGATGCGCACGAAATCGGGATGCAGCTTGAAATAGCCGGTGACATGCTCGCGCGCCGCCGGATCGCCGCTCGCATCCATCATCAGCCGGTCGAGCGCACGGCGCGTGAACGGATCGACGCCTTCATGCGCCGTGACCGCGCCGTCCTCGAGCAATACATAATCCGCATCCTGCTCCATCAGCGAGGTCAGCAGATGATCGATGAAGCCGGCGTCGATGAACGGCGCGTCCGACGAGACCCTGACGATGATGTCGGCGTCGAGCAGCTCGGCGGCGCGGGCGTAGCGCGCCAGCACGTCGTCCTCGGGCCCGCGCACGACGATCACGTTATTGTCGCGGCACCATTCCACGATGGCGTCGTCGCGCGGATTGGTCGAGGTCGCGACCGCGATCTCCTCGATGAATTGCGAGCGCTTGAGCCGATGCACGATATGCCAAAGCAGCGGCTGGCCGGCGATGGGCCTGAGCACCTTGCCGGGTAGCCGCGTGGAGCCCATGCGCGCCTGGATCACGGCGACGATGCGCAGATGATCGCTCGGTTCCGGTGTGAAGCTCATGCCGCTTCCGGCTTCCAATGCGCGCGGACGGGAAGCAGGGGCCGCATGCCGTCGCTCGGATCGGCGCGCCATTCGCGGTCGGCGAGTTCGGAGGGTTGCGGGCCCTTGAAGCCCGCGCCGTCGGCAACAGAACTTTCGCGGATGCGCGCAATGACAGGGGCAATCTCATCCGGCAGCCAGCAATGGCCGCTCGCATATTCCGCGCCCTTTCCGTCGAGATCGAGATGGAACTCGACCGCCGAAGCGCCCCAGCGATGCACCGCGCGCTCGATCACCGCGGGCCTTCGCGTGTGATCCGACCAGCCGGCGGCACAGCCCGTCGCCTCGCGGATCGCCGAGATGGCCGACAGATTCGCTTCCGACGCCGGGGTCGGATAGGCGCTGACACAATGCAGCAAGGTGATGTCGTTCGCCCCGGCGCGCCGCAGCGTCGCGACCGCGGCTTTGATCTCCTGCAGAGTCGCCATGCCGGTGGACAGCACGATGGGCTTGGCCGTTCGCGCGCAAGCTTCGAGCAGCGGCGTGACCAGGAGCTCGTAGGACGCGATCTTGTAGAACGCGACGAAGGGGCGAAGCTCCTCAACCGCTTCGACATAGAATGGCGTGCAGGAGAATTGGATTTCGCGCGCGGCGCAATGCGCGGCCAGCGGCATCAAATGGTCGAGCGGCAATTCCCATTCGCGCCGCGCGCGATGCTTGGCGCTTTGCGAGAGGATTTCCGGCGCGAACATGCGGTCGATCTTGAAAAGCTGGAACTTGACCGCGTCGCAGCCCGCATCCGCCGCCGCGTCGACGAAACCCAGCGCGCGATCCAAGTCGCGGGCGTGATTGCTGGAGGCTTCGGCGATGAAAAGGGGCAGAGCCAACGGATTCTCCGTGCTTAACCGTTTCTAAACGCCGCTTGGCTAAAAGAAGGTTAACGAGCGGCCACCATGAGCCAGGAAACCCAGCCCTTTTTCATCGTCTCGAGCGGGCGCTCGGGCACCGCGATGCTGCACAAGGCCTTGTCGGCGGCGGGCGACATCGAGATGCACCATGAATACATGGTGCATATCGCCCAGCCGCTGGGCGTGCGGCGCTATCTGGGGTTGGCCGATTCGGCCCAGACCGCGCGGTGCTTGCGCGAAACCCACATCGCCGCGATCCGCTACAGCGAGGCGGCGCATTGGGGCGATTCGTCGAACAAGCTGTCCTGGCTGATCCCCGATCTCGCGGCGCTCTTGCCCGACGCCAAATTCGTCCATCTGGTGCGCGACGGGCGCAAGGTTGCCGGCTCCTATTTCCGCAAGCTCGGCGCGGAATGCTATGACGACCGCTCGACCGCGATTTTGCAGGCTTTTGTCGACGATCCTGCGCGCAACCCGGCGCCGCCGCCGGAGAAGAAATATTGGTGGCCGGTGCCGCGGCCGGGCGATGCGCGCGCGGCGGAATTCCGAAACTACGATCAGTTCCAGCGCATTGCCTGGCATTGGGCGCAGATCAACCGCGTGATCGCCGATTCGCTGGCCGCACTTGCGCCAACCCAAACGCTGTTCGTCCGTCTGGAGGACCTTCAGGCTTCGGCGCATGAAGTGCGCGCGCTTTTACACTTTCTTAATCTTGATTACCGCGAGGAGCTGGCCGCGATGTTCGCGCGACCCCACAACGTCAATCGCCCGGAAGACCGCATGCTCGAAGCGCGCCAGCGAGAGCAGTTCGACGCGATCGCAGGCGCCATGATGGCGACGCTGGGCTATGGCGGACGTGAAGAGTATGTAGTGAATTATTAAGCACAAACGGCGGAAGATGGTTACCGGGCTCTTGCCGGATATCATCCATGACCGAGATTTGCGAACTCTGCCGCGGCGATACGCTCGATGCGGTCTACACACCCGAGCGCTCGACGCGCGGCCTGACCATCCATCTGTGCAAGCGTTGCGGATTGCTGCAAAGCCTGCCGCGCGTCGACCGCGCCACACGCGCGCCGATGGCGGTTTCCGGCGGCGCCGATTGGGGCAATGTGCGTTACGGCAAGGGCTTCCGCACCAAGGCGGTGCTGACGGCGCTGCGCCAATATGCCGATCTCACGGGCGAGATTTCGATCCTCGACGTCGGATCCAATCGCGGCAGCTTCGCCAGTGCCCTGCTCGACAAGGCGCCGCTCGCCACCATCGTCGCGGTCGAGCCCGACGAACGCGTGGCACAGTCTTGTGCCGGCCTGGCGCGCACCACGCTCATCAATGCGCGCATCGAGGATGCGGCACTGGAAAGCGGCCGCTTCGACATCGTCCATTCCTGCCACACCATCGAGCATCTGGCGAACCCGGCGCGCACGCTCGCCGATCATTGGCGCACGCTGAAACCGGGTGGGTTGCTCATCCTCGACGCGCCCAACAGCGCGATCCTGAATGCCGACGACATCGTCGAGGAATGGTTCATCGACAAGCATCTCACTCATTTCTCCGCCCGCACCCTGATGCGCATGGTGACGGCGGCCGGTTTCGAGATCATCGCGGCCCCCGATCCGCGCGACCGCGAAAACCTCTTGATCGTGGCGCGCAAATCCGCCGCGACGGCACGTGCGCTCGACGCCGATCCGCGCGAAGTGGCCGAGGCCGAGCGGCTGATCGCCGCCTATCGATCGATCCGAACCAGCAATATCGCCGCGCTCGCCTTCGCCGCCGACGAGATCGCAAGCATGGCCCAGCGCCGCGTCGCGATCTGGGGCGCCGGGCGGCTGTTCGATTCGCTCGTGGTCCATGGCGGGCTTGAGACCGGCGCGTTGACGCTGCTTGTCGATACCCATCTGAAAATGCATGTCGCCGAGCGTCACGGCGTTCGGCTCAGCGCGCCGGAGGCGCTGGCGGACGCCCATCCCGGCGTGATCGTCATCATGTCGCGCGGCTTCGCCGAGGAGATCGCGGCCCAAGCCGCGATGCTCGCCCCGCGCGCGGAAATCGTCTTCTACAACGAGCTGTTGTCGCGCGCCCGCCTCAGGAAGGCGGCATGAGCCCGAGCGCGCAACGAATCGAGGCGCCCGACGCGATCGCCGCCGACATCGCCAGGGCCGCGCGCTTCACGCGCAAGCATGTGATCGCTTCGATCTACCATGCGGGCTCCGGCCACCCCGGTGGCGCGCTGTCCTGCGCCGATATCCTGGCCAGCCAGTTCGGCGCGGAACACAATGTCAGGCCCGACAACACAACCGATCCGCAGCGCGATCGCTTCGTGCTGTCCAAGGGCCATGCGGCACCCGCGCTCTATGCCATCGCCGCCCATCACGGTTTCTGCGACGCGCGCGCCGCGCTCGCGCTGCGCAAGCTCGGCAGCCCGTTCCAAGGCCATCCTCATGTGCTCGACCTGCCCTGGGTGGAGAGCTCGACCGGCTCGCTCGGCCAGGGCTTCTCGGTCGCGCTCGGCATGGCGATGGGATTGAAGCTGCAGAACAGCACCGCGCGCGCCTACGCGCTGCTCGGCGACGGCGAATTGCAGGAGGGCGAAGTGTGGGAGGCCGCGATGTGCGCCGCCCATCACAGGCTCGACAATCTGTGCGCCATCATCGACTACAACAAATTGCAGAGCGACGACCGCAACGACGCCATCATGCGGCTGGAACCGCTGGCCGCGAAATGGCGCGCCTTCGACTGGGCGGTGGCCGAGATCGACGGGCACGATATCGGCCAGATCCTCGCGGCACTTCGCCGTGCAGCGGCCACGCAAGGCCGGCCCGCGATCATCATCGCCCACACGATCAAGGGCAAAGGCGTGCCCTATATGGAAAACATCCCCCATTGGCACGGCAGCGTGAAGCTGACGCGCGAGCAGGCCGAGGACGCCTTGCGCGCGCTGGGCGCCGCTCGCGACGAAATCAAGGAACTGCTCGATGTTGCGCGCTGAAGCCCCCAGCCTGATCGGCACCAGCGGCGATTCGCTGCGCGAGGCATTCGGCAAGGCGCTGTCCGCGCTCGCCGACGAATTCCCCAAGCTGGTGGTGCTCGACGCCGACATCGCCGGCGGCACCGGCGTGCATCATTTCCGCAAATCCCATCCCGAGCGCTTCCTGCAATTCGGCATCGCCGAGCAGAACATGATGGCGGCGGCCGGCGGGCTGGCGGCGACCGGATTGTTGCCCGTGGTGACGACCTTCGCGGTGTTCTGCCTGCGCGCCGTCGAACAAGCGCGGCTTTCGCTGGCCTATGCGCGGCGCAACGCCAAGATCGTCGCCAGCCATCCCGGCATCGATGTCGGCCCCGACGGCGGCTCGGCCCAGGCGCTGGAAGACCTCGCGGCGTTCCGCGCCATTCCCGGCATGACGGTGATCTCGCCCGCCGATCCGATCGAGACGGCGCTCGCCACCCGCGCCATCCTGGAATTCGAAGGCCCGGTCTATATGCGCACCGGCAGAAGCCCGGCCAAGCGCGTGTTCGGCGACGACCACAGATTCGAGATCGGCAAGGGCTGCATCGTTCGTGACGGCAGCGACCTCACCATCGTCGCCTGCGGCGTCGAAGTCGCGCGCGCGCTGGAAGCGGCCGAGACGCTGGCGAAGGAAAACATCTCCGCCCGCGTGGTCAACATGGCGACGATCAAGCCGATCGACCGCGAATTGCTTTCGCAGTGCGCGCGCGAAACCGGTGCAATGGTGACGGCGGAAGATCACAACATCTATGGCGGGCTCGGCGGCGCGGTCGCCGAAGCGCTCGCCGCGACCACGCCCTGCCCCATCGAATTCGTCGGCGTTCGCGACACATTCGGCGCTTCGGGCGAGCCGGAAGAACTCGCCGTCGCTTTCGGCATCGGCTCCGGCGCGATCGCGCAGGCCGCGCGCAAGGTTCTCACCCGCAAGGGCAAATCCTGATGTCGCGCTTCTCGCTTGAGGGCAAGAACGCAATCGTCACCGGCGGCAGCCGCGGGATCGGTCGCGCCATCGCGCTGGGCCTCGCGGAAGCCGGCGCCAATGTCGCGCTCACCTATCGCGAAAAGCAGGACGAAGCCGAGGCCGTGGGCCGCGAGATCGCGAAGCTCGGGCGCGAGGCGCTCGTGCTGCGGATGGACGTGACGGATCGTTCGAGCGTGGAGGCCGCCGCGCGCGATTGCCGCGCGTTTGGACCGCTCGGGGTCCTGATCAACAATGCCGGCATCAACAAGCCGACGGATTTCGACCAGGTGAGCGACGCGGATTGGGACACTATCCTCGCCACCAATCTCAAGGGTCCGTTCGTCTGCGCCCAGGTGTTCTTGCCTTTGCTGGCGGAAGCGGGCGGCGGCAGCATCGTGCATATCGGCTCGGTGAGCGGCCAATATGGCGGCCCGCGCACCGCGCATTACGCGGCGTCCAAGGCCGGATTGATTTCGCTGGCCCAGGTGATCGCGCGTTTCGGCGCACAATATAACGTGCGTTCCAACACGCTGGCCGCCGGCCTGATCGTCTCCGACATGGCGGCGGCCGGGATGGCGGCCGCGAGCGTGCAGAAGGCGGCGGAGAACATCCTTCTCAAGCGGCAAGGCCGCTCGCAGGAAGTGGCCGACGCGGCGGTGTTTCTGGCGAGCGACGCCTCGTCCTACATCACGGCGCAGACGCTCAACGTCAATGGCGGCCTGTACTTCTAGGAAAGAAGCACTTCTGATGGGCAAGACTCTTCTCATCGTCTCCGGCGGGATCGAGGCGGCCGACGCGGCCAAGCGTGCCAAGGAGATGGGACTTTACGTCGTGGTCTCCGACCGCGATCCCGCGGCGCCGGGCTTCGCCTTCGCCGACAGCTGCATCCTGGCCGACGTCTACAGCTCCGATGAAACGGGAGCGGCGGCCGAGCGCTTCAACAGAAAGATCCGCAAGATCGACGGCGTGATCTGCGTCGCCGCCGACGCGCCGCAAACCGTCGCCGCCGTCGCCAAGCGGCTCGGCCTTCCCGGTCTGTCGCCCGAAAGCGCGCGCATCGCCTGCGACAAGCTGGCGATGAAAGAGAGATTCCTCGGCGCCGGCGTGCCGATCCCGTGGTTCTCGCCGGTCTCGACGCCGCAGGCCTTGCAGCGTTTCGCCATCGAGCGCGGCCGCGATCTCGTGATCAAGCCGGTAGATTCCAGAGGCTCGCGCGGCGTGCAGCGCGTGGCGCAGGTCGCCGATCTCGACAAGGCCTTCGCGCTCGCCCGCGAGCATTCGCCGACCCAGCGCGTGATGGTCGAGCAATATCTGGACGGTCCGCAGGTCTCCACCGAATCCGTTATCGTCAACGGACGCTGCTTCACGCCCGGCTTCTCCGACCGCAATTACGAATATCTCGAACGCTACGCGCCGTTCTTCATCGAGAATGGCGGCGACCTGCCGAGCCATCTGCCGCAAGAGATTCAAGCCAAGGTGCGCGACGTCGTGGCGCGCGCGGCCCAGGCGCTGGGCATCACGAACGGCACGGTCAAGGGCGACATCGTCGTGCACAATGGTGAGCCGCATGTGATCGAGCTGGCGGCACGGCTTTCCGGCGGCTTCTTCTGCACCCGCGAAATTCCGCTCAACACCGGAATCGATTTCATCGGCGCCGCGATCAAGCTGGCGCTGGGCGAGCCGGTCGGTGCCGAAGAGCTCGAGCCGAAGAGCTTCACCCCCGTGATCCAGCGCTACGCCTTCCCCAAGCCGGGCCGCGTCATGACGGTGTCCGGCGCGGAAGCCGCGCGCGAGATTCCCGGCATCGCCGAGCTGGTGGTCACCGCCAAGCCGGGCGACATCATCCCGCCCGCCGGCGACAGGCGGCCGTCCGCCGCGATGGTGCTGGCGACCGGCAAGTCGCGCGAGGCGGCGCTGGCCGCGGCCAATGACGCGCTTTCGCACCTGAAGATCGTCACCGCATGAACGCGCCGCTCCGGGAGCGCGACCTGCACGCGCAAGCCGCGACGCTCAATTTGTTCGCGCTGTTCCATTGCAATCTCGCCTTTTCCTCCATCGAGGAAGAACAGCGCGGCGACGTGATCCGGCGCTGCTATTGGCCGCTGCTGGAGCTTGCACAAAACCACGGCCCCATCGGGCTCGAAGCCACCGGCTTCACGCTGGAGGAGATCGCAAGCCGCGATCCCGAATGGATCGGCCGCGCCCGCGCCCTCATTGCCAGCGGCCGCATCGAGCTGATCGGTTCGGGCTATGCCCAGATCATCGGGCCGCTGGTGCCGGCGCGCGTGACGGAAGAGAATTTGAAGCTTGGCAACGAGATTTACGAGCGCCTGCTCGGCGTCAAGCCGAAGCTCGCTCTGGTCAACGAGCAAGCCTATTCGGCGGGACTCGTGGGGCTTTATCTCGACGCCGGCTACCGGGCGATCCTGATGGATTGGGACAATCCCGGTGCCAATCATCCGGAATGGCCAACGGAAACGCGACACCTGCCGCAACGCGCGCGCGGCGCCGATGGCCGCGAGATCGGCTTGCTATGGACCAACACCGTCGCGTTCCAGAAATTGCAGCGCTTCGCCCATGGCGACATCGCGCTGGACGACTATCTCGATTATGTGCGCGAACGGCGCGGCGCGGATATTCGCGCGCTATGCGTCTATGCCAGCGACGCGGAGATTTTCGATTTCCGTCCCGGGCGTTTTCGCAGCGAGGAAAAATTGTCGGGCGAAAGCGAATGGGCGCGGCTTGCCCAGGCTTTCGAAGCGCTAAAGAATGAACATGCGTTGATCGCGCCGGCCGATGCGCTGACATTGAACAAAACATCCGCTGCATTGCGCCTGGAATCGGCCGCTTGTCCGGTGCCGGTGAAGAAGCAACGCAAATACAATCTGTCGCGTTGGGCCGTGACGGGCCGCGACGACATCGCGGTGAATGCGGCGTGCCAGAGGATTTACGAATCTCTGATCGTTTCAAATGCAGATAGCGCGGCATGGAAAGAGCTTTGCTATCTGTGGTCCAGCGATTTCCGCACGCATATCACCGAGAAGCGCTGGGCGGGTTTCTGCGAACGGCTGCGCGAGGCAGAACAATCCTACACCTCCCCTTTGCGGGGAGGTCGAAACGCGCAGCGTTTCGGGTGGGGGCGACGGCGGGGCACACTTTCGCCCCCACCCGAAAAAGCTTCGCTTTTTCGACCTCCCCACAAGGGGGAGGTGCAAGAGCGCCATATCGACATCGTGACTCCCACATTGTCCGCGCGGCTCGACCGCCGCCGCGGTCTCGCCATTGAATCTCTGAGCTTCGGCGGCGAACCCATCATCGGCGGTCTGCCACACGGGTATTTCGACGACATCGCGCTGCAGGCGGACTGGTACACGGGGGATTGCGTGTTCGAGGCGCCGGGCGAGCACAAGGTCACCGACCTGGAATGGTGCGAGGCGAGCATCTCGCAGGACGCGAATGGCGACATGCTGGCCTTTGCGCGCATCGAAACACCGAAGGGCCCGATCGAAAAAACGCTGCGCTTCTCCGCCCGCGAACCGCGCATCGATTTCGATCTCGCCTTTCATTGGGACGATTGGGGCAAGGGCAGCTTGCGGCTCGGCCATATCACGCTGCTGCCCGAAGTCTTCGATTGGACGAAGCTTTCCTTAACGACGCACAATGGCGGTAAGGACCCGGAAACCTTTTCGCTTAAGGACGCCACTATCGATCACGGCGCGCCGGTTTCCTTCCTGGTTTCCTGCTCGCACGGCATCGGCATGACCGAAGGTTGGGCCGAGATCGGCGATGGCGCGACGCACATCCGCGTTGAGGTCGAGCGCGCCACCGCGCCGCTCCTGGGGCTTCTCACACATCGCCAGAGCGGCGGCAGCCTGTTCTGCCAGCTCGCGCTTTCGGCCCTCGAACTCGACGAGACGCGCAAGCCTTGCGCCTTCGTTAAAGGCCCGCGGCGCTTCCGCTTCGGCGTTCGCGCCGTCGCGCCATAAGCCCTTAATTAACCGCGTTCTGCAACGATTGCGGCGGTATCGAAGGACGCGAAATCCATGGGCCAGCGGGCTGCCAAAATTTATCTGCCGGAGAAACCCGAGCCGGCGCGCGTGACGCCGATCAATCCGGCCTTGCGCGATTTCGCCCAGCCCTGGCTCGATCTCAACGACAAATCCGTGCTCGTCACCGGCGGCACCGGCTCGTTCGGCAAGCATTTCGTCAAGACCGTGATCGAACACTATAAGCCGCGCCGGCTCAACATCTTCAGCCGCGACGAGCTCAAGCAATATGAGATGCAGCAGATCTTCCCGATGGATCAGCATCCCTTCATGCGCTATTTCATCGGCGACGTGCGCGACCGCGACCGCCTCGAGATGGCGATGCGCGATGTGGATTACGTGATCCACGCCGCGGCGCTCAAGCAGGTGCCGACCGCGGAATACAACCCCTTCGAATGCATCCGCACCAATGTGTTCGGCGCCGAGAACGTGGTCAGCGCGGCGCTGCGCCGCAATGTGCGCAAGGTCATCGCGCTCTCCACCGACAAGGCGGCCAATCCGGTCAATCTCTACGGCGCCTCCAAGCTCGCCTCCGACAAGATCTTCGTCGCCGCCAACAATCTGTCCGGCGCCGACGGCACGCGCTTCGCAGTGGTGCGCTACGGCAATGTGTTCGGCTCGCGCGGCAGCGTCGTGCCGTTCTTCAAGAAACTGGTGGAGGACGGCGCCGAAGCCCTGCCGATCACCGATCCGCGCATGACGCGTTTCTGGATCACCCTCACCCAGGGCGTCAACTTCGTGCTTTCCAGCATGGAGATGACGCGCGGCGGCGAGATCTTCGTGCCCAAGATTCCCTCGACCACCATGTGCGACCTCGCCACCATGATCGGGCCCAAGATGGGCCAGAAGATCGTCGGCATCCGCCCGGGCGAGAAGCTGCACGAGACCATGATCCCGGCCGACGATTCGCGCTGGACCGTGGAGATCGAGGACCGTTACGTGATCCTGGCGAGCTTCGCCGCCGCGGCGCGCGAGGCCTATATCCATCGCGGCGCCAGGCCGGTCGCCG
>Ga0302325_10028457_pt1 | contig 11564 bp, 6 predicted proteins | sample Palsa_T0_2_FD_201948 | JGI IMG/M metagenome (GOLD analysis project Ga0302325, IMG submission 201948) | Peat permafrost microbial communities from Stordalen Mire near Abisko, Sweden - Palsa_T0_2 | ecosystem: Environmental > Terrestrial > Soil > Palsa > Peat permafrost | place: Sweden: Abisko... | reverse complement strand
GTTCCGGTACCCGCCATCGCGAACGCGACGTTGCTCGGGCCGCGCAGGATCTGGTCGATCGGCAGGCTCACCGTTGCCAGCGTGTGCGCGTAACCGGAGAATGCCGTCTTCGTGCTCTTCGGCGGCGTGGCCGGCAGCGTCAACGTCGCGATGAAATGCGGCGGGGTCGCGTTTTGGGCCGCGTACAGGGTCAGCGCGTTCATCGCTTCGGCGTCGTCGCAATCGCAGCCCCAGCGTCCGTTGTGCCGGTAGTCGAGCAGCGTTTGCAGCAGGCGGTCGATGTCTTCTTCCTTGGTTCCGCTCGCGATAGCGAGCCCGAGCATCTGCGACTGGCCGGCCACATCGCTCTCGCCGAACGCGCCGCGCACGTCGACGGTCCCATGCCGTGCCGACAGATTCACTTGCTCGAAAAGCTCGTCGCGCAGCGCGAGCCCTTTGCCGCGCCACTCGGGCAAGCGCAGCAGGAAGCGCGCCAGCTCGACCCGCTCGTAGTACGCGAACTTCTTCTGCTGGTCCATGATGTCGCCGACGAAGTCGCTCCGCACGTCGCCCACCGCACCGAGCGTTTCGAGCGCTTCGAGGCGTGCTTCGGCCGCGCACTCGGCATCGTTCTTGCAGCCCGCAAGCTCGCTCGGATCGGCGAGCACTTTCGCGAGGTAGTGTTGCGCGTGCGTGAGATCGGCCGAAACGGAGAAGCCCGCAAGCTTCGCTTGCCACAGCTGCTGCACGTCGAAGGCGGTCGTGTAGACGTCGCTCTTCTGCGCGCCTGGCCAATCCGCGAAACCACCGTCGCCGAGCGCGAGCGAACGCAGCGCCACGAGGTCGGCAAGGGCGCTCTTCTGCAGCGCCGGAACGGCGGCGACGCGGCCATAGGTTCGATCGAGCACGATCGCATCCGAAGCGACCGCGATACGGCTTGCGAGCACCGTGCCGAACGGCTCGAACGGGAGCTTCAGCGCTTCCTGCGGCTCCGCCACGTCACCGAGCAGCGTGCTCGCTAGGGTCACGTCCAATCCGCCGAGCGGCCCGTGCAGCGAGGTCGCGACGTCGACCGGCACGCTCGCCGTCGTCTTGGTCGTGCCGGTGGTAACGACGTTCTCGAGCACATCGTCGATCAACACCGGGACGCCGAACGCGAACGCATCGCTCCGGCTGCCCAGCTTCGTTGTGAACGTAAACGTCGCGTCGCCGGAGCCCGTCACGGAAGTCGCAAAGCGATAGGCGGTCGTCGTGGCTTGGGCCGGGGCGGTGGTCGCCGCGGCGTGTGGATCGCCGCTCGCGAAGGTCGCACCGCCGGTTACCGCGGCGCCGACCGCAAGGTCGCCCGTGCCGTGCGAAACGTTGGTCACGGCGACGCCCGCTTCGAACGAGTCGCCCGGCCGCGCGAATTGCGGTAGGACCGGATTGGTCACCAAGGCCTTGGTCGTGATGAACGTGGTTTCGCCGTTGCCGAAGCGCGCGTCGGAACCCAGGCCGAGCGCCATCACCCGCCACGTCGTCAGATCGTCGGGGAGTGCGAACGCGACGGTCGCGTTGCCGCCGGAGTCGGTGTGAATCGAGCCGTTCCAGTAGGCGAGCGGCACGAATTTTCTGCGCACGCGCGTTCCGGCGGGCCCTTCCATCGCGCCCCCGCCGAATCCGAAGCCCTTCTCCACGGTGCGCCGCTCGGCTTCGAGTTTCACGTCTTCGCGGTTGTCGCCGAAGCGCGTCGAGATCGGCTGGTCGGCATAGACCATCTTCACGAGGTCGGGAAAGCGGTAGCCGCTGAGCTGCAGGATCGCGTCGTTGACGACCGCCAACGCCACTTCGCCCACGACGGGCCTTCCGTCGCGGCCGGAAACGTGCACGGTCACGCGCTGCGTTCCCGCGGGTTCGAGCGTCGCCGCCGCGGGTTTGAGCGCAACCTTGAGATACTTCGCATCGAGCGCGACCTCGAACGGCGTGAAGCCGACTCGCGAGAGGTGCTTGAGGTTCGACGGCACTCCGGCCCCGAGCGGCACTCCGCGGCGAACGAGCAGCGCTTCGACAACCGCATTCGGCAACATATCGGGGGTCACGGTGAACCGCACTTGCGGCGCGGAGCCGTGCACCCGCGCGCGCTTGCTGTAGAGCACGCCGTGCCGGATGACCGCGAAGAACATGTCGGCGTCGGCAAACGGCGATTCGATCAGCGCCGTCGCGGTATCGCCCGGCCGGTACGTGGTCTTGTCGAGCTTCACCGTGATGCCGCGATCGAACGTCGAAAACCAGGCCGCTTCGCCGGCACCCGCGATCCACATCTCCGCGTCGCTCGCGGTCGCGTCGCTCGCCGCGCCCGCGAAGTTCGCGCGCACGCGGTATTCGCCCGGCTTCGGCGCCGTGAACTTCAGTTCCAGCGGCGTAGCGTTCGGCGCGACGTCCTGCGCGGCCACGTCGACGTAGCGCACGCTGTCGTGCGGGGTCTCGCTGCCTTCCTCGACTTGGGTCACGCTCGAGTAGATGCGTTGTTGCAAGACCAGATGCACGTTGCGGCCGGCAACCGGTTTACCGTGCGGATCGGTAACGATCGCTTCAACCTTGAACGGCGTTCCGGCGGTGGCCAGAAAATCGGTCCGCAGTCCGATCATCGCATCGGAGGGCACGGCGAAAAACGACTTGGTATCGGCGACCGCGAGGTGCGAGACGTCGGTCGTCTGCGCCGCGACCGTGTACTGCACGGCGAACGGCAGATCGGCCGAAACCGGAACCGAAAGCGCCGCGTTGCCGCTCGCGTCGATCGGCAGATCGGTCTGCAAGACGTCGCTCGTAAGCGACGGCTCCTCGTCGGGATAGACCCATTGCGGCCCGAAATTGTACGCGTCCCAGCCCTGCGGCGAGAAGTACGCGCGCGCGCGCGTAACCACGACGTGCGACGTACCGCCTTCGACCGGGGCGCCGAAGAGATAGAGGCTCGTCGAGTGCGCCGCGACGCTCGTGCCGGCCGCCGCGATGTCCTTATCGAGCGCGAGATCGACCTTGAAGTTGGGCGGCTTGAACTCGGCCACGCGGTACGACCCCTCGATCGTCTCGCCGCGAACGCCGGTCGCATTGATCGTCCAGTAGCCGACTTCGGCATTGTTCGCGACGGTCAGCGGAATCGTGAACGCGCCGAACGCATCGGGTGTGAACGATCCGAGTTTCACGACGGCACCGCTCGGCGAGGTCGTCTTCACGTCGAAGGACGTCGTCTCGCCGCGCGTGATCTTCCCGTCTTCCTCGAAATACGAAACGCCCAAGAACTTTGCGGCTTCACCCGGCTGATAGAGCGAGCGGTCCGAGACGATCGTACCGAGCGCCGTGGGCGCCCCGGCCGACCAGCCTTCACCTTCGAGTCCGTAGGGGTAGCCTTCGTTATATTTGCCGGTCCGCGTGTACGACCAATCGGCCCCGTCGTGCGCGATGATGAGGAGCGCCGGCGCTTCCGCCGACGTGCTCGCCGTCGTCGCGCAGAGGATGAACGCGGCCGGCGTCAGCGTCCAAACGCCGTCGGGACCGGTCGTGCCGCTCGCGCACGGAGCTTCGTTCGGCGACGCGTGCTGCGAATCGTATTGGGAATAGGATTCGTAGACCTCGACCTGCGCGCCCGGAATCGGAGATCCGTCGCTCAAGTGCTGCGCAGCAACGAAACCGCCGTCGGGGAACCACTGCGCAAAGATGCCGACGTTGGTGAGTGCGACCGCGCCGACGTAGTCGGGCTCTTGCCAGACGACCTTGCCGGTGTTGTCCACCGAGCGCACCGTGCGCGCCGTCAGTCCGTAGACGAACATGCCGGTCGGCCCGCCGAGCGCCGCCGCGAGCGGCAGCTTCGTGTCGGTTTGGGTGTCGAGCGGCTGCGCGAGCGGATGCGCGACCCAGGTGGATTTATCGGGGAGCAGTTGACGCATGCCAGCGTCGAACGAGATGTCGTTTGCGATCAGATCCCGCGGCCGCACCACGGCGAATGCGGAGCGATAGCGGCGCTCGGGAAGGTTCGTGGCCGAGAGATCGAGCGCGAGCCGCGGCAGCGCCGGGAAAATGCTCAGACCCGAGGGCGCCCAGATGTCGGGCGAGAGATTCCCCGTTCGGAACGTCGCCGTGAGGTCGTGCCCGAGTTGTTGTCCGAAAACGTCGGTCAGCGTCGCCGCGATCTTCACCGTGTAGGTCGTCGCTGGCGCGAGCGCATCGGAATCGAGCGCAATGCTCTGCCCATCGACGCGCAGCAACGGCAATGAAGGGTTCGGCGCCGGCGAAAGGGCGATCGCCTTGGCAGCGGTCGTCGCGTCGATCCGGTTGGAGAACGAGAGCTGCGGTTCCCCGCCCGCGAACCGATAGCCGGTTTGCCCGTCGAGCGCGGCGCCCGAAAAGACGAACGTTCCATACGTTCGCATCGAGCCGCGATAAGAACTCGCGCTCGCGAGGTTGCCGGCCGCCGGAACGACGCCGGGGTCGATCGCGATCGCGTAGTGCGTGTCGCGCGCGAGCTCCGCTTGCGGAACGAGCTGGTAGCTCGCTTCCGTGTCGCTGGTCGCAGCACCGGAGGCATCGCCTTGGTCCGCGCCGGCCGGCTCGCCCGACGGATTGGGCGTGGGCGACGGCGCGAGTTCCACCGCGACGATCTTGGAGCTGTCCTTCGCGTCGACGAGGTGGGTCCGCGCGAGCAGCGACGGCACGTCGACCGCGTCGCTCGTGCGAACGACGAACGTCGGCAGGAGCGTCTGCGGGGCCGCGCTATCGTCGTTCCCGGTGTCCTGAACGTAGCTGACCGTCAAAGGTGTGGTCGTAAAGCTCCAGCCGAAATCGCTCGCGAGCGTGTTTCCGGCGCGGTCGGCGAGCCCCGCGGTCAGCGTGACGTTGATGCGCGACGCGTGCGGGATCGGCGCGTCGGCCTCGAAGCCGACCATCCTCGGCGTGAGGACGATGAAGCGGCCCGGCAGCGGCGGGTCGAGCCGGAAGTGCGATAGGACGCCGGTTCGGTCGGGCGATTCCAGCGCCTCGATTGCCACGAGATCGTTCTTGAAACGGACGCGAATCTGCGCGCCGTCGGCGGCTTCGCCTTTCGGTGAGATCGAATCGATCCACGCCGGCGGCGGGCCGTTCGGAATCGGCGAAACCCCGGGCAACGGGGTTGGTTGCGCGGCGGGCGCGGTCCGGGACGTGCAGCCGTTCGTCGCGAAGGCCACGACGAGCGCGAACATGACCGTCACTACAGCCCGCATTCCGAACCTCCCGCGACACCCTTCGAGCGCGAGACGGCGAACCTTTGTGACGCTCGCGGCGGCGGTGTTCTCGTGCGCGCTCGCGTACACGTTCCGCCCGATCGGACCGGGCGATCTGCCGCGCGACGCGCGCGCCCTCAACTTCGTCGACCGCAACGGCGCGCCGCTCGGAACGGTGCTCGGCCGCGACGAACGGCACACGATCGCCGTCCCGCTCGCGCGCATCGCGCCCGCGTTTCTCGACGCGCTGAGCGCAACCGAAGACCGGCGCTTCGCGTTTCACGGCGCACTCGACCCGGCCGCGACGCTGCGTGCTTTCGCGGTCGCGCTCGGCGCGCGGCGGCTACCAAGCGGGGCCTCGACGCTCACGATCCAGCTCGCGCGCCAACTCGTGCCGGTGGCGCCGACGGCTTGGGGCAAAGTCGTCGAGAGCGTCGTCGCGCAGCGCTTGGAGAACGGCCTTTCGAAAGCGCAGATCCTCGAAGCCTACGCGAATCGCGCACCGATGGGATCGAACCTCTACGGGGTCGAGGCGGCCGCGCGCACGTACTTCGGCGTCGCGGCGGCGCATCTCGATCTAGCGCAAGCAGCGCTGCTGGCCGGACTCCCCAACGATCCGGTACGGCTCGATCCGTATCGTCATCCGGCGGCCGCCCGCGCGCGTCAGCGCTACGTGTTGGCGCGAATGCGCGCCGCCGGTCTCCTCGACGCCGCGACCGAACGGGACGCGGCGGCCGAACATCTCTCGCTGCAGCCGCGCGCCGCCGGGATCCTCGCGGGCGCCCACTTTCTGTTCTTTCTGGCGCCGCAGGTGGCGCCGCAGTTGGCACGCGTGCGGACGACGCTCGACCGGCCGCTGCAGCGCTTCGTCGAACGCCAACTGATCGACGTCGTCGCGCGGCTTGCGGGCAACGACGTCGGAGCGGCGGCCGCGATCGTCGTCGACAATGCGACGGGTGAGGTGCTCGCCTATGCGGGCTCGCCCGACTACTTCGACGACCGGCGTTTGGGCCGCAACGACGGTGTTGCAGCGCTGCGCCAACCCGGTTCTACCTTAAAGCCGTTCCTCTACGAGTTGGCGCTCGAGCGCCGCGACGTTCGGCCGACGACGATCCTCGCCGACGTGCCGGTTGCCTACGCGCTCCCGCACGCGCAGCTGTATGCGCCGACCGACTATACCGAGCGGTTCTCGGGCCCGGTTCGCGTGCGCGTGGCGCTCGCCGACTCGCTCAACGTGCCCGCGGTGCGCGTGCTGTCGCGCGTCGGCGTGGCGCCCTTCCTCGCGCGCCTTCACGCGCTCGGCTTCTCGCACTTGCGCCGTTCGCCCGACTACTACGGGCTCGGCCTGACGCTCGGCGGCGGCGAGGTGTCGCTCTACGAACTCGCGCGCGCGTACGCCACCCTCGCACGCGGCGGGGCCCCAACGGCTTTGGTCACGACACTCGACGGCTCCACCGCCGCCCAGGCCGCGACCGGCGCGGCAGCCGGCAACCCCGCCTGGGCCTGGGTGACCGACGTGCTGGCCGATCGGTACGCGCGCGCGGCCGCCTTCGGTGCCGACTCGATCCTCTCGCTGCCGTTTCCGGCAGCCGTGAAGACCGGAACTTCATCGGACTTTCGCGACACGTGGACGGCCGGTTTCACGCGCGACTACACGGTTGCGGTTTGGGTGGGCAATTTCGACGGCCGTCCGATGCGCGGAATCTCCGGCGTCACCGGTGCCGCGCCGCTCTGGAACCGGATCATGCTGCACTTGTATGCCGAGCGCGATGCGGCGCCGTTCGCGCCGCCGGCCGGCTACCTTCGGCGCTCGATCTGCGCGACGACGGGACTGCGGCCGAACCGCGCTTGCCCCGCGGTCGTCCGCGAATGGCTCGATGCCGGCGACCAGGCGTACGTCGCGCGCGCCGTCGCGCCGCCCGCGCCGGATGCCGCGTACGACACGTGGCTCGTCTCGCAGCCGCTGCGCCGCACGCTTCCCACCCGGATCCTCTTTCCGCACGACGGCGACCGGTTCGTTGCCGTCCCGCATGCGGTCTTGCAGCTCGAGATCGCGGGACGCGACATCCCGCGTGTGACGCTCGACGGCGTCGCGGTCGCCCCGCGCGACGGCGCGTACCTCGTTCCGCTGCACGACGGACGGCACGAGTTGTGGGCCCGTTCGCGCTCCGGTACTTCGCGGGTGCGCTTCAGTGCCGGCCCCGCGCCGGCCCGCGGCCGGACCGGCTTCAGTGTGGCGGCGCAGGCGGCTGCAGGCGCGCGAGAAACGCGGTAACCGCTTCCCAGTTCTCCGCCGCCCCGTCGGGATCGCGGTCCTCGCGCAGCGTCGACGAACCGTGAATTCCGTTTTTCGGAACGTAGTCGACTTTGAGGCGCGAGCGCAACGCGTCGTAGATCGTGCGCGCGATTTCCTCCTCGCTCGCGGTGCTGGCGGAATCGATGAAGGCGGGAACGCGGACGCGGTGCGCCGCCTTCTCGACGAAGTGTTTGTCGGGCAAGTATTCGCCCGGCGAGAACGCGAGCACGGCCGCCACGTCGTGCGTGTGCCGGGCCGCGAACGCGAAGACGAGCGCCGCCGAATAGCTGCTGCCCCACGCGTAGATCGGCGCACCGGGGTAGTTCTTCTTCACCCACGCGAGCGCGGCGTCCATATCGGGCAACACGTCGAGATAGTTTTCCGTGCTCTTGCCGAGGTGCTGCACCGTTTCGTTGGCGGGCGGATACAGATCGCCACCCGAACGTTGATCGATCGCGAGCACGTTGTAACCCAGGCGCATGAGTCGCGGTGCGATCGTTTCGTATTCGTTTTTGCTCGAATCGGCCTGATGGAAGAGTATGATCACGGGCGCTTGCGGCGTGGCGCCCGCAAACGAATTCGCGTAGACCGTCACGCCGTCGCTCGCCTCAAAGCTGACCGGGCCGGGCGCCGGGGTCGGCGGCCGGGGCACCAAGCCGAGTCCGGCGATCAGGGTGAGCGTATGCAGCATGGTCCGCGTGTTCGCTACGTGCCGCGCCCTGCTTTCTTTGCGGCCTTCTTCCTCGCGGGCGCTTTCTTCGCGGGCGCTAGACCGGGAGCCAGCCGCTCGCTGAGAACTTCACAGACCTTTCCCAGCACCTGTTACTTCCGCTCCTGACTCGACCAAGCGCGCGATTTGCAAATAGATGTGATAGGGCGCGCCGGTCGAATCGTTCTTTAGTATCTGATCGATCATTCGAACCAACGTGAACCCGTAAGCTAGCAGTCGAAAAACAAGAGATTCAAGACGGAGATGGTCACCATGCTGAAACGATTCGTCCTACCAACGTTCGCCGCGCTCGCTGCGTTTGGCGCCGCCTCGCTCGCGGCCGCCGGGGCCGCCGCACTGCCGGGCTACGCGACCGCCGAGGAGACGATCCAAGGCACTGTGGCCTCGATCAACGGCGGCGACCTTCGCTTGGAAGACGTGCGCGGCTTCGTCGACCACGTCGTGCTGAACAACGGCACGGTCGTTAATCCATCGGGCATCCAACTCGCGGCGGGGCTGCCCGTCACGATTCGCGGACACGCCGACGGCCGCGTTTTCGTCGCGACCGAAATCGATTCTGCCGCGCCGGATTCATCCGGCTCGTCCGGCAGCGACGCGTATACGGCCGACGGCTACGCGGCCGATCCGTACGCACCACCGGCGTACCCGGTCGCGTATCCGCCGTATCCGTACCCGTACTACGCGCCGTACTACGGCCCGTTTTTTGGAACGTCGGTAGACTTCTTCTTCGGCAGCCGCTTCCACGGCGGCTCGTTCTTCAACCACGGCTTTGCCGGTCGCGGATTCGGTGGTCACGGCTTCGTGGGCCGCGGCTTCGCGAGCTCGAGCCGCGGCTTTGAGAATCATGCGGTCGTGGGCCACAGCGTTGCGGGCCACACGGCTAGCTCAGCGCGCGGCGGCGGCGGGCGTCGTTAACCGACGCTGAAGTTTAGGGGCTTCGCCGTGGGCACGACCGACGGTACCGCGGCGAGGCGCGGCGCGTCGGGCGCCTGCGGCACTTCCCCGATTTCCTTCTCCACCGCGGCGGCGGCGTTGTCGACCAAATACGCGATGAGTTCGCCCAAATCGAGCGAGCGGCGGCTACCGCGCGGACCTGCCGCGGGCTCGTAGACCAGTTCCGCAGCGGAGAGATCCGCCGGAACGATCACTTCGAGCGCGCGGCCAACGTCGCGTAGCACGTCGGCAGGCGAGGCTTCGACCGCGAGGTTCCCCGAGAGGTCGACGCCGATGTGAAATCTGGTGCCTTCGAAGAAGCTGACGCCGACGGCAAGGGCTCCCGTTGTTTTACTGCCCTCGGCTACGAGTTCGACCAGACGTTGACCCGAGATCGGGTCGACGTTCGCGAGGAAATCGCCAAGCTTCACCTGCGCGAATGCGCGGAAACGCTGCAACGCTTCGCCGCGCGCAGTACGCGCGTCGTGCATCTTTTTCCGGGCCGCGATAATACGCGCGAGACCCCGCTTGAGTGTTAGCGGCATGTACATTGGTTCGGCGCGCGGGGCCCTCCGTCGTAGGTGAGCCGAGTCACTCCACCGCGGCGCGAACGATCGGTAAGCCGGAACGGTCGAAATCGGCGCCCGTCATCCAGCGAATGAAGAGCTGGTAGCTCGCGAAACCGGCCTTCACATGATTGGATTTGAGGTAGTTGTCGTAGGCGACACGGCTCACATGCTCGACCTGCTTGTTCACGTTGCGATCGAACCGGGCGCGGATCGCCATGATGTCGTCGTAGGCCGTCTTGCCCATCGTATGCGTAAGGTGCACGTCCTTCGGAAGGTTCTCCCACACGAGCAACCAGCCGGAATACCTCAAGAGCGGGTCGTGCGAGGTCGTGCATGCGATGACCGAGATGAAGTTGGCCTCCGCCTCGTCGTTGAAACCCGAGACGTGGGCCCACTCGTGCGCGTAGACGGACGGCCGCTCGAAAAAGAACAGCGAAGCATCCAGATTGACTTCGTGGGTCCACGGATCGGTAAAGCCGGTCGTCGCGGACGCTTGCAGCATCGGCTGGAACATCGTCGGTTTGATGCGCGGCGGCGCGAAGGATGCGCGATCGCCCAAGCGATGAATCGTGGCCTCGAAAGTTGGGATCAGCCGCCGCGCCACTTCTTCGTCGCCCAACATGTCGGCATGAGCGGCGTCCGCGTCGCGGCTCAGTTCGTCGTTCACCCGGTCGGCGAAGCGTCCGACCGAATCCTCATCGGTGCGCTCGTTGTGCACCGGAATTTTGTCGGCGAGCGGAACGCGTACGTACCCGAACGCCCACGACGCTTCGAACCACACGAAGATCGCGCAGGCGATCGCGAACGTTCGCAGCAAAATGCGGCCCGCCGTCGCCCAGCGGCTTCCCCGCGCGCGACGCACGGCGACGACCCAGTAGCGCACGAGCCACGCGACGGCGATGACCAACAGCACGTCGCCGAGGCAGAACGGCAACGGACCGGTCAGCGCGCGGACCACGCGATCGATGAGCGGATACGCGCCGTTGGAATAGTGGACCTCGATCCACGCCGCCTGCGGCGTGTAGAGTCTCATCGCGACCGCGACGGCAATCGTCGCGACCTCCACGCCAAACGCGTACCGGTCCTTCACCGTCGCCGCCATTTGTGGGGACGCCGGGCTTCCCTCCAGAAACGCGCTCGATGCTCCACGCCGCCGTCGTGATCCCGATCGTGCGCTACGACGACCCGGCGCTCGTTTTTGTGCGCCGGGCGGACCATTTGCGGCGCAATCCCGGCCAAATCGGCTTTCCGGGCGGCGTCATCGATCCGACCGATGCGGATGCGAAGGCGGCCGCGCTGCGAGAATTCGAAGAAGAGCTGGGCATCCCGAGGACGCGGGTTCGCATCGTCGGCCGGCTCGAAGACGTCGTAACGCTGGCGCTTTCGGTGACCGTCGTCCCGTACGTCGGTTTTCTCGATCCTCCGGCAATCTTCGCCCACGATCCGAGTGAAACTCAAAGCGTGCACGAGGTGCCGCTCGGCGCCGTTTACGAACCCGGCGCGTTGCACCAGGGAATCGAGCCGTTCGAACGCGCGGGAGTCCGGTACGAGGTGCCGTCCTGGCTATTCGACTACGACGGCATCCACGTTTGGGGCGCAACCGCGCGCATGCTGCACGCCCTGGTCGCGCGGTACCGTACCGCGGACGAACTACTCGGCTACCTGCGCGCGCCGTAAACGATCGCGTTCGCGAGTTCGAAGCCTAAATAGTACAGCCCCTGCGTGGTGGCGCCGGAGAAACCGAGGCTCTCCGGGCGCGGCGCGCCGGCCCGGTCGCGCGCGGCCGCGCCGGTGATCAAGCCCAGCCACCAGGCCGTGCGAAG
>Ga0302325_10028456_pt1 | contig 11564 bp, 15 predicted proteins | sample Palsa_T0_2_FD_201948 | JGI IMG/M metagenome (GOLD analysis project Ga0302325, IMG submission 201948) | Peat permafrost microbial communities from Stordalen Mire near Abisko, Sweden - Palsa_T0_2 | ecosystem: Environmental > Terrestrial > Soil > Palsa > Peat permafrost | place: Sweden: Abisko... | reverse complement strand
ATATTTTTATTTTTTCATGTCGTTGCTGGTTGCGGCGGTGATCGTCTACGGTTTCAGTCACACCATCGATCAGAACCTGATCCATCCGAAGATTCCACGGCCCCGGTTGCTGTATTTTCATGCAGCGTTGTTCACGGGCTGGCTGGTGTTTTTCGTCTTGCAGAGCTCACTGGTACGGACGCACAACGTGCGGATTCACCGGACGATTGGATGGTTTGGCGCGGGAATGGGAGCGCTGATTCCGCTGGTGGGAGTGGCAACTGCCGTGACAATGGCCAGATTCGACATGATGCAATTGAAAATGAACAACGCTGCAGCAGACATGATCATTCCCATGTGGGACATGGTGGCCTTCACTCCGGCGTTTGAACTGGCGATTTATTGGAGGGAGAAGCCGGAGTTTCATCGGCGGCTGATTTTGATCGCGACCTGTGCCTTGACGGCGGCTGGCTGGGGACGTTTTCCGGAGTGGCTGCTGCCACCGGTGATTTTTTATGCAGGCGTGGATTTACTGATTCTGCTGGGTGTCTTTCGCGACTGGATGGTGAATCGCAAAGTTCACCCGGTCTACTCATACGCACTTCCAGCTTTGATTGCCGGGCAGACCGTGGTGATGTACGCAAATGTTCATAAGTCGGCGGCTTGGATGAGGATTGCCCACGCGCTGCTGGGTTAGGTAGCTAAGCGAGTGATGGGTGCAAGTCCCTTTGGGCCGCGCGCCGGCGCGCCTCTACTCATTCAAGAGTGGAATATCTTTGACCGGAGGCGGGGCTGGGATGGTCTTCAGAAAGGCGTAGATGTCGTCGATCTGGGAGTCGGAGAGGACCTTGGGGGTGTAGGGTGGCATGCCTCCGCCCGGATGACGCACGTATGCCCGGATTGCCTCCACCGGAAGTTTCGGGCGAGCGAGGCGTGGTCCGTAAGATCCGACGGGCGCGGACGAGCCGCCCTGACCTTGCAGGCCATGGCACTCGTAACACCCGTCTGCGATGTAGAGCTTTTTTCCGTTCCCGGCATCGCCTGCCTTCGCGGACGGCTGCCCCGCCACAGGAAGGGCCCAAAGTGCCAGAGCCAGCATCAGTCGAGTCACGATGGACAGATTCATGAAGCGATCTCCTTAACGCGGCTGGGTCACAACGTCAATCAATACAGGTTCTCCCCGTTTAACGGTCTCAATGCCCCGGCGAATGGCGGGGGCCAGATCCCCGGGTTTGTCAATCGGCCCGATGCCCATCATTCCCATGCTCTCCGCCAGCTTTGCATAGTTAATATTCGGATCGTCGATGGACGTTCCGATGTGGGCGCGCTCTATGCCGCGATTATGCTGGTTGGCGGCAACCTGGACTTCCATCATTTCCTGGTGATACGCGCGATTGTTGTGCATGACGGTCAGCAGCGGAATGCGATGATGCGCCGCCGTCCAAAGTACGCCGGGAGCGTACATCAGGTCGCCGTCCGTCTGGATGTTGACGGTGAGGCGTCCACGCTTCTTATTGGCCAGCGCGGCCCCGACCGCGGCGGGTGCGCCATAACCCATGCCAGCGCCACCGGAGCCTCCGATGTGCCGGTACGGTTTGTCGAAATCCCAAAGCCTCAGCGGCCAGTTGCTGACAAAAATACCGGATGAGTTGGCAAGACACCAATCCTCATTCCTGATCTGCGCCCACAATTCCGAGCACAACCGCGCCACGCTGACGGGAGAGGCGTCCCAGGCATAGGAGGCATCCAGGCGGGCTTTGGCCCAAATGGCCGCATGCTGTTGCGCGATCTTCGCGCCGCGAGCCTCCAAGTCCCTCCTCCGGCCGCCGTTCATCCGCTGCTTTACGGCCTCCACCAACGACGGCAGTGTCGCTTCAGCATCCGCCGCGAGGTCGAGATCAACCGCTTGATAACGCTGAAACTCCTGGTAGTTACTCTTGGCAAGGCGGTCGCCGGCCGAGATGCAGGCCAGCTTCGCCTTGGTTATGAGATGGGCCGAGTATTCGAGTTGACGGCTGATGCTATTCACCAAGCCATAGAAGTCGGGGACCTCCAGGCCCAGAACCAAGTCCGCGTTCTCAACCAGGGCGCGTGAGTTGGCGGACAGGTTGAGCCGGTGCCGGTTGGGGAAATTCATCCGCACCCCGGAATCCACCACGGGCGACTGCAGGAGTTCCGCAAGTTCTACCAGGTGAGCCATGCCGTCAGGAGTACGCGCGAGGCGGCCAGCCACGATGACCGGATTTTGCGACTCGATGAGCATGCCGGCGAGTTCGGCGACCGCGGCCGAGTCCCCCGCGGGCGGAGAGGCGCGCGTGAGCTTGGGAATCGTGAGATCCGTTCGTCCCACGATCGGGGTTTCGGACAACTCGGCATCGGCGACGAGAACCACTGGAGCGGACGGAGCGGTCATCGCTACTTTGTAGGCCCGGACACACGACTCCGCGAATTGAGAGAGGGATACGGGGGAATCGTCGAACTTAGTGAAGTCCCGGACCAGAGAAGGCGCATCCTGCACACTGTGAACCCAGTCGACGCTGGACCGCCGCGTGGCCGCGTTCAAGTTGTTCCCGAGTACGATGAAGACCGGGACGCGGTCGCAAAAGGCATTGTAGATCGCCATGGACGCATGCTGAAGTCCCACGGTACCGTGAGCGAACACCAGCATCGGCTTGCCTTCCACTTTGAAGTAGCCGTGCCCCATGGCCACGGAGGATTCTTCGTGGCAGCACGTGATGAATTCCGGCTTCGAATTGCCTCCGTAGTTCACCACGGATTCCTGAATGGCGCGAAACGCAGAGCCGGGATTCGCGCACACGTATTCAAACCCGAGGGACTTGAAGACGTCGATCATGAAGTCGGCGCCGGGGCGATCCGTGGTCTGAACTTCCACCTTCGTGGGCGGGGCGGATTCCTGGCCGGGAGCCTGGGCTGCAGCCAGAGCAACCGGTACCGAAGCAGCCAGGGCCGCTGCATTCGAAAGAAAGTTGCGGCGGCCGACATTGGCATCCTCGGACTTGGACATAGCAAGACTGTATCACACCGATCCAGCTATGCCCACCGCCGACTCCAATCCGACGAGTGTCGCTGGGCCAACGCCTGTAGGCAAATCTGTCCGTAGTAGAATAATCGCCCAAGTCCTGAGTTACGCCGCATCCGTCCCCTACTTTTTCAAATTTCGGGGTGCGGGGCAGAGCCGAGGACCCCAAGAAACTCAATTTCCGGATGCCCGGCCAACCGTCCACAATTAAATCGGGCGTATACTGATCGCAAGGAGAGCCGCACTATGCCGCCGAATCCGCTGCCGCAGGTTGTGGTGCGCGCTGCCACACCGGAGGACGCCCCTAGGTGCGGCCAAATCTGCTACGACGCCTTCTCTACGATCGGTGGAGCTCACGGTTTCCCATGCGATTTCCCGGTGCCGGAGGTCTGCATCGGCCTGCTTTCGACGATGTTTTCGAATCCCGGTTTCTATTGCGTCGTGGCCGAGGCCGAAGACCGGATTGTCGGCAGCAATTGCCTCGATGAGCGGTCCACGATCTCCGGTGTCGGCCCCATCACCATCGACCCCCGCGTGCAAAATCGCAGCTTCGGGCGTAAGCTCATGCAGGCAGTGATGGATCGCGCCATCGGGCAAGGCGCAGCCGGAATCCGGCTGGTGCAAGCCGCGTTTCACAACCGCTCGCTCTCTCTCTATGCCGGTCTCGGGTTTGATGTCCGGGCGCCGCTATCCTGCATGCAGGGGCGAACCCTGCAGCGGAGTGTGCCTGGATGCACGGTGCGGCCGGCACAACCCGCCGATGTCAAGGTCTGTGATAACGTGTCCCGGCAGGTGCACGGATTCAGTCGCACGGTCGAACTGGCGGAAGCTATCCAGCAGGGAACCGCCATCGTGGTGGAGCGCGAGGGCCGCATTACCGGATACGCCACCGTACTGGCTTTCTTCGGCCATGCGACGGCGGAAACGAACCTGGACTTGGAGGCGCTGATCGCATCGGTGGATTCCTTTGGCGGTCCTGGAATTCTGGTGCCGTCGCAGAACAGCGGCCTTTTCCGCTGGTGCCTGGCGAACGGGCTGCGCGTCGTGCAGCCGTTGACGCTGATGAGCGTTGGGCTTTACAACGAGCCTGCCGGCGCGTGGTTGCCGTCGGTCCTCTTTTGAGGACCTTGCTGGACAGACATGGCGGCCTACCGCCGTCAGAGGCACAAACCGCGCCTGGAGCATGGCGCATCCGTCCCTGCTTTATCAAACTCGGGGCTGGGGGCAGAGTCGAAGGTCCGCCGCAAAGTAGGGGAAGAGCGCCCTACTAACGTGTCCTCAGAGTTTGGGGACGGACAGGATTTCGAGCACGCGAAAATCATCGTCTTTCGGTGTTCGGGTGAACGTAACTTTAGCCTTGATTCGCGCCAGCGGGGAGAAATGTTCGAGCCGGTCCTTGGGTGCGCGCGCGACATAGTCTTCCAGTTCTTCCCAGCCTTTCATTCGGGTGGGGGGATACATGCCGATGCTGAGCATGCGCCTGGGACGCATGTCCGGAGGGTAGGTGGGTAAGTGCGCCAGATCCACGGCCAGGTTCCGGCACGTGGAGACGTTCTTGGTCGTGGTGCGAATGCAAAAATCCATGGAGGCGCATTGCTCGTGGGTTTTCCCGAGGCAGTATTTTTCGAGTGGCTCCGGAATCCAGACCAGTTGGACGGCGCCGGGAATGCTCTTGCCTGCCGGAAGTTGCACGAAGAGAGACGGCTCCAGTTCGAGGCTGCTTTCGCCGGCGCGCGGGGTCTGGGCCAGGGCGACTACGCCGAGCACGGCGGCGGCAGCCAGTTTCCACGGCCAATGAAGAGAATTCATGGTTTGATTATCGCAAACGCGTGTTTCACTCGATGGCTGGTCCCGTGACGCTATTTGTGCCGTTGGCGTCTGACTGGCTGCGTGAGATTTCGGGACCCGATGCCGGTCGGACTAGGGCGCTCGTTCGGCTGACCGAATGCTACTCATTGATCATGAGCGCGGCGCCGATCAAAAGCATGGTCGCCAGGCCGGCCTCCGCGGCCACCAGGAAGGGCCGCAAGCCGGAACGCGCGGACGAAGTCCGGGTCAAGTCGCGCAGCGAAATCTGCGCTTTCCGTGAAGTGATGCGCAGCGCCGGCCAGAGGCCGAACAGCGCCGCGAGGGCCAGCGACACGATGCATGTAAAGCCCAGAACGGCGGCATCCATCCTGACTTGGTCGATCCGCCGAATGAAGGTCGGCTTCGACTGCACCAGCACCCGCAGCGCCAACCATGCCAATCCGCTGCCCAGCGAAGCGCCGCAGAATGCCAGCAGCACACTCTCGGTCAGCATATGGATCGCCAGGCGGGAACGCGACGCGCCCAGCGCGCGGCGCACGGCGACCTCGCGCAGGCGGGTTTCGCCGCGAGCCAACATCAGGTTGGCGATATTGACGCAGGCAATCAGCAGCACAAAACCAGCGGCAGCGAACAATACCACCTACTTGACTACAATATACTTCAGTCAAGTATATTTCCGAGGAAGCAGATTGTCAACTTGCTCTTGTGGGGCAGGTTGCCAACCTGCAGGCCGATTGTTAATCGGCCACGCGCGTAATCCAACCGAACTGTGAATTATCATGATGAAATGCTTGCCCAAACCGCGAGGCTGACCGCGCTGTGCCTTGCGACACTCTCGGCCGCATGGAGCGCCGACTGCCGACACGTACTCTCAGTGGCCCAAGTCGTGAGGAACGCATCGAAGCTTGACGGTCGTGTCGTCTGTATCAGGGGGATGCTCGTGCCAAGCGTAATTCCCGACCCGTCCGGGGTTCTCATTGAGCAGATGGTCCCCTTGCCAGGCCAGCGCACAACGGCCCCGCAAGCGGAAAAACTAGGACTGATGGATTGGTCGCCAGGAATGGGAATCGGCGAGGAAAACTATAAGCCAGAGTCGTTCGATCTCCCGGCCCTTGCGGCCCTCGCCAAGAATCCTGGGAAGCGCTACCCCGTAGACGTCACCGTAAGAGCGGCCGTGATGTACAAGAGGAGCCTGCGCGCCAAGGTACCGCCCATGCTCGCCCCCACACCAGAGTTTGAATCGATGCGCCACGCTCGGCACGACGTCGAGATCATTATGCTGGAGTTCCTTCAAGCGAAAGAGATCGACGGAAAGCATGGGCAACGTTGATCGTCCGGAAGCGTCCTATCGAGCAGCCATGCCCATGAGACTCCTACTCGCTCTTACCGCGGTGATGACAGCGGCCAATAGCCCCACCCTATTGGCCCAGGATCGCCCATCCGGAGGTCCATCCAAGATTTACACCGTCTGCGAAGCGCTGAAAGAGCGGAGGGCATTGCAGGGCCAGACCGTGGCCGGCGGACACGGATCGTTCCTCACCGGCACATGCCAGCCCCGCTTGGTGGCGCGAGGGTTCACATGGCCGGACGCGATCTGGCTCAGCCCCCAGCCGAGCCCCGACGCCTACGACTACCAGGCCGACCGTCGTGTGCGGAAGGAAATCTCGCGGCTGCACCCGCGTAAGACCGACCAAATTATACTGACCCTACGTGGGCATCTTCGAGGCAAAGGATCTCGACAAGAGCGTCGACGTAAGAAGTAACGGGCAGGTTTTGGCCGTCGGGTTCGGTCCGGACAGTGACGCACCGGCGCAATTGATAGTGATCACCCAGAAGGATCCTGTCGTGCAGCACGGCAAATGAACCCAGGCGCCTTCCTTTTTGCGGCACGACGCTCCCCGGCATCGCCGCGCCATCCGCGCGGTGATATCATCGGCCACCTGGGTAATCACCAATGTCGAACGTGAGCGAGAACAAACTGACCGCCCTTGGCTGCGTACTGATGGCGCTTCTTCTATCGTCTCCGACCGGATTGTCGCAGCCCCCACAATGCGAAATCGCCCTGAAGCGGGTTGTTGGACTCGAATATCCGGGGTTCGCCCGGATGGGCTTCATTCGACGAGCCGTGGAACTGGTAGCCACGGTCTCGCGCGATGGAACCGTCGCAAGAATTCGCACGGCATCGGGTAGTGTCCTAATTTGCCTTTTGTTCGCCTTGCTAGTCGGCTTCGGTCTTTTGGATCTGCGGAGTCAGCCAAACACTTTCATACTCAAGGCGTCCTTGCCCGCTAGTTTCGCAAACAATGTGTCCGGAAATGGTCATCAGAGGGCTTGGTTGGCTAGAGATGCCAGTATGGATAATCTCGCCATGCACGGCTATCCGCAGTTCCCCCGCAACGTACTGCCTGGACTGCTCCTCTATAAGATCCAGTTGGACGCGTGGGACAAGCGGCGTGCCTGGAAATATCACAAGTCCCGGTGGGGCAATGTTGAATCCTGCCATATTTGGCGGCGCGAGAAAGAATCTGAATGTACCTTCTATAGTGAGCGGAAACGTACTCTCGTTCACGATCTCAAATTCAACCTGCAACTTCCTCGGCTCTTGCGACAGCGGGCCGGTTCGCTCTACCAAGCTACATGTCCAATTCCTCACCGAGACCCATTGAGTCATGGAGGCTGCCAGCAGATCCGCTTGGCGCTTCATCAGATCGCATTGCTCTTTCATCCGCTTCCCTTGGTTCTTTATGCCAATCAAGGTACAAACGGCGATAACAATTCCGATGGCTCCGGCGAGCGTGAGAAGGCCCGCCAGAAGCGTATTGACGAATGCCAGATAGAGCGTCCGTCTTTGGACGTGCTTTTCCCAGTTTGCGCCTTGCTGTTCTATGGCGGTTTCGGTTGGAGTATTCTGGTGGCCTTTCGTGTCAACCACAAAAGGCGTATCCTTTGTGCCTCTCTGATCTCCGGCGGGGTCCTGTGCAGCCTGTTTGCCTTGTTCTGGGCTTTTATGGTGTGCTGCTTGCACCCCTACACCTGGGGCCTGCCCCCACAGTGGTTGCCCCAAAAATGGAATCCCTGCCCACAGGAGTACCGCGATGATTTTTCGCATAACAAAAATGTAACACAACAACACTTGACACGCGTGACGTTTCCGTATTACAGTAAATGTATGGCAAACGTACTCGCCCCTGAAAAGCAAATCGCAATCATCGGTTCCCTTTGCGAAGGTTCCAGCATCCGCGCTATCGAGCGGATGACGGGCGTTCACCGCGATACCGTGATGCGGTTGGGCGTGCGGGTAGGGCAGCGCTGCACGGCCATGATGAACGAAACCCTCCGGGACCTGGACAGCACCCGGCTGGAAATGGACGAAATCTGGGGCTTCATCGGCAAGAAGGAAAAGCACGTTCGCCCCACGGATGACCCCACTACGGGCGATGTGTGGACGTTCTGCGCTATCGACGCCGATAGCAAGCTGGTGCCCACGTTCAAGGTTGGCAAGCGCACCAACGCCGTAGCGGATGCCTTCGTGCAGGACGTGGCCAGCCGGATGCGCAACCGGGTGCAGATCTCCACGGATGGCCTGAAGGCTTATGTAGACGCCATAGAGCATTCTTTCGGCGGCAATGTGGACTATGCGCAAATCATCAAGACCTACGGCCATGAGGAAGTGAGCAACAATCGCCGGTACAGCGCGCCTGAGTTTGTGGCATCCGAAAAGCGCCCCGTGTTTGGCAACCCGGATGTTGAACTAATCTCCACCAGCTACGTCGAGCGGCTGAACGCTACGACCCGGCTGCACATGCGCCGCCTCACCCGCCTAACGCTGGCCTTCAGTAAGAAGTTTGAAAACTTTGAAGCGGCTGTTGGGCTGCACTTCGCCTACTACAATTTCGTGAAGCGCCACAACACGCTTCGTATGACTCCGGCTATGGCAGCGGGCGTTAGCGGCACACAGTGGACAGTGGCGCAATTACTAAAGGCGGTCGCATGAAATACGAGAGCGAAATCCCACAAGATCTGGATTGGGTTGGTGTGCGGGCAGGGTGTACGCTTTCCGATATGTTCAGGCGGCTTAGGGACCAAATTATCGGCGATATCGCCATCCGAAATGATCGACTGAAAGAAACCCCCACGGCTCAATTACTACAGGTCAACTTTACGTTAAAGGATAGTGATACCGCTGCCTTTATTGTTTGGCGTGAAGGGCATGCATGCTCATCGGTTAGTTTTGTGATTGTCGGACCCTCATTGGTGGTCATGGACGCCAAGGGTGCACATTTTCTAGAGGCTACTATTGGGATTAGCAATGAGGGGCGCTGTATGTTTCGCGTAGATGGTGCCGACGTGGAAATGTGGCAACTGCGAAAGATGGCCCTGGAATCATTGTTTTTTGGGTTCATGTCATGAGTTATATAGAAGAGTTACGCGATGTGATCCGACGCCTTCACGGCGTGGAGTCAAAACATGTGGGGAGTGTACCGATAAAAGAGACGTTTCAAGGTCGCACGATCTGGGATGGTTGCGTGGAGGTGTTCGAGCTAATCGGACACCAGAATGCCAGTAAGCTGTATGCGTGGTCGCACGCTACGGACGATCCAAGCAATCCTAAGCGCCACGTAACAGTACTTAACAGTGACCTAATAACCTCACCGCTCCTAGCTGTAAGAGCCGCAATCGTTCAGGAGTTCAAGGCCAATGCCCCAGCCGAAGCCTAAGAAGATCGGACGGCCCAAGCTTCCCAAGGGAGAAGCGAAAGGCCGTATCGTGCCGATTCGCTTCAACCCTGCCGACCTGAAGCGTATCGAATTGATGGCACGCGCAAGCCAGCAGACCGTATCGGAATGGATTCGCGGGACGGTCGCGGCTGCGATGGAGGCTCGATAGACCATGGGGCGAACGGAAAGCAAATTAGGACACTACCCGGCATCGGGGCCGGAGCCCCTCGCGCGCCCGGCTCGGGAGGCACTGTCGAAATGGAAGTTCACCGGATGCACCTCCCGATCTGAGGAATGCGAAGCCAAGTTCGTGTTCTCGTTTGTATTAAGCGGATCGTGCGAAGTCGGAACGTATTGCCCGACCGAGTTCGAGGTTGACCTCCCGGGCAAAGTTAAAGTGACGTCGAAGGCCATTGCCGGCGTCGTGAACTAGCCGCCTGCCGTCGTTAGAGGAGTCATCCTTGGTGGTAACAATGAAAACTAGCAACTTCTACGGAATACTCGCCGCGTGCGCCGCGGGGTACCTCGGTGGGTCTTTGTCATCCCAGATCCCTGTCAAGGCATCCCCGCCCCAGGTGGTCCGCGCCGCCAAGTTCGAGCTCGTCGATGCATCCGGAACCCCGGCCGCCAGTTGGGAAATCGGCCCGCACGGTGGGCCGCACATCAACTTCCTATGCAAACGGGGGGTGGTCGGCGTCGACATCGGCGTCTTTCCCGACGGCCGGCCATTCCTCATCATGGGCGGACACGACGGAAAGAGGCGAATTGTCATGAGCCTCGACCAAGCAGATAAGCCGATGCTTGGAATGGGCGACGAGCGATGGGAGAGCCGCGTGCATCTGGGATTTATGCCGCCCGACACTATCCCCTACTCCGGCTGGGACCATTGGGGCCTTGTCTTCCGCGCATTCGGTTCGGAGCACCCTATTGTCGGAATGGGTACAATCAACACGCCAGCCAATCCAGCCGAACCTTTTCTAACGGTCTCTGGAAGGAGCGTGCGCTAAGGGACGGCCGCCGCATGCACGGCCCACTAGCATAATCTTTACGATCCGGACCTAGCAGAGCGTCCTTCTCCATGAGATGATACATCTGGACACCCACTGGAGCGACCAAGAGATATTCCAAAATTTCGCCAGCTATGGGCTGCAGCAGATCAACCCGGGCACCGGCGACATCACAGCGTGGATCTCAACTGGCTGCACGAGCATACCGCCGGGAGCTAGGTGACGCTCGCTGAAAGGGCGACCATGCGAAAGACCTCGACAGTAGCCGTGGCCATGGGATTCGGACTCATTGGGGGCTGGGTCGCTACCCAGTTCCAGCCGACTGCATCGGCGGCAAGTGACGCCATCCGAGCCTCCCGGATCGAGCTTGCGGACGCCTCAGGCAGGACCAGAGCCGTTCTCGGGATGGGCGAGAATGGCCAGGACCCAATGCTTTGGTTCCTGACACAATCGGGGCGGCAGGTGGCATCGATCGGCTTGTCAAACAGCCTTCCGTCAATGCGTTTCACGGGAACCGACGGAAGACCACGGGCCGTTTTTCAGTTGACGCCCGGGCAGCGACCGCAGATCGGCATGGGAGACGAGCACTGGGAGGGGCGTATAATGCTCGGCGCGATTGGGGACGACGCCCCGTCGACCACCACCGATTGGGGACTCGAATTTACGGGAGCGGTCCCAAGCCACGTATTGGCAGGAATGGGCATCGTCCGAGGCCCGTCAGGTGGGTTTCTGGGCACGCTGACGGTCCAGGACGGCAAGGGTAAGACGTTTAGGGCACCGTAGCCTCCGAAACTCCCGAAGGACGGATGGCCTGGGAAACGCAGGCCCTAAACCTATCAAGGCGGCACACCAGAAGCCGGATCGTGAGCGCCCGCCCACCGCGGGTCACTTAACCGGCCAATCCGTGCCTAATTTTCGGGAATGTCCAGGCCACGCACGAGTGCGATGATTTTGGCGAGACGGTTTCCGGCCCGTGCGAGAAGCTGGCTGCGGGCGGGGTCGGCTTCGCCG
>Ga0302325_10028454_pt1 | contig 11565 bp, 19 predicted proteins | sample Palsa_T0_2_FD_201948 | JGI IMG/M metagenome (GOLD analysis project Ga0302325, IMG submission 201948) | Peat permafrost microbial communities from Stordalen Mire near Abisko, Sweden - Palsa_T0_2 | ecosystem: Environmental > Terrestrial > Soil > Palsa > Peat permafrost | place: Sweden: Abisko... | reverse complement strand
TCTCCTCTTGCTCGCGGTAGTAAAACGTCAGCCCCGTCTCGCCGGCGGTCCATAGCACCCTGTCATCAACCGCAGTGATGCCGATTTTCCGGAGCCGCTGCGGGCTGATGACGAGCTCGTTCGCCGCTTCAACTGCACCGTCGCGGCCACCTTCGATCAGCTCATACTGGGCCTGGACCTTCTTGATCAAGCTGGGTCGTCGCCCGTTCACACTCCCGGCGCAGCTTCGAGCAGAAGGAGCTCGCGCGACATGATTGCGAACGTCATCATCAGCGACTGTGGAGTGGCCAGGTCTCTGTGCTGCTCGAAGGCCCTCAGGATAAAGGTGCTGACCCACTGGACCAGCCAGCCTATGTCTGAGTCGGACACATCGGGGAAGTTGAGACGCAGATCATCGACGTAGGCGCGGATGGTGGCAACCTGGCCGGCGTCACTCATGATCGCCTGAGTGACCTCAGCTTTATCGAGCTCGCGGATGTAAGCCCGGGCATCCCTAGCCACTGCTGGCCTCCTTCTCTGGATCCGCTGGGTAGCAGTTCCCGCCGTGATCAGCCTTACGAAAGCACTTCCGTCCCTTGGTGCAGAGACCGGGGGAAGTTGCCAGACTTGATGACAGCTTCCCCGGGCCGCCGTAACCCTGCATCGCTGGATCGCGCCACGGCTTGGAGCCTTTCGGCTCCGGCATCAAGCGTCCCGGTCGTCCCGGTCGTCCCGCTTGCTCCGCTTGTCTCGCCTACCGCAACCGGCGACGAACAAGCCGTACATGGCGAAGAACGCGGCCAGAATCACGGCAACAGTCGGGACCAGGATGCCCAGGTCGGAGTACAGTGGGTAGCCGTACCAGTGGTGCTTGTCGATGCTGACGAAGCTGAACTCGTACGGCAGGAGAACGGACAGGACGAACGACACGGCGCCAGTCGCGAGGACTGACGCAGCTGCTCTGAACGGGTGCTTCATGATATTTCGTTTCCCTTCGTCACGGTCACCTGTATTGTGGTGCCGTCTTCCAGTTTGATGGTGATTGATCCGGAAGCCGGTAGGCTGACCGGCTGCGATGACTGCTCCTTTGTCCGTCGGGTTGTCCCCTCACGGGGCTCTGCAGTCACCTGCCTCGCTGCCTGTTCACAGTACGTGAACGGGCCGCGACCTTGTTCCGGCGGCGGTTTCGCTTCTTCTGGTTATAGTCGTGGATGATCTGGCTGCCGAGCCGGTGGGCGAAGGCGGACAGGTCGAACTGCGGTGCGCCGGCCTTACGGGGCGTCTGTGTCGTCGCCTTCTGGCTCTCGTCCGACATCTCGTACCTCCCATTTCCTGAGCTCGACGCCACATGACGGGCACCGGCGGATTTTGTCAGGGTGCGGTGGTGGGGCAAAGCTGTACCCCACCCACGCGCAGTCCTCGTTTCTACAGGTGGCGTAGCTGGGCTCTTCGTCCACTTCCGCCTCCACCTATGGTCCTGGCTGTCTCACGTTCAGCCAGCCGGCCCATCCGCTGGGCTATCTCGTCCAGCCTGACCAGGCGGTCCCACTCGCGGGACTCCGCCTGGCAGGCGGGGCCGCGCGGGCAGCCGGTCCGCCCCTCCCGCATGACCGTTCCGCACCACTCGTGCACGACGACCGGCTTGAGCTCTTCCTTGTCGTCCTGCTCCTGCTGCTTCCTCAATTACGTCTCCCAAATCCGAACGGGCGCCTGGCCAGTTCCTCGTCGGCATCCTCGTCAACGATGTTGTTGCCGCCGATGTCAGTCAGGTCAATCTTCGTGTCGCTCTCGTCTCTGTCCTGCTTGGCGAACAGCACCATCACGATGTGGAAGAGGACCCAGCGGCCCCACTGAACTGAGAATGTGAAGCTCATCCTGGCACCACGTACCAGCCGTGCTTGGTGCGCTGCAGTCGTCTGCCCTTCGGCGGGCGGAATGACACGCCAAGGTTGTAGCGCTGTCTGGTGTCGTGGACCCAGCCTCGTGAAGCCAGATACTCCTCACGCCACTTGCACTGCCGCCCGTTGAGGTTGTGTTTCACGTGGCGGCCCAGTGCCCGCTCAATGCGGCCTGGACTCGGGTATATGCCGACAGACAGCAGTGCCGCGACTACGGCCTTGAACCGGAACTCGGCGGGCGTCATCAGACACCCTTTACTTCAGTGATCCGCCAGCCGATCATCCCGTCGTGCTTGGTCTGGTCCCCGAGCCGGTCCGCGATGGCGAACGCGACTTCACCAGACGTTGGCAGGCGCGGATGAATACCCTCTCCGGTGTCCTCCTCCTTCTGCTCGACGGTCACCATCAAGCACACGATATTCTTCATTTGGCCTCCTCGTGTTGGCCGCATGTGCACGGCTTGCCGCGGTTGATGTTCCACCGCTGACAGGCGGCTTTATAACCCCTAACGCGTTGTGGCTCACATTCAAGACGGCCGTAGCAGGTATCATCCGCATGCGAGCAAACCTCGGGCAGAGCGCTGCGTGGTGCTCTATGCGCATTTGGGTAATTTACCACTTGCGACCTCTGACATGTTTCAGAGATTCTTCCGGGCTAAGGCTGGCCAAATAGACCGACGTGGTAGCTAGTGAGCTATGCCCCAAAAGCATTTGCACATCCCGCACCGGGACGTTGTCACGGCTGAGTTCAACTGCAAAGGTATGCCTGAACACGTGAGCATGCACCCGCCGTTGAACTCCTGCCTTCGCGGCGAGCTGGGGGAACAGGCGACGGACGTACGACTGCCGGAGCGAGTCTCCTTTGCGTGTGCAGATGATCGGGGAGCCACGCGGGACGTTCCACTTCATCAGCCGTGTCTCAAGCCATGCATTGATGTAGCCAAGCGCGCGCTCGTCGGTAGCCGTCGTCCTGGCCTTGTCGCCCTTGCCGTGGAGTACACGCACAGAGAGAGTGCCCTGGTCGATATCTTGCGGCCGAAGAGCGAGCGCCTCGGCGAGCCTCAAGCCTGATCTCCAGAGCAGACAGATCAGTGCCCGATGTCTCATCGCGATTGGATCGCTCTCCGGCCCGCAAGCATCCATCAGCGAGAGAATTTCGTCAGTCGTCAAATACTCGGCTGGGAAACGCTTTCCTCTATTGCTCGACGGCACTTTGACTCCTCGGCTGAAGACCACGAGCAACATACTGCGCCGGCGACCAAGTACTGCCCGTAACGGTAGCAGAAATTTTTGCCTTTGTTTCTGCTGATCTCGGCTTTCCTGTCTTGCCCCGAGAGATTGCCCGCCGATGATGTTCTGGAAGAGGTGATCCAGCGCTCCAAGCAACAGCTATGCAGTAATGCTCCCAGAGCGGGCGCTCGGGTGACCCCGACGGCGGCTCGGGCCATACATTTAGCAGCCGCCCTGGATACAGTGCTCGCAGCTGGCGCACGGTTTCCATTTCTATCCGAAGCGCGTCGGTATCGTCAACTATTGCGAGTACCCGTAGCAAGGGCGGCTCAGCTAGGCCACGTAGCCACAAATTTACGGGGCGGTCAAGACGATGTCTCATATACCAATGTCCTGATCCGCCTGGCGCATTCAGACGCCAATCGCTGTTACTAGCACAGCCTACGTACCGAGGACTCGTCTGATCGACCAAGGTATAAATCTCCTTTGACATCAGAACAGCTCGCCGGAAACTGGATCCAGCATCAGGCCGGGGTCGCGGTCGTTGTAGTGCGCGTCGTTCTCGACGGCGCGGACCCGGATCACGCCAGCGTCGTCGTGCTTGTCGATTGTGCACGCGCTGGCATTCGGTTCGCCATTCAGCTTCAGGATCAGCGCCTCCAGATTGCGGCGCGTGAGCTCGACTTCCGCGTAGCCGTCGCGTGCTGCGATCACCTTCATCTGCCTTTCAGCCCCTCTTCCCGGTTATGCGCATCGTCATCGGCAATGGGGATGTCAGTGCCTCCGCTGATCTTTGAGATGTACCTGAGCCACGCGTGCTCGCATGCCTCCCTGTACCGCGTACGCGCCTCCTGGATCCGCCGGTCGCAGGCCAGTTGCGCAGAGGCCCGCTCCTGGGACTGGGCGCGCTCCGCGAGCTCGAGGTCGCTGACATACTGCTCTCGGGCTGCGGCAGCAGACGCTAGCAGAGCGACATTAGTCTGGTCCATGGTGGTCTCTCTCCTCTCACCTATGGTCCTGACTGTCTCAGCACAACTCGCACTTCGAGTTCAGGGTTGGTACTTGATGGATCCATGCCCAGCCCTCGCAGACCATATAGAAGGTGGGCCAAGCACGCCAGCATCCAGCATAATCTGCCGGAGTTCTATGTGCTGGTTCACGTCCCCTACAACACGCTCCTTGGCGAGCTCAATCCCGTCCGGGAGTAGCAAATTGGCCCGATGCCATAGAGCGGTGTTCATGTGAATTTTAGGACGCGACTGATTGAACATGGCGCCAAGTGACTCCTGGCTTTTGCTTAGTCCTTGTGCCTTGGCCAGGTCTCCCTTAGTGTCCTGAGCCAGCTTGTCTGGCAGACCGGCTAGACCAAGGCGCATCAACGAGCCGTTTATCAACGGGAGGTCAAAGCCGGTAATGTAGTGGCCCGTGACAGCATCTGCCTTGGAGTATTCCTCAACGAACGCCTCCAGCATTCTGGCTTCTTCGTCGAGTACTTGGCGAGAATCAAATGACTCACCGATGACCGCTACTCGTGGCTGAGCCTTGGCCTTCTCGTCCGTGTATTTCCAGGCGATCGCAGTGATCTGCTTCGTTACCCAGTCGCCTCCGTACCACGAAATTGGGCGGCACTCACAGTCGAAGTCGAGGATGCGCATTGACAATGCCCGGGGGCGGATCTCATATCCCAGACACTTCTCTAGTGTCACGGCCGACATAGGTCACACTCCGAACTGATTATTCCGCGGCGTACATGCCACCTTGTCTACCGTAAACTGGGGAAGTTGTCCTTGAGCAGCATCTTGGCGTAGCTGGTCCAGCGCAGGTTTGACAACATCAATGTCATGATCAATCTTGTCAAAAGCGCGCTTCAAAGCGAACCGCGCCTGGAGGACAGCCCGTGCCTTACGCAAAGCACGCTGCACCTCGATGGAGTTGTTGACCGTCATGTGGACACCTTCCTGATTTCCTGTTCGAACATGTACAGCTCACACTGCAGTTCATTGCGTGCGTCTGCTACATCCTCATCACTGACGGGCGGCTGCGGGTATTTTCGGTGGTAATCTTTCACACCTCTTTCGATTCTGCCCTCTTGAAGCAGCTTCTCTACAGTAGCTTCCCCGACCATCTCTATGAGCATTGCGGAAGGGACGTGCAGGTTGCGCGGGATGCGGGTCATATGTCCATCCCCTTCACCCTGATCGCCCGGCGGCGGCCGATCCCGCTGACATCCTCAACGTCCCAGCGGGATGTCAGCCATGCGCGGAGTTCGTGGGCCCGGGCGGGGAGCTCGATGCCGAGTCTGCGGGACTCGAAGACAACCTCGCCGGGGATCAGTATGACGTCCCCGTTCTCCTCGCGATTGACGACCGGGTGCCCATCCTTGGTCAGCATGCCTTCACACACTTTGATCGCTTCCAGATAGGGATCCTCGGACAGTGCCCTGACCGATGCAAGTACCTCGAAGCCAGGCTCGACCGGCTTATCATGCAGTCCGTGATCCCACCTGAACTGCTTCCATGCCTCCCAGCCCGCCTCCACGAACCCCATCGCGGCACGGAGCCGGTCGGGTGCGGACGTGGGCCCGACCGGATTCACCTGGAACAGCACGTCTGGCCTGCGGGACAGGAACGTGAGCAGTGAGTGGCCGAGCCCCTCGGTTACATCCTTGCCCTGGAGGAACGCTAGTGCGTTGGCGTTCTTACCGTCGCGATCCAGGTCGAGCATGATCATACGATCACGGTGGGACGTCTCATGTGTTCCCATCTCGCCCGACACTACGATGCCGGCCCACGTCGTGATCTCGGTCAACTCGGACACCTGGGCGGTCATGCCGCCTTTGATTGATGGCTGGCCAAAGTAGGCGTCGCGGAGGAGCTGCCGCAGACGGGTCAGGCTGTCCTCTCGTGCCCCACCACGGAACTCGTCGAACCAGACCGGGAACCCGATGCACGAGTTAACCATGCAGTCAACGCCGTACGGCGTCGTGGTCGTCAGTGCCATCTCTGTCTTGAACCCGAATGCTCCCAGTACAGTGGCGAGCATTGACGTCTTACCGGAGCCGGACTCGCCGGAGATGAACAGGGGAGGAGCAGGTGCACGCTTGCCCCGCATCAATGTTGCGCACAGCCAGCCAAGCACGATCGACATCACCGCGGGCGTGTTCAGCTGCTCAAGGGCAGCGAGAGCCCGCATGTCAGTGCTGCCCTCTGCAATGCGGATCTTGCTGGCGAGTTTGGCGTTGCCAACGATGGGCTGTACGTAGCGCATCTTGTCCGCGCCAATGCAGAACCCCGGCCCAACAAAGGACCGCCCGACGCGGCCCGCCTTGGACACTGTCGATTCCAGCGGCAGGTACGACGACTCAGCCGCTAGCCACGAGAAGAGGCCCTGGCATTCCTTGTCGCCGCCGAGCCACGCGCCGTGGTTCAGGTTCGCCCACGCGCGCATGCGGGCGCTTGCCCCGAGGTCGCGCGGGCGGATCAGCGTCGTGCCGGGGTTGCCCAGCACGATGACCTCCCATGCCGGGCCCTCGTCTGTGATGAGCTCACGCACCGGCTTGAGTCCGAAGTCGGCTATCGGCACGTTGTTGCCGTTCGCTCCGGAGCGTACCAGGATGTTGCCCTGCAGGTCGATGATGCCACTTGAGTGCTGAGGCGTTGCGGCTCGGGCTAGGACCTCATCCACCGGGATACCGCAGCTGAGCAGGTCCTCGCCTTCCGGCAGCCGGGCGAGCAGAGAGTCCGGCCGCATATTGACCCACTGCCGTGCCGCGAGCATGCCCGCGGTGTCTGAGTCAAGGACCAGGAACACTTTCCGGCCCCGCAGACGTGCCAGCCAGTCATCAGCGATCGACTGGTTCGCGCCAGACGGCAGAGCCAGAACGTCGACGGGCGCGTCACGCAACGACCATGCCGCCCACAGTGCATCCGATTCGCCTTCGCACAGCACAACAACCGGGCGGCCCTTGTCGAGCCACGTGCCGTACAGGTATGGCCAGCGGCTGCCTTCCGCGGCCCACTTCCGGGTCCGGGTCCGGTACTTGATGCCGGTGATCTCGCCTGCGGGGCCGCGGTGTGGTGCGGCTACAACCCCGCGGTCTGCTGGCACCCACCCCCAGACGTCCATGGCAAAGACCTCGATGGACTCGCCGTCGAGTCCCTTGGCCGCCATGTACTGCTGGAATCCAGCGAGTCGTGGGCCCGAGAGTCCCGCCTCAAGGTTCCGCATGGCATCGTTGAAGTCAACGATCTTCTTCGGCTTGGCCCGCGGTGCCTTGCGCTGCGGTGCCGGACTGGCGAGCTCCTCGGCGGCGAGCTCGTCGGCTCGACGGCCAAGCTCGGGCCCTTGCAGGCCCTCGAGCTCAGCAATCAGCGCCAGGACATCGCCTTTGCGTCCACAGCCGAAACATCCATATTGCTGGGGAACACCATTCTTATCGGCATCCCACAAATTAAAACTTGGCGTTGAGTCATCATGTCCCGGCAGAGGGCAGCTAATCATTTCACCCACTGCGGGCCACTCACCCGTAAGACGGGATAGCGTCCAGTCAAGCGGAGGACGTGCCGCAAACAAGTCTGAAGAGATCACGGGGCGGCCACACAAAACTTACAGCTCAAGCTTACAACTCCACGATTTATATGCCACCGTTTATGGTTAGCCGTTTGAAGATTTTCAGGATACCCAGGGGAACCGTGCAGCTCGGCACGTCGTTTGCCGCCACGCACGTTATCCTCTCTTGTTCCCTGGAAAGTCGAACCATGCAATGCATGACGGCGACTACCGCCTCGGCCGTCTAGCGGGTAGCTTGAGCCGTGAAGAGCGATGCAATTGAATCCACCCTGCACACACTGGCAATACATGTGAGCAAGGTGAGTGGGGCCATCTTCAGCTCCGCCCATCGACCTGGGAATAATGTGATCGACGGTCAGTTGAAGATCCCAAGAAGTCAGCTCACGTGTTGCATAACCCTCCGCTACGAAACAATGACGTGTTCCGTCTGCAATCATCACACCGCCGCAGGCGCCCGCCTCCGCCGCCCGGGGGGCGTCAGAGACGAGACGACTGCTAAGCGGCATGTTAGAACGGAACCTGAGCCGAGCCGTTGCTCGCGCCGACCGGCTGCGGGGCTAGCACGTACGGCTGCTGCGCCGGCTGTGCGGCCTGCTGCTGTACTGGAGCGGGCTGCTGCATGACGGGCTGAGCGGCCGGCTGCTGTGCGACGGGCTGCTGAACCGGACGCTGGGCGACCGGAGCCGCCATCGTCTGCGGCGTGGCGACACCGAGCAGGGTGCCCTCGGGCGGCTTGGTCGCTTTCAATTCGTTGTTGCCGGCGTACGCGCCGTCGGTCCGCAGGCCGATGTCACCCGAGACGATCTTGCCGGTCAGTGCGTTGGCGAGGAACTCGAATCCCGACTCTCGGTCGGGGGCGGAGTCCATAGCGCGGCCGGCTGCCTTGACGTCCGGGTACGAGAGGAATCCACGGATCTTGCGGCCGAACATCGTGCTCGCGAACGCCTTGTCGCCGGGCTTGGGCACATACATGCTGACGTCGATGTCCTTGCCCTGCTGCGGGCCGTTCAGCACGTTCATGGTGAGGAAGATGATGGACGAGGTATCCGGGTTGTGGGGCCGCGCGCCGACGACTACCAGGTCGTACGTGCCACCTGGGATGCTGGAGGAGACGTCTCCCTGTTCCGCCTGGTCAAAAAGATCTCCGAACAACGTTGTTGCCATTCTTTACTGCTCCCTTGCTCGTCGCCGCCCTCGCCAGTTAGCGAGAGGGTCCAGCTCATGCGCCGCCCGCCTAGCGGCAGACCACGTTGTTCCAGTGTGTGCTGCTGACATAGCTGCACGCCACTCATCCGGTAGTGTTTTACCAATACGCGCTGCTGATATCTTCGCACCGCGTATTACTGCATTTTGGCCACTTGATATTGCAGCCCCCTTAGCCCGCTGATACGCATCCCAAAGGTCCATATCAGGTGAGCCTTCTAGCGGCCGAGGCCGAACGTTCAGAAGCTGTCGGGGGTATGTGTGACGATACGCCTGGATGGCGTACTCTTCAACCGCATCTGCCTCCAAGTCCTCTACTACAGCGAGTATCCGGGTTACGGGTAGCGAGCTCAACCCTCGCAACCAGACAGCAACGGGAGACGTCTTTGACTTGCGGTGAGACCAGTGTGAGACAACGCGCTCCGCAGTGTTTCGTGACTGTCCGATGTAGCGGATCTCGCTACAATCGAGGAGCGCATATATCTCTATGCTCATGCAACGATTTCCTCGCCATATATCATGTCTAGCATGCCCGGTATAGTTGGACTATTTACGAATACGCCAAGGCGTCCCGTGCGGTCTTTAGCTGCGATGTTATTGATGGGAACAACCTGAAGTTTCCTTTCGATCGTCCCGTCGGGCCCGACGGCGTTGGTCATATATCCCTGCACGTCCACGAAGTAGGCGAGCTGTTCCGCGATCTGTCCCTGCAGCAGTGGGCGGATCACCGGATCCTTGATGCCCTTCTCCTTCGAGCCGGAGACGATGCAGATGACCTCGACGGCTCGTATTGGATTCATCTTCAGGTCGCGGAACGACCGGACGTTCGCCTCGATCTTGCGAAGCAGTGCTCCGTAGTCAGATTGCTGCATCTGAGACGTTCCCGCGATCATGTCAATGGCTCGCTTCTGGAGCTCAGACAGCGAGTCGATGATCACGGATCGGAACGGGTGCTGCCCGGTGGGCAGCCACTGGAACGCACGGTCGACGTCGTCGAACTTGGTGATCAGGACGACGACCGAGTCGTCTGGTCCTACCCCCGCGGGCACGGGTCCGCGGGGGTCCCAGGGCACTTTCCTACTCGGTGTGAAGTTCGTGCCTCCCTCCACGTCCAGTATCAGTCGCGGGCCCGGTGCCGTATCGGCCAGGTAACTTTTGCCTGTTCCGGACTCCCCGTGCACGACTAGTGTAAGCGGCCTCACTCGTTATCGCCCTCTCTGTCACCTATGGTCCTGGGTGTCTCAGACATCAAGGACCTTATCTCCCTGACATGCAGGTCGTAGAACCTGGATAGGTAGCGGAACTCCGCGTGTGCCGGCGTCCACGGCGTGATGTTGACGCCGAGCGGTTTCATCCCGTCGATGGCTCCCCAGGAGTGGAACACCCGTCCCATGAGGGCGGCACGCTCGTCGATGACAATGCGGGCATCCGCATCGTGCACCTCAGGCGGCAGCATCCCCGGCACGCCGAAGTGCTCCGCGATGATTAGCCAGAGGGCGTTCTCGATGTTCATGTACTCGGGCATGAAACGCTTGACCGGGTTGGGCAGGTCAACCACGTACGCCTCAGTGGCATCATGGAGCAGAGCCGCGAGTGCATGCTCCGGGGCGACAGCTTCGCTCATCAGAACGCAGTGCTGGGCGACCGAGTAGAACTCGCGCACTGCGCCGGCGTACCGGCACAGCATTGATAGCCCGTGTGCTATGTCACGGATGTCGACCTCTTCCGGGCGCGCGTCCAACGGCCAGAATTGCCGGCTCGTGAAAGTCTGGATCCACCCTCCACGTCGTTCCATTTCAGCCACTGCCATTTGCTATCTCCTCGTTGTAACGTTCGTTCGGGTCAACACGCTCGTAGAAGTCCTCAAGGAACCCTTCCAGGTCCGCTGTCGCATCGTCGGGCAGCGAGTCCAGTCCCGCGCATGGGCACGAGTATCCGTGGCTGCGGCTGAAGTTCGGCGGGCATACAACGTGGAAGTCCTCACCGCAGAACAGCATGTTGCGGGCCCGCTCGATTTGAAGGCCGATAGCGATCACATGTTTGTAGTGGGAACGAAGCTCAGAGGTGTCGTGCCGCACGGGATGCCGGCCGTAGAACGGCGGATTTGCTTTAACCGTGCGCTTCACACGCCGGAGCATGTTGACAACGAGGCCGTCCGTGCGGACGCCTTCCGGCTTGGTCATCATCGCCAGCATGTCATAGGTGAGAAATTGTGGATTTGACTGTGCCCAGTTTGGATGGTCGTTAAGGCCGCCGCACGTTTTGTGCTCCAGCTGGAGCAGGGCGCCATCCGAAATCTGACGGAACCGCGCGTCGATCTTGCCGCGTAGCCGGAACGGGCCAACCCCGACCTCGACGACCTGCTCGGCGGCGACGAACTCAAGGTCAGCGTCAGCGCCGGTCTCCTCGACCCACTCCAGGTAGCCGTCCAGCATGATCGTGGACATCTCGGCGTCCTTCGAGATCTGGTCCGCGAACTCTGGGAATTCGGCCACGAGGACAGAAGCACGTTGCGCGACTAGGTCAGACGGCTTATCGAGCTCGCCGCGGTAGTACGCTTCCAGGCCAGCGTGGACATGGTTGCCGATACTTGGCAGCGAAGACATCTCGTGCTTCCGGCGCAGGCAGAGATAGTGGCTGAGATACCATCCGCGTTGGCATGTCAGCCACTGCTTCATCTCTGACGA
>Ga0302325_10028453_pt1 | contig 11565 bp, 16 predicted proteins | sample Palsa_T0_2_FD_201948 | JGI IMG/M metagenome (GOLD analysis project Ga0302325, IMG submission 201948) | Peat permafrost microbial communities from Stordalen Mire near Abisko, Sweden - Palsa_T0_2 | ecosystem: Environmental > Terrestrial > Soil > Palsa > Peat permafrost | place: Sweden: Abisko... | reverse complement strand
ACACGCCGGAACTTGCGTTTTTCGGCGAAGTGGACTGAAATACCGAAGAAGTGACTTGCGTAGACTCCGACACGATCAATCGAAAGGCCTTAATCGAGCAGTCAGATTAGGCCTTAACACCTGTTAGTGTTGCCGCCGCATCTCCCTTCAACTGCCTTGAGTTCCCTCTCTGCCGTCATGTCAGATGAATCCTTTTTCACCACGCCCGAACCGCCAGCGTCGTTCTACTGAGACGTAGTACACATATTATGTCCAGCCATCTAACTTTCATCCTCGGCCGTCGTATCAGATGAATCCTTCTTCAACACGCCGGAACTGCCCCTGCCCGCGTCGTTCTGCTAAGACATACACATATCATGTCCAGCCATCTGACTTTGATTTTTTCCCTCTTCTGCCGCAGCCATCGTGTCAGATGAATCCTTCAACACGCTGGAACCGCCACCGTCGTCCTTCCGCTGAGACATAGTACATATATCATGTCCAGCTATCGAACTTTGCTTTGAATCTTCGGCGTCTGTCTTGCGCGTATGTCGCAGGAGTAGGCCCCATAGATTGAACCAGCACATACATAGACACATACTTTTGACGGGAAGGGAATGGTGCAACGTGAGGTGCTGGCGATGGGATTTATAGATCTGGGCCAGTCTTTGTCTGTGGGATTGATTGGAGGGAGCCAATCAGTTTGGTGTCTGAGATGGCGGTGAGGGTGTGATCTGAGGGTCGGGAGAGTTCGCTTGGTATTTGGGTCGAGTTCGGGAATAGTCTGAAGGTTTGCCCTTGAAAGTTCGAAGGGCGGATTCCCACATGAGGGGTGCATTTTCGAGAAGGGCCGGGGAGGGTGTAACCGACTGCCGGCGTGTGACGAACCTGGTACGAAACGTGTCCACATCCGCCCGAGCGGGTGTCTCTTTGTCCAAGATATCCCTAATCTCAGGATTCTGTTCTGTCCAAATCTGCCGCAAGTCCGCTCAAGCGCGTGTCAATAAAGGATAACATTTTCTTCTGAGAGGGCCATTCGTAGAGTTCTTTGGACGTGATCCAGCGTGCCGCCGACTGAGTCTGGTCTTCCGGAAACATTTCCACATAGGGAAACCCGCCTTCCACGGAGTCCACGCTGGGGGGTGGGGCGATTTGATGGCTGGTTGACATTCCGTCAGATGGCTCTTGTCAGTAAGAAATATTCCAATATCTGTTTGTCCGAATTTGGTTTTTAATCGGTACCATGCAGAAATGTCGCAATCGGTACTCAAAAACAACGTTCAAAGCCAACAGGATTTAGAATCTTGACTGATGGTGGATGTTCCATGAAATCACCCTGACCGTCATATATCTGACTTTCTCAATTGGGCATGTTCTTTTGCTTCCCGACGATCATGTTTTGCTCGCCTTAAATCCGGTTTCATTGTCAAGGCTGGTGGATGTCTCCAATATGAATTACTCGCGCTTTCATTGTTTGGGATTCTTGGTAGACATTATGGTATTTTGGAATTATTGCCCTCATTAGCGGAATGCATGATTCATACTTGGACATAAACATTTCATGTGTCTGGGATGTATCTGCTACATCATCTTGCATATAGTAGCATTGCAGGGCAAATGCATCTTAAGGCATCCAAGACCGTGAAAGCCGAGCCGTGAGGAGGTCTCGGAACACCTCACGCGGGGAAAACAAATCCGACCAAGAACGGCAATTGTTTCAACTATGGGCTAGAAAGACGTTTCAGCCTACACAATTACATAATGTACGAGTTCTTGAGTGAGATTAAATCGCCTATATCGGCGCAGGTTGCTGCAGTCGCTTGTCGAAATTAAGGTTGAAAATGAAGGGGGTCGATGATGTCAAAACTGGCCATCTGGATGGACGCGGAATGCGACCATGCAGGTTGCCGATCAGTTCCCAACTTTTGTCGCACCCCTCCGCTGCCCTCAGATCGCCGATCATATATTTCCCTGCAGTCCTCCAGCCATTATCCTTTCGCCTATCCATCTGTCACAATGGCTCTTTTCCAGTCGCTCTTTTTGCTGCTTTTTACATTTACTTTTATATCCTCTTCCATCGCTTGGTCACTCTTCATCAACGATGAACAACCTCCTCTGCGAACCGTTGCTGCCATCCCGCATCATGACTATGATCTCTTCTCCATACAACAGAGGGACTGCACGGTCATAGTAAACGAAATAACCTCATTGATCCAGCCTCGTCTACAAGCAGGTCAATTCCATAATCCTGAAGGCTCGGATTTCCAGTACTCTACCTTTTCCCGCCACAGTTATCGCGACTGTCCCTCTCAACATCGATATCTGTCCCCTTATCGGAATCCACGGATCCCATTTCGTTTAGGGCCATTAGATGAAACTTCGATGAGGCCACTATGGCCACCTCTGACTCCCTGTGATACCCCGCCTTCATCCGCTCGACACCCTCCGGTCCTTTCCTTGGGCCAACTCATCACAAAGACCCTCGAGAAACAAGGCTTCCAAGTCCGCAGACTGGAAATTTACAGCACTGAGAAAGGAATACATGTTAAGTGGGATATCGTTGATCCGTGGGAGTGGAATCCGTGGGACTGGCTTGAGGAGAAGTTGTTTCCAGAGAGAAGGTGGACAAGGGAAGAGGAGATATGTAGTTTGAAAGGGTTTTTCAATAATCCTTTTGAATTCTTCAGATACTGTTGATAAATGATACCAACCTGAACCCATCATCGCAGTGTAGACCACATCCCACACCCCACTACATCTCCCCTCGAAAGTTCATTTCCTCGCAAATACTTCCATGTGTGCCCAAAAAATTTGCGTGAAATGCAATTCATTAAAATACTGATAACGCACGCAGGGTATCTCCTATGAAATCCTCGCCTTCCCCAGTTCCCGCCTAATATCATCCAACTCGCTCATCCCACTGACCCCATTGGCCGATTTCTTGACCATCTTCTTGCCGAGGATTTTATAACCCCCTAGGAATTCATCCATGATGGCATCGAATTGTTTGTTTTCTTTGAATTGGGGACGCACGGGCGGGCGCTCGGATACGACCGATGCTTCGTCGTCTTCGTTGTAGGTTTCTAGGATCTAGTTGTCAGATCTGCGTCCCAAAACAAGAACAATCCGAGAGTGATGGAATAAAAAGCCATGTAAGCAGCACAAAGTCAAGGACAAACAGGGTTGTGTGTGCTGTCGTGGACAGGAGGGGGGTACCTTATCGAACCGATCATCCAGAGTAGACAATCCCTCATTTCTGTAATTCGCCGAACTAGTCATTGAATAATCCGTCCCAGCCTCCGAATACGCTCCCCCGAGACGCTGTCTTCGTTTCCGTCGTTGTTTACTCGTGCGGTGGGTATTCGCATTCGACGTCTTCGAAAACATACTCTCCGTCTCCCCTCCGCCGACCATCGAGTCCACTTCATCAGCATGCGGATTCTCGCTTTTTGCAGCGGCGGCGGCGACGGTGGGTGTTTTCCATTGTGCCATTTCTTTGAGATATTCTGAGCCTTGGATGCCGGCTTTGATGGTATCGTCTGAGGCATAGCCTTCGGAGTCTGAGTCTTGGTAGTCGTGGTCTTGCGGCTTGAGTTCTCCGCTCTGGACTAGTTGGGCAAAAATGTCTTCGGGGTCTTCGTCGTCGTCGTCGTCGTCGTCTGGGACTTCTGCTGATTGTTCTGCTGTGGCTGTGGGGGGGAGTGGTTCTGGGAGTTCGTCTTCGAGAGCTTCGAGGACTTCTCGTAGGTCGGGATCCATGTCTGGTTGAAAGCCTCTTAGACTGTCCGGGATATTCTGCATGCTTTCAAGTTTGTAGCCTCCTACTTCCTCTCCAGGCAACACCTCCTTCGGCAATCCAAGCTACCATCAGCCTCACTCCCCAGCCCATAAAAATCCGTCTCCCACAAACAGCACCCACAACGCCAAACAACGCTGAACCTGCATCCAAAGGGAATCGTACCTTTTCCCCAAACACAACCTCCTTGCCCTTGCCCTTACCATGCCCATCCTTCCCCTTCGGCGCCTCCAATAATATCCCATCAGGCACCTCCCCCACACTCCTCAAATGCTGCATGTAATCATACTCGGTATCATCGAAGAAGATGCCATACTCCGCGGCCTCGCCCTCGTTCTCACGCACAGCCGTCACATCAACGGCCTGCTCCAAGGCGCTGCGAGGGATCGGGGCCTTGGAGTTGCTGGGCGGGACATATTTGAGGACGCGGGAGGACGAGTCTGGGTCGTTTATTAGGGGGTCGCGGTGGGAGCGGTGGACCAGGTGGAAGGTTGCGGCCTTTTTCTTGTCGATGAATTTTCGGGGCATTTTTGCTGATGTTGGAGACGCAGGAAGGAGTGACAGACAGCAAGGAAAATTTGGGAATTCAAAGGAAAGCGGGGAGATTGGCGAGGAGGATCGTGGGGTTATTTCAGAACTCGGGGAGTTAACGCGAGAGAACGGAATACAAGTTCAATTGTACGAAATGGATGTAGCTCTAATACTTCTTTCGCTTCTTAGGATAGCAGGCATGCTGGAGAGGGTGGTTGCGAGCGGGAATGCCTACAGTGGGCCACCCACTGACCGTGGGAATGATTGATCACTCATCGAACGACGCCAAAGAGATACAAAGTGACAGCGTTTGAAGCAAAGATGGATCCATCAACAGATCAGTATATCAGCGGTCCATAGATAAGTTGCAGACGCAATCAAATGGTCTCTCGATGCTCTTTCGATTTCTATACCGTATTATACATGATGGAGGTATCCGGAGAATTCCCGCCAGTCCAGCCCCCAATGCATCGTCTCCACCTCAATGACTTGGTTTCTCGTGTGATTCTGCGTGTCCGTGACTCGGTGGCTTTGAGAAGAGGAAGTCGTACGCTAGATATACGAGGAATGCGCCTGTTCCGATTCCGAGGCCCGGGAAGGTGTATTTTGGACGGAAGCGTTCCCACGTTGAAAAGATGCCCTGATATCGCCAGGCATCCCTGCAGAAATGTTAGCACCATGCAACGATCAAGTGCTCCCTCGAGGACGTTACCTTCGTGCCCAGGGATCTCCTGGAGTGTTGATTGGCATGGTGATGGAGTGGTGATGATGCCGAAGAGATGTTGGCGGTGGAGACTTACCTCAGTCCCAATCACAATCGCTAATTATTTCAGTGTGTGTCCGAAGTCGTCCACTTGCGAAAGCGTCAATCGGCATTGAAGAAGCGAGCAGCACAGAGAGGACGAGGACGCACAGCTCATCCCTGCGCACCAGGACGTCCCGCCTACGACTCACGCCAGCACCACAGAAGAAGAAGACCGCAACCCAGCCACAGCCACTGCACATATCATAACGAAGCAACTCTTATCTCCACGACAGCAGCTCAAGTCATCCAAACTGACCCGAAAGAAACAAGAGCAGCGCAGGAGAGAGAGAACAAACCAGCTCTCGATCATGCGAAACGCGGGTATGCAGTCTGCCCAGCTCCTGCAGCATCATCCCCAGCAACAGCAGCACCCGCACCAGCTGTCACAGCATCATCCGCTGCCGGCACATATGTTTGCGAATCATATTGCTGCACCGAACCGGGGGGATCAGATACGAGATGTTTGGGCACCGAATCTAGAGCAGGAATTCGCTCAGATTAGAAATCTCGTCGCTCAGTATCCATATGTGTCTATGGTATGTGCTCTTGTGGGTGTGGTGGGTTGATTGCTAGGATACAGATTTTCCGGGCGTGGTTGCTCGACCGATCGGACAATTCAAGACATCGAATGAATATCATTATCAGACGTTGCGGTGTAATGTGGATTTACTCAAGATGATCCAGGTCGGCCTGTCTCTGTCTGATGAGAACGGGAATCCCCCGCCTGGAGGAGGAACCTGGCAATTCAACTTCAAATTCGATCTTGCGTATGTCGTATGCCAGTGTCTCTGATTTTATAGCTCGGATACGTATGCTCAAGACTCGATCGATATGCTTTCGAATTCAGCGGGGATTGACTTTACACGGATTCTAGACAACGGGATCGAACAGCAGGAGTTTGGCGAATTATTAATTAGTTCTGGATTGGTGTTATTAGACGATGTTACATGGATCACATTTACCGGCGGCTACGATCTAGGATACCTCCTCAAGACCATGACAAGCGTTCCTCTACCGCCAGCGGACTCTGAATTCTTCGACCTCCTCACGACATTCTTCCCAAGCGTATACGGTACTCACCTTTCCTATGTTGGTACTGATATAAGATGCTCGGATATGTAGCGAGCGATTCATTCATACCCAGAGAAAAGGTCTTCAGGACATAGCCGATGAATTAAACATCAAACGTCACGGAAACGCTCACCAAGCAGGAAGTGACTCCCTCCTCACAAGCCGCGTATTCTTCGAAATCAAAAAGAACTACGCCGGTGGCTTACAACAGGAGCTACGGTACCCTTCCCCCCCCTTAGCCACCGCCTGTTCGTATCTAATCATGTGTAGAGGGACAATCCACGGCCTGAACGATTACTCTAACCGAGTCTCATCCACAGATCAATCCCCCTTCATCCCCGAACTAGCCCCCAACCGAACGGGGATGAACAACACCCCCGGCCCCATCGGCGGGACATCAGGTCTTAACAGCGTGAATGCCAGTGCTCCAGCATTCACGCCTCGCTCAACGGGCGGAGCAAAGGAAGTGTTTCAGTTTGGCAAGATGGGCGGCATATAGATAGAAAGGTCTCTCTGTCGGGCGTATATTTGTAGAATAGGGTGGATAAAAGCGTGGTGGTTGGGGGGGTGGATTTGCCTCTACTGCCTGCGATTTGGTTGTGTGTGAGGGAGTTTTGGGTGTGGCATAGGCGTTATGTTCTCTCTAGCTGCACTAGCGTGACGAAGACAAAATACCCACATCTTATTATCATGCTATTGATTCCTATTCCATGTTCCATATGCTTCGTATTCTTTCCCTTGGACTCATCACAGTTCGTGGTTCTCTATCCCAGAAGTAATTCATACACAATCACCAGAGTATTCACCGCAATCAGAGGTACTAAACATCAACACTTTGCTGACAGGGACATACTTCGCATCAAAGTCCTCACAGCAGAAATCAGATTAATCATCTTTGTCTTGACACTCTGACTTGAATCGCCTCCAAACCCAGTTGCATCAGGCTGTGCCGACCACCCAACTTTACACGTCGTCAGTTTCTTATTCTCGAGCTCACGCAGGGACATACTTTTCAGGAGAAACCGGTCCTCTGAGAGGATAGCGATGGAGTTTATTAGTCTGCGTAAGTCAGTTGAGGGAGGGTGTAGGAGGATACAGAAGGGCTACGTAGAATAGCTTTCCGAGACCGAACATTGCGCGTTGATGCTGGACGCTGGCGATCGCGAAAAGTGAGGGTGAAATTGTCTTGCCTTGGATACCAAACCCCAATCGCCGCCATAACCCCCTTGCGGATTGGTGAGCCTAGTCTGACTTGGTCCGCCAACTGCGTGTCCGTTATCGAATCGAGTGCGCAACGTGTGTTTGTTTGGCCATGGGCGACATCTACTCGGACTTCCTCGATGAACTGCTCTCCAACATCCGCACACGGTCCATCTCCTGGGATGCACAGCAACGTTCCGGCCTCATCGACGACAGCCAGGTCAGAACAATCAAGACAATCGATAAGCAGCGGCGAGAGAACAGAGCCGATATCGTCTCAAAGGTCCAACTTGCCTCTCCTTAATATCAGCTCGGAATATTGACTTTGTGTAGGATCCAGATAAGTATGCGCTGTTGATGGTGAATCTGGTGAAAAGGGGGAAATATGCCGATATTCTGCAATTCACGCTTGTCTTGTTGAGTGATCTTCTCACGGACGTTAAATCGTCGTTTGCAGAGGCTATACTGTCTTACGATATCATTGACCCGCTCTTGAGGTTTACTCTCTCTGCTCTTCTTTGATTGACGATTAGTCTGCTAAAACACGAAGATGAAGCCGTCCCAATTCTCTCTGCACAAGTCATCACGATCCTCCTCCTCAGCGGTTCCTCAAAGTTCTCCGACACCGACTTGACAACCTACTTCAATTGGCTCAGTACACTGTGTCAGAAACCACATATCAGCATGCAAGATCTCGCCATGCAATACTTTGCTGGAGCGCTGAGGATAAGTCGATATCGGCTGTTATTCTGGAAACCAGAGCTCTCGTGTTCGGAACAGGTCGTCAAGATCCTGAAGACCAAGAAGGATTTACAGTTGCAATATCATACTCTGTTGATACTGTGGCTAATAACTTTTGAGCCGAAGATCGCGCGGGAATTGAACAAGTATTGATTGAATCGTATTTAAGAGGCTGATTGAAGGAAACACGATATCATTCCTATTCTCGTTGAAATCTCCAAGACGGCCGTGAAGGAGAAGATCAATCGTCTGGTAATAGGTATTTTAAGGGTATGACGCACCATCATCAAGTTCTCAAGACTGACTTCTCTAGAATCTAGTCAAGAATGCACCAGAGGAGAACCTCCCCGCAATGATAGTCGCCAAACTCCTCCAATTCACCCGCGCCCTCTCCTCAAGAAAATGGACCGACCAAGAAATAACAGAAGATCTAGACTTCCTACAAGACGAACTCCAAGCCAGCTTCGATAAATTAACGTACCTCCCCGCTTACCCCCGCTAATATAGTACATTCGACGAGTATTCCTCGGAACTGGAATCCGGGCACTTATCATGGACACCCCCCCACCGCAGCGAGGAATTCTGGCGCAACAACGCCACTAAACTGACTGAACAAAATAACAAACTCCTCAAGACCCTCGCACGGCTTCTTTCGACGTCGAAGAACCCTGTTGTCCTGGCTGTGGGATGTCATGACATTGGAGAACTGGTGAAACAGGTCCCGCAGGCTCGAACGTATCATTCATGCTCAATGGTTTAATGCTAATGGAAAGGGAAGTACAGTCGTTGGGGGCAAAGACAAAGATCATGGAGTTGATGGGACATAGTGATCCGGATGTCCGGTATGAGGCGTTGTCGACAGTGCAGTTGTTGATGTCGGGGCAATTTCTGTAGTTAGGGAGGGGCCCTGGGGGAGATCAAGGGCGAAGGAGCGCATTCAGCATAGAATAGTATAGTAATGGACAGCTGTTGTCTCTCGTGCAATTTTGAGGTTTATGGCTTAACTCTGAGACCCCGCTAATCGAACTTTATAAATATGTATGTACCCAGCCACACGAAAGTCCATGACGGTGCGACGCGAAGAAGTTCAGGCACAGCGACCTCCATCCACCAATGTCCAATGCCTCCTCTGACTCCAGCCTAACAGAGCTCGACTCCGACGACCTCCTTCCTCCAGCATCCGCTCCCGCCGCATCATCTCCCTCAACCGACCTTCCCATTGAGCGCAAAACAACTACAAAAGCACATTCTCGCAAACGGAAATCCACCACCGTCACTGAATCCGCGAACGGCACTATTCAGGTCTCTAAGTTGTCATGTAAAGACCGCCGTCGTGCCAATTCATGCAGCAATTAATCCACACTGACCCCGTTGTGAAAGACGGAGGTAGTAGACTATTGTTCGGAATACGGGGGCGGGGGGTCGTTATTTCGTTCGCGCAGTTCTCTCAGTAATGTCCCATTTCGTCAGTCCCCAAATCCCCAGAATGTTCCACATTCGGGTGGCAAATGTTGCTCGTCGAACGAACGGGACGGACCGTGCACCAACTTCACTTTGGGGGGCTCATCGGGTAGTATCGCCACACGTGGGACGTCTGTATCCCAAACAACGCCGTCTCGACGATCTACAATGATCGACCAAAAGTATCCGGACAAATTCTCAATCCACCACACGACCGCGTTCTAAACGGCCACAATTCTCCACAACCAAAGGTATTCACACGTTCTCGTAATAGGGCTGAATTCAGCGAATGGTAAAGACTCATGAATGGTCTCCAACAAGTCGTGGCAAGGCGTTGGGATTGAGAGCCTCAGGCAGAGTTCCTCTGCAGGAAATCACCAATATTACTGTGATTCCCAAGTCTACCGTTCATGACATCAATACACGAGGAACTGGTATCAATAAAGCCCGTAGCGGTCGGCCCAGGAAGCTATCTTCAGGCGATATACGTCAAATTATTCGACACATCCGTCTCAACAAAAGTACACGTCGACTTAGTTTATCAGTTTTAAAAAGAGATCTTCACCTCGACATTCATGAGCACACGATCCGCAGAGCATTACAACAAGTTGGCTATTATCACAGAGTTGCACGACGACGTCCTTATCTCAATAAACGTGACAGAAGTCGAAGGCTGAAGTTTGCCAAGAAGCACCGAGATTGGACAAAAGAACAGTGGGCTACGGTTCTATTTTCAGATGAAATGGCTGTCAAATTATTCATGGAAAGAAGATCTAAGGATTATGTATGGAGAACAACAGAAGAGGAATATCATCCTGACTGTATCAACTATGGACGACGTCCTATAGGAGTGGGATTAATGTTCTGGGGAGTCTTCAGAAAGGGAAAGATGGGACCGGGATTATTTTTTGACATGGACAAGGGAGAGACAGTTAATTCAACTGTTTATCAGGATCAGATATTATTGGGGCCACTTCAACAGTTTTGGGAAGAGTCTTTTGAAGATATCGCATTGCCAATTGTAATGGAGGACAATGCTCCTATTCACAAAAAGGTCTGTATTCCCGCTCGGGAGGCTCTTGGGATGCCTGTCTTAGACTGGCCTCCTAACTCCCCCGACTTAAATCCAATAGAGAACATCTGGAGTTATATGAAGGACATCATTGCAAAGGACTATGGCGAGGTTAGCTCTGCTGCAGAGATGAAGAAAATTATATGAGATATGTGGGAGCAATTCACTTATACTCAGTGGGACAAATTGATTGATAGTTTGCCAGAGAGAATGACTGCAGTGATCGCAGCCAGGGAAGGGTCTACTAGATATTGAAGAGCAAGACTAAGTACTCACATATGAGTCTCATATTAATGTGCCGATACCATAAAGTCTGTGGTTATTAAGCTATTAGATGAAAGTTGATGGTCACTCGGGTCACAATCGGCGGTTGTCCGGATACTTTTGGTCGATCATTGTATGTATATGGTCAGGACCGTAACTTTGGGCCACTTTCGTAAAATCAGTTTTTGATGGCTTGATTTTTGAAAACTCGCGACAAAACACCTTTTCGATCATTTCAGCATCAATTATGGTCACCAGCACTCGCAAAAGTAGCAAAATGCCTCGGCCCCATAAGCCAAGTGCCAAGGCGCGCACGAATTCCTCCAAAATATCGAAATCTGAGCCTAAACAACATGTTCTCAAAAAGTTCATCAATCCAGAGACTATCGACAAAGAGCCAACGTCAGTTCCTTCAGAACCCTCTGCCTCGCCGATTGAAACACCTGTGAACGTTTTCGATGTCAAATACACTCTTGCTATATACTGCATGCTCGGCACAACACCTATTTTCACGGACACAAAGAAGTTCAAACTCGGGCAGTTTCAGCTGCAGGATTTCACCGACACCATCATCAAAAAGCTCGCCAAAGCCGTAAACAACACCAAGTACACAGCAGAATGGGAGAGCGCTACTGTTGTTATTTC
>Ga0302325_10028452_pt1 | contig 11565 bp, 11 predicted proteins | sample Palsa_T0_2_FD_201948 | JGI IMG/M metagenome (GOLD analysis project Ga0302325, IMG submission 201948) | Peat permafrost microbial communities from Stordalen Mire near Abisko, Sweden - Palsa_T0_2 | ecosystem: Environmental > Terrestrial > Soil > Palsa > Peat permafrost | place: Sweden: Abisko... | reverse complement strand
CGCCGCTCGATGCGTTCAACGACACCGCCACCCTCGGCTCGTTCGGCTTCATCGCCATCTACGTCTTCGTCGCACTCGGCGCGCCGTTCTATCTGCGCCGCGTCGGCGGGTTGAAACCGATTCACGTCGCGATCTCGGTCTTCACGCTCGCGCTGCTGCTGATCCCCGCGGTCGGCTCCGTCTACCCCGTACCGGCGCCCCCGACGAACTACTTCCCCTACATCTTCGTCGCATATTTCGCAATCGGCATCGGCCTGCTCTGGAGCCGCACCAACCGCATCACCGCACCGGAAGCCGAACCGATCGCGAGCTAACGCCCGTCGGCTCTACGAAGAAAATCGACGTCAGCCCGATCTTGCGGGCGTCCGGCGGCTTCCTTGTTCGCGATAAGTTCGGAGCGACCGATGTAGTGAACGTCGACGCCCCCGTATGTCGACGTAACGCGATTCGGCCAGGCTTGCTCGAACGTCACACCGTCGATGGCCGTTATGATGTCGATCTGATTTGGTGGCCGCCCCATGATGAAGAACGTGCCGGCTGTCGTCAAGTCCTCGATGCGAAGCTCGTCGAGGGGAGCGCCGAAGGCCGCGAGGGCCTGCCAAACCTTGGCCGCATTCGAGGGGTCGGTGCCCACGAAGATGTCGACGTCCTTCGTCGCGCGGATACGCCCGTGTATCGCGAATGCGTAACCGCCGACGATCAAATACTCAGCGCCGGCCCCGTTCAACGCGCGCAAGAGATCGATCAAGTCGGAGTTCAGATACATCGGTCCCTCGCGCCGTAAAGAGCCCGCAGGTGAGGCTCCAAACGGCCTCAGCCCGCTCGTTCGGAGCGAGCAATGCATCCCGCGCTCGTTCCAGAGCGGCCACCTCAGCGCGAGACCGCGCGACTGTCGCGCTCATCGTCAAGCGCCGCGCCGCAGCCCGCTCTTCAAACGTGCCATCCACGATACGGCGCTATTCGACACTTCGTAGTCCGCGCCCTCACGACGCATCCCCGACTCGGGGCGGGGGCAAAAGAGAAGGGCCGGCGGTGACGCCGGCCCTTCCGTTTGCCGAGCGCTGCCGGCTGTCTACTTTTCGGACTTGGCGAACTGGAGTGCGAGTTTGACTTCGCTGATGGCGAGCTTGATGTCGACCGATGCCCGCTTCTGCAAGTGCAGAGGCGAGTTATGTCCGAGGAGCTTCGATTTGTTGGTTTCTTCCTCGGTAGCGTCTTTCAAGGCATGCTTCAAGTCCCGTTCGGCGCGGTGGAGGCGTCCGACGTGGTCGACCGGATCACCCGGAATTCTGTCCTCCATCGGCTTTCCGTCGTCGACGCCGGCCTGCTTGATATCGTTGATCGCATCTTCGATGTGCTGGAGGCAGGCCTTGTCGTGTGGGTGCTTCGTGTCTCCGTCGAGACCCTTCACGGCGATGTCGTGGTGGGCGCGGCGCAGGTCGGCGAGTGCGTGCAGGTAGGCAGGGTGCCCCGCTGCGTTGGTGCCCGGCGGGCCGGTGACCTGAGCTTGTGCCGGCACGGTACCGGCGATGGCGAACGCGGCGCCGGCGACGAACGCGCTGCCGAACAGCGCTTTCTTGAGCAAGTTCATGATGTGATTACTCCTTCGCTTCTTAAGAAACGGAAGATAACAGAATGATAACGTTCCGACCGCACCTTGCGTGCGGTCCGCGATGATAACGTAACCGGATTTCGAGACGTTTCGAAGGTTTTGCTAGCTAGGACCTGTCTAGGCCGTGCATCGTGACGATCGACCGTTCTCTGCTAGGTGCGTGCTGCATCTATCTTGTGGCGATCGCAGCGCGGCCGCGCCAGAGCGCGAAGGGAAAGCCGAGGAGCAGGCCGCCGATTTCGATTGCGCGCGTGGTTCCGTCGGATTGTGCAACGTCGACCGCGATGATCGCGCAGAGCGTCGCCGCGCCGATTGCGGGAATGACGACCGAGCGCAGCCGGTCTGCGTCGTCCCGCTTGCCCAGGAGCTTGATCGCTGCGATCGCGGACATCGCAAAGAGCGCGCCGAGGAACACGCTCGTTCCGTTGAGGACGAGGTTGAGCACGCTCGCGGCGGTCGGCCAGAAGCCGGTGATCAGCGTGAATGCGGCCGTGCACGCGAAGACGGCATAGAGCGAGTTTGCCGGTACGCCACGGACGTCGAGGCGTCCGAGCGGTGCGGGCAGGACGCCGTCGCGGCCCATCGCGTAGGCGCTGCGGGAGAGGTAAAGCATCGTCGTCCACAGCGTCGCAGCGGTCGAAACCAGCACGGTGGCCACGATCGTAACGTGCCAGACCGCGCCGCCCAAACGATCGGCGACATAGTCCATTGCGTCGGCTTGATGGGCCGCGAAACCGGCGACCGATCCCACGCGCCCGTAGGCGAGCATCGCGGCAACGAGCAACGCGGTCGTGAGTAACAAGCCGACCAGGCCGCCGCGTCCGGGCGTATCCGCGCCGCCGGTCGTTTCTTCGGACGCAGATGCGGAGACTTCCCAACCGTCGGTCATCCAGATCCCGAGCACCATCGCGGTAGCGATGCCAACGAACGGATTGGGGAGCGCGGGCGGCGCGAGATGCTCGGGTGCGGGATGCGCGAAGCACGCTGCGACCGCGCTCGCACCGACGACCGCGAGCTCGGCGAGCAGAAATACGGCCGTCGTGAAAGCGGTCGGACGCAAACCCGCGTACAGGAGCGCGGTGCTCAGCGCGATCCAGATCGCGCCGATCAGCGCGTCCCAGAGCGGTGAGGTCGCGAGCTGGGGCGCGAACAACGCGAGGGTATACGTCGCTGCGGGCAGCGCGGTCGTCATCGTCGCGAAATAGTTCGAGAGCAGCAGCAGCCATGCAGCGTAGGCTCCGGCGTGCGGCCCGAAAGCCGACGCCGCCCAGCTGAACGACGAGCCTGCATTCGGCAGCACTTCCGAGAGCCGGGCAAAGGCGATTGCGATGCACGACATGACGGCGCCGAGCAGCACGAGCGCGATCGTCGCGTTCGAACCCGCGGCCGCGATCATCGGGCCCATCGTGACGGCCAAACTGTACGCCGGGCCCATTGCGGCCGACGCGAGCACGGAGACATCGAACAAGCCCAGCACGCGCGGGAGACGCAGCGCCGCGCTCACGTCATTTCCTTAGCGTGGAGCGGCGGAAGCCGTAGAACGCGTAGATCAAGAGACCGGCCGCCATCCATCCGAAGAAGCGCAGCCACGTCTCCCACTCGAGACCGCACATCAGCAGCACGCATAGGCCGAACCCGAGCACCGCAACGACCGGACCCGCAGGCGCGCGGAATGGCCGTTTCGCGTCGGGGCGCGTAAAGCGCATGACGAGTACGCCCAGACACACGATCGCAAACGCGGAGAGCGTGCCGATGTTGACGAGCCGCAGCAATACGTCGAGCGACAGCGATGCCGCGAGCAGGGCGATGATGATCCCCATGACGATCGTCGTATAAAACGGCGTTCGCGTCTTGGGGTGGACGGCGGCGATCGGATCCGGTAGTAGCCGATCGCGCGCCATGACGTAGAAGATGCGGATCTGGCCGAGCATCGAGGTGATCATCACCGTCGCGTTTCCGGCGAGCGCACCGACGGCGACCGCTATCGTGAGAAAGGCGGGATTACCGACGTGCTTGACGACGTCGCTCATGCCGGCGTCGTGGTCGATCGTTTGCCACGGGACGATGCCCACCGTGACCAGGGCGATCGCGCAATACAAAATCGCTCCGATGAGGAGCGATGCGATGATACCGAAGGGGACGTCGCGTATGGGATCCTTGGCTTCTTCCGAGGCGACCGTTACGGTGTCGAAGCCGATGTACGCGAAGAACACGAGCGCCGCGGCCGCGTTCACGCCGCCGAGTCCGGTTGGGAGAAACGGATGGAACCGGGCCGGATGGATGGCCGCCACGCACCCCAGGACGAACGCGACGATCGCGATCACCTGCGCGACGACCAGCACGGCGTTTGCCCCGGCCGATTCGCGGATGCCGATCGCAAGCAGCCCCGTGATGACGAGGACGACGAGCGCCGCGATCACGTCGATCTGCGTATGCGCGAGGTCGAGCCGCCCGTTTGCAAATGCGAGGTGCGCGGTTTGCGCCCAGACCGGCATGTTGACGCCCGCCCCGGAGAGCAGCGATTGTAGATATCCCGACCACGATGCCGCGGTCGGCGCCACGCTGATCCCATACTCGAGGATCAGGTCCCAGCCGATGATCCACGCAACGACTTCGCCGAGCGTCGCGTACGCGTAGGTGTATGCGCTGCCGGCGACCGGCACCATCGCGGCCAACTCCGCGTAACAGAACGCAACGAAGACGCACGCGAGCGCCGAAAGCGCGAACGACAGCACGACCCCGGGACCCGCGGTCGCCGTGCCCACGCCGATCGTTGCGAAGATACCGCCGAGCATCGTGCCGAGGCCTATGCCGACCAAGCCCGCGCGACCGAGCACGCGACGCAGCGGCGGGCCTTCGTGTTCGGCGCGCACGCGATCCAGCGGCTGCACAGCAAAGAGGCTGCGCAATCCGAAGCCATTTTTCACAGAACCACCCCATTGCGAAATCGCCCCGGTGCTTTCCTGGCGCACCGGCGCGCGGGGCGCGCTAGAGCGTGTCGAGGGTCAGGAGCGCCGGTTCGTTGCGCAGCACGGCATCGATGTACCACGCCACGCCGAGCTCGCCCGTCCACAACGAAAAGGTAGGCATACCGAACGCTTCGCGCCACTGCTCGACTTGCCGGATCGCGTGCATCGCGAAACGCTCCGCTCGTCGCTTCCAATGGTCGGCACCCGTTCTCTCGGCAAGACGTAGCAGGGCAAGGCCGTTGCCGGCGGTGCCGTGGCATAGCGTCGGACCCTTCTTCAGCGGTCCAGCCCGCCAAATGCCTTCGCCGGCCTCGATCAGCAAATTCTCGACGCGTTCGTCGCCGGTGGGATATCCCGCGAGCCCGATGACGACGCCGGGCGCTCCGTGACACCACTGCATGCGGGTCCCAAAGCGCGGGGCGGCGAGCGACCACCAGTTCGCGGCGCCGCCGCAACGCATGGCGTAGGTTTCGAGTAGCGCCGGCACGCGTGCGAAGAGGGCCTCTCTCCGCTCGTCCGATAGCAAACCGGCAGCGCGCACGAGAGGTGCGAGATTCCCGATCGCTCCGTGTCCCGCTCCGACGTACCGGCACCTGCGTCCGTACAGGTCCTGTTCCCACAACAGGCCGCCCTCGGCGTCGGCGGGTTCCCACGTCGCCCACAACTCGTCTTGCACGGAGCGCAACATATCGTCGAAGCGATCGTCACCGTCGCGCTCGCGCACCAGCAGCGCGGGAAGCGCCGTACCGGGCGAACCCCACAGCACCTCTCGCGCCGGGTTCCCGGCGTTCGCGCGCATTTCGTCGAGCATTCGATCCAGCAGCTTCGGATCGCCCGAGATCGCGAACCGGGCGGCCAACATTCCGACGGTGCCGAGAAAATACGACGGAACGACCGTGCCCGTCTCTGTCGGATGCGCGCGATAGCGTTCCTCGCAGCGTTCCGCACCTGCGTCGTAATCGTTGCGCAGCGTCATGCGGTAGCGCCGCGCGAGGCGAGTGAGCGCCCACATCGTCCCGGTGGCCCCGCAGTAAAGACCACGACCAGCCACGTTGTCGGGGCCGTACCGGTCCTCGGGATGCAGGGGCCACCCGCGATCCGGGTCGTACGCGTCATCCGCCTCGCGTAAGATTCGCTCGACAAACGACCGCGCAACCGATTCATCCCACTCGTCTTCGACGAGCGGCTCGTGTTCCGCGGGATCGAACAGTTCGACCGCGCCGGTATTATCCAATCGTTTGCCCGGTCGAGTTGTCGTCCGGACGCTAGCCGGCAGTCGTCGCGGTGAACTCGATCACGCGCGGACGCAGTGCGAGCCGGTCGAGCAATCCGGCGTAGTCGTCCGTCGTCACGTCGGACCAGCGTTTGCCGAGCAACGCGACGAGCGCCGCTTCGATGACGTTGGTTCCGAACGAGCGGCCGCCGAACTCGGGCGTGGTCGTGACGAGTCGCGCCACGCCGCGCGCCCGTAAGCTCTCGACGTCGCGTTCGGTCAGCGTATTGGTGAGAACGATTTTCCCGTCGAGACGATCGGGCATGAACTGGCGCATGAAGTGAAAGTCGCCCGCGATGATGTCTGCCTGCGCGTAGTATTCCGGATACTTCGGCTGCGGCGGGCGATCTTGTTTCTTACCGGTCGGATAGAAGAACTGAAAGGGCAGCTTGCACGCATCGGGGAGGTAGCGTTCGGCCAACGCCTCGAATTCGGCCAGCCCCCGCACGGGCTTGTCGAGATCGAGCGCGAAGATGAAATCGCCGAAGAGCACGTCGGCGCCCGCGTCGACGAAGGCTTGCGCCATGCCGAACCGGTCGAGCGCGCTGACCATCAGGATGGGCGTTCCCTCGAGGCGCACGCCCAGATCGTCGCGCAAGAATGCGACGGCTTTGCGCTCGAGCGTGTTCTTCAATCCGCTTCCGTCGACGACCGGCGTCTTCTTCACCGCCTCGAGCAGCCGCACGCCGTCGCGTAACGCGAACCGCTTGTTGCCCGCATAGAGGTACACGTCGATGCCGCCGAGCCCGATCGCATCCACCGTTCCGTCGAGTTCCTGCAGCTTCTTGGTCGCGCGATCGATCGACCCGTCCATCCCGATACGTTCGAGTTCGAAGGTTTCGCCGAGCAGTTCGACGCGGGCGCGATGATCGCGCGAGGACGAACCGAGCGACACCGAAACGACGTGCTTCACGATATTGCCGTTACGTCGGGTTCGTGAGTGACCGGAAAATTCACCGAGTTCGCGACGAAGCACGATTCGTGGGCCTTTGCGTGAAGCTCGAGCGCGCGTTCGACGCGGGCGGCGTCGGCGACGACGACCTGCGGCCGCAGGAGCGCCGAGACGAAATGGCCGGATCCCCCCGTTTCGCTCATCACGGCGGTCGCACGATCGGCATAAGAGACGATCTCGATTCCTTCGAGCGCGCACACCGCGAGGTAGGAGAGGAGATGGCACGACGACAGTGAGGCGAGCAGCATGTCCTCGGGGTTCATGAGCGTGGGGTCGCCACGAAACGCGCGATCGGCGGAGCCGCGCAGAATGCCGTCTTTGCCTTCAAACGCGAGCGCGTACTCGCGCGAATAACCCGCGTAGGTGGCCGTCGATCCGGCGCTCGACCCTACCCACGTCACCGTCGCTGCGTAGGTGTGCAGGCGTTCGCGACTCATCCGACCGCCGCCGCGTTGCGCTCGCGGGCTGCCGCCTTGGCGGCGGCAACGTGTTCGCTCGTGACGGCCGACTCGAACGCGCGCATGCCGTCGAGTTCGAAACCGGCACGCTGCGCGAGCGCTTGGATCTCGCGGACCTTTTCCAGATCGATACCTCGCCCGAGCGTGTAGTGCTCGCGCCGGTTCTCGAGCGCGAGCACCATCGTCTCGGACATGCACGCGAGCGCCGCGCGCGGCGGCAGGCCGAGGTCGAAATCGCGCCCGGGTTCGCGCACGCGTTCGAAGCGCGGCGTTCCGGGAACGCGCATGTTCCCACCCTCGGTGATCAGTACGTCCGGACGCTCGAGCGCGACCCGTCGACCCACGTCGTGCGGCAGCGACAACTCGCACACGACGGAGCCCGTTTGGAGGTCGGCGGGGTCGATCAATTCTTGCGTCGAGGTAGTGGCCGTCAACACGAGACGCCCTTGCGGCACGGCTTCGCGGACGTCGGTCGTGATCGAAAGCCGGCACGGAACGCGGCCGCGCAGCGATGCTTCGAAGCGCTCGAGCCGCGTGCGGTTGCGCGCGCACAGCACGATGCGCTCGACGTGCGGCGCAAGCAATTCGACGCAGGCGGAACCGATCGAGCCGGTCGCGCCGATCACGACCGCAGTTTCGCTCTCGAGCGGAATGTCCATCTCGCTTGCAGCGCGCAATAGGCTCTGGACGCCGGCCGCGATCGTCAGCGAATTTCCGGTCGTCACGGGGATGGGCGATCGCTCCGCGATGGTAATGCCCGCGTCACCGACGACGCCGGAGAACGCGCCCAAGCCTACGATTTCGGCGCCGAGCGAGACGCCGATGTCGATCGCGTCGAGGATCTTCTTGTAGACGGTTTCGCGCGGAAGCGCCAGCATCGGTTCGGGCATGAACGGCGCCGCCACGAACCAGCCCTCCGTTTCGCGCCCGTCGGTTGCGCGCACGCCGGTGACGTGAACCGCGGCGTAGGCGGGCATCCACTCCATGATCTTCTCGATCAGCGGCAGGCCTTTGCCGACCGCGCCCGGCTCGTACCGCACGACGTCCTCGAGCGACGTCGGGTGGATGATGAACGCGAACTTCACCTAAGAGCCTTTCGCGAATCGAGGCGCTATCCCCCAGAGGTTCTCCACAGACCACGCCCCGAAGGTTTGCCGATGATCGAATCTACGACTGAGCTGCCGGAGCTAGACGAGATCGTTCGCATCCCGTCCCCGGCACCGCGACCGCAATCACTGGCGCACGACGGCGAAAAGTTATGGCTCGGCTCTTGGGAGACGGGCCATATTTATGGGATGGACCCCAAGCACGGACGCGTCTTTGAGACGGTACCATCGCCCGGCTTCCCCGTCGGATCGACGTGCGTCGGCGACGAGCTGCGTTTCATCATCAGCGAGAATGGCGACGACGATAACCGGTTCGTTCGCCGCTTCGTTCCCGGCCACGGCTTCAAGTCGAAAGAAGCGATCGCGTGCCCCGAAGACACGGGCTCGTTCCTCGCGTATGACGGCAAGCATCTGTGGTTGTCGCAACGCTTCAACAAGCGCGTCCTCGAGCTCGACGCCGCGGCAAACCCTATTCGCACGATCGACATCGGGGAAGAGATCCTCGGCCTCGCCTGGGTCGGCGAGCGCCTGTATCTCTCGACGTGGCTCGGCAAAGAGCGCGGCGGCAGCCGCATTGCCTATATCGAGCCGAACGCCGCGTCGACGGCGTTGACCTTCGCCGCACGTTCGCCGTTCGTCGGCGTCTCGCTCGCGCGCGACGGCAACCGGCTCTGGACGAACGACTTCAAGAACGGCTCGATCGTAGCGTTCGCCATCCCGCAATAGTTGCGAACGTGATCCGTTCGCTCGTGTATCGCAACGTCCTGAGCGCGACGTTGTTCGTGGTCGCCATCGCCGGCCTGATCGTCAAGATCAACGAGGTGCACCACGGCATCATCGACGCGACGACGCGCTTCACGCTCGCCGGCTATGTCCTCGTGGCGCTCTACGCGGCCGCCTCGATCGCCGTGCGCGTCAACGCCGCTCGAAAGAAAAGCTGACGGCACGCCTTCCGGGCGCGCTGATCCCGCTCTACGGGATCACGTTCCTCGACATCCTCGGGTTCACGATCCTCATCCCGCTCTTGCCGTTCGTCGTGAAGAAGTTCGCCTCGGCCGACGCCGTCGCGGGCACGCTCATCACGGTCTCCGCGCTCTGCGCGACGCTGTCGTCGCCGTTTTGGGGCGGCCTGAGCGACCGTGCAGGCCGCAAACGCACGCTGCTCGCCTCGCAGGTCGCCACGTTCGCGGGCTACGTCTTGCTCGCTATCGCGGGCAATCTCGAAACGCTGTTCGCTTCGCGGATCGTCGCCGGCCTCGGCGGCGGGAACCTCGGCGTCGCAAGCGCCTACATCAGCGACGTGACGACGGAGGAACAGCGCCCCCAAGCACTCGCCTATGCGACTGCCGCATTCGGCGCCGGCTTCGTCGTCGGCCCGATCGCGAGCGGCGCGCTCTCACACTTCGGATTCGCGCTGCCGTTCTATTTTGCCGCCGCTCTTCAGGCGCTCAACTTTGCCCTCACCGCAGCTCTTCTCCCCGATTCACGGGCGCCTGCGCCCTCGAAAGAATCGCTTTGGAAAGAGCTCCGGGCGACGCTCGAGCGCGCCGACGTGAAGCGCGTGCTCGTCTGCCGGTTCGCGTACATCTTCGCGTTCACGTACTTCTTCACGTCGTTCTCTCTGTTCTTACACGACGTCTTCGGAACGGGACCGGAGGCATCGAGCCTCCTGCTCGCCGTCGCGGGCGCCGTCGGCGCGGCGACGCAAATCTTCGGCGTCGACGTTCTCGTGCGTCGCTACGGCTTGCGCGCGACGACGCTTGCCGCGTTCGCCGCCGGAATCTTTGCCTATGCGCTCCTGGGCTTCGTGACGACGATCGCGTTCTTCATCATTGCCGTCGGCTTCTGGGCCTTCAGCGGCTCGATTCTGCGTCCGGCGCTCGACGCGCAAATCGCCAAGATCGTCCCAGCGAGCGAACGCGGGACATTCCTTGGCTTGGGCGACTCGCTCGACAACCTCTCGATGATCTTCGCGCCGACGATCGGTGCCGCCGTCGTCGGCGCGGCGCCGCACCTCGTCGGCATCGTGCCGGCGATCGCGCTCGGCCTGGGCCTGTCCCTAACCCTTCGCGCGGACCGCTAGCGCGGCGTCGGGCCTTCGACGATGCGAATGAAGCCTTTGGGGCGGATCCAGCGCGCCATGGCCCAGCGCACGGATTGCGGGGTGGCGGCGAGCTCTTCGCTCGCGAGCGCGTAGTCTTCGTCGGGCGCAAAGCCGCGCGAGGCGTTGTACGCGAGGCGCGCCGCGAGGCCGTCGTAGCTTGCGGCTTGGAGAACGACGCCGGCAGCGAGGTGCGATTTCGCCCGCGCGAGTCGCTCGCTATCGAGCGAGGTGACTTGCATGCGCCGCAGGTCGCGTTCGAGAGCGCGCTCGGCTTTCGAGAAGTTCTCGGGCGCGCATCCGAAGCGAACGGAGAACACCGAGCGCGTTTTCTCTGCGTTGAGGATCGTACCGACGTAGTAGACGTAGCCGGTCGTCACGCGCATGTCGCGAATGAGGATCGAAGAGAAGTCGCCGCTCAGCACCGCATTGGCGACTTGCAGCGGGGCGATGTCGGGATCCGCGAGCGCGAGCGGCAGCGTCTCATCCAAATTGACGGTGTCTTGCAGGCGGCCCGTGGCGGGCACGTCGGCCGTTGACGGACCGTTATCAGCGACCGATTTGGGGAAGACCGCCGGGCGTGGACCCGTGCTGTGCCAAGCGCCGAACCAGCGCTCGACGACGGCCCGCGCTTGCTGCGGGCTCACGTCACCTACGATCGCGATCGTGGTGAGATCCGGCCGGAAGGCCGTGGCGTACGCAGCTTTCACGTCGCCCGGCGTCAGCGCTTTCACGCTGTCGGGCGTGGCGAAGCGGCGGCCCGGGTCGCCCGGGGGATAGAGACCGTTTGCCGTCGCGACGGCTGCGAGGTGTTCGGGATTGGTTGCGTCGCCCGTGAGCGCGTCGACGCGCACGCCCTGCACGACCGCGAACGATTTCGCGTCGAGCGCCGGATGCAGCTGATCGTCGGCGAGCAACTGCATCCCGCGATCGAAGCTCGCGCTCGGAACGTCCAGCGTGAAGGCGAACCCGTTGGTCACGGTCGCGGCGATCGCGTCGAACTGCGCTTGCAGCGCCACGCGCGAGTAGGTCGTCGTCCCGTACGGCAGGAGCGGCTCGAGCACGCTCTGCGCGCCGTCCTTACCGCTCGGCTC
>Ga0302325_10028450_pt1 | contig 11566 bp, 9 predicted proteins | sample Palsa_T0_2_FD_201948 | JGI IMG/M metagenome (GOLD analysis project Ga0302325, IMG submission 201948) | Peat permafrost microbial communities from Stordalen Mire near Abisko, Sweden - Palsa_T0_2 | ecosystem: Environmental > Terrestrial > Soil > Palsa > Peat permafrost | place: Sweden: Abisko... | reverse complement strand
TGTTGCTTTGTAGTGAACGCCATGTCTGCCGGAGGAGAGATGCTAAAGTAGCCACCTTTGTCCTTGTCGAGCAATCTGCAGAACACGGAGGGGGAGTCGAAGTCTGGCCTTCAAGGAAGTTAACAGGCTGTGCGCGAACTGTTTGGGAACTGTATTATGGACTCGAGGCTTGCGGAACCAAGTAAACATAGCTTACCAGCACATGAAGTCGACGCTGCCATCGATTCCCACGAGGGCACAAGTCCTCATATTCCCAATTAATCCATAGTTCTCGATTGGCAGGTAGCCAGTGACATTGCGGCGGCTCGTCTGGATACCAGCTGGAGCTCCCATATTCGTGTTGACGGGGGGGGTCAGTGGAGCTTTGAGGAATTATAAATAGATGGAAATCCCAAGTTTTTGGTATGGGCGCTGGAGAATATTAATCACACAGTGTTGTTGCTTCTGCGAAAGACCGAGTAGGAGGAAAGGAGAAGAGAAAGGATTGTGGGATTGTGGATTGTGGATTGTTGGATCGTGGCTTCTTTAGCAGGGCGGCAAGGTAGAACTACGCAGTAAGCTCTGTGCAGCTGCCCCAGAGTCCAGACGAACCCCAGCTTTGGCTCTTCACGATAAACTGATACGCCGACGCTTCCACGCCAAGGGTCTTCAGGGGCGGCCGCACATCCCGCGCGCTCCGGAGTTTAAGACTAACTGTGCATGGGAAGACATCATGTGGCCAGAAGATAACTTTTAGAGGTGACCAGTGAGAATGACAAAGGAAACAATTGGAGGCAAAAGCGTGGGATGGGGAGGGAATACTCAAAGAAATGGCTCTTCCCTTCTTCCTCGGCCAGCTCTAGGGGTCGCTGCACTGTAACGAAGTAACTGTGTAACAGCTTGAATCTGACAAGGGGCAACGTAGTTCCAGAGGCACTCGTCTCAGCAGTGGTCTGCTGACCTGAGGGCTAGGTCGTGATGTCTTGCACTGTATATGTAGTATATAAATATAGTACTGTATATACTGTAAAAGTGCAAGAATTGGGGTAATTGGCGATACTGAAAGCGGCAGGCTTTCTCTCTCTCTCTGTCGGGTCTTCTCTCTCTCTCTATGCCAGGTCTATTTAAATGCGCGCCCATGATCAATATACTTATACTATTTCCCTCATTCCCCGCTTTCTTCACCCGATGACATGTCCTGGCCTGATGCAAGATACGGTCCATGGGCCATGGCCAATTAGCCAATTTTACTGTAAGTAGTGGAGTGCCTCAGTTGTCCATTGACAGGGCCATCCAGTAAGGTGCAGTGCCGGCCAGACTCACAGGGGGCCCTCACTGGAGTCGGAACTTTTACTCTTTAACAGGGGCAAGCCGACACCCAATCATACAGCGAGCCTTTTCCTCTGCCAAGGTCATGGAACTCAAGGGAGGTCAGCCAGCCCCAGGAACATTTCAACCATCACCGCCTTCACGGCGTCGGCATCATCTCCACCGATCACTCTTGACCTGACTCGGCGCTGGGATGCCACTCTACTGTACAGTACTGCACTCTATGAAACACCACTGGCCAATTCCGCGCTCCGCCAGGATTCTCCACTCCCGTCCCGCTGGCGCTTGCTTGACCGCTGGTCCGCTGGTCCGCTGGTCTCGTTCAAGCCTGGTCAAAATCCCTGTTGACCAGACTAGAGGACGCCTTCAACAGTGGGCTCATCAAAGCCGTGGCTAGCGACTGCCGCAAATCGTGGCCATGGCAGCAGATACTGCACCTGATCCCTCGCGACCTCGACGCGACTTCTCCCCTTCTCAATTCCCCCAACCAACTCTGACACGAATCTCTTCCACCTCCGACCTCTCCGTATTCTCAGCCGACGATCTGACAGCTCCCGATGCAGCGGCAGCCCTCGCAGGAGTCCATCCCCCAGATTTCGATATGGAGCCCGAGGCTTCGGGCCACAGGCGGCGGAGGAGTAGCTTGATGAATCCTCTTGATGGGAATGCTGCCGGGAAGCCAAGGGATAGGACGTCGAGAAGTCCGACGAAAGGGCAGGGGAGCATACAGGAGGATCCGAAGCTGGAAAGGGCGTCCGATGATGAAAGGAGTACAAGTGAAGATGTGGAGCTTGAAGATTTATCAGACGACGGACTACAAGATGATGAAGAGACTGGATTGACAGGGAAAGATAAGACGAGGAGGAAACGAAACCAGCGGAGAAATACATTGCTGGACAATCGGATAGCAGCAGATTTGAAGATTACTGAGGAGGAAAAGAAAGAGGCGGATCAGAATGTGGTGAAGAAGAGCTTGATTAATGGTCTGCTAATAGGACTGTGGTACCTTTTTTCCCTCTCAATATCTCTAGTAAGCTTCTCGTCATTAATTGTCTCGAGTCCCTGCTGACATTTGCAGTACAACAAATGGATGTTCGACCCAAAACATCTCAATTTTCACTTCCCTCTATTCACGACATGTACGCATATGATTGTGCAGTTTTTCCTTGCATCCGTGGTCCTATATTTCCTCCCACAATTCCGACCTCGATACGACTCCCTCTCCAATCCTCAAAATACACATTCCGATGCGGATATGCAACAGCATCAGACGGAAAGCAAGAAGCCGCTCATGACGCGGATGTTCTATTTCACGCGAATTGGACCATGTGGAGTGGCTACTGGGTTGGATATTGGACTAGGGAACATGAGTTTGAAGTTTATTACGTTGACGTTTTATAGTATGTATCAGCCCCCTATTTCTACAATCTTATTCTAACGTCATCTCTAGCCATGTGCAAATCATCCTCCCTGGCGTTCGTTCTCCTGTTCGCATTCCTCTTCCGACTCGAAACCCCGTCATGGCGCCTCGTCGCCATTATAGCAACAATGACGGCGGGAGTAGTAATGATGGTGTTCGGAGAAGTAGAATTTTCCGCCCTTGGCTTCATCCTCGTTATATCCGCCGCCTTCTTCTCGGGTTTCCGTTGGGGTCTCACCCAAATCCTACTCCTGCGAAACCCCGCAACATCAAACCCCTTCTCCTCCATCTTCTACCTCGCACCAATCATGTTCATCAGCCTCTTCATCATCGCCATACCAGTTGAAACTTTCCCGGCCCTAGTCCACGGCATCCATCTTCTAGTCGACGAGAAAGGCCCCTTCCTCGGCCCCGCACTCCTCCTATTCCCAGGAGTTATCGCCTTCTGCATGACCGCCTCCGAATTCGCCCTGCTGCAACGAACATCAGTAGTAACCCTCTCCATCGCCGGCATCTTCAAAGAAGTCGTCACCATCTCCGCCGCCGGGCTGCTCTTCCACGACAAACTCACCATCATCAACTTCGCCGGTCTTTTCGTGACAATCGGGGCAATCGCAGCATACAACTGGGTCAAGATCAAGAAGATGCGCGAAAATGCCCAGATTGAAGCACACAAACATCATCTTGTTGAGCACGAGGTAAATGGTGGCAGTGATGGCGATGATGAAGATGATACCGAGGACGAGGATTGGAACACAGCCGATCGGACGTATGTCACTGCTGATGGTGATATTCTGCCGAATCCGAATGCGTTTAAGGTTAAGAAGGGGGGGAGCTCGAATGGGAATGCGAGGGGGAGTGCGGAGCCGAGTCGGAGCGAGATTGCTGCGTTGGCGGCGAGTAAGAGGGATTTGAGTAATTGAAAGAAAGACAGGCATGAAAAAAAAAATTGGAGCAAAGAGATGTGTAATATTATGGGAGATAGAGGTGCATTTTGATCTCGCAATATAGGGATCCGGATCGGTTGGATGAGAGGCATACCCGGCGTTTACCCTTATCGTGTGGTCTACGAGAAGACTTCTCTGATGTGTTACTAGAATATCAATGTATACTTTTGCATTCTAGCCGGGGGCGACACGAGCAAGGCTCGAGGTCTATCATCGCAATGGCAGAGTGACTAGGTACCAGGTACAGCGTACGTGAAGAGCGTGAAGAGCGTGAAGAGCGCATGGCGTCTGATTAGGTGAGGCTGGCAATGAGAGCCCCTGCATGCGGCATACAGCGAATCACGACGACCGCTAAAAAGTGAGCTAATGGCCGAAAAATATTTATTGTCCCGCCCTTTGCAGACGCTCTGGCTTCAGTCTATTTCTACCACTCACATGGGAAAAGAATCACCGTCTCTCACAGCAAGAAAGTCTGGTCGTTGCCTGTCTGTCTCCGTCTCTCTCTTTAGCTAGCGAGGCCCCTGTTGACAAAAGACCGGTGTCACGGCGCCTTATGGCCATTAACGGCTTTTACCGCAGAAGAAGGCTATCGAAAATTGGCTACATGGGAAGACAAGGGAATTTTCTTACTCCTCTCCGGGCATTCGTAGTCATTAGACGTACCTTCAGCTCACAGCACCACAAGGTGGGTTATTTCGAGCAAGGCAGGGGGGTCAACAAGTGTGTTCTCCTTATTACTTTTTTCAAGAACTAATCAAAAAAACCCTACTTATCTCACCACTCGTTGGCAATCACAGAATCATCCTTTTGTGGGCGCTCATACTTCATAGGTCTGCTATTCGTCGCGCGTTCCACTCTAGAAAACCGCCACATCGGATCTCTGCAGAGATGCTGCGTTCGCTGCATCACCCGCAGCTCGCCTCGTCTGGCCGCAGAAAGCCACCATCCATTCTACTAACACTTGGGATGGGTCCCAAACTTCTCGAAGGACTGGAACAAAAGTCTTGCGCGTCACGTATTTTCCTGCAAAGAAATCGATTTCAAACGGTGTTTCGCGCATTCCCGTTCGTTAGAAGGGACCGCATGAGTTAAAACCAAACCTCACCAGTTGCACAAGCAGAATTAGTTGCTCTTCTGCATTAAGGCTTGCGAAAGGATGAGCGTGGCGCTTCGGTGGCGTCTCTCTCATTAACCCGATTTGGTCATACCTGCATCGCGCACCCACCCCCATGTCTTCACAAGCCCTGCAAATTATGCCCATCTTGCTTGTAACCTTTATAGTATGGTTGAAAGTCTGCCTGTAGTATTTCTGATTGGAATATATCAGGATTCTCTTGTCTAAGACAGGCACTGACGGGCTTCGAATGCTCTTTGGAAACGACTGATTAGTGTGCATGGCGCATGTCAACAAGCAGCCACATACAAATCACATTGGGTTCACGATCTGACTGATGGCCTGCCCGAAGTATCGTACATCAAGTGCAAAACCCTTATATCTACCCACCTCCCCCCACCGTCTTGTAAATCAAGCTGTCCATCTTCTCCACCTTTCTCGAAAATCTCCAAGCATCTATCATAGCAGGCACGTCTTTGTCATTTTCGAATCTCATCAAGTAACTTGGCCACATCTTCGTCATTACACTCCATTCAGCCTCGGTAGGAGCTATCCTCCTTCACCATGTCCCACTCCACCTCTGCCACAAGCAACTTCGAGTTCCTTCTCTTTCAAGAAGACGATGGCACGGCTCAGACCCAGACCCATCCTGTCGATCCCTGTAAGTATAGCGTCACCAAAAAGAGTTTGATATATATCTAATCAAGGTTTATAGCGTATGGCGCATAAATTTCGGCTTATTAGCGATATTGCATTTAGGGGTTGTAGTTTGGTGTCTTCGTCTGTCCCAAGTGGTGGTGTTGCTTGTTTTGTCACGCAGGATAATAGTCTCACAACCTTCCAATCTTGAATATAGACTTTATCAATATAAAACAAGTCCCTTTCGTTGATCTGTAAAGTTATAAGACTGTTGCTCTTTTCATGTATTTCGCTGCGGTGGCAATCACATGACCTCGAGTTACAAGGTACAAGGGTCTCAAAGGCTATTCACACTTTGATCTGAAGTAGGGGAAGATGTCCCCACTAGGTTAAAAGCTAAAGCCAAAATTTAATGCGTTGTAATGTTGAGATCCTCTTCTTTCATCTCGTCTCCCTGTTTTCTCAATGTTTATTCCAATGTCGCAGCAAGGCTGGAGGCGAAGTGTCACCGCCTCCCCCGCTCTGAGCTCTCAGCCTCGCGAATTATTCTATTCCCGTATCTACCTCTCTTCGTGTCTCTTACGTCTCAGCCTCTCGGACCCATTATCAGCGGTACTCGTACCTCAGTAGCCCTTACGTCTCAGCCTCGCGCATTCATTATCACAGTACTCGTACGGCAGTGATGAATCACATCACACCCTCGAATGATGCAGGCCGTCCGTCCCTTGTTGGCAATCTCATAACCCACAAAGACTCTTCACAGCACCGCGTCGTTTCCGGCTAAGGGGCCAAAGGTGCGTCCTTTTTTTTTGGGTTCTATTAGTCTTTTTAGCTGCCAGAAGCGCCATGTAGACGTGCTTTATGTAACATTGAGTTCCTAGTACCCTCTCCACATAATTGTTGGTTTTAGCCTGGAGTACTTGTATACCCTCTTGTTTCAAACGCAAGCCTTATGCTTTAAGAGCACTAGCTAGCTTGCAGCCCTCTGTTCGTCTCTGTCTACCAAGCTACACGCTTAGAGTCCTAGCCTTTTTCCCTCAATTGCTGCTATATTGTTGCTTCTCTTATACATAATAGTGTACATGTTAAGTTTCTCTTCTATACAAGGTTCTTTATACAATTGTCATTTTTCGTGCACTTGTCTGTAGACAACTATCCTTTAACATAGCTCGGTCCAAGTCTCCTAATTCCATCCCTCTTCTTGTCCTTCCGTTTGCAGATAGCTGCTTAAGGTCTAGATTAGGCAACTAATAGAGACATTCCTCTCATAGAGCCTTTCCGTCTATGGTTATAGGTGGTCCCTCAACATAACTATAGCCAAAGCTATAACTATGCTCGTCGAGACACAAGAACGCGTCGACTTTTGGCTGTAAATTCCCTTTCCTCCTTACAATCTTGTTTGTGCCACCCAGGCCCCTCCTAGTCACTTGTCACCGTCGCCGGAGGTTCCAAAGCCCTTATCCTAGCAATTCTCTTTGCTTAAACGCGTGTATAATCGACCTCGTGTATCTGAGATTCCTCGCGGGTTGCATCTTCGATGTTGCAGGAGTGTATAGCCCCGTCGCCTATCGAAGGAGAATGGATTCGCGGATATATCTAAAGTGGAAGTCTTCTAGTCGTCGATTGTGGGAAATATCGATTTGTCGCGACGCGTGCGCGCTCTTAAGCGTAAATGGAGTTGCTATAGAGTATATGCTCGTACTAAGAGGCGCTTGTCGACTTGTGTACTGCATATGTGTGCATGCAATCGTTGGATCTTGGTTGAATCGATGCGTGTACTATTGTGTAGTGTAGAGTTCTCATGACGCATTTCAGCGATAAAACGCGTCGTCCTGCTTACTACTGTTGCTTCTTGACTCAATCTTGGCTCTGCAGACGCGTAAGAGCGCTGGAGGTTTGTAGAGGACACCGCGTACAGGCGTTGAGTCTTGGTCCTCCAAGGTGCGTGCTTTAAAAGCGAAAATTGTGGCTTTCTGTCACCGATACTTGATTTCGGAATGGGCCCATTAATTCTCAGTGGATCGATATGGTGTTTCACGAAAGGAAGGTGCCGTGGGTGGCCTATGTGTGAGATCTGCAACTCTATTCGAGGTCTAGTACTCGTGACGACGTGAAGAGTGCCCTCAGCTGAAGTTGTGGCTCGTCTATTAGGGATGTGCGCTCTGTGGCTTGAAATTACAGTGATATTCAACTTATGCGATTATGGGCGAAAATTAGCCGATTTCGGACTTTTTTGTAGCACCCCCACCAAAAAAAGCTGCAGAACAGCAAGAAATTGTCATTTCGCCCTACACCCCCACGCTATTGACTTTCCCTTCCTAAATAGGAAATATTAAAGCTAAAGATGCCACGAAAGCGCCGTCCTTCTACACCTCCTACACCCCCTACACCCGCACCTCTTACACCTCCTGCTCTACGGCCACAAATCAAGCTTAACCTCACCGATATAGCCTCCATATCATCTGCCAATACTCCTAGACCTTCTAAGTCTCTTACCCTTATTAGTACACTTACGCCTTGCCCTGAAATCGATATGCTAAAGACGAAGAAGCCTAAAATCGAGCCCCCGGTAAAGACAATCTCTTGTAGCATCGAATTCCGTATATACTTAGATAAGGTTAAAAGGATTACATAAGCTTTTCTTATTAATCTTCCTATTAGCGTACGCAAAACTGGTTAGCAATATGCTTTATTTTTTGAAGAGGAATTAGCTTTAATGATAAAGAAGGATTCGATACAAGGTCCCCTCTACTACCTTATAAAGTAGTACGGGTTTTATAGTACTAAAAAGACTCCTAATTGTACTAATATTTTGCCATTTGCTTAGGAAGAGTTTAAGCGTCTCTTATATCATCGAAAAATAGCATTAGCAGTAGTTTAAATCGTATATAGCCTTAAGACAAATCTTATTAATATTCGCCCTCTATACAATCGAGCTATTATAAAAGAGAAGGCTATATTAGCAAAGGCTTTACTAAAGATGATTATACTAGAGGTGGAAAAGACTAAATCGACATTAACAACAAAGCTTTTAGAAGCACAATAGCGTGTTAATTTGGCTAATCAAGGGTCTTAAAAGGAGTACTTACAAGATATTAGCATTTGCTAAGAGTGCAAGTCAAATTCATGCTACTATCAAAACAAAGGTAGTATTTGCTAAGTAAATTAGGGTATCTATTATAAAATAGCCAGGAATTAGCTTAACCTTTAGGCTAAGAAGTGCAAATCTAGTAATAAGGATAGTATATCTATTCAAAATCCGCCATTGCAAATAAAGCACAAATCTGCAGCTATTTCTTTGAAAGAGGTTAAACGAGGGCATATGCAGTCAAAACAAGAAGAGAAAAAGGCTCGATTTAAGGGTAAATCTCGTAGCTATTCCCGTAGTCGATTATTACTAAGAAGTCGACATCGATATCGTCCCCGCCGCTACCGCTCACGTTCTAGGAGTCGATTAAAGCGTCGATCGAGGCATCGATTAAGGAGTTAATTAAGGCGTCGATTAAGGAGTCGATTAAAGCGTCGATTAAGGAGTCGATTAAGACATCGATTAAAATTACCACGTCTTACAAGTATAGTTAATATTAAGAAAGAGAAGGTTAAAATCACAATTTAAAGCTTACTACTATCCCTAAAGTCCTTCGACTTATAAGCTTTACGCCATTCAAGCCCGATTCGAGACTCGAGCCCTCTTCACGAAGATGTCGATACTATAGATATACTTGATACACTAGAATTATAGTGTATAAAACAACTTCCAAGTAGCTATCAAAATAGCCTTCTAAGGATTATACAAATTATTAAGGAACAAGAGTGGTCTTTAGAAGAGCTTTTAACGCTTACTCCTATTAATGCCTAGCTTTTTAAGCTTCCCTAGGGCCCTTTGCAATTAGTAATAGGCCAAATTCGACCATTTAAGCATGCAATTAAGGCTCAATTAGCAAAAGAATAAGAGGAGGAACAAGAGGACGAAGACAAAGAGGATAAGGACAAAGAGGACGAAGAGCTTGAAGAAAACGAGGACGAGTGACATTAATTATAGTAGTAACTACAGCTAAATTCATGTACCTTCTCTATTAACTATATACCCCGAATGTCTAAAATGTGCTCTTGCCCTTTGCGCTGCCGCTAGCCCTATCCTTATATCGACTATTGCTTGCAATAGGAAGGCCTCAAATTTATTATATCCTATATTTGTCTACCGCTAGTATCTCCTTATATGTTGCTTGAAATCGTGGAATGTCTCTTCGATCGGGTTAAGGAATAGCGAATATAGTAAAAGGTACTCGATATTAACATTCTAGCGAGTACAAAGGTCAATAACACGCTAAGACTTATAAATAAAAGCATTATCTATAATAATAATATTCCGACACCCAAGAGCATTATTATAAGCTAGCAATGCCTAGTATTTAAGCCAGTCCTCGAATATTTAAGCAGTAATATTGCCTTGATATAATAGCGGCGCAAACTAGCCATTTATATCAAGAGCTAGCAAAATTGACTATCGAATAGAGCGTTTTAACCACCTCTTTATATATGCAAGAGCACTAGTAAGAGCATACTTGTACTTCTTATCTGTAGTTTGTTTATTTGAAGCCGCTTTATCAAGAAAAACAAGCTATTAAGCATCCTAATTTATCATTTTGCGGCGCTATGCTTAAACAAGCTTATTATTCCGCTATATTAGTGTCACTATCACTTGCTTTCGAGTATGCTTGATTCGACGAAGGAGCTTTAAGATGCTAAGTTAAGACAACTAGATGGCGTATTCGAGCTAGATATAATCTGCTATTTCATCTTAATATAGATCGCTATCGTCCTCCAAGAGCCTCCGTACAAAGTCCTCAACTTTTAGTGTAGCCTTGCTTGAAAACCCCATCTTTCCTGCCTTGTATGGGTGTCCTATTGCCTCCTCCATTTATATCTTCCGTCTCCTCTTAATTACTATGCTATAAGTTATAAGGTAAGTAGCCGCGATTTTATAGCAATCGTCTTCAAGGTGCTCGCGGAGGATTCGATCGATAGCTGTAGCATCGTGCTTTTTAAGGCGTAGGGCCATTGCAAAAGGAGAAGGAAGGAAACTAGAGTATATCCTCAAAAATTAGCAATAGTGTAGTAGTGCAGGGCGAAATGACAATTTCTTGCTATTCTGCAGCTTTTTTTGGTGGGGGTGCTACAAAAAAGTCTGAAATCGGCTAATTTTCGCCCATAATCGCATAAGTTGAATATCACTGTATCCTATCACAACGAAACTAATTTTCAATAAGAATATGGGGCGTCAGAAACCCCTAGACAGAAATAGCAACCCGGTTGGTGTGACCGCTCATCGCTGATCTAGCGCATCACCTCGCCGTTTACCCCCCAGAGCCCGGCTCCTCGCCGTTGGAAATCGGGTTCAAGACGAATCATAGGCTCGCGTGTGAGTCTTGAGATTGGCGTTGCACTTCAAAATGCACGGCTGCTTGAACCGGCCAATCGCACATTTATGCATGTCAATACAGGACCAAAGAAAAAAAACCCCATGGGCTCAAGCTAGAGCCTAGAGCAAGTCACAGAAGAAAATCAGATTATTTTGTGCTCTGTGGAGGACATCTCTCGCATAACGACCAGTGTCTGCTGCACACGTCTTATTTTACTTTCCAAGTCCTCTATCTCCGCACGTCTGCTAGGTATCACTTAGCATTGTGGACTTTTACCCCGTCGTTCGTCATCACTCAAACTAGTACTTCAATATACCTCCACCTTCATCAGTGTGTCAAATGATTAAATTAAATTAGATTAATGGCTATTAATCTAATTTAATCAAGGAATTTAGACGTTAATTATAATCTAATCTTATTTTAATCAATTAATTAATTAATAATTAATTAATGAGTCACGTGCTTGCACGTGAGCTTACTAAAGGGCAAAAAGCGAGGTAAGGCTCAATTAAGGTTTACACTAGCTAAATAAAGTAACGGCTAGAGCGACAAAATATCCGATTAGGCTTAGTTTTGCTACACTAGCTTGATAAGCGATAAGGAATCTCAAAGAAACGTCCAGATCCTTTACTACTTTTATTATTAATAATAAGAGAGTGGATAAAAAAGTAAGTCAAAACACTTAAAAATCATTAAATAACTGATTTTTATTTTT
>Ga0302325_10028448_pt1 | contig 11567 bp, 9 predicted proteins | sample Palsa_T0_2_FD_201948 | JGI IMG/M metagenome (GOLD analysis project Ga0302325, IMG submission 201948) | Peat permafrost microbial communities from Stordalen Mire near Abisko, Sweden - Palsa_T0_2 | ecosystem: Environmental > Terrestrial > Soil > Palsa > Peat permafrost | place: Sweden: Abisko... | reverse complement strand
AGTCGTTCAAGGAAGTGATGGACAAGCAACTCGAGCGGCACCGGATGGCTCGCGCGCTTACCAGGCTTCAAAACTCAAAGCTCGTGGTTACGGAGCCGCCCCGCCCAACCCCACTAGGATTTCCGATCCTCGTCGATCGTCTCCGCGATTCTTTGACCACCGAGACGGTTACGGAACGGATTGAACGGATGTCGCAGCGGCTGGAAGCGGAGTCGGTAGCGTGATCGTATGCGTTGCGGGGGAGGAACTGGTATGCAGCGAGTTGCGGGCTCTCTATTGGCCTCGGCTAAGCACACTTTTCGTCGCAGACGTGCATCTGGGAAAGGCGGCGAGTCTACGAAGCGCCGCTCTACCGGTCCCGTTTGGGACGTCGGAGGCGACTTTGGAGCGGCTGTCCGAAGCTGTACGGCGGTTCTCACCGGCACAGTTGGTCATCCTGGGCGATCTGTGGCATGCCGCCAGCGGCCGGGTCAACGAGGAAGAGCAGCTCTTTGACGGGTGGCTGAAGCGGCACGTGGCATTGGAGGTGATCTTGGTTGAGGGAAACCACGACCGCAAGTCTGGGCCGCTGCCTAGCCGATTCGGGATAGACGAAGTCGAGATGCTGGCCGTTGGTCCGTTCCATCTCTGTCACGAGCCTTGTGAGGGAGATGGCTACACCCTGTGCGGCCACATCCACCCTGGGGTTTCGGTCGGGGCGACGGGAACCCGGACCCTTCGGCTTCCGTGCTTTTGGTTCGGGGACCGTTGCGGGGTGCTGCCGGCATTCGGGGAGTTCACCGGCTTCGGCTCGATTTCGCCCGGTGGCGGCGACCAAATTATCGCGATTGGCGATGGTCGGCTACACCGAATCGCGCCCGCGCTTGCGGCAAGCCGTTAAGTTATGGCGCCCGCCCGGTCGCGATTGGACCGCTTTGCGTAGGCCTCACCACACCGGGTCGTTCGGCCATTTGCACTGACTGAGATCACTCGGGGCTCAACGGGACCTACCTGGGTGCGCAAGTAGCAGACTGCCGGCGGGAATGTTGGCAATGTCCGATGGCTCCTATACGTCATTCCTCGAAGCTCTAAAGAGCGGCCTGTTACCTTCCGAGGCTATTGAGCGATTGAATCCTATTTGCGCAGCCGGCTTCCTTTTGAGTTCAAACCACCCAACTGTGGGTCCAGCCTCGCATTAAGCGAGCTTTCCATAGACCGCCGGCGACGTTGCCTGGCAGAGCCTGCAGTCGAACGGTGACGCGTGGTGTGCTTTGCGTGAGCCCAAGTGGAAGGGCGTACTCCACGTCATAGAACTGGTGAGGGTGCTTGTTCGCCAGTTTCTCCCGGGCGATTCGAGCGCCGTTCACCACGATATCGAACTCTCGGCTCCCGTCGTCGCTGCCCCAATAGGTCAGGACCAGCGTCATCGGTCGATCAGGGTCGGATCTCATCTCGAACGAGAACCAACCGCCGTCGGTTGCGTCTCTCCAGTTGCCGGCCGCCTCTCCTCCCTCACCCGTTCTCGTCTTATCCCCGCGGAGGAGGTGGTCTGTCTCCCCTTGAGCGTCGCCTGGCTGGTAGAAGTCGGTCGTACGAGCATCCAGTTGCCTTTGCTTTTCAAACTCCGCTGACAGCTCTTTCGCATCACGGACTGTGAAATAGGTTGCGCACCGGTGATGGCGAACCTGGGAGTACGGGCGGTAGACGTATCCGAGTGCGGCCATCGGACCAGCAGAGACGAATTCAAGAGGGTCTCCTTGCGCCCGAGTCACGCACTCATCGATCGCCCCGGCCCCCTGCAGCAGGACCGGTTTCTCTAGCCACGAGCGAGCGGGGCCTGACTGCAAGCCGGCCGACTCGTCCAAGTCCAAGGACAGAACGTTCGGCCCATACGCCACGGTTACCATCGCAGGATCGCCCGGCGATGGTTCGACGCGCAGCGAGAGCTTGAAATGGACGGCGAGGATGTCGCCAGCCCTCCAACGCCGTCGAATCGAGAGGAAGCCGGACGGGTCATGTTCATAGCGAACGTCGCCCCCATTCAAAGTCATTTCGGGCAAAGCCTGCGCCCATCCTGGTTTCCGGATGCTCATTTCGAACTCGCGCCCCTCACCCCCCACGATCCTGAGAGCGATCTTGCCATCCGAAGGGAAAAGCGTCTCCTGCTTTAGTCTGACCCCGGCCGCCTTCCAATGAAGTTCGGAAGGAACGAACTGGTTCACCCAAAGGTGATCCGCACCATGTTTGAAATAGACGCCGGCGCCGTGCAGCATGTGGTTCTCCATTCCCGTTCCCACGCAGCACCAGAACGAATCGAACGGGGTGCTGAACTGCCGGTTGTGGCCGGAGTCGAGCGGGGCGAAGTAGCACATCATGCCTGTCTCGGGATCTTGCGAGCCCAGGATCTGATTGAAGAGGGCCCGCTCGTACCAATCGCCGTACTCCGCCTTCGGAGCCCAGCAGAAGAGGTGGCGAGTCAGCTTCTCCATGTTGTACGTGTTGCAGGTCTCGCAGTCATCCGCAGCGAGGTCATCGGTGACCCTATCCGGCGGACCGAAATGCTCGGAGCGACTGTTTCCGCCGACCGCATAGGAGTGGTGCCGAGTGACGGTATCCCAAAAATACTCAGCGATCCTCTTCTCGCTGGGATCACCCGTCAGTTCGTAGATTCGAGCTTCGCCGACGATCTTGGGGATTTGGGTATTCGCATGGAGGCCGGCCAGCCGATCTTGGCCTTTCGATAGTGGATCGCACACGGACTTGTGATGGAACCGGCGGGCCAGAGCCAGATACTTGCCGTCGCCCGTCCGCGCGGTTAGCTCGGCGAGTGACTCGTTGACTCCGCCGAACTCGGCGTCTAGCATGTGTTGCCACTGGTCCGAAGAGAGGTTCCGGGTGATCTCACACGCCCAATCGCCAAGACGGCGGGCGACCGACAGCGCTCTTTGGTTTCCCACGAGCCGTTGAGCCTCGAGGAGGCCGGCCAGGAGCTTGTGAACACGGTACCAGGTGGCGGTGCCGTTCACGTAGGAGTCGGTGACCCGAATGTCGCCCCTCGAGACCTCCTGCCATTCCTGGTCGAGCCTCGAGTCGTAATACAGGGCGCCATCTCTCCGCCTCGCCTGGCACTCGGCCAGTTCATCCACGATATGGTCGACGTTCTGCTTGAACCGGATCTCGCCGGTCACTACCCAGGCCTCGCTTGCCGCCGAAAGGTAGTGGCCGAGGATCTCGCCGGAGTTGCCGCCGTCCCTGGCTTCCCATCCCCCGTAGAAGGGTGCCTTTGGGGTAAGGCCGACTGCCCGCAGGTAGGGGTTCAGGAAAGCGTCCGGGTTCAACTCGAACAAGTACTTCGCATCAGCATCCTGCGCCGCCTTGAGGGGGCCTCCCAGAACCTGCACATCTTTGAGATCGAACGTCGTGGCAGCCATTGCCGGAAGTGCGAACCTAATGCAAACAAGTATCAGCGCTGTGATCATTGCTACCCCGAGACATTCTGTAGCGGTTTCTGCTCGGACTGACTATGGCGGCCCGGTCGGCACTGGGCCCGAAGTTGGCGCAGCCTGTTTCTTGGGTCTCTTGACCTTGGTGGCTGGCGGAGCGTTGACTTCGGGGGGGAACACGCCGTCCGGGGTGAAGTTAGGCTGAGCCAGCAGAATGGCATCCATAGCGAAGTCGTGGCCGGCGCTGTTCACCTGAACTCTCACCTTCACCTCCGGTTCGGGGGTTCGGGTTACCCCCATCCGGTACCAGCCGAAGCCATTTCCGTACAGTCCGACGGGATCGCCCGTGATGGTTAGGGCCTCGCCCGCCACCTTGAGGACAACGGAGTTCCGATCCTCCGGCGGGATGCGCGCCGCCAGCCACACCACCTGATCCGTCTTCGATGGACTTTGAATCAGGTAGTCGGCGAAATAGCCCCCCGATGGGACGATCATGCCGCGAAGTGCCAGCGCCCGTCCGCCACTGCACGTCGGGTTGTTAACGATCTCGCTGAAGTTGTTTTCGTCCGGCGGCACGCTCTCCGCCTCTACCCAGCTAAACCCATCTAAAAACGCGTTCATCCGGCGCGCCATATCGCGAAGGCCGGGAAAGGCAGAACCTGGACTGCGGTCAAAGGAGAGTTTTTGGTTGGGGTAGCTCAGTTCGACATTTGTGAGGCTCTTGTTCTGCTTTGCGCTTTGAGCAAAGAGGTAATCCAGCTCGTTGACCGTCGACAGGTAAGCCTCTTCCGGCACCGGAATTTCCGGGATGTCGTTCGGGTTGATAGAGCTGACCATGAGCGGGCTCTCCGAGAGGTTTATCTCCACGCCGTTCTTCACAAGTCGCGCTTGCCGGTTTGAACCGTCCAGCGTGTTGAACTTGAGCTTGGAAGGTTGCGTGAATCTCAGCAGAACGCGACGGGGCGTCTGACTCCAAATTACGAACCGATAGCCCTTCGAGTCGAGCATCCTGTAACCGAAAAACCCGTTGCCGTAATCAAAGCGGTCGCCGTCGGCGGGCGATGGCAGCCACCAAGCTCCCCCCGTGATCCGTTGGGCTTCTGCCGGATTTGTTGCGTTGATCGGAAAGAACAGGGCAGCGGGAGTGTACGTTGAGGGAGAGATGTCTGTCGATCGCCGGCCCGCTTCCTCGGCTACCTGCTTGTCGATAGTTGGAGAACTTGCGCGAACAAAAACACCCCTTGCCCCGAGGCTTACCAGATCGTCCAGTACTCCCTGTAGCTGAGCGTCCGACGAGCCAAGATCGACGTCGGTTGCCGGCATCCAGCCGGGAGTTGTCCATCGCAGCATGCTGCTGGTCGCCCTCCCTGCGGTTGACGCCAAGTCGCTTGGCAGAGCACCGATCGCTCGCATCCCGATGCCGTCGACGGTTGGGTCTCCGCCCTCATAGGGCGCCGCCCAGCCGGCCCATTCCTGGATGACCGGAACGTCGTCTACGCTCCTAATGGCAGCCACCATGCGCTCATAGCGCTTTGCCTCGGAATCGGAGATAGCCTCCGAGAGGTCCCGCCAGACTGATGATCGGCCCCGGTCCGCTTCGAAGATCCGCTTGTGAGCGGGGTCCCATAGCTGACCCACGCCGCGGGTGCCCGACCAAAGCGGGACCAGCTTAGCCAAGTCTGCAAAGGTCATCTTGTCGTCGCTCGGCTCCGTGTTTTCATTGTCTCCGATGACGGTGCTGTCCATCGACCAAGCGCGCATCGCACTGGCGGGACTCCGGTACCGGGTGTCAAGGAACTCTGCGAACTCGGAGTGAAAGGCTGGACTAGTCGGTACAAATCGAAGCTGCCGCCCGGGAAGTTCGACGACCTTGCCAAGGGGGTTCACGAGGCCACGCAACCCGGGACCCGTCGGATTGGCCCGCAACGCAGTCAGCAGCCGATCTCGATGGCCGTCCAGTTCCTCCCAATAGTCAGGCTGCTCAAGGCTTTGGATCTCAGGATAGACAAGCAGCGTATCTAGATCGCCCCTCTGGAACTTGGTCTGAAACGTGAGAACCCCATTCGTGACCGGCTCGTAGGACCACTGGACGATCGTTCCGTCGCGGCTCCCCGCAAGAACAACCAGGGCTGCGGTCGCTCCAGGCAGAGACAGCTTGACCTGCCCGTCGTCAGGAATCTCGGTCGTCCTGTAGGCGGCGGGGTCCACCGCGACTCCGGTTGCCATTGGGGTAAGGGAGCCGATCCGGATGAGATACCGAAGATTGGCATGCTCTAGAGCGGAAATGGTCGATGCCCAGCGCTCGGGCGCGGCTGGTAGATCGACGATGACGTCGTTGACTCCGCTTGCCTTGGCTCTTGCGATCGAGGCCGGGTCCGGATCGACGCTTACTCCGTAGGGAAGATACGCCTGGCCATTCCACATCAGGGTCGAGTGGGCGTTGATCACCCAACTCGCCGAGTAAGAGCTGCCAACTTTGTAGGTTCCTTGGAGCTGCTGTCCGGAGGCGAGGGCGCCAATGCCCAAAAGCAGGCCGAAGACGGTTTGCCGCACGCCAAAAAGACTACCTTTGCAACTTGTAACGTTCATGGGAGAAGGGTTTTAGCGCCTGGATTGACTGAATCACCCAGGTTGCCGGAAATCCGAAACCGTCCACTGGAGCTCCCGCGCGCCCCGGAACTCGTTGACCTCGGGTTTGAAGATCAAGTCTAGCTCGGCCCCTGCCCCGACTTCGGAAAGGCTCTCCCCGATTCCGAACGCAATGCCCGGCACCGAGGCGAAGGTTTGCTGCTTGAGCACGAGGCGGACATGTTTCGGGTTGGAGGTTGGCCGAATTTGGCAAAGCGCGACGGATCGGGCGAAAAACGACGGCTCGGGGTTGCCCACTCCAAACGGCTCCATGTCGGAGAGCGCTTCCGCCGCTTTCATGGTCGCTTCATCCGCGTTCAATTCCATATCGATTGAGACAGTCGGTCGAAAGTCTTCCGGCGTCAATCGTTCGCCTGCATACGCATTTAGCGCTTCCCGCACATCGTCCAACCGGTCGGAGGGGAAGCTGCAGCCGGCTGCCATCGCATGGCCGCCCCCGGACATCAGGGAAGGGAATGCCCAAATTGCTTCTGCGAGGTGGAAGGTTGGGATGGAACGCCCCGAGCCTTTGCAAAGGCCGTTCGTGGTGTCCAGCGAGAGCACGAAGCAAGGGCGGCGGAATCTTTGGACCAGTCTCCCGGCAACGATCCCCACGATGCCAGGGTGCCAATCTTGGCTGGCGACCATGATGACGTTCAGCTTGTCGTAGCCGTGCTCGATCACCATCTCCTCGGCTTCCCTCAAAATCTCAATCGTCCGGCTCTTGCGAGTTTGGTTCACCTGCTCCAGCCGATGGGCCAGCTGGTCGCACTGCTTGGGGTCGTCTTCTATCAGGAGCCGGAGGGCGGTTTCAGCCGCCTCCAGTCGTCCAACTGCATTTAGCCGCGGACCGAGTTGCCACCCGACGTGATAGGCCAGAAGCGGTTTTGTTGGGTCCTGACCAACTTGGGCGTGACGCATCAGGGCAATCAGACCAGGCTTCTTAGTGTCCCGCAATCGCTGCAGCCCGTGTTTGGCGATGATGCGATTCTCTCCGGTAAGGGGCATCACGTCGGCGATGGTGCCGAGAGTGGCCAGATCCAGATACGCGTTACGAAAGCCCTCGATGGGCAGACCCATTTGGTGGGCGAGCCCCTGGCACAGCTTGAAGGCAACGCCGGCCCCGCATAGGTCAGGGTAGGGATATTGGGAGTCGCTTCGGTGGGGGTTGACCACCGCGTCGGCGTCCGGAATTCGGTCGGCGATGGCGTGGTGGTCCGTGATCACCACCTTTAAGCCGGCTTCCTTTGCCTTTTCGACTTGGGAGTGGGCGGCAATTCCGCAGTCGCAGGTCAGAAATAGCTTGGCATTAAGCTTGATCGCCGCCTCGACGGCATCCAGGTGGATGCCGTAGCCCTCCGTCATCCGGTGTGGGACGTGGGTGTGAATGATGGCGCCCCGCTTGCTAAGAAACCGGTGGAACATGGCGGCGCTGCTAACGCCGTCAACATCGTAATCGCCGTGAACGTAGATCTGCTCTTTCCGCTCGAGTGCGCCTAGGATGGTCTGCGAGGCCGCCGTGTAGTCCGGCAGCAAATGTGGAGGGTGAAGATCGTCTAGCGATGGGTGAAGGAACTTCTCGGCCGCCTCGGGCTCTGCGAATCCGCGCTGTACGAGGAGAGCCGCAACCACTCGGTGTACGCCGAGCTCGCGGCAAAGCCGGTCTTCCGCCGGACGGTTTCGCTCACCAATGATCCAGCGGGCCTGCTCGGGAAGGACTCCGGTGTCGCTCACGTGGGCCTAAAGCCGCTCTACTTGATTGAATTCTAGTTCGACTGGAGTGTCTCGGCCAAAGATGTTGATCAGCACCTTGAGCTTCTCCCGATCTGCATTGACTTCTTCGATCTTGCCGGAGAAGTCGCTAAACGGGCCCTCGACCACTCGAATCGCCTCTCCTTTTTGCCAGGAAACTTTAGGCGCCTCCTGGCTCTTCTCCAGGTTCGTCATGATCCGGCCGACTTCGTAGTCGGCGAGCGGAACCGGGCGGTTGCCGCTGGAAACGAATCCGGTTACACCGCTCGTCGATTTGACGAGCTTGAAAGCGTCGTCGGTGAGAGACATCTGGACGAGGATGTAGCCAGGAAAAACTTTCCTGTCCATCTCGTACCTCTTGCCGTTGCGGGTCTGAAGCTCGCGCTCAGTGGGGATGAGGATCTGATGGATGTCCAGATCCCAAATTCCTTCAACTTGGGCCCGGCGGGTCAGCACGTCCTTTACTTTGTTCTCGTGACCCGCAATGGTGTGAACCGCGTACCAAGACTTTGGCATGGGACTAGACCTTGCCCTTCGTCAACAAGTCGACGATGACTCCGAAGGCCCAGCTCATGGCGATCATGATCCCGCCGACGAGCACACAGACGCCCAGCACGACGCCGGTCAACCGGTTCGTCTCGGCCCGGGTGGGCCAAGAAACCTTTTTGATTTCTCGACCAACCTCGATAAAAAAGCCCCGTGGACCCCGCTTGGAGCGGGGGATCGGAATGCTGCCCTGAGGCTTTCTTGGTTGGTCATCCATGCCGGTTGATACGTTTGCCATCGACGTTTATCCCTTCTTAAGAAGAGTGGGGAGGCTTAATCATACCAAATTGACCGCCCCAAACGCGCAGGTTTAGGGCCGTGTGCTCAGAGCGCACCAACCCCTCAGCGAGAAATCGAGAGGACCTGGTAGCGCTTCTTACCTTCGGGAGCATCGAAGGACACTTCAGTCGAGCTTTCCTGCCCTAGCAGCGCCATTCCCATGGGTGACTCGTTGCTGATCAGGTCGTTAGCGGGATCCGCCTCGACGCTCATCACGACCTTCACTGAGAATTCGTCGTCGTACTGCAGGTCTCGGACGGCCACTATGGACCCAATACCGACGCGGTCGATCGGAATCTGAGACTCCTCAAGGACGTGGGCGTTGCCAAAAATCGACTTCAACTCGCCAACCCTGCTTTCGACCATCGCCTGCTCGAACTTGACCTCGTCGAGCTCGTTGTTATCCTCGCTAAACTCGCCGTGTTGCTGGCTCTCTCGAATGCGGTCCGCGATTTCGGGCCTCTTCACCGACGTCAGGTGATCCAGCTCCGCTTGGAGCTTCTTGTATCCGGCGACGGTGAGGAGTATCCCACCCTGGGTCTCAGCGATCAGTTCCGCTTCGTTCATCACAATATTTGGCATTCCCATTGGGGGGAGAGGTGGCATTATAGCTTTAATCCCCCTGTAACGTACGCTTTACGCATAGCAATTGTTTGTTCGGTTGAAATCTCGTTGGGTTCCATGTTTTTTTGCTTCGACCGAGTGTGGTCGGAGCGAATTCACCGGATACAACGTGAACTAACCCCAGATCGTTCGACGTCCTAGATGCCATTAGGCCGTTTGTCGCTGGTAGAGTTCAAACGTGAAGGGGTGCGTTGCTTCTTTAATATTTGCAGCACTGCCGCTACTGCTATCGGCACAGAATAATTTCTCCAACGCGCCAGTGAGCGTTCACCCGGACGCGATAATCCAGGTTCATCAGGCGAAGGGTCAGGCAGACTTGGTGAAAGTGTCGGTATTGGACGGCGCGTACCCGGCGGACCTCCTTCAGTCTCAGATTCAGACGCTAGGGACGAATGTGGGTTCACCCGCCCGCGGAATGCAGATTGGGCGGATGGACCTGTCCAAGGGAGCGCCATTACTCCAGGGAGTCTTTGCAGTGGATGGTCTGCTCGACCCTGCCACCGGCCAGCTTCACCTGACCCCGATTATCCGAGCGTTTATGGGAGCGCCCGCGCCGTATACGGTCCACCAAATGCTGGTGGATGTGGACGACCAGGCTCTGAAGCCGGGCGCGATCGAACAGTACAATACCAAAGCGATCCAAGTGCACCGGTCGGTTACGGGCCCGAGCATTGAATATCAGATCACGCTACTGTCGCAGAATCCGGCTGATGTCGAGATTCCGCTCACCAGCCGAGCGCCAAGCGGCGGCACACGTGGCAAAGCTCCCGGGACGGATTGGCTCACGATCGCGATTTTCGGAATCGCGGCTTTGGCGGCGGGCGGATTGGTATACTGCCTGCTCATTTGGTCCCCCAACGCTCGCAAGGATCGACGGCTTTCAAACCGAGTAAATAAATAGGCCAGGCAATGCAAGTATGACTCTTCAAGAAATGACGCTTCCGCAACTCATTCAGATTGGGTTCGAAGAAAAGGCATCCGACATTATGGTCAAGGCGGATCAGGTACCGATGATGCGCCAATTTAGTGTCATGAAGCCCTGTCCGGGCGATCTCCCCCTCGTCACCGCTCCCGAGGTTGAGCGCATGGTCAACGAGATGATGAACGAGCGGCAGCGCCGGACCTTCGAGGAGACCAACGAGATGGACCTCGGATTCCAGGTTGGCAATCAGTGCCGCGTTCGTATGAATGTGTACCGGCAACGAGGTCACTGCGCCACCGTAATGCGGATTATCCCGCTGGACATCAAGAGCATCGAAGAGCTAGGCCTTCCGCCGGTTCTCCATGAACTCTGCAAGCAGCGCTTGGGCTTGATCTTGGTGACCGGGCCGACTGGTTCGGGCAAGACCACCTCGCTCGCCGCGATGGTCGACGTAATCAACCAGAATCGGCCTTGTCACATCGTCACCATCGAGGACCCGCTCGAGTTTGTGCATCAGGACAAGTTGGGATATGTCAGCCAGCGAGAGATCGGTATCGACACCGAAGACTTTCAGCCCGCTCTCCGGGCGGTGGTTCGCGAAGCTCCTGACGTGATTCTGATCGGAGAAATGCGCGACACGGAAACGATGAGTGTAGCGATGCAGGCTGGTGAAACGGGCCACCTTGTTTTCTCAACTGTTCACACCGCCTCGGCCTATGAGACGATGGACCGTATCGTCAACATGTTCCCCCCTCATGAGAAGAACCACCTGTGCCAGCGGCTTGCCGGTTCACTGCGGGCGATAGTCGCGCAAAAGCTGGTACCGCGGGCGGATGGCAATGGCCGCGTGGTAGCGAACGAAATCCTCATCTGCACTCCGACGGTGAGCAAGGCCATTGAGGACGGGCATTTCGGAGATCTTTATCACATGATCAACGAGGGCGGCTTCTGGGGAATGCAGACGATGAACCAATCCTTGGTTCGATACGTGAAGGCAGGGATCGTCACCGAGCAGGTTGCGATGAACTATGCTGGGATCGCATCCGAACTAAAACAGATGCTGCGTCGTTAAACTAAACGAGGTTTATTGCCAGCTGCCTTTCTTTTTTGGCTGGACTTTATATAATTGCATTGAGAGTGATTGTTGTGCCTCATGGGTGCGAACTGTTATCTAGGCCTTCTCGTTCGCGAAACGCGACGCGGGGTGTTCCGTGCCAATGACCATCGACGAACTCCTGACCGAGTTGGTTCGTCGCGATGCTAGCGACCTTCACCTAAAGTCAGGTTCCGCTCCGGTGATGCGCATTCGGGGTGACCTCATTCGGGTGGAGGAACTTCGGGTGACTCCAGCCGAGCACACCCAACTGCTGGTCGGGATCCTGAACGAGGAACGA
>Ga0302325_10028445_pt1 | contig 11567 bp, 10 predicted proteins | sample Palsa_T0_2_FD_201948 | JGI IMG/M metagenome (GOLD analysis project Ga0302325, IMG submission 201948) | Peat permafrost microbial communities from Stordalen Mire near Abisko, Sweden - Palsa_T0_2 | ecosystem: Environmental > Terrestrial > Soil > Palsa > Peat permafrost | place: Sweden: Abisko... | reverse complement strand
CCCAAACCGCATCGAACCCGGCGGATTCAGCCGATCGGCAGAAGTCGATCACGAATGCAGGGGACGCGAGAGGTCCAAAGTGGGGGATGCTGACGCCTAGTTCCATGAGTGCCCTCCGCAGTCAACACGTGATCCGGTTATCCGGCCGTCGTATTAACCGATGGTGATCTGTCGGCGCGCCAAGCGCCATTCACCGTCGACGAATCGGAGATCGTCATGGTAATGGCCCATGTTGAAGATCGTCGGGTTGGTCGCGGTCTCCCGGAAAAAAATGAAGTAAGAGTCGGCTTCGGCGGCGTCCTCGCCGGCGAGGTCCACGGCGAGGGTCGATAGTACGTGACGTGAGGCGCTTCCGGGCCCGGTGAGGCCGGTACGGCGCCTTTCTTCAGCTCCGGCCCTGATCTCGGCCCAGCCCCGCCTCGGTGCATCCGGCATTTCCCACGAGGCGTCCTCGGTGAAGAATCCGATGTACTCCTCGATATCCCCGTGATCGGCGGCGTGCGCAAGTTTGGCCACCAGGTTGCGAATCGCCAGCTCGTCAGCTTCTGCACTCCGTTTGTTTCGAGCGTTCATCGACGTCTCCTCCGTCGATCCCCTGTGTTACGGGCGCTCGTTGAGCATCTGGATGGCCCAGGCCGCGGACGACGTCGTGCCGGCATCGACGGGTAGCTCGACGCCGGTGATCCAGCGGCTCTCTTCCGAGGCGAGGAAGACAGCGGGCCAGGCGATATCCCATGCCAGGCCTTCGAGGGAAAGCAAACCGGCGCGGCGCCTCTGTTCGCGCACATCCTCGCCGCCCTGATCTCCCATGGGCGTATACACGTGACCCGGCAGGATGCAGTTGACCCTGATGCTGTCGCGCCCGAAGAGGTAGGCCCAGTCCCTCGTCAAACCGAGCAGTGCAGATTTGGATGCGGCATAGGCGCCGGATCCGAAGCCTCGGATCGCGGCGATCGACGATATGTTGAGGATCGACCCACCTCCTGCGGCAAGAAGGTGCGGAACGCTATAGCGGGTGGTGAGCAGGTGAGCGCGGAGGTTGACATTCATGACCTGATCCCAAGCGTCGAGGTTCACGGTGGCCGGGCTTCCTGAGCCCTGGGACAGCGCAACGTTGTTGACGAGCGTGTCGAGGCCTCCGAAGGCGTCCACCGTCATTTGCACGCATCTTTCGTTGTCGGCCTCATCCGTGAGGTCCCCCACAGCCACTATGGCGTCCCCTCCGAATTCATCGATCAGCCGCTTGGTCTCGTTGGCCCGCTCGTGCGAAACGTCGACGACTGCAACCTGGGCACCCTGCAAGGCGAAGAGCACGGCGATGGCCTCACCGATGCCGAAGAGCTCCGCGCCCGGCAATTTGCCGGCGCCGCTGACAAGGGCCCGCTTTCCCTGCAGTCTCTGTCCGTGATCGATCCCGCGTTCCCACGGGACGACGGCGGTGGGTTCGGTTCGCAGATCCCTCCTGTCAGACACCAATGCGATCGTAGATGACCTGTCCAGCTGTTTCCTCGAAGGAAGGGCGCTGTCAGACTGCAGTCGATGCCCGGTCCTCGACAGGTTGCCGATCGATACGTCGAAATCGCCACGGCTGACGGCAAGGCCATACTCGCCGAACTGTTCGCTCCCGACGGTGTCTTTCATGCGCCCGACGGATCGGAGTACCGGGGTAGAGAGCAGATCGCCGCCTTTTACGCCCGACACCTGGCCACGGTGGTGCCAAGGTTCCACATTCACCGCGCGCTGGAAGTGGGCCGGGATTGCTGGGCGGAGCTGGCCAACCCGCCGATCGATGCCCCAGTGCTCCTGTCCAGCAATCACTTCACAGTGGACGACGAAGGCTTCATCGCCCGTTTGGCGGTGTTCCTGCGTCCTCGCGAAGGGCGGATAGGTGACCGAGGTCCGTGACAAAGTCCCACGAACGGCCTTGGTGAACGGGGATACCGACTCCGTACGAGCTATCGACGGTATGTCCGGAACGTCTGCCTATGCGGCATCGCTACCGATCGTCTGACTCGGGTCGCAGATCTCGCGGATCGCCAGCCAGCAGTCCCTCGATCAGCATGATAGGTACCTCTCCCGTTTCGCCCGGATCGATGAAGATCGCGTCGTCGGTGCGCCGACGTATCACAACGCCGCCGTCTTCCAGCGAGCGGGCCGCAACCTCGAGCGAGGGGACTCCCAGCCCCAGGACATGACAGCGGGCGCGGGTGTACGCCGTTCCCCAATACTGCGAACTCGTTTCTGGCGCGAGACGGAACAGCGCGAGCACGCAGTCGGGGGCCGCTAGGCAGACGACCGGCTGGTCGGGGGCCGCCTTGGCATCGCGGGATGTCTCCGCAAGACCGAACAGCTCGCCGAAGTCGTCTGCCCATTGGCACGGATCTGGTACGAGTGCACCGATGAAGGCGTGGGTGACCACATCGAGCAGCGGGTTCTCGGCATGCGACGGCACTGGTGCGCCGATCCTCGGATCCTCGCGGATCGTGAAGTCCGACCACTCGAACAGGAGTCCACCGGTTTGGCGTGGATCCGTGAAGCAGAAGCCGGCCTCTGGGCGCACCCCGACTTCGACCCCTCCGTGCGCGAGGTGTTCGATCGTTGCGTCGAGGTTCTCGACCTGGAAGGCGCTCGAGTGCATACCAGGGCCGAGGCGCTCTATGAAGCGCGCAGCTGCATGACCCGGAACGATGGGCTCGGCCACCTCGATCGAACCATCGCCGATCCAGGTCATGCCGCCCCGACGGCCGATTCCGGGTGCCTCGCTGTACTCGAGGACCCGGAGCCCGGCGATGTGGCCCAGTGCGTTCACCGCCTGGTCATAGCTGTTGACCATGCAGGTCGAGTGGAAGGTCCGTACAATCCGGTGCGGCATGGCAGACGGCTTACCTCGTCGCGTCCTGTCCCGAAGGACTCCATCCTGAGCCGGTCTCCCTCCGTTCCGATTTTTCTGTTCGGATTGACCGGCCTTTGCTATTATAGGGTGTATAAAAAGCAGCCTCCATGGCTGCACCGTCAGTTGGGGGTGTCATGGTCGAAAGAGTCATCGTCGTTTCATCGGACTCGCATGCAGGGATGCCCAAGGAATTGTGGACCGAGTACCTCGACAGCCGGTTCCACGATCTGCTTCCTGGCCTGCGCAAGGACAACGAGATCTACCCGCTGGCCATTTCCCTCTTGGGCTCGAAGCACGAGTTTGACGTCTATCCCGAGCATGAAGAGATCCACCGTACGGGATGGCATGGGCTCCACGACCCGGTGTTGCGAATGGCTGACATGGATCGCGAGGGTGTTGCTGCTGAGATGGTGTACCTCGGCGATTCCCGCCTGGGTGACCTCTTCCACAACGTCACGAACAGGGAGTTCTCGCTTGAGGCGTGGGAGGCCGGTGCACAAGCCTGGAACCGGTGGGCGGCCGATGCCTTCGGATTCGCTCTCGACCGCTTCCTTCTGACGGCGGCCATCGGACCGTGTGTCGATATGGACCGTACGGTGAAAGAGCTGGAGTGGGTCGCCGACCACGGCTTCACCGGCACCTATGGCCCGGGGTATTTGCACCATGAGGGGATGCCCCCGCTCTCCAACCGCTATTGGAACCCCTTCTGGGAAAAGTGCGAAGAGCGCAACCTGGCCGTCATCGTTCACGCCGGCTTCGGGACACAGCAAGGTGCCGTATTCCCAGAGGTGGAACGGATTTACAACGACGTGGTGAAGGCTGCGAACTCGACTGACACCGACGAGCTGTTCGCCCACGCCGGAGCCGTATCCGACGAGTCGTTGCAGTTCTTCTTCAACTTCCTCAACCGCAGTGTGGATGCCCGGCGCCCCATGTGGCAGATGATGCTGGCCGGGGTATTCGATCGGTATCCAGGGCTGCGTTACATGCCCACAGAGATCCGGCTGGACTGGATTCCCGCGACGCTCGCCCACCTGGACCGGTTCTACGAGGAGCACCGAACGGATCTGCCAGCCAAGCGCAAGCCGAGTGAATACTGGCACTCCAACTGCATGGCCGGAGCGTCGTTCATCCACAAAGCCGAGGTTGAGATGCGGCACGAAATCGGGGTCGAGACGATGCTCTTCGGCCGGGACTACCCGCATCCCGAGAGCACATGGCCCAACACCCGTGCTTGGTGGAGGGATGCTTTCGAGGGGGTGCCCGAGGATGAGTTGCGGCTGATCCTGGGCGAAAACGCAATCCGGTTCTTGAATCTAGATCGCGACCGACTGGTCGAAATTGCCCGGCGTATTGGGCCCACGGTCGACGAGATCCACGCCGGTGAGCCCGTCGAGGGTGCGCTCCTCGAGAGCTTTGCACTGCGAGGGGGCTACTTGAAGCCGGCGGAGGGGGACCTTCAGATACCAGAGGTCGATAGGGTCCTTCGGGAGGACGTTGCCGCGATGGCCGCCGCCCGCGTCTGAGTCGATCCGTCCATCCGTAAAGAGGCCCTGGCGGCCCCTCGGGGTCTCTTGCCAATCGGACGTATTCCGCCCACCGCAGTCAGGGTGCGCTGCGGATCGTTCCTCCGTCAATCGGTAATGTCACGCCGGTAATCCACGAGGCTCGTTCGGAGCAGAGGAAGACGATGGCCGCGGCGACTTCGGCTGCCGTGCCCATCCGGCCCACATCGATGGGCGCCCTCCGGAGCATGCTCTCGACTAGTGCTTCTTCTGAGCGCCCCGTTGCGGCCACAGCATCCCCGAAGGCCGATGCCGCCCCCTCGGTGTAGGTGAGCCCCGGCAGCACGCAGTTGGCGCAGATACCCTCGTTTCCGTAGGCCCGGGAGAGGTTCCGAGTCACATTCACCATCGCCGCCTTGGCCGCGGCATACGGAGCGCAGAATGGCTCCGGAACCCGGGCGGTGTACGACGATACGTTGACGATCCGACCCCAGCGCTGCCCACGCATATGGGGTAGAAGCGCCCGCGTCAGCCGCACGCCACTGACGACGTTGAGCCGATAGGCCGTATCCCAGTCTTCGTCGGTGAGCTGATCGAAAGGGACGTGGCCGCTCTCACCGCCGGCGTTGTTGACCAAAATGTCGGCACCACCGAGCCGGGCCGCTGCCTCTTCGATCGCAGTAGTCGTTGTCTCCTCTTTAGCGTCGCCGACGACGCCCTGGACGGAGTCCTCACCGGGCAAGGCCGAGCGCTGCCGCAACTCCTCTATGGCACGCTCAAGATCCTCGGCGCCACGGGCCGAGAGGACGACCTTGACCCCGGTCCCGACAAGCTCGTCGGCCACTGCCCGGCCGATACCTCTACTGGCTCCGGTCACGACCGCGACTCTTCCGGCCAGACCGAGATCCATGACGCGAGCATTCAGCTGGCTGGGATGCAGGCTACCTTCGTGCCGTACGGCATCGTGAACTTCTTGTTCTTGATGCTGGCCCAGAACCAGCACTTGTTCTGCTGCGGTTTGCCGGCGACGAAGGTTTCCGTCGGGATCATGCCACCCAGATTGGTCGAGTGCAGGCTGTACATGCCCTTGAGCAGCGCCGCCGTCGTGAGTGGCTCGGAGGTGCCTACCCCGCCCGACTTCGCACCGGCTGCGATCAGGAGCCCGGTGGTCCACTGGTTGGTCGACAGGTCGCCGTAGCCCGACATTTTTGTGAGGCCGGGGTCGTACTTGTTGAATGCAGCGGTCATGGTCTTGATGCCCGGAAAGCTGGTGTCGAAGAACGGCATAGTGGACTCGAAGGAGATCAGGCCGTTCATTCCCGGAGCGGTGGCCATGGCGCGCTCGATATTGGTGCTGCTCGTGATCTCATGGGGCGTGTAGCCCTGTTGGGCACAGTTTGCGGCCACCCTGATGATGATCTGGGAGGCGTCGGCAACTTCAAGGGAGGTGGCGTTGTGTGCCTTGGCGGTGAGGCATTGGGCCGTGTAGTTGGGTGCACTACCGAGGATCGAGCCGCTGAATGCCACGTTCACGCCGATGGCCTTGCCTGCTCCGGCAAAGGCCGGAACTGACTCCGCGCACTCGGGAATCTCGCCGCAATAGAACACGGCCATGTCTGTGCTCCCGGACTTCTTCGCGGCCGCGACGATCGCCTCGGGGGTGTAGAGCAGGGATACCTGGGTGCTGAAATTGAGGGGGCTGGTGGCCAAGTTGACGCTGCCACTTGTTCCTTCAAAGGTGGGGATGCTGTCCTTGGTGATGGTAGGCATCCACGACGTCTCGTCCTGCGTGTCGTCCGAGACGAGCGCGACAATTCCCTGGCTGATCAATTTATTGACATCGGTCAGGGCGATACCGGGGTTGTCGGGTTCGCGTTGGGTAATGACCTGGACCGGGTGGCCGTCGATACCTCCGTTGGCGTTCTGCCACTTCGCCCAGGCCTGGAACGCCGGAATGGTGTACGGGTTGATATTCCCGGCCCCCAACGAGACGTTGTTCTCGATGTACCCGATCTTGAACGGTGTACCGCTTGCCGTCTTCGCCAGTGACGCGTCAACACGTACGGTCCTTTCGCCGGCTGTGGTCGCCGACGCCGAGCTACCGAGCGACGAGCCGCAAAGCGTAAGGACGGATGCGGCGAGGATGGTAATTGCGCCGATCGTCTTGTGGACCCGTGTGAAATGCCCCATTGTGTCCTGCCCCCCTGCCGCGTGCGGCATAACTGTTACCGGTGCATCTTATGACCAGTGGATCGTATGAAAGGCGTCATTGTGACGCCCCGGCCCGAGCCGTTCACAACGTGACGGAGCACCGCCAGCAGTTGAGATGATAGGGGCACGTCGGGGGGTTCGGCGGGCTGTCCAAGGTGCTTTTGGACATTGGGGCCGTACATCGGCTCCGAGATCATGAGCACCCCGGCGTTACGATTGCAGACCATTGTGGAGTCAAGCCGGGAGGCGACTGATGCAAAACCCTGTCTACCCGGAGACTCTCTGGAACCTGCTCGTCGCGAGAGCGCACGCAAAGCCTGATGGTGTCCTTGTCGAGGACGATCGCGACCGCACCCTCACTGCGACCCAATGGGTGGAGTGGGCGGAGCGCGTAGCGGCCGGGCTGCAGGCGATGGGGGTCAAATCTGACACAGTCGTGAGCTGGCAGCTGCCGACGGTCATCGAGTCATGTGTGTTGATGATGGCGATTTCGAGGCTGGGCGGCGTATCGAACCCGGTGCTCCCCCTTCTTCGCCTCCGAGAGGTCGGCTTCATCGTCGACCAGACGGGATCGGAACTCCTCGTGACGCCGAGGACGTGGCGCAATTTCAGTTACGCCAATATGGCGGCCGAGATATCACGCACGACTGGCGTTCAGACGTTGGTGCTCGACGATGGCCTGCCCGAAGCCGATCCCGCGAGCTTGCCGGCACCACCGAGCGGCGAGGGTGACCCGGTCCGCCACATCTATTACACCTCAGGCTCCACGGCTGACCCGAAAGGCGCACTGCATTCGGACAGGTCGGCTATGAACGGAGCGACCGCTTGCATTCTGGGCTGGGCACTGAGTGAAGACGACCGCATCGCAATTCCTTATCCGTACACCCACATCGGCGGCTTCTGCGTGACGGTGTCTGCAATGTACACGGGAGCGCAGCTCCTGTTCACGGAGATTTTCGACGCCGTGCGCTCTCCTCTTGTCATGAGCAAAAAGGGAGCCACGCTGCTCGGTAGCGCCGTGCCGTTCTACAACGCGTACTTGAATGCGCAACTCGAGCACGGAGCCGAACCCCTCTACCCTCGGTTGAAGGCATTCAATGGAGGCGGTGCGCCGAAGCCACCGGAGCTCTATTACGAGCTCAAGCGGGTGTTCGGCGTCGGCATCGTCTCGACGTGGGGGCTCACCGAATTTCCCTCAGCCAGCTCCGGGGCGATCGAAGATTCCGACGATGACCTGGCGCTCACCGAGGGGCGGGTCAGTCCCGGAGTGGATATTCGGGTCGTGGACCTGGGCGGGGAGGAAGTCGGGATGGGAATAGAGGGAGAGCTCCGACTAAGGGGGCCGCAGTGCTGTAAGGGGTATGTAGACCGTACGCTCGACGAGGCGGCCTTCGATGAGCAAGGCTATTTCTGCACTGGCGATCTCGGAATTCTTGGCCCCCGGGGGCACGTCCGGATCACGGGGCGATCCAAAGACGTGATCATCCGTAATGCAGAGAACATCTCCGCCCAAGAGGTGGAGGATCTCCTCTACGAACATCCTGCAATTGCCGACGTGGCCGTCGTCGGGGTTCCGCATCCGGCGACGGGTGAGCGGGCCTGTGCCGTGGTGGTGTTGGAGGCCGGCGAGGCGCAGCTCTCCCTAGCGGATCTCGCCGAGTTCTGCCGGGGGCGCGGACTGGCGAACCAAAAGATCCCTGAACGGATCGAAATCGTGGATGCACTTCCTCGCAACGCACTCGGTAAGATTTTGAAACGGGAGCTCCGGGCCACATACGGTTGACTGCTCTCTCGGAGCTATTCAGGAGAGCGCACGCGATGGCAGCCAGGAATCGTCTTATGAGAAGCGACCACGGCGAGTGATCCCCGAGACCCGGGATAGGGGCGCAGGCGGCGTAAGGGGAGTGTTCGAGTCCTCGACCGAGTTGATCACGTACCGCTACATGGGATGCTCGTCGGTGCTGGTAGATCGTCACCATGCCCAAGGTCGGATGTCGATCCGGCGGGACATGCGGTTGCCCGGAGGGGCGTTGCTCACGGCGCCGATCGCCATTGCCATGCTGGACACCGCTGGAATCAACATCGATCCGTACTATCACGCTGCATGTACGCATATCGACGTGCATCTCTGGGATCCGGGACGCGACGTTCACGAGCTCCAGATCCTCGGTACCGTTCGCCGGGAGGCCCGCACTGCGGTCTTCACCGAGGCGCTTTTCGTCGATGCTGCGCAGCCCGAACGGGTCCTGGGCGCGGGGACGGTCGGATGGTCCGTCATCGGCGCCGTGCCACCAGGATTCGCCTATCGCGATCCGGGACCCGGACTACCCGACTCGGCCGACCTCCCGGCCCTGGCCGCCGGCTTTGGTGCCGAGGAGGTCGGCGATGGTCGTTTCCGGCTCGGAGGGCTCACCGGCCTGGTGGGCTCCGAAGTGCTTCACCACGGACCCATCCTCGTGATGTCGGAGGCCGCCGCGACGGCCTCACTTCATGCGCGCGACCAATCGGCTGACTCGTGGATATCCACCGCTTCACTTCGCCTCGTGCGGGCCGGTAAGAACGGCCCCTTCGAGGTCACACCTGAATCGCTCGGCGGCCCGACGTTACCGGCCGTTGCGACCCGGATGGTGGATGTGGATGCAGGCCGCATCGAGATCGCGACCGGCTTATTCCGCTTCAGCTCGTAGGGGAGTGTCCAACTGCGCAAAATCCGAAGATGGAAGTTTTACGGCACGTCCCCTTAGCATCCCCCGTGTTCGGGATCACGAGGAGGGTGGCGCAGTTGATGACAGACCCTAGGTCTGACGCATTCATCTACCGTGATCCCGAGGAGTCGGTCGCGCTCCGGACACGGATCCGCCGGCTGATCGATACGCATCTGCCGCCCCATTGGCTGGGCCCCTTCACCAAGGATCCTGCGGATCTGGCGATCAGCAACCGGTTCTGCGAGATCCTTGCCGACGAAGGTCTGCTCGTTCCGAACTGGCCGGCTCGCTATGGCGGCCAAGACCTGGACCTGGCTTCCTCCATTGTCATTCGTGAGGAGATGTGGTCACATTTCGAGCCAAGGGGTGGCCAGTACTACGGCCCCAACTGGGTGGGGCCGTCGATCTTCGACTATGGAACGGACGATCAGAGGAGACTTCACCTACCCCTCATTGCGTCGGGGAAGGCCATCTGGTGCCAGGGTTTCAGCGAGCCCGACGCCGGTTCCGATCTGGCCAATCTCAAGACCAGGGCGGTACCTGACGGAGATGGTTTCCGCATCACGGGCCAGAAGATCTGGACCTCGTGGGCCCTGTGGGCAAAATGGTGTTACCTCCTGGCCCGTATCGATGGCTCGCCGATCGGCAAGTCCGACGGGGTCACGGTCTTCCTGATTCCGATGGACCGTGAAGGCGTGACGGTGCGGGGAATGGACGGCATCCCCGGCCCCCACCACCTCAACGAGGTGTTTCTCGACGGCGTATGGGCGTCGCGCTCAGAGGTGCTCGGCGAGGTCGGCGATGGCTGGAAGGTGATGCGGGACGCCTTGTCCAATGAGCGGGTCGGTATCGCTCGCTATGCACGCGACGACCGGTTGATCTCCAAGGTATTAGGAGACCCCGCTACGGCGTCCGCGCTTCCATCGGGCCGATGGCTTCAGGTGCGCGTGCGGAACCGTATGTCCCGCCTCATGTGCCGGCGTGCCCTGTGGTTCCAGCGCGACGGGGGCTCTCATGACTTCATCGTCTCGGCGGCTCGGATGATCACTACCCGAACCAATCTCCTTACCGCAGACGCACTCTCTGAAGCCCTGGGTGACGAATTCTTCGAGGACCGGTACACCCCCGGCGCCCCGCTCGATGGAGCGGTCGAATTCTTTTGGCGGTATATGCAGGCCGGCCCGATTGCGTCGGGTACCACAGAGATGCTCCAACGCCACCTCTCGCGGACCATGTTCCGAGGCGAGCGCATACGTGTCACCGAGGATGGGTCCGAAATGCGGGCCGTCTTCGACAGGGTGGTGCGGGATGTCGGTGGGGTCGACGCAGCGCGCCGGGCAATAGGGGAGCCGTCTTCCCGCATAGACCTCCTGGCCCAGGTGGACCCGGTGCTCCAGTCCCTGGACGTTCGAGATGGCTATTTCGAGGGGGTTTCGGCCGCCGAGATATGCCGTGGTGCGGGCACCGTCGTGCTCCCCCTACCCATCGAGGCCATGCTGCTGCGGCGCGCATCCGGTCGGCCTCTTGCCCTGCTGTCTGCCCGCGGGAGATTCGAGCACGGCGATCTGTTCTCAGAATGGGAGGCGTCTTGGGCTGCCGGGCAGACAGAGGTGTTCACGTCGGGTCCTGACCTGATCGGGTCGAAGGTAGGACCATTCGTGAACAAGATGCCTGCGGCCCCCGCTGGTGCTGCAGAACCGCTCAGCTCCTTCGAGCTCGCCATGCTCCATGTCCTGGGTTCGTGGTACATCTTCGGCGCTTTGGAGAAGGCTCTTGATCTGGCTACCGTCTACGCCACGGATCGGATCGCCTTCGGCAAACCGATAGCGACCTACCAGGGCGTGGCCTTCCCGCTCGCCGACGCCTGTTCCGAACTACAGGCACTCTACGAACTGGGGCTGTACAGCCTCAACAGCGTGTACGAGTCACCTGAGTCGGCGCTCGCGGACGCCTTGGCCCTCAAATGGGCGACCGCGGACAGCGGGACGAAGATCCTCCGGATAGCGCACCAGGTCCTGGGAGCAGTCGGTCAATGCGACGAGCACGATCTGAGCATCATCACCTTGATGTTGCAGGCGCGTCTCCGGTTGCCATTCGGGACCGAGGAGTGCCTCAAACGACTCGCAGCCGAAGTGGAGCAATCAGGCTTCGACAGTCTCTTTTCACCCGGCGGCAACCAAACTACCTGATCACGTGCAGATCGTGGCTCCGATCGAGATCCATCGACCCGTAGAGTCCGGGCTCAGCCGCGCA
>Ga0302325_10028442_pt1 | contig 11567 bp, 7 predicted proteins | sample Palsa_T0_2_FD_201948 | JGI IMG/M metagenome (GOLD analysis project Ga0302325, IMG submission 201948) | Peat permafrost microbial communities from Stordalen Mire near Abisko, Sweden - Palsa_T0_2 | ecosystem: Environmental > Terrestrial > Soil > Palsa > Peat permafrost | place: Sweden: Abisko... | reverse complement strand
CGGCCAGGATCGCCAGTACCGGCGCGATGCACGCGCGCGTCGCCGCGTCGCTCCGCATGGTCGACGCCAGCACGCCGGCCGCCCCCTTGCAACGCTCCAGCTTCTCGCGCGCCTTCCGGGGGGCTTCGCCGTCCCTCTCGCACAGCCCACGCACCAGGAGCGGCGCCGCCTCGACGCACCCCTCGTGGCTCGCCGCCACGTCGATGGCGTGCGCGCGGCCTCGCGCGTCGAGCCCGTCGTAGGCCCTCGCCGCCGCCTCCAGCGCCTTGTCGCCGGCGCGCTCCAGCACCTGCGCGGCCACCAGCGCCTGCTCGCCGGACAGCTTCTTCGCCACCTCGTCGAGCGTGGTCCCCGGCCCATCGAGCTCGCTGTACGCCACCAGCTCGGCGACGCTCACGTCGGGATGCACCAGGCCACGCGTGAAGGCGTCGTTCAGCACCAGCGCCACACACGACGTGGCGAGGGGGTGCGGAAAGGGGATCTGGTACGCCTCCCCGGGCTTCAGCCAGGCGTCCCCGGGAAGAGTCACCTCGAACGTCTCGCTCTCCGTCACCAGGTAGAACGTCTTCGGCGCAGCGCCGTCCCTGTTCGCGCTGGCGGACGCCGGGGCGACGACCACCTGCATCCGTGCCATCGGCACCTCCCTCGGCGCCGACATGACCACGAACTCGCCTTGCCCGATGCGTGGGCGCCGCTCGCTCCACACCGTGCTGGGGTCGCCGTCGGTGAGCTCGACGCCGCGCGAGCCGGGGACGCTCGAGCCCCGCGCGACGAGGAGCCTCGCCAGCGACGGCGCCGCGCTCGGCCCGACGTCGATGGCCACGACGCGCTGCGCCCCCTCTTGCTGTTCGGGGGACAGGCGCTGCGCCGTGGTGGAGCGCAGATCGAGCGAGCCGGGGTAGAGCGCCTGCGGATCCAGCATGGTGGTGCGTTGCCCGCAGATGCGAAGGTCCTCGCGGATGTCGCTCACCAGGACGAAGCTCGTCGCGCCGCCGGGGACGACCCGCACCTCGCGGCCGGTGCGCTCGCCGGGATCGCCGGCCAGGTAGCCGGTGAGCCCGGCGAAGATGGGCTGCGTCCGCCCGCCGGCGAGCAGGGCCTCCCAGGCCAGCCCTTCGCTGCCGCGGGCCGGCACGATCACGTGCACCACGTGCCGGGCGTCGCCGACGGCGACGACCTCCACGGTGACGTCGGCGTCATCCGGGAACCTGGCGCGATCGAGGGCGATGGGGATGCGCGCTCCGTTCGCATCCACCACCCCCTCGGCGAGGCTGACCTTCACCTCGAGCGCCGGGAGACCGCCCCCCGGGGGGGCCACGGCGCGCGTCTCCGCCTGGGCCAACGGCGCGCCGAGAAGGGCGGCGAACGCCAGCGCGAGCGGCACCGTGCGGGGCATGGGCCACCTATGCCTCATCGAGAGACGGTTCGCGAGCGCGCGCGAGGGGGCCCTTTCCCCTTTCTTGCCCGGTGGGCCTGGGGCGTGCCACACACTCCGGCGATGCGTCGCACGGTCCTTCTCGCAGTGGCGGGCGCTTCTCTCCTCGCCGCGACCGTCCTCGTTCTGCGCCGGCCGGGGCACGAGCCGGTGGCGACGCAACCCTCGCTCGAGTCGGTGTCCGCTCCGTCGCTGGCGCATGCCGCGGAGGTGGCCCCGCACGAAGACGAGCCCCAGGGTCCCGAGCCGAGCCCCGTGGCGGGCCTCGAGCTCTTGCACACCAGCGTCGCCGAGGGCGTGGTGAGCGCGCCGGCCGGAGGGGGCACGGCGCAGCTCACCCTCGACGCCGACCTGCAAAGCACCTCCGTCGGCCTGATGAGCGCCCAGCACCTGCCCGAGGCCGCCGTCGTGATGATGGACGTGGCCACCGGCAAGCTGCTGGTCTACGCCAGCCACGTCGAGAAAGGCACGCCGCGCGATCTCTGCGCGGAGGCCACGGCCCCGTCGGCGAGCGTCTTCAAGGTGGTCACCGCCGCGGCCCTGGTGGAGGACGCGCATCTCGGGCCGGACACCCGGCAGTGCTACTCCGGCGGCGAGCAGCGCATCGGCTCCCTCGATCTGGTCGACGATCCCCAGCGCGATCGCTGGTGCACCACCCTGGCCGGCGCCCTGGGCCGCAGCATCAACACCGTGTTCGCGCGTCTGGCCAAGCAGCACCTCACGCCGCCGCAGCTCGAGGCCATGGCGCACCGCTTCGGCTACGGCATGCCGCTCTCCTTCGACGTGCCGGTGCAGCCCAGCGCCATCCGCGTTCCCAGCGATGCACTGGAGTTCGCACGCACCGCGGCGGGCTTCTGGAACTCCACGCTCTCGCCGCTCGAAGCGGTGGAGCTCAGCGCCATCGTCGCGCGCGAGGGCGAGGCCATACGGCCGAGCGTGGTGGAGAAGGTGGTGGCGGCGAACGGCGCGGTGACCTGGTCGGCGCCGGACTCTCCTTCCACGCGGCGCGTCGTCGCTCGCGAGACCGCCGGCGAGCTGGCCACGATGATGGAGCACACCGTCGGCGAGGGGACGAGCTGGCGCGCCTTTCACGACGGACATGGCGCCGCGTTCCTGCCGGGTCTCACCGTCGCCGGGAAGACGGGCACGCTCACCGACTCCGAGACGAAGCGCTACTACACGTGGTTCACAGGGTACGCGCCGAGTCGCCCGCAGCCGGGGGTGCGCCAGGTGGCCGTGGCCGTTCTGGTGGTCAACGGGCCGACCTGGCAAGTCAAGGCCAACGTGCTCGCGCGCGATGTTCTTCGCGCCTATTTCGCCGCGCACGAGGTGGCTGGCGTGACGCGTCCGAGCCTCAACGCCATCGCCCGGCATCACAAGCACTGACGCCGCCGCCTTCGGCTGGCAAGTGCCGCGTCGCCGCTTCGAGTGGCTGACCCCTCGCGCCTCGAGGACGAGAGGCGCAGGCCGCGGTAGGTGCTAGCGTGACGGAACGTCGTGGGGTGGCCATAGGACGCAGGGGAGGGAGACGGGATGCGAAAGTCGATCGTCGCGGGTCTTGGTTTTCTCTTGGTCGCGGTCGCCTGCGGCCGCGAAGAGTTTCCGCTCATGGGCGGCGGCACCTCAGTCCCCGCCGGAACGCTGGTCGGTGAGGGCAGCAGCAGCGGCGGCGGGTTTGCCGATGCGGGAGCCATCGTGACCCCGTTCCAGCCGGTGTTCGGGCCCGTCGTGACCGCCGCCGTCCCCCCACCACCCATCTCCGGTGGCACGATCCTGGTGACCCAGGACGGGCACACCGTCGTGGTGGCCGACCCCGACCGCGATCTCGTCTACGTGGTAGACGTCACGGCGCAGAGCGTTCTCCAGACCATCGCGCTCCAGACCGGCGACGAGCCCGGACGTCTCGCGGAGGACGGCTCAGGGCGCGTGCACGTCGCGCTGCGCGGCGGCGGTGCCCTGGTGACCCTCGATCCGGCGAGCGGAACGGTGCTCGCGCGACGGGCGGTGTGCCCGGCCCCGCGCGGGGTGGCCTGGGACGCGACGACCGACACCGTGGTGGTGGCCTGCGCAACCGGTGAGCTGGTCACGCTGCCCTCCGCGGGCGGGGCGCCGACGCGCACGGTGACGGTGGAGCGTGACCTGCGGGACGTCCTGATCGTCGGCGGAGCCATCTCGGTGAGCTCCTTTCGCTCGTCCGAGCTTCTCCAGCTGGCGAGCGACGGTTCGGTGGCCCAGCGCATCACCCTGGCCGCGGGGCTGGGGGGCAGCGTCTCCCCGCAGGTCGCCTGGCGCACGGTGCTCGACGCCGCCGGCGAGACCCTCATTCTCCATCAGGTCCACGACGACGAGTCCGTCTCGACGATCGTGCCCGGCGGGTACGGTGGGGGGCCGGGGGGGCCCGGGGGCCTGGGCGACGGGGGAGCACCGCCCTTCGCGGGGCCGACCACCGGCTCGTCGCTGGGCGGCTCCATCGTCACCGCCGATCTCACGGTCCTCGGCGCAGACGGGGCGCTCGTCTCCGACCAGCTCCTCCCTGGAGCGGCGCTCGCCGTCGACGTCGCCGTCTCGCCCAACGGGGAGTACGCGCTGATCGCCGCCGCGGGAAACGCCTTCTCGCCGCTGCTCCAGACGGTGCTCTACGTTCCGATCGGTGCGATCCAGAATCCCACGTCCCTGCCGATGGCGCAGCTCACCGGCGTTGCCACCGCCGTGGCCATCGACAGCGCGGGCGAAGCGCTGGTGCAAATGCGCGAGCCGGCCACGCTGTCGATCCTCCACCCCGGCACCATCAGCCACACGGACATTGCGCTCTCGTCCATCTCGCGCGCCGACAGCGGAAGCGACATCTTCCACACCCAGGCCGGCGCCATGGTCGCCTGCGCGTCGTGTCACCCCGAGGGGGGCGACGACGGACACGTCTGGACGTTCGACGGCGATCTTCGCCGGACCCCGTCGCTGCGCGGGACCATCGCCGGCACGGCGCCGTACCACTGGCCGGGCGACATGGTCGACTTCCCGACCCTGGTGAGCAACGTCTACACCCAGCGCATGAGCGGCGTGCTGCTCGATCCGCCCTCCGTGGCCGCGCTGCAAGGCTGGGTGGAGAGCATTCCCGCGCCACCAGCGCCGTCGTGGGTCGATCCAGCGGCGGCGCAGCGAGGGCAGGCGCTCTTCGAGGGCGGGAGCACCGGCTGCACGTCCTGTCACAACGGGGTGAAGTTCACCAACAACGCCACCCTCGACGTGGGGACGGGCGCGCTCTTCCAGGTTCCGCCGCTCATCGGCGTGGGGTGGAGGACGCCCCTCTTGCACGACGGCTGCGCGGCGACGCTGACGGACCGGTTCACCACCTGCGCGACGCTCGGCCATGGCGCGACGGCGAGCCTGACGACAGAGAACGTGAGCGATCTGGTGGCGTATCTGGAGACGCTCTGATCCGGCGACGCGTCCGGGCTACGCTGAGGCTGTGACCCGGTCGAAGACGGTGGAGAAGAGCGCGCGCGTGGCGGTGCGGGACGACGGCTCGCTCCGCCTGGCCGTCGTGGCCGACACGCACTCCGCGCCTCACCCCGCAGCGACACGGCACCTGCGTTTGCTCGCTCCTGATGGCATCGTGCACGCGGGGGACATCGGCGATCTCGCGGTGCTGGACGAGCTGGCGGCCATCGCCCCGCTCTTCGCGGTGCGCGGGAACATCGACGGCCACGCGCCGACGCTCCCGGACCTCCTGACGCTGGACGTCGTCGCCGGCGAAGCGTCGCTCCTGCGCATCCTGGTCCTGCACATCGCGGTGGACGGGCCGCGCTTGCGCGTCGACGCTGCCCGCCTGGCGCGCGCTCGGGAGGCGTCGCTGGTGGTGTGCGGCCACTCCCACGTGCCGCTCATCGCGCGCGAGGGGGGCCTCGCCGTCTTCAACCCCGGCTCGGTGGGGCCACGCCGTTTCGGCTTGCCGATCGTCTTCGGCACCATCGACGTCACGCCGACCGCCGTGCGCCTCGCCCACATCGACTGCGAGACCGGACAGGCCTGGAAGCCCAGCTGACCTTCGTCGTCCACTCCTGCGGACGCGTGAGCGGTGCGAAAGGTGGGGGAAGTGGTTGAATTTTCCGTCGGTCCGGTGTCTGTATGGAAGCTATGTGGCTGTGGGGAGCTCGGCGGCCTTTCCGGATAGGGCGGTACGTTGTCCCGGGCGCTTGCGCCGTGGCATGGCTGGTGGCATGCGACGCCCACGTCGAGGCGCCCGGCGCACACCCGGTCCAGGATCGAGCCCGCTACTCGCCGCTGGTCCGCTGCGAGGCCGCCTGCCTCCACGGGGTGGACCGCGCCGACGACGTGGCGTGGTCCGCCTGCCGGCAGAAGTGCCGCTCCGTGCTGGCCCATCTCGCGGCCACCCCCGAGGACAAGAACGCGGAGGACGAAGCCGAATCCCGTGGGCAGGGCGACGACGAGGCGAGCGTGCGAGCTGCGGTGGAACACGCGGCCTTCCTGGCGTCGTGCTCCGTCGATCGCGCGTCGCGACGACAGCGCCGGGCGGAGCGGGAGGCCGCCACGGCCGCGGCGGCCATGGCCCGGCGCGCGGACGAGAGGCGGCTCTACGCCTACCAGACGGAGCGCTGCCGGCGGGAGCTCGAGCAGCACATCGAGAGCGAGCCGTGCGACGACGGATCGGGCGTGGTGCGCGTGTGCCAGCGCGTGGTGACGGAGCAGGTGGTCTATGTGTGCCCCGCGACCGCGCCGGAGGCCATCCGCGGGAAGCACGCCGGCGCGACCACTTCCGTCGAGCCGGGCAGCCTTGGAGTGTCCGTGGATCCAGGTCGGATGGGGAGACTCGCCGGCGAGGGCGTGACCGCCGGCGATGCTGGCGATGCTGTGGAGGACGCGCGGGATGAGGTTTGCCAGCAGGCGGACCTGGAGGCAGACGCGGACGCGGACGCGGGGACGGAGGCGGACGACGGGGGGAAACAGAGGGCGGGGAACTGAAGCGGAGGGTGAGGGGCGCGGATGCGAATGCGAACCTCCGCGGGAGCCCGAGGATCCTCCTTGTACCCGCGTGTCTCGCCCATCCGAGTGCACTCGCATGCATGGGTGCGTGTCCCCGCCCAGCCCTTCGTTCGGCACCCACCTGTCTCGAGAATGCGCCCGCCCACCCATCCGTATGCGCTCGCATGCATGGGCGCCTGTCCCCGCCCGGGGATCCTTGTGCACCCGCGTGACTCGCCCACGCGCTCGCGGACCGATTGTTTTGCGGCCGCCTACGAACGGGCGCGGGCGCGGGTACGGGTCGGTTTTGAGTCGCGCCGGCACGTGGCGTGGCTAGGCTTGCGTCGTGGTAGGGGCGCGATGGCTTCTTGTATACGGTGGCGCTCCCCTAGCCCGGATTATTCACGACCTTGTCGAGCATGGCGCGATTCCTCGGCGCTTTCCGGGCATCTCGACGTCGGTCGCGCGGGCGCGACCATGGGCAAGCCAGAGCGAGCCCCCCACGGCTCTCTCTCGCAACTCGGTCGCCGCGCCCGCGCCTGCGCCCGCGGCTACGTCCAGGCGATGCCCGCGGGCCGATACGCGAGCAGGAGCCGTCGCGCTGGTCGCCGCCGTGCCGCCCCCTTCACGCCGAGCGAAGGCTCAGCGCGCCCAGGTAGTCCCGCTTGCCCAGGTTCACGCCGTTGTTGCGGAGGATGGCGTATGCGTGGGTCAGGTGGAAATAGAAGTTCGGCACCGCGTGCTCGACGAAGTAATCGCTGCCGCTCATCACCTTTCCCTCCCAGCGCGGCTGGGTGACGACGCGCGACGCGGCGCCCTCGAAGTCCTTGGGAGAGAGCGTGTCGAGGTAGGCGACGACCGAGCGCACACGGGCATGGAGCTCCTCCAGCGTCTGCTCGGTATCGGGGTAGGTCGGCGCTCCCTTGCCGCTCAACCGCGACGCGGCCAGCTTCGCCGTGTCGCAGGCGCTCTGCACCTGCCGCGCGAACGCGAACTGGTCGGGCGCCAGCCGCAGGCCGAGAAACACGTTGGGGTCGAACGACTTCGCCTTGGCATCGGCCGCCGCGGCATCCAGCCACGTGTCGAGCTGGCCGAGTTGCTTCTTCATCTGGGAGAAAATCGCGTAGTACATGACCTCGATACTACCCCGGCGCGGGCGCCCGGGGGGACGCGGTCGATGGACGGGCTCGCCATGCCGCGTTTCACGGTGACGCCAGCGCAGGCCGGGAGGGGCTCACCCCCGAGACGCCGGAGCGACCACTCACGCCTCGCGCACCTCGCGCAGCAGCAGGAACGCCAGCCCGTTCGCGGTGGGCGTGCCGTAGACGCCATCCCCTCCGCAGCGATCGCACACCAGCGCGGCGAGCACCCACGCCGTGGCCTCGTCGGACGGAAAGAGCGGCGTCGACACCTCCCAGATGTCGCGCTCCGGGATGGCGTCGGCCAGCGCGGCGGAGGCCTCGCGCACCGTCGTCGAGAGGTTCTTGTTGTACCCCCCCCAGGCCCACACACGCGACGGCTGCGCGAAGGTGGCGATGAGCGTGGCGCGCGCCACCACGCGAGGGCGCCCGCCGGTGGAGAAGACCAGGTTCTCCTTCTCCAGGTCGACGTCGTAGCGATCGTGCGCGTCGAGGCCGAAGCGCGTGTTCAGCGCGGCGTTGCGGGCTTCGAGCCGGAGCTTCAGCGCGTCCCACTCCTCTTCCAGCGCGGCGCTGGGCAGGCGCACCAGGCCGGGGAGCCAGACGAAGCCGCCCGCGCGGCGGCGGAGAAAGGTGCCCCCGCGCACGTCGTCGAGGTCGACTTCGTCCAGCGCGCACAGAGCCTCGGTGGCCTTGGCGAGCAACGGCAGGAGCGGCCGCGCCGCCTCGTCGGCGAACGCGGCGTCGACGCGGGCCTCGTCGCCCACGATGTCCTCCACGTCGATGCCGGCGACCACCGGCTGATCCCCCTCGCGCACCACCTCGACCAGGATGCGGCCCCACTCGTCGGCGGCGAGCTGCTCGCGCAGAAGCTCGCCCACCTCGTCGAGGATCTCGCTGCGCATACGGCTCTTCTCGGCGTCTTCCATGGTGCGCTGGCCGGTGCTGATAGCCTCGGCGGAGCGAGGGCGCACGCCCCCCTCCCCCCCCCGGAAGCCTGACCCCCGATTCCCCACGGGCTAGAGTTCTCGACGGCGCCCGTACGTCCTACGTGTGGACGGCCCCACCGCGTGTTTCATGACGACGACCCGCACCGAGACCCCCCCCGCTCCGCGCCGGACCGCCCTTCCCGCGGTGCGACGGCGGCGCAGGCGTCGCGACTGGGCCCGGGCGATCGCCCGGGTTCTCTGCGTGGCGCTGGCGCTGGTGGGGGGCTTGCCTTTTGCGGCCACCCTCGCCGGGCGCTCCACCTGGGTGCGCGGCTGGGCCGCGCATGCGACGGCTCGAGCGCTGCGCGATCAGGGGATCGTGGCGCGCTATGCCGTCGGCCTGCGCGTATGGCCGCTGGCGGTGGAGCTGACCGACCTGCGCGTGGAGGCGAGCGACGGAGGGGCGCCTTTTCTCCAGTGCGCGCGCGCCCGCATCCGCCCCAAGCTCTTCGCCCTCCTGGCCGGCAAGCTCGCCATCGATCAAGTGGAGGTCGACCAGCCTCGCGTCCATGCCGTGATGAAGGACGGAAAGCTCGCCAACCTGGTCCTCCCGTCCTCGAACCAGGCGAGCGGGCCGCTCCACGTCCCCTTCAATACCTTCGCGCTCACCGACGCGTCGCTCGACCTGGCCCTCGACGACACCCGGATTGCGGCCGAGGGGCTGGACCTCGACGTGACGGTGGAGGACGACGCGATCGCGGGATCGACCTTCGAGCTGGCGGTGCGGGTGGGCCGCGCCAGCGTGCACCGGCCGCGGCGGCGCGCCGACGGGAGCGTGGCCAGCGACGACGACGCGCTCTGCTCCGTCGACGGCCGGGTGCGCGTCGAGCCCCACGCCATCCTGGTTCGACGTCTGGAGGGCATGGGCTCGGCGGATCTCGACGCCGCCGTCGGCGAGCCGCCCCCGTGCGATCTCCCGGCCGACGACAAGCGTCGCGTCGAGGTGTCGCTCGGGCACCTGCACGTGGTGCTCCCCAGCGGCGACGGGCCCCCGTACTTCGACGGCCACGCGCGCGTGCGCGGCCCCATTGCCCTGGCGGAGCGCGCGGCGGCCCTCCCGGAGACGGACGGCTGGGTCGCGGTGGACGCCGACGTGCGCTACGGCCCGGACACCCTCTTGCCGGACCTGTCGGGCACCCTCGAAGCCCACGACGTGCGCCTCGCCGAGTACAGCTTTGCCCAGGAGGTCCACAGCGCCATCGCCATCCGCGGGAACGTCGTGGAGAGCTCGTTGACCACCCTTCGCCTCGCCAACGGCACCATCACCCTCACCGATACGGTGCTCGCTCCACTGGCCAAGGGCGTACGGCTGGAGAGGACGCGCCTCGACGCCGCGGGTGTGGACTTCACGACGCTCCTCCGCGACCTGGGCGTCCATCCGCACTCCTTCGTGGGGTGGGATCTGCGCGAGGTGCATACCCAGGTCATCTCGGGGACGTTCGCGCCGCTCAAGCTCGACGGCGACTTCACCGCCAAGACCTACGGGTTCGGCATCTACGACCGGCCGGCGGAGGACAAGGCGCGGGAGCGCATCTTCGGGTTCTCCGAGGCGCAGATCGCCGCGCACCTCGGCGTGCGCCCGGACGCCATCAAGTTCACCGACGTGCGCGCCACTTTGCCGCGCTCGCACGTCGACGGCGCCTCCATCTCCATCGGCTTCCACGATGACCTCCGCGTGGACGCGCCGCACATCAGCGCCGACCTCGACGATCTCTCCCCCATCGGTCCGGTCCTCTTGCACGGCAAGCTGCAGGCCAGCGGGCGCGTCACCGGCACCTTCGGCCATCCCGAGCCGGAGGGCGACCTCCAGTCCATCGCCGGCTTCGCCGTCGCCGACGTGCAGTTCGGCGACATCACGGCAGGTCACGTGAAAGTGGACGTGCTCGGGCCGGAGGTGGAGATCACCGGGATGCACGCCCGCCGGCGCGACAGCGCCTACGAGGTGCCGACGGCGACGCTGAAGTTCGGCGGCGCGCGCGGCTTCCTGGTGGACGCGGTGGGAGCGAGCGAGGGACTGGGTCTGCGCGATCTCCTGTCGATGTTCGCCCTCGACGAGGACCCGCGCTACGACGGCCTGGATGCGCGCATCGCCATGCGCGCCGAGGTGCACGTATCGCTCGGCGGCCCCGAGGATCGCTGCGGCGCCGGCTACATCGGCATCGACGCCAAGGGGCACCTCACCGGCGTGAGCCTGTACGGCGAGCACTTCGCGCAGGGCGACGCGGATCTGTCGATGCGCTGGTACGACCGGGCGGCCGGCATCGCCGGCGCCGATCTCGACGTGAGCTCGTTCGTTCTGTCCAAGGTGCAGCCCGGCACCGGGACGCGGTCGATGACCGTCGGAACGGTGCTCGGCTCGGCCAGCATCCACCGCGGCGGCGCGCTGTCGGCCAACGTCATGGTGGAAGGGGTGTCGCTGTCGCGCATCGACGCGCTCGGGCCGCTGGCCGGAGAGGTGGAGGGGAGCGTCTCCGGGATGGCCCACATCAGCGGGGAGATGGACGACTTTCGCCCCGACGCGAGCATGGTCACGCGCGCCGAGCTCGACGTGGCGGGGACGCGCGTGCGCGAAGTGCCGCTCGCTTCGTCTCACCTCCAGGCGGAATGGACCCAGCGCTTTCCTCAAGAGAAGCGCAGCATCGGCCGCTCGAGGTGCGGCGCGCCGATCGCACCGGCCTTCGACAAGGCGGCGTACCTGGCGGACACCGCATCGCACGGGGAGTTCAAGCTCAACGGGGAGCTCCTGGGCGGGACGGTGCTGCTGACCGACGTCGTCGCCACGCGCGGCAAGGCCCCGAGGATGTCCGGGCGGGTGGGGCTGCGAGGGCTCGATCTGGCCCCTCTCGCGCGCATCGTCACCGAACGCAAAGGCGACTCCAGCGATTCCGTCGCGGGGACGACATCGACCCCGGTGGGCGGGCAGATCTGGGGGGAGCTCATCGCCGATGACGTGCCGCTCGACGATCTGGGGCGCGCCAGGGTGACTTTTTACCTGGGGCCCACGGTGCTCTTTCGCGGCGCGCA